>Ga0209257_1000081_pt1 | contig 306577 bp, 279 predicted proteins | sample AraplaCvi_mCL_r2_FD_184277 | JGI IMG/M metagenome (GOLD analysis project Ga0209257, IMG submission 184277) | Arabidopsis root microbial communities from North Carolina, USA - plate scrape MF_Cvi_mCL_r2 (SPAdes) (version 2) | ecosystem: Host-associated > Plants > Roots > Endosphere | place... | reverse complement strand
AAGCTCTGCTGGCCGTGCTCACGGTAGGTCTCGATCCAGCGATGGACCATCGACCTCTCTAGCCCATATCGTCGGGCCAACGCGGCCACCGGGAGGGCGCCTGCGGCGCCCTCCCGGGCCACCTTCAACTTGAAACGCCTTTCGTATTGGATCATGAACAAATTCCAGAGGTTGGATGGGCGTCCAACTTCTGGGGGTCAGTTCACCTGCGTGGCTGCTCTCCGCGCCGTGGTCATGAACGCCGGACGGGCCGTTTCGGTCGGGTTTGAACGCCGGCAGGATATTGAGCGCGTGTCGATCGCGCGCCGGGATGGTTTGCCGCGCTGCGCGCGGTCGCCGACTGACAGTCGGCGCTACGAATTGCTGGCGAACGCACGACGATCCGGATACGTCCGGAACGAACGCACGACGATCCGGATACGTCCGGAACGAACGCACGACGATCCGGATGCGTCCGGAACGAACGCTCGACGATCCGGATACGTCCGGAACGAACGCACGACGATCCGGATGCGTCCGGAACGAACGCTCGACGATCCGGATACGTCCGGAACGAACGCACGACGATCCGGATGCGTCCGGAACGAACGCACGACGATCCGGATACGTCCGGAACGAACGCACGACGATCCGGATCCATCCGCCCCGGTAGAGCCGACTGTCAGTCGGCTGCTCTTACCCGGCAACGCGCGTCACGAATCCAGTTCTTCCCACCGCTTGTACGCCGCGTCCAGCTCTGCCTGCACGCCATTCAATTTCTGCGTATGTGCGGCCATGTCCGGCGCGCTGCGCTGATAGAACGCCGGGTCGTTCATCGCGGCGGTCAGGCCTTCGACGTCCTTCTCCAGCGTCTCGATCTTCAACGGCAGCTGCTCCAGTTCGCGCTGGTCCTTGAAGCTGAGCTTGCGCTTGGCTGCTGCCGGTGCGGCGGGGGGTGCTGCGGTCGGCGCGGCCACCGGCCTGGCGGTCGGCACCGGCGCGGCGGCCGCTGCTGCCTGCACCCGTGCCGCGTGCCGCTGCCAGTCGCTGTACCCGCCCACGTACTCGCCGACCACGCCGTTGCCTTCCATCACCATCGTGGAGGTCACCACGTTGTCGAGGAAGTCACGGTCGTGGCTGACCAGCAGCAGCGTGCCGGTGTAGTCGCCAAGCAGCTCTTCAAGCAGCTCCAGCGTTTCCACGTCCAGGTCGTTGGTCGGTTCGTCCATCACCAGCAGGTTGGACGGCTGTGCGAACAGCTTGGCCAGCAGCAGGCGGTTGCGCTCGCCGCCGGACAGGCGGGTGATTGGCGCGCGCGCGCGCTCGGGGGTGAACAGGAAGTCCTGCAGGTAGGCGTGCACATGCTTGCGCTTGCCGTTGACCTCGAGGAAATCGCGGCCCTCGGCCACGTTCTCGATGGCCGTCCAGTCCTCGCGCAGCACCGAGCGGTACTGGTCGAAGTAGGCGATCTGCAGGTTGGTGCCGGCCCGCACCTCGCCGCTGTCCGGGACCAGGTCGCCCAGGAGCAGTTTGAGCAGCGTGGTCTTGCCGCTGCCGTTGGGGCCGATCAGGCCGATGCGGTCGCCGCGCAGGATGGTGGTGCTGAAATCTCTGACCATCACCCGCTCGCCGAACGCGAACGACACGTCCTTGACGTCGATGACCTTCTTGCCGGAGTTCTGGCCCTGCGAGGCCTCCATGCGCACGTTGCCGCTCAGCTCACGCCGTTGCGAGCGCTCGTCGCGCATGGCCTTCAAGCGGCGCACGCGCCCTTCGTCGCGGGTGCGGCGGGCCTTGATGCCCTGGCGGATCCAGACTTCTTCCTGCGCCAGCAATTTATCGAAACGCGCGTTTTCCTGCGCCTGCGCGTTCAGGCGTTCTTCGCGACGGCGCTCATAGTTGGCCCAGTCACCTGGCCAGCTGGTGACCTGGCCACGGTCGATCTCGACGATGCGGGTCGCCAGTGCGCGCAGGAAGCGCCGGTCATGGGTGACGAACACCACGCTGCCGTTCCAGTTCTTCAGGAACATTTCCAGCCAGTCGATCGCTTCGATGTCCAGGTGGTTGGTCGGCTCGTCGAGCAGCAGCAGGTCCGGCGCCGACACCAGGGCGCGGCCCAGCAGCACGCGCCGCTTCATGCCGCCGGACAGGCGCGCGAATTCGGCATCGCCGTCCAGGTCGAGCTTGGTCAGGGTCTCGCTGACCCGCTGGTCCAGGCCCCAGCCATTGGCCGCATCGATCTTGGCCTGTACCGCCGACAGGGCATCGCCGTCGAAGTCCTCGGCCACGCTGAGGTGGTGGAATTCGGCCAACCACTGGCCCAGCTCGCCGAGGCCGTCGGCCACCACGTCGAACACGCTGCCGGCAGCGCCATGCGGCACTTCCTGTTCCAGCCGGGTGACGCGCACCCCCTGCTGGACGCGCACTTCCCCGTCGTCGGGCTTGTGGTCGCCGGAAAGCAGCTTGAGCAGGGTGGATTTGCCGGCGCCGTTGCGGCCGATCAGGGCGATGCGTTCGCCCGGTTCGATCGACAGTTCGGCTTTTTCCAGCAACAACGGGCCGCCGACGCTGAAGTCGACGTTTTGCAGAGTAATCAGAGGCATCCGGCCATTGTACGGGCTGGCGGTGCGCGGCGTCGCCCGCCGGAGCCCGAACGGGTAGAATGTGGCATGAACGAATTCTCCGAACTGCCCCTGTCGGCCTCGCTGGCGGCGGGCATCGACGCGCTGGGCTATACCCAGATGACGCCCGTGCAGGCGCAGGCGCTGCCGGCAATCCTGGCGCGCCGCGACCTGATCGCCCAGGCCCCCACCGGCAGCGGCAAGACCGCCGCCTTCGGCCTGGGCCTGCTGCAGGCCCTGGACCCGGCCGTGATCCGCGCGCAGGCGCTGGTCCTGTGCCCCACCCGCGAACTGGCCGACCAGGTCGGCAAGCAGATCCGCAAGCTGGCCACGGGCATCCCCAACCTGAAGCTGGTGGTGCTGACCGGCGGCATGCCGCTGGGCCCCCAGCTGGCCTCGCTGGAGGCGCATGACCCGCATGTGGTCGTCGGCACGCCCGGCCGCATCCAGGAACTGGGCCGCAAGCGTGCGCTGAAGCTGGGCGGGGTGACCACCCTGGTGCTGGACGAAGCCGACCGCATGCTCGACATGGGCTTTGAGGAACCGATCCGCGAAATTGCCGGGCGCACCAGCAAGGACCGGCAGACCCTGCTGTTCTCGGCTACCTACCCCGACGAGATCCGCGAGATCGCGCGGGTCCTGCTGCGCGATCCGGTGGAAGTGACCGTGGAAGGGGCCGACCATGCGCCCGCCATCCGCCACCTGTTCTGCGAAGTGGACCTGGCCAGCAAGCAGAAGGCGCTGGCCGGACTGCTGCTGAAATACAACCCGGAATCGACCGTGGTGTTCTGCAACACCCGCCGCGATGTCGACGACGTGGCGGGGTCGCTGCAGGAATTCGGGTTCTCCGCGCTGCCGCTGCACGGCGAAATGGAACAGCGCGACCGCGACGAAGTGCTGGTGCGCTTCGCCAACCGCAGCTGCAACGTGCTGGTGGCCAGCGACGTGGCCGCGCGCGGACTGGACGTGCAGGACCTGGCGGCGGTGATCAACTACGAGTTGCCGACCGACATCGAAACCTATGAGCACCGCGTGGGCCGTACCGGCCGCGCCGGCGCCACGGGCCTGGCGATCAGCCTGGTGACCGGGCGCGAACGCAACCGCGCCGATGCGCTGGAGGCGGCGCAGGGCAAGCCGCTGGACTGGCAGAAGACGCCGCTGGCCACGGCCCGCCCGGCGGTGCTGCCGCAGGCGGCGATGGAAACCCTGCGCATCGACGGCGGCAAGACCGACAAGCTGCGCCCCGGCGACATCCTGGGCGCGCTGACCGGCGATGCCGGCCTGTCGGCCAAGGTGATCGGCAAGATCGACATCTACGCCACGCGCTCCTACGTGGCCATTGCCCGCGAGCACGTCGGCAAGGCCATCTCGCGCCTGGAGGCAGGCAAGATCAAGGGCCGGCGTTTCCGCGTACGGAAGATGTAAGCGCGGGCGCGTTGCGGTTGCCACGCCCTGCGTGGCTGGAACCTCAATACACCAGGTTGGCCAGCAGCGGCACGTCGCGGGCCCAGCGCCCACGGCCACCGAGGCCGGCCAGCTCGACCAGCACGGCAGCGCCGACGACGTCGACCTGGAGCTGCCGCGCCAGCGACAGCGCCGCCAGCAGCGTGCCGCCCGTGGCCAACACGTCGTCGACCACCACGACGCGCGCACCGGTCGGCAACGCATCGGCATGCACTTCGATGCTGTCGGTGCGGTATTCCAGCGTGTACTCCTGTTTCAAGGTGCGCCCCGGCAGCTTGCCCGGCTTGCGCACCGGCACGAAGCCGACGCCCAGCACCCGCGCCATCGCCGCGCCAAGGATGAAGCCGCGCGACTCGATGCCCATCACCGCATCCAGGCGCGCATCGCGCCACGGCGCGACCATCGCGTCGATGGCGGCGGCGAAATCCGCGCCATCGGCCAGCAGCGGCATGATGTCCTTGAACAGGATGCCCGGCTTGGGGAAATCGGCGACGTCACGCAGGCGGCCTGCCCAGGCCGGAACGGGGGCGAAGGAATCGGTCATGGTCATGGGGCAACAAAGGGTGGCATAGGGTAACCCGGGCCGGACCGGGGCATCGGCGGGCTCAGGAACTGCAGGACAACATCGAGCAGCCGGCCTTGTCACGCGCCCAGGCCGGCCGCTTGCCGGCGTAGTGCTCGCGACCGGGCTGCACGTCGTAGGGTCGTCGCAGCACCTCCTGCAGGGTGTGCACGCCGCTCAGGTCGCCCTGTTCGGCCAGCTCGATCGCCTCCTGTGCCAGCCAGTTGCGCAGCACATAGACCGGATTGGCCGCGCGCATGCGCTGCCGTCGCTGCGCCGCGTCCAGGCGGTCGGACTGCAGGCGCAGCGCATACGCCTCAAGCCAGGCATCCAGCGCCGGCAGCACGGCGGTGCGCCGCTCGGGGCTGTAGAACGCTTCCTCAAGCACCGCCACGTTCGGGGTCTGCGGATCGAGGTCGATCAGGCCGCGGAACGCCAGGGTCATGTCCATCTCGCCGTCGTGCAGGATCCGCAGCCAGTCGCCCATCAAGCCCAGGTCGGCATCGCGGCACGCGTCCAGCCCCAGCTTGGCTGCGATATCGTCGCGTTCGCACTGCGCATGCACGGCCTGGAACCGCGCCAACCCCGCGTGCAGCGGCGCAACGTCGTCGAACAGCGGCGACAGCGCCTGGGCCAGCCGGGTCAGGTTCCAGTACGCCACCTGCGGCTGCGTGCCGAACCGGTAGCGCCGGCCCTGCGCATCGGTGGTGTTCGGGGTCCAGTCCGGATCGTAGTCGTCCACCCAGCCATACGGGCCGTAGTCGATGGTGAGACCGAGGATGGACAGGTTGTCGGTGTTCATCACGCCATGCACGAACCCGACGCGCATCCAGTGCGCGACCAGGACCGCGGTGCGCTCGCAGACCTCGGCGAACCAGCGTGCGTAACGCTCCGGACCGGCATCGGCCAGCGCGGGGAACTCCCGCGCGATGCAGACGTCGGCCAGCTGCCGCAGCAGGGCCACGTCGCCGCGCGAGGCCGGCAGTTCGAAACTGCCGAAGCGGAGGAACGAGGGCGCCACCCGGCACAGCACCGCGCCCGGCTCGGGTGCGGGATGACCGTCATAGAACATGTCGCGCATCACCTGCTCGCCGGTCGCCACCAGGCTCAGCGCACGGGTGGTGGGCACGCCCAGGTGATGCATGGCTTCGCTGCACAGGAATTCGCGGATCGACGAGCGCAGGACGGCGCGACCATCGGCGCCGCGCGAATACGGGGTACGCCCTGCCCCTTTGAGCTGCAGCTCCCAGTGCGCGCCATCCGGCGCCAGCAGCTGCCCCAGCGAGATGGCGCGGCCATCGCCCAGTTGCCCGGCCCAGTGCCCGAACTGGTGCCCGCCATAGTTCGCCGCCCAGGGCTGCATGCCGGCGTACAACGCGTTGCCGCCGAACACGCGGGGGAACTCCGGACTCTCCAGCAGGTCCGGGCCCAGCCCAAGCTGCGCCGCCAGTCCCGGCGAGCAGGCGAGCAGGGTCGGCGCCGCTACCGGCGTAGGCATCACCGACGACCACGCGGCGCCGCGCACCTCGCGCTGGCGTGGGCCGGTCTCTTCATCACCGGGCAGGTCACGAAGGAAACGATTGTCGAAGCGCAACGGTTCAGTGCTCATCACGACAAGGTGGGGGCGTCGGAACGCCCCCGCAAGCTCAGGCGGCCCCGGCCCCCAGGTCCAGTGGGCCACCGCGCTCGGCCGCCCGCTGGTAGGCCGGGCGCTGCGCGATGCGCTGCAGGAACCCCTGCAGCTTCGGGTAGGCATCCATGCTGCCTGCGCGCGACGCAGCGGCCTGGATCGGGAAGCTCATCTGGATATCGGCGGCGGTGAAGCGATCGCCCGCGAACCAGGGCGAGGCGCTCAGTTCGCGCTCCATCCAGTCCAGGTGCAGCTTCAACTGCGGGCTCACGAAGGTTTTCATCACCTTGTCGGCAATGCCGCGGGCGATCGGTTTGGCAAAGAACGGCATCGGCGCCTTGCGCACCCGGGCGAACACCAGGCTCATCAGCAGCGGCGGCATCGCCGAGCCTTCGGCGTAGTGCATCCAGTAGCGGTAGCGCGTGCGCTCGGCGGCCTGCGCGGGCATCGGCTCCGGCGACAGCGTGCGCCCGCTGTCGTAGCGGTCGGCCAGGTATTCGAGGATCGCGCCGGATTCGGCCAGCACCAGGGTATCGTCCTGCAGCACCGGCGCCTTGCCCAACGGATGGATATCGCGCAGCGCCTGCGGCGCAAGCCAGGTCGTCGCGTCGCGCTGGTAATTGACCAGCTGGTACGGCAGGTTCAGCTCTTCAAGCATCCACAGCACGCGCTGCGAACGCGAGTGGTCCAGATGGTGCACCTTGATCATCGAAGGGGTCCGCGAGGCGAAACCGCCATCCTACCCGCCGCGACGTCTGCTTCGCGCAATAAAAAACGCCGGAAGCTTTCGCTTCCGGCGTTTTCGGCAACCTTACGGTTGCAGGGGCAATTAAGCCGCCTGCACCTGGTCAGCCTGCATGCCCTTCTGGCCCTGCACGGCGACGAAGGTGACCTTCTGGCCTTCCTGCAGCGACTTGAAGCCGGTGCCCTGGATGGCGCGGAAGTGCACGAACAGGTCCGGGCCGCTTTCCGGGGTGATGAAGCCGAAGCCCTTGGCGTCGTTGAACCACTTGACAGTGCCGGTCTGACGATCAGACATATACAAACTCCTGAAACATAAGTTGAAAATAATCGCGGCCGCCGGAGATCGGGGCCGAGACTGAGTTGCAGGCGTTGGTAAAGCGGATCGATGAGCGGATCGTGAGATCAACTGCACCAGGCCACGATTCACGGTGACCCTAGCAAACACAGTGTGGGGGACGATACGCGCCTTTTACCGAAAAAGCGATAGCCACGTGATTCAGCCATCTCCCCCGTCCCGCCTGACAGGACAAGGGATTGGCGCATCCTACACGAATTCCTACACCCTATTCATGTATTTCCCGGCTTAATTTCAGCCAAACAGGCGGCGCGCAGCCCCTAAAGAATGCTGGACGCGCGCGCCCTCGCCCCGTTAGCGCCACGCCCACGTGGCGGCCCTGAACGCCGGATGCCTCCCCGCACCCACGCAGGGCGTGGCGTTACCGGGGTGCGAGGGCCAGCTGGCTGGTGAAACGCCTGGGCTGGCCGGTCAGGGGATCGTCGAATGCCAGCGCCTGGGCCAGCAGCTGCAGGGGCCGGCCTGGCAGCGGCTCGCTCGGCTGCGGGTAAAGGTCATCGCCGAGGATGGGGGCGCCCAGCGCGGCCATGTGCACCCGCAGCTGGTGCTTGCGCCCGGTTTCCGGATGCAGCCGGTACCGCCACTCGGCCCCGCTCGCCTCGATGACCTCGATACGGGTCCGGGCATTGGGCTCGCCCCCGGCTTCGGCCATGCGGAAGAAGGGCTCCCCGGGCACCAGCCGGCTGTGCCGGTGATGCGGGAAGGTCAGCCCCGGCAACGCCGGGGCCAACGCTTCATAGACCTTGGCGATGCGCCGCTCACGGAACAGTCGCTGGTAGGCGTCACGGGTTCCGGGCCGGGTCGAGAACAGCACCAGCCCGGCGGTCAGCCGGTCCAGCCGGTGCAGCGGCACCAGCGCCGGGTTGCCGGTGCGGGCCACCAGGCGCGCCAGCAGGGTCTGCCGCACATAGGGGCCGGCCGGGGTGACCGGCAGGAAGTGCGGTTTATCGGCCACCAGCAGGTGGTCATCGACGTACAGGATGGCCTCCCGCACGGGAATGACCGGCTCGTCGGCCACCTCACGGAAGTACTGGATCTCGCTGCCGACCCGCCACGGGGCATCGGCCGGCAGTGCCCTGCCCTGCGCGTCCAGCACCCGGCCACGCGCGAAGCGGTCCTGCCACCGGGCGCGGTCGATCTGCGGGAACCGCGCGCACAGCCCGTCCAGCAGGCAGGCCCAGGGGCCGGGCGCGAGCTGCAGGCGACTGGCGGCAACGTGGCCGCGGATTGGATCGGACGAGTGCATGGCCCACGCATTATCATGGCGCTCTTTGTTTACGGTACCCCCATGGCCCTCACCGCCACCATCCGCAAGGCCGAACTGCAGATCAGCGACATGGATCGCGGCTACTACGCCACCCATAACCTGACCCTGGCCCAGCACCCGTCCGAGAACGACGAGCGCCTGATGGTGCGGCTGCTGGCCTTCGCACTGAACGCCGACGAACGTCTGGAGTTTGGCCGCGGGCTCAGCGTGGACGACGAACCCGACCTGTGGCGCCGCGATTACACCGGCGACATCGAACGTTGGATCGACGTGGGCCAGCCGGACGAATCGCGCCTGCGCAAGGCGGCCGGGCGCGCGCGCGCCGTGCAGCTGATCCTGTACGGCGGCAACGCCTCGGAGATCTGGTGGAAGCGCAACAGCGCTGCCCTGAACAAGCTGTCGGTCCTGGAGGTCATGGAACTGCCGGGTGAGTTTGCCGCCGAATGGGCCGCGCAGATCGAGCGCACCATGCGCTGGGACGTGATGATCCAGGATGGCGAAGTCCGCCTGATCTCGGACAAGGCGGAGCTGACCGTGACCCCGGCCTGGCGCAAGCAGAAGCCGCAGGCCTGATCCAGCGCCGATGAGTACGATCCGCTGCGATGTCCTGGTGATCGGTGCCGGCGCTGCCGGGCTGATGTGCGCGCTGACCGCCGGCCGGCGCGGGCGCATGGTGCAGGTGATCGACCATGCCAACAAGGTCGGCAAGAAGATCCTGATGTCCGGCGGTGGCCGCTGCAACTTCACCAACACCGGCACCACCCCGGCCAACTTCCTGTCGGCCAACCCGCACTTCTGCAAGTCCGCGCTGGCGCGCTACACGCCGTGGGACTTCATCGACATGGTCGAGCGGCATGGCATCGCCTACCACGAGAAGGAACTGGGCCAGCTGTTCTGCGACATCTCGTCCAAGCAGATCGTGCGCATGCTGGTGGACGAATGCACGGCCGCCGGCGCGCAGATCCGTACCGACTGCGCCGTGGACAAGGTCGAGCGCGGCGCCGACGGCTTCCACGTGCAGACCGCGCAGGGACGCTTCCATGCCGCCTCGCTGGTGGTCGCCACCGGCGGCCTGTCCATCCCCAGCCTGGGGGCCACCGGCTTCGGCTATGAGCTGGCCCGCCAGTTTGGCCATGAGGTGCTGCCCACCCGCGCCGGCCTGGTGCCGCTGACCCTGAGCGGCAAGCACCAGGAGCGCTTCCAGGACCTGAGCGGGGTGGCCCTGCCGGTGGAGGCGCGCTGCAACGACATGGCGTTCCGCAACTCACTGCTGATCACCCACCGCGGCATCAGCGGCCCGGCGATCCTGCAGATTTCCTCGTTCTGGCAGCCCGGCGACGAGCTGCGCCTGGACCTGCTGCCCGGCCAGGATGCCGAAGCATGGCTGCGCGCGATGAAGCGCGAGCGCGGCGCGGCCGAGCTGCGCACGGTGTTGTCCGAGGTATTGCCACGCCGGCTGGCGCTGCGCCTGTGCGAGCACTGGCTGCCGGACCGCCCGGTGCGCCAGATCGACGAGCGCGAGCTGCGCCAGGCTGCCGCCCTGCTGCAGGACTTCCCGCTGGTCGCCAGCGGCACCGAAGGGTACCGTACCGCCGAGGTCACGCTGGGGGGCGTGGACACCCGCGGGGTCTCGTCCAGCACGTTCGAGTCGCAGCGGGTGCCGGGCCTGCATTTCATTGGCGAAGTGCTGGATGTCACCGGTTGGCTGGGGGGGTACAACTTCCAGTGGGCCTGGGCCAGCGGCCATGCCGCCGGCCAGGTCGTGTAGCGCCCGTATCATTCCGTGATCGGCGCCCGCCGCCGGCATGGACGAAGTCACACGCATCGTGTATCAAGTTTGCAGTCCGGGGAGTAGTGAATGCAGAACGCGAATGACATCACCGTCCGCCTGCTGATCGTGGATGACAGCGGCGAGAACGCCGAAACCATCGTCAGCCTGCTGCGCAACAGCGGCATCGCGGTGCGCCCGGCGCGCCCGAACAACGCCGAGGAGCTGGCCCAGATCATCGGCAGCCAGCCGATCGACCTGGTCCTGGCCGCCCCTGCGCAGAGCATTCCGCTGCTGCAGGTGACCCAGCAGATCGCGGCCAGCGGCAAGGACATCCCGATGATCCTGCTGGCCGAGTCGATCAATGAATCGGAGTGGGTGGAAGCCAGCGCCAACGGCATCCGCGCGGTCGCCCTGCGCAACCGCCCCGAGCACCTGCTGGCGGTGGTCCGCAACGAGTGGACCGACCTGCACGCCCGCCGCGGCCTGCGCCGCATCGAAGCGCAGATGCGCGAAACCGAGCGCCGCTGCGACGCGCTGATCGCCTCCTCGCGCGACCCGATCGCCTACGTGCACGAAGGCATGCACATCCGCGCCAACGAGGCCTACCTGGAGATGTTCGGGTACGAGGCATTCGAGGACGTGGAAGGCATCTCGCTGCTGGACATGGTCGCGCCGCAGCACGTTGACGGCTTCAAGCAGCTGCTCAAGTCGCTGAGCAAGGGCGAAGCGCCACCGCCGCAGTACCAGGTGGACGCGCGCAACCAGGACGGCGCGGTGTTCGCCGCGACCATGGAATTCACCCCGGCCACCTATGAGGGCGAGAACTGCCTGCAGGTGGTGTTCCGCCGCCGCATGGAATTCGACCCGGAGCTGGCCCGCGAGGTCGAGGACCTGCGCCAGCGCGACCAGGTCACCGGGCTGCTCAACCGACAGACCTTCATGCTGCACGTGGAAAACGCGGTGGCCCAGGCCGGGCGCAGCGAAGGCCGGTTCGGCCTGCTGCTGGTGGAGCCGGATCACTACAGCCGGCTGCTGCCGGACATCGGGCTGGATGCGGCCGATGCGCTGATCGCGGCGCTGGCCAGGGTCCTGGCCGACACGGTCGGCGAACGCGGCCAGGTGGCCCGCTTCGGCGAGCACAGCCTGGCGGTCCTGACCGAAGGCGCGTTTGCGGACACCGAAGCGCTGGCCGACCGGATCCGCGAAGCCTTCGCCGCGCAGGTCTTCAGCATCGGCGACCGTTCGGCCACGGTCACGGTCAGCATCGGTGGCGTGCAGGTGGGCGAGAAGATCGCCAGCGTCGGCCAGGTGCTGGCGCGGGCGACCGAATGCCAGCAGGCCGCGTCCGAACTCGGCAATACCAGCCGGATCTTCGATCCGGCGGCGGTCGACCGGGTGGAAGAAGAGCGCATCCAGCGCTGGGTGGCGCGGATCAACGAAGCGCTGGCCGGTGACGGCTTCCAGCTGCATTACCAGCCGGTGCTGAACCTGGGCGGCGAGCCGCTGGAGCTGTACGAAGCCTACCTGCGCCTGGACAACAACGGCGAACTGTTGAGCCCGACCGCGTTCCTGGGCATTGCCGAGGAACACGGCCTGCTGGGCGACATCAACCGCTGGGTGGTGGCGCACGCCATCGGGGTGCTCGGCCAACGCGCACGCGCCGGCCATGCCACCCACATGATGGTGAAGATCACGCCCGAGTCGTTCAACGACCCGCAGATGGTGGCGACGATCCGCCGCGAGCTGGAGGCCCAGGGCGTGCCCGGCGAACGCCTGTGGCTGCATGCGCCCGAAGCCAAGGTGTTCACCCACCTGCGCAACGCGCAGCAGTTCCTGGCCGACGTCGCCCCGCTGGGCTGCCGGATCGGCCTGGAGCAGTTCGGGTCGGGGCTGGATTCGTTCCAGCTGCTGGCGCATTTCCAGCCGCAGTTCCTCAAGCTGGACCGCGACTTCACCAGCGATTTCGCCCGCACCCGCGAGAACGCCGACAAGATCACCGAGATCACCACGCGCGCGCAGGAAGCCAACATCCGCACCATCGCCGAGTTCATCGCCGACGCCAACTCGATGAGCCTGCTGTTCAGTGCAGGCGTGGACTACGTCCAGGGCGAGTTCGTCGGCCCGGCCGGTCCGGTGATGAACTTCGAGTTCGGTTGATCACAGGTGCCGACCGTCGGTCGGCACGCCAGCCCGGTAGATGCCGACCGTCGGTCGGCACGCTTGCCCGGTAGGTGCCGACCGTTGGTCGGCACGCTTGCCTGGTAGGTGCCGACCGTTGGTCGGCACGCTTGCCTGGTAGGTGCCGACCGTTGGTCGGCACGCCCTTCAATCAGGTCATATCGACCAGGTTAGGAATGGCCACATCCGTGGCCACGTCCGCATCATAATCCACGCCCTCCACGCCGAAGCCGAACAGGCGCAGGAAGTCGGCCTTGTAGCCGGCCAAATCGCTGATCTCGTACAGGTTCTCGTTGGTCACCTGCGGCCACAGCGCCACCACGTCAGCCTGCACGTCCGGCGCCATTTCCTTGTAGTCCGCGCGCAGGCGGCCGGCCTCGTCCACCAGCTCCACCGTGCGACCATCGGCCAGCAGCTGGTGGCGCAGGCGCTCCACCGCCGGACCACTGTCCTTGCCGCCGTACACGATGTCGTACAGCGTATCGAGCTGCTCGATGCAGCCTTCGTGCGTGCCGCGCGCCTTCATCACCTTGAACAGCAGCGACAGGTACAGCGGCATGGTCGGAATCGCCGAACTGGCCTGGGTCACCACCGCCTTCAGCACCGACACCCGCGCGTCGCCACCGATCGGGGCGAGCTTGGCGCGGATGCCCGTCACCTTCTCGTCCAGATCCTTCTTGGCGGCACCGATCGACCCGTTCCAGTAGATCGCCTGGGTGATCTCCTCGCCCACGTAGGTGAACGCCGTGGTGGTGGCGCCATCGGCCAGCACCCCGGCCTCCAGCAGCGCATCGATCCACATCTGCCAGTCTTCGCCACCCATCACCGCCACGGTGCCGGCGATCTCTTCCGGCGTGGCCGGCTCGAGGGTGGTCTCGGTGAGCACTTCCTTGTCCGTATCCAGCCCGCGCAGCGTGATCGGCGCACCGATCGGCTTCAGCGTGGAGCTGATGACTTCGCCGGTCTTCGGGTGCTTGCGGCGCGGCGCGGCGAGGCTGTACACCACCTGGTCGACCTGGCCCAGGTCCTGCTTGATCAGCTCGATCACCTTGGCCTTGACCTCGTCCGAGAACGCATCGCCGTTCACGCTGCGCGCGTACAGGCCCGCCTGTTCGGCGTACTTCTGGAACGCGGCCGAGTTGTACCAGCCCGCCGTGCCCGGCTTGGTTTCCGTGCCCGGGCGTTCGAAGAACACGCCGAGCGTAGCCGCCCCGCTGCCGAACGCCGCCGTGATGCGCGCGGCCAGGCCGTAGCCGGTGGACGCCCCCAGCACCAGCACGCGCTTGGGACCGTTCTGGATCTTCGGCTGCGCCTGGATGTAGTCGATCTGCTGCTTGACCGCAGCGTCGCAACCGACCGGATGGGTAGTGACGCAGATGAAGCCGCGCACACGCGGTTTGATGACCATGAACACCTCGATAGGAACGGCGCGACCATGGGAACGGCCGCGCGCAACCCCGAAATCGTAGTGCGCGCGGGCAGGCAGCACAACCGACGCCCCGGTACGGAAACGAAAACGCCGGGCAATGCCCGGCGTCTGGTCATGCAGGATGCCGGGCCATGCCCGGCGCTCCCTCAAGGCCGGCGCTCAAGCGCCTCGACGTCCTTCGCCTTCGGCAGCAGGTCCTGCTTGCTCACGCGCAGGAAGCCGATGGTCAGCATCGGCACGGCCACCAGGATCGAGGACAGCACCACGATCACCGCGCCCACCATGTGGGTTTCGGCCAGGCCTTCCAGCGAGGCGCCGCCATACATGTACAGGGCCAGTGCCGACAGGAAGAACATCACCGCCGTGATCACCGTACGCGACAGCGTCTGGTTGATCGAGCGGTTCAGCACTTCCAGCGGGTCGGCACGCAGGCTGCGGAAGTTTTCGCGGACGCGGTCGAACACCACGATGATGTCGTTGATGGCAAAGCCCATCACCGACAGCAGGCCGGCCAGCAGGTTCAGGTCGAACTCGCGGCCCATCAGCGACATGTAGGCCAGCGTCACCAGCAGGTCGAACAGGGCCACGATGCTGGCGGTGACCGCGAACTTCCATTCGAAGCGGAAGCCGATGTAGATCAGGAAGCCGGCGAGCATGAAGATCGTGGCGTACAGGCCGTTCAGCGCCAGGTCCTTGCCGATCTGCGGGCCCACGAACTCGTTGCGCAGCAGCGTGGCCGGGTTGCCGCTGCTGGTGATCGCCTTGAGCACGGCCGCACCGGTGGCCTTGTCCTCGGCGCTGGCCGCACCGGTCCCCGGTGCGTGTTCGCCGTGCGGGGCCAGGCGGATCAGCACGTCGGTGTTGCCGCCGAAGCTCTGCACCTGGGTGCCTTCAAAACCGTTGGCTTCCAGCTGCGAGCGGACGTCTTCAACGTCCACCGGGCGATCGAAGCGCGCTTCGATCAGGGTGCCGCCGGTGAAGTCCAGCGCGAAGGTGAAGCCCTTGATGCCGATGATGGCCACCGAGGCCAGGAACACCGCGATCGTGACGGCCATGGCGACATGGCGCCAGCGCATGAAATCGATCTTGGTGTCGTTCGGGAGGATGTGCAGCGGAAACAGTTTCATTGTGCGAGTCGTCCCGTCAGATGGCCACGTTCTGGAGCTTCTTGCGACGACCGTAGATCAGCGTCGCCAAGGCGCGCGACACGGTGATCGCAGTGAACATCGAGGCGAAAATACCGATGATCATGGTCAGCGCGAAGCCCTTCAGCGGGCCCGTACCGAAGGCGAACAGGGCCACGCCCACGATCAGGCCGGTCAGGTTGGCGTCCAGGATGGTGCCGCTGGCGCGTTCATAACCGGTCACGATAGCGGTCTTGCCCGGCACGCCGGCACGCAGTTCCTCGCGGATGCGCTCGTTGATCAGCACGTTGGCGTCGACCGACAGGCCCACCGACAACGCCAGGCCGGCGAAGCCCGGCAGGGTCATGGTGGCACCGAACAGCGACATCACCGCCACCACGATCAGCAGGTTGAACAGCATCGCGGCCGAGGTGATCAGGCCGAACATGCGGTAGTACACGGTGAAGAACACCAGGGTGAACATGAAGGCGTAGATCACCGCGGTGATGCCGCGCTCCACGTTCTCCGCACCCAGGCTCGGACCGACCACGCGCTCTTCCACGAAGTCCATCGGCGCGGCCAGCGAGCCGGACTTCAGCAGCTTGGCCAGGTCGTCGGCTTCTTTCTTCTCCAGGCCCGTGGTCTGGAAGTTCTTGCCGAACACGCCGTTGATGTTGGCCACCGAGATGACTTCCTCGTTGACCCGGAAGCTGCGCACTTCCTTGCCATCGACCAGGGTCACGGTCGGCACGCGCTCGGTGTACACCACCGCCATCGGCTTGCCGACGTTGGCGCTGGTGAAATCGAACATGCGCTGGCCGCCGACGCTGTTCAGCGTCACGCTGACCGACGGCGTACCGGTGGTGGCGTCGTTGACCGCCTGCGCCGCGACCATCTGGTCACCGGTGACGATCACGCGCTTGTTCAACAGGATCGGACCACCGCCGTCACGGCGCTGGTACACCTTGGCCTCCGGCGGGATGCGGCCGGTGTCGATCGCGTCCTGCGCGTTGCCATCGACCACCGCACGGTATTCCAGGGTGGCGGTCGCACCGATCATGCGCTTGGCTTCGGCGGTGTCCTGCACGCCCGGCAGCTGCACGACCACGCGGTCGGCACCCTGGCGCTGGATGATCGGCTCGGCCACGCCCAGCTGGTTGACGCGATTGCGCAGCGTGTTGATGTTCTGCTCGATCGCACCGTTGGTGATCTGGCTGAGCTCGGTTTCCGGGATGGTGACGGTGATGCGCTTGCCGGCCACGTCGTAGCCCAGGGTCGGCTGCGCCTTGGCCAGGGCCACGCGGGCGCGCTCCACGGCGGCATCGTCGGTGGACGGGCTGAGCGTGGCCACGATGGCGTTGTCCGGGCGGCGCTCGACCGACTGGAACGGTACGCGCGACTCACGCAGCGTGCCGCGCACGTCTTCGGCGTAGGCGTCCATGCGCTTGTCGACGGCTGCCTTCTGGTCCACCTGCAGCACGAAGTGCACGCCACCCTGCAGGTCCAGGCCCAGCACCATCGGGCGACCGCCCAGGCGCTGCAGCCAGTCCGGCACGGTCGAGGCCAGGTTCAGCGCCACCGTGTAGTTCTGGCCCACGCTGTCGCGCAGCTTCGCGCTCGCCGCGGCCTGCGTCTGCAGGTCAGGCAGGCGCACGATCAGGCTCTCGCCTTCCTTGTCCACACCGATCGGGGCGATGCCGGCGACCTTCAGGTCGGCCAGGACGCGCTCGCGAAGGGCGTCGTCGACCTGGCCGCCGCGGTTGGCGGTGATCTGGACGGCGGGGTCCTTCTGGTAGATGTTGGGCAGAGCGTACAGCGCGCTGAGCGCCAGTACGATCAGGATGACGACGTATTTCCAGCGTGGAAATTCAAGCATTGCCAGGTTCCTGCGCGGCGCCATTCCCGGCGCCGCGGTTGTGCTTCGGAAAGGGAGTGGCTCAGTTGGCCGACTTCAGGGTGCCGGTGGGCAGCACGTTGCCCACGGCGCCCTTCTGCACGCGGATGTTCACGTTGTCGGCCACTTCGATGGTGACGAAGTTGTCGCCGATGCCCTTGACGGTGCCGGCGATGCCGCCGTTGGTCAGGACTTCGTCGCCGATCTTGATCTTTTCCAGCATCGCCTTGTGTTCCTTCTGGCGCTTCATCTGCGGGCGGATCATCAGGAAGTACATGATCGCGATCAGGATGATCGGGAACAGCAGCGTGGTCAGGCCCATGCCCTGCGGCTGGCCGCCGGCGGCTTGGGCGTGGGCGGCGGGAATCAGGAAGGCGATCAGGTTCATGGTGTGTCCTTAGGGTTGGGAGGCGCCCTCCCCCACATGGGGTCGGGTGTCGCCGCGAAAAAGGGGTCAGCCGCGAAGTATGCCACGGGGCCGGGCCCGCCGCTTACAGCGCCGGCGTGGCCATCCCCCGGGCCGAATAGAAGGACTCGCGGAAGGCGGCGAAGGTTCCCGCCGCGATCGCCGCGCGCATGTCGGCCATCAGCTTCTCGTAGTAATACAGGTTGTGGAGGGTGCCCAGCATGGGTGCCAGCATTTCGTTGCAGCGGTCCAGGTGGCGCAGGTAGGAGCGGGTGTAGCCACTGGTGCAGGCGTGGCAGCCGCAGCCCGGCTCGATGGTGTCCATGTCGCGCTCGTAGCGGGCGTTGCGGATGCGTACCGTGCCGAACGAGGTGAAATAGTGGCCGTTGCGGGCATTGCGGGTCGGCATCACGCAGTCGAACATGTCCACGCCGCGGGCGACGCCTTCGACCAGGTCTTCCGGCCGGCCCACGCCCATCAGGTACCGCGGGCGGTCCGCCGGCAGGATCGGGTGCATGTGGTCGAGCATCGCGTTGCGCTCGTGCTCGGGCTCGCCCACGGCCAGGCCGCCGATCGCATAGCCGTCGAAGCCGATCTGCTGCAGGCCCTCGGCCGAGCGGCTGCGCAGGTCGTGGTGGACCCCGCCCTGGACGATGCCGAACAGCGCCGCGTCGTTGCCCAGCGCGTCGTGTGCGTCGCGGCTGCGCTGGGCCCAGCGCAGGCTCAGCTCCATCGAGGTGCGCGCGACCGGCTCGGTGGCCGGGTACGGGGTGCATTCGTCGAAGATCATCACGATGTCCGAGTCGAGCACCTTCTGGATCTTCATGCTCTCTTCCGGGCCCAGGAACACCCGGGCGCCGTCGGTCGGCGAGGCGAAGGTCACGCCCTGCTCGGTGATCTTGCGGCGATGGGCCAGCGAAAACACCTGGAAGCCGCCGGAATCGGTCAGGATCGGCCCGCTCCAGCGCGCGAATCCGTGCAGGCCGCCATGGTCGGCGATCACGTCCAGGCCCGGGCGCAGGTACAGGTGGAAGGTGTTGCCCAGGATGATCTCCGCGCCCAGCGCGCGGATCTGCTCCGGCAGGATGCCCTTGACCGACCCGTAGGTGCCCACCGGCATGAACGCCGGGGTTTCCACCGTCCCGCGGGGGAAGGTCAGGCGGCCGCGGCGGGCGCGCCCGTCGGTGGTCTGGAGCTGGAACTGGAGTCGGGACATCGGGGCGGAATCGGGGCAAATAATCCCCGATTATCCCCTAAATCCGACCCCGGCGCGGCGGAACGTGCCGGGGCGGCCCATCCGGCGTCATGCCTGCGGGAACAGCAACATGGCATCGCCGTAACTGAAGAAGCGGTACTTCTCCTCGATTGCCGCGCGGTAGGCCTCGAAGACCCGCGCCTGCCCGGCAAACGCCGAGATCATCATCAGCAGCGTGCTTTCCGGCAGGTGGAAATTGGTGACCATGGCGTCCACGCTGCGGATCCGGTAGCCGGGGGTGATGAAGATCTGGGTTTCGCCGGCGTAGGGCAGCAGCTCCCCGTCGCGCATCGCGCTTTCCAGCGCCCGCACCACGGTGGTGCCCACCCCGATCACGCGCCCGCCCGCCGCGCGGGTGCGGCGCACCTGCTGGACCAGCTCGGCGCCCACGTTCAGCCATTCGCGGTGCATGACGTGGTCGCTGAGATCATCCACACGCACCGGCTGGAAGGTACCGGCGCCCACGTGCAGGGTGACATGGCCGAAGCCGATGCCCTTGTCGTTCAGCGCCGCCAGCAGCGCGTCGTCGAAGTGCAGGCCGGCGGTCGGCGCGGCCACGGCCCCCACTTCGCGGGCGAACACGGTCTGGTAGCGCTCGCGGTCGTCCAGCCCGGGCTCGCGCTGGATGTAAGGCGGCAGCGGCAGGCGCCCGGCGTGCAGCAGCCACTGCTCCAACGGCTCGGACACGTGGAACTGCAGCACATAGAATTCGCCATCGCGTCCCAGCACCTCGGCCTCGCCCCCGGCATCCAGGGCGATGCGGCTGCCGGGCTTGGGCGACTTGCTCGCCCCCACCTGCGCCCGCGCCTGCTGCGCGCCCAGCAGGCGTTCGATCAGGATCTCGACCCGGCCACCGCTGGCCTTCTGGCCGAACAGTCGCGCGGGGATCACCCGGGTATCGTTGAACACCAGCAGGTCGCCGGGCTGCAGCAGCGCCGGCAGGTCGCGCACATGGCGGTGGTCGAACCCGGCCGGGGCCGGTGGCACCACCATCAGGCGGCTTGCCGAGCGCTCGGCAAGCGGGGCCTGGGCGATCAGTTCAGCAGGCAGGTCGTAATGGAAGTCGGACTTCTTCAAGGGAGCGCACGGCAACGTGTAGACAATGTCGGGCATTGTACGACTGGCTCCCGGTAGCAACGCGAGAAGCGCGCAACGTCGCGCAAAATGTTGCTTTGCAACAGTTTTTCCCGGGGTTATCGCGCCAAAATCCGCGTGATAGCATCGAACCGGAAGTCTGATGCACGAGCCGTACTGCCCCAGGCGCGCGCCCCCGGTCGCGCGTTTTGCATTTGCGCCGTGCCGCCAATCGTTTCAGGAGATCTGCAATGCGCTTCATTGAACGCCTCGCCCCCCTTCGCGCCCAGCCCGGCACCCGCCTCACCGCCGGCCTGGATGACGCCACCCTGGAACGCCTGGCTGCCGGGCACCCGCAACTCGTAGCGGCCGTAGAGGCAGGCGCCGCCGAATTCGAGCGCGTCAGCGCCGATCTGGCCGATCTGCTGGCGCTGGACGAGCGCGCGCAGATCGACGCGATGCAGGACGGCTTCGTCAATTTCTACGCGGATGATGCGGTCACCCCGTATGTCGCCCTCGCCGCCCGGGGTCCGTGGGTGGTGACGCTGAAAGGCGCAGTGCTCTATGACGCGGGTGGCTACGGCATGCTCGGCTTCGGCCACACCCCGCAGGCCGTGCTGGACGCCATGGCCGCGCCGCAGGTGATGGCCAACGTGATGACACCGAACCTGTCCCAGCACCGTTTCATCCAGGCCCTGCGCCGTGAGATCGGCCACCGCCGTGGCGGCTGTCCGTATGCCCGGTTCATGTGCCTGAATTCCGGCTCGGAAGCGGTTGGCCTGGCGGCGCGCATCGCCGACGTGAACGCCAAGCTGCAGACCGATCCGGGCGCCCGCCATGCCGGTGCGAAGATCAAGCGCGTGGTGGTCAAGGGCAGTTTCCACGGCCGCACCGACCGCCCGGGCCTGTACTCCGATTCCAGCCGCAGGACGTACCTGCAGCACCTGGCCAGCTACCGCGGCGAGGACACCGTGATCGCGATCGCGCCCTACGACGAGGATGCGCTGAAGCGGGTGTTCGCCGACGCCCAGCAGAACCACTGGTTCATCGAGGCGGTGTTCCTGGAGCCGGTCATGGGCGAAGGCGACCCCGGGCGCGCCGTGCCGCCGTCGTTCTACGCCCTGGCACGCGAGCTGACCCGCCAGCACGGCAGCCTGCTGCTGCTCGATTCGATCCAGGCCGGCCTGCGCGCGCACGGCGTGCTGTCGATCGTGGACTATCCCGGGTTCGAAGGCCTGGACGTGCCGGACATGGAAACCTATTCCAAGGCCTTGAACGCCGCGCAGTACCCGCTGTCGGTGCTGGCGGTGACCGAGCAAGCCGCGCAGCTGTACCGCAAGGGCATCTACGGCAACACCATGACCAGCAACCCGCGCGCGCTGGACGTCGCCTGCGCGACGCTGTCGCTGCTCACCCCCGAGGTGCGCGCGAACATCCGCGCGCGCGGCGAGGAAGCCGTGCGCAGGCTGGAGCAGCTCAAGGGCGAGCTGGGCGGGCTGATCACCAAGGTGCAGGGCACCGGCCTGCTGTTCTCGTGCGAGCTGGCCCCGCAGTTCAAGTGCTACGGCGCGGGCTCCACCGAGGAATGGCTGCGCCAGCATGGCATCAACGTGATCCATGGCGGCGAGAACTCGCTGCGCTTCACCCCGCACTTCGGCATCGACAGCGACGAGCTGGACCTGCTGGTGCGCCTGGTCGGCCGCGCCCTGAAGGAAGGCCCGCAGCGCGAGCAGACCCAGGCGGCCTGACGCATCGGGATCGTCCAACGCCCGCGCGCAACGCGGGCGGGGGGCCATGCGATAATGGGTGGTTTCCAGCAGGGACCTCCCATGAAATCCATCTGCGTCTACTGCGGCTCCAACGCCGGCAGCAAGCCCGTCTATACCGAACGTGCCATCGCGCTGGGCGACCGTATCGCCCGCGACGGCCTGCGCCTGGTGTATGGCGGCGGCAACGTCGGCCTGATGGGCACCGTGGCCAATGCGGTGCTGGCCGGCGGCGGTGAAGTGACCGGGGTGATCCCGCAGCAGCTGGCCGACTGGGAAGTGGCGCATCGCGGGCTGACCGAGCTGGAGATCGTCGGCTCCATGCACGAGCGCAAGTCGCGCATGTTCGACCTCTCCGATGCATTCGTGGCGCTGCCTGGCGGCTTCGGCACCATGGAAGAGATTTTCGAGATGCTCACCTGGCGCCAGCTCGGCATCGGCAACAAGCCCTGCGCGTTCCTGGACGTGGACGGTTTCTACGCGCCCCTGATCGGGATGATCGACCGCATGGTCGAAGAGCGCTTCCTGCACCCGGAACAGCGCGCGGACCTCTGGTACGGCTCGGACATCGACGCGATGCTGGACTGGATGCGCGCCTATGAGCCGGCGCAGGCGTCGAAGTGGATCGACGAGAAGCGCCGCACGGCGCTGCGCTGAACCGCAGCCGGGCAGAGCCCGGCTCCACGGGTGGCCCTGCCCCGCTGCGCGGATTCACGCGGTGACGAAGGTGTCCATCGGCGCGGGGCGACCGAGCAGGTAGCCCTGGCCGTAATCGCAGCCCAGCTGCAGCAGGGTTTCGCGTTGGGCCATGTTCTCGATGCCCTCGCCCACCGTTTCGATGCCCAGCGTGCGCGCCAGCGACAGCACGCCCTGGACCAGTGCGTAGGTGCTCTGCAGGTCCTGGCCATGCAGGCCGGCGATGAAGCTCTGGTCGATCTTGAGCGTGGAGATCGGGAACCGGTGCAGGTAGGACAGCGCCGAGAAGCCGGTACCGAAATCGTCCAGCTGCACCAGCACCCCGCGTTCGCGCAGCGTCTGCAGGATCCGCAGCGTCCGCGGGCCGTCGTCGAGCAGCGCCACTTCGGTGATTTCCAGGCGCAGCCGGCGCGGATCGGCGCCGGCCGCCTCGATCAGGCCGAACAGCCGTGCGCTGAAATCGGCCGAACGGAAATGCCGCGGCGACACGTTGACCGAGAGATAGCCCTCGCCGCCGCGCGCCAGCTGGCCGATCACATCTTCATACAGCAGCCAGTCGACCTGCTCGATCAGCCCGCTCTCCTCACCCAGGTCCAGGAACGCACTGGGCAGCAACAGACCGCGCCGTTCATGCCGCCAACGCAGCAGCGCTTCGTAGCCCACCACCTGGCCGTCGCTGAGCCGCACGATCGGCTGGTAGTACGGCAGGAAGTCGCGGTTGTTGATCGCGCGGCGCAGGTCCGCTTCCAGATCCAGGCTGCGCAGCGCTTCTTCGCGCATGGCTTCGTCGAACACCGCCCAGCGGTCCTTGCCCTGGGCCTTGGCCCGGTACATGGCCGCATCGGCGTCGCGCACCATTTCCTCGCCATTGCGGTAGCGCGGGCTCCACATCGCGATCCCCAGGCTGCCTGACGGGAACAGTTCCCGGCCCTGTACCCACATCGACTCTTCCAGCGCCACCAGCATGCGCTGGGAGAACTCGCGTGCCGTCTCCAGCCCCTGCTCGCATTCGAGCAGCAGCGCGAACTCGTCGCCGCCCAGTCGCGCCACCACGTCGTCGGGGCCCACCATGGACACGATCCGCTTGGCCACTTCCACCAGCATCTGGTCGCCCGCGGCATGGCCAATGCTGTCGTTGACCAGCTTGAAGCGGTCCAGGTCGAGGAACAGCACCGCAAAGCGCAGTCCGTCGCGCGAGCGTGCACGCGCGATGGCGTCTTCCAGCCGGTCGAGCAAATGCGCGCGGTTGGGCAGTCCCGTCAGCGCATCGTGCAGCGCCTGGTGGGTCAGGCGCTGCTCGGCACGCAGCCGCTCGCCGATCTGGCCAAGCAGCTTGTCGTTGACTTCGGCCAGCTCGCGGGTGCGCTCGTCGACGCGCTTCTCCAGCTCGGCGTGCGCGTTGCGCAGGCGTTCCTGGTCGCGTTGGCGGGCCAGGCCGTTGCCGATGTTCTGCGCCACGAAGGTCAGCAGGCGCTGGTCGTGCGCGGTGAAACTGATGTCCGGCGAATAGCTCTGGACCACGATCACGCCGACCACGTCGTCGTCGCTCAGCAGCGGCACGCCCAGCCAGCAGTGCGAGCGCGCACCGAACTCGTTGACCGTGCCCGACGCGCGCAGCGCATCGATCTGTTCGCGCGACGCCAGCAACGGTTGCCGGTTGCGCACGATGTATTCGGTCAGGCCCATGCTGAACGGGCGTGGGGCGCGCGCCGGGTTGTACTCGTCGACCGAGTACACGAATTCCAGCCCCTCGCCGGACTCGTCCACCAGCGCGATATAGAAATTCCGTGCATCCAGCAGCGTGCCGACCACGCCGTGCACCTGCACGTAGAACTGCGCCAGGCTCTCGGCGCTCATCGCCATTTCGGCAATGTTGAACAGGGCCAGCTGCAGCTTCTCGGCACGGCGGCGTTCGATCACCTCGTCCTGCAGGCTGTGGTTGGCGCGCTGCAGTTCCAGCGTGCGCCGCTCCACCTGGCGCTCCAGCTGCACCTGCGCCTGGCGCCGGTCCATCGCGGTGAGGATGTGCTGGGCCACGTAGCCCAGCAGGGTGCGGTCGGCTTCGTTGTAGCGCACCCGCTGTTCATAGCTCTGCACCACGATGGCGCCACACACCCGGCCGTCGCGCAGCATCGGCACGCCCAGCCAGTCCAGGCTCTCGGGTCCGCGGCTGGGATCGTACTCGTCGCTCATCGCGGCCAGCAGCTCGTTGGATGGCCCACTGAGCGGCTGGCCATGGCGCAGCAGCGCGAAGGTCAGGCTGCGCGGCATTTCGTGCTCTTCGTAGCTGCGGTCGGGATCGGCCACGAAGCTGTCGCGCTGGTCGGCGAAGTACAGAAAGCGGATCCGCCTGCGCGCGTCGTCGTATTCGACGATGTAGCAGTTCTGCGCGTACATCAGTGAATTGAGCACGCGATGGAAGTGCCGCAGCATCTCGGTCATTTCCAGGTCGGCGCCGGCGAGGTCGGCGATTTCGTACAGGGCCTGCTGCAGGCGTTTGGAATTTTCCAGCGAACGGATCTGGTCGCGCTGGCGGGCCAGTGCCAGTGCGTCCTGCAGTGCACTGCGCGCTGCGCCCCACCAGGCGTCGGGCGGGTTGGCGTCGCCGTCCAGCACGACATGGATGAGCAGCTCCCCGCCCTGGTGCTGCCAGCGATACAGCGCCCCGGGGGTGGAGCGGTCCGGCGACGATGCGAGCAGCGCCTCCAGCCCCGCCGGGTCCGGGCCGACGCCCGGCGGGTGGCAGACGCAGCCGTCGCCCAGGGTGGCGTCGGTCCAGCCCAGGGTCAGCCGCGTCCCGGTCGGCAGCAACGCGCACAGCGTCCGCGCAAGCGCCGCCGACACCGCTGCGGCACGGTCCTTCTGGCCTGAAGTCGTCACTGCCTGGCTGGACAACATGTTGATCTCTTCTGGCGCCGGATGCCCGGCGCCTCCCCTGTCCTCCGAGCATAACGCGCAAACCGGGGGGCAGTGGAAGCCCTCGACCCCATTGCGGGCCCCTGGACGTTGTTCGACGGGTGTCCCCCTACTGGCCGCCGCCTCGATGATCCGCCCCGCCCGCGCCCTGCCCGGCTATGCGCAGGTGCGCCCAGCGCTTACTCTGTCCGCCGTGGATGCTGCCGCCCTGCCAACCGACGAGTCGCTGATGCTGGCCTGGGCCGAGGGCGACCTGCGCGCCTTCGAGCGCCTGTATGCACGCCATCGCAACCGGCTGTACAGCTTCCTGCTGCGCCAGTTGCGCGATGCGGCGCTGGCCGACGAGATGTTCCAGGACGTCTGGCAGCGGGTGATCGCCGCCCGCGCCGGCTGGCAGCCCGAAGCCGCGTTCACCACCTGGCTGTTCCGGATTGCCCATAATCGGCTCAACGACCATTGGCGGGCATTGCGCCACCGGCCTTCTCCTCCGGGCGATGCCGACGAACGCGTGGCGCGCATGCACGATCCCCGTACCCCGGAAACCCAGTTGTCCGAGTTCGAGCAGCGGCGAAGGCTGCAACTGGCGATGGAACAGTTGCCCGACGACCAGCGCACGGTGCTGCAGCTGCGGCTGGAACAGGAGTTGAGCCTGGAAGAGATCGCGCAGATCACCGGCGTCGGCCGGGAAACCGTGAAATCGCGACTGCGGTACGCGATGGACAAACTGCGCGCGGAGTTGAGCCCATGAACCGCAACGATCCGCTGACCCCGGAAGAACGCGCGCTGGCCCGCCTGCTTGGTCAACCCGCGACCAGCGCACCGCCTGCGGCGGTCGACGAGGCGGTGCTGGCGGCCGCGCGCGCGGCCGTGCGAGCGGGTGCCGAGGCGGAACCGAGCGCCGCCGCACCGGCCTCCCGTCCCATGCCGCGGCGCCGTTCGCGCGTGCCCGCCGTCCTCGGCCTGGCCGCCTCGCTGGTGTTCGCGGTAGGCATTGCCTGGCAGCTGAAGCCGGAAGCGCCACCGCCGGCCGCGCCGGCGCCGATGGCCCGCGAGGTCGCTGCCGACACGACGGCACCGTCCGATGCGGCCGCGCCGGTGAGCGAATCGCCACGCCGGTCGTCGGCACGCACCCCGTCCGCACCAAGTCCCGAGCCGGTGCCGGTGCCAGCGCCCGCCCCGCTGCCGCCCCCCGCCGCCGCGCCGGTCGCCGTGCCGGCGCCGCCCGCCCCGATGGCCGCCCCGACACCGCAGCGCGAGCAGGCCGAGGTCGACGCCGCGCAGGCGCCGGCGCTGGACCGCGTGGAGGCCACCGGCAGCCGCGCCAGCGATGCGCCTGGCCAGGCCAGGCTCGCCGCGCCTGCGGCAGCGCGGGCGCCGGGTGCGCCGGGGGTCATGCGGCGTGCCGAACCGGCGCCGGCTGCAGCGTACGGCGCGATGATCTCGCCCGATGCCCTCACCCTGGCAGTCGATGCCGATGCCGCGCTGCCACGGCGGCAGTGGATCAAGCGCATCCGCGAGCGCCGCGATGGTGGCGACCTGGATACCGCGCGCGCCAGTCTGGAGCGCTACCTGCAGCATTATCCGGAAGCACGCATCCCCGGCGACCTGCGCGCGCTGCTCGATCCCTGAGCCGCGCCCGGCCCGGGGCTACAATGATGCCGATGCCCGATACGCTCGCCACCACCGTCAGCCACAGCCTGGACATCAAACACAGCCGCTTCGTCGCGCACGCGTCACCGATCGACGCGCCCGACGACGCGCTGGCGTTCCTGCAGCAGGTGGCGGTGGCTGACGCCACGCACAACTGCTGGGCGTACCGGCATGGCAACGCGTACCGCTCCAGCGACGATGGCGAACCGGCGGGCACCGCCGGTCGCCCCATCCTGGCGGCGATCGATGGCCAGGGCTTCGACCAGGTAATGGTCGTGGTGATCCGCTGGTACGGCGGCATCAAGCTGGGCGCGGGTGGCCTGGTGCGGGCGTATGGCGGGACCGCCGCCGAGTGCCTGCGTACCGCACCGCGGCTGCCGCTGGTGGCGCTGGCCGAGCTGACCGTGCAGGCCGGCTTCGAGGACCTGGGCGCACTGCATGCGGCGCTGGCGCTGCACCTGGCCGACAAGCTGGATGAAACCTTCACCGCGTCCGGGGTGGCACTGCAGGTGCGGCTGCCGGCCGAGCAGGTCGACCCGTTGAAAACCCGTCTTCGCGACGCCACCCGTGATCGTATCCGGGTGCATGCACGCACCGAACCAGGCATTGCCCATGACTGATGCACAGATCCCGCCCACGCCCTCGCCGGCCCCCACCCTGCGCCGCCTCGGCAGCCTGGGCACGCTGTGGCCGTTCGTGCGCCGCCACGGCGGGTTGTTCTCGGCCTGGCTGGCCGCACTGGCGGTGTCGTCGGCGGCCACGCTGAGCCTGCCGCCGGCGGTGAAGCAGATGATCGACCACGGCTTCAACAGCAATGGCCAGATCAACCGTGCCTTTGCCCTGCTGTTCCTGGTCGCGGTGGTGCTGGCGCTTGCCACGGCGGCGCGCTTTTTCTTCGTCTCGTTGCTGGGCGAAAAGGTGGTGGCCGACCTGCGCAGCCGCCTGTACGCACACCTGATCGCGCTGGGCGCGGGCTTCCATGACCGCAGCCGCAGCGGCGAGCTGGTGTCGCGCCTGACCGCCGACAGCGAACTGCTGCGCAGCGTGATCGGCTCGACCATGTCGGTCGCCCTGCGCAGCAGCGTCACCGTGGTGGGCAGCCTGGTGATGCTGTTCGTGACCAGCCCGCGGCTGGCGGCCTGGTCGCTGGTCGGCATTCCGCTGGCGGTGCTGCCGATCATCATCGGCGCGCGCCGCCTGCGCGGCATTTCGCGCGCGAGCCAGGACCGCATCGCCGACGCCAACAGCCTGGCTGCCGAAACGCTGGGCGCGGTGCGCACGGTGCAGGCGCATGCGCGCGAGCCCTATGAACGCGGCCGCTTCAACGCCGCGCTGGGCGAATCGATCCGCGCCGCGCGCCGGCGTATCGCCGCGCAGTCACTGGTCACTGCCACGGCGATCGTGCTGGTGTTCGGCGCGATCGTGGGCGTGCTCTGGCTGGGCGCGCACGATGTGATCGACGGCCGCATGAGCGCCGGCACCCTGGGCCAGTTCGTGCTGTATGCGCTGATCGGTGGCGGTTCGGTGGGCGCGCTGGCCGAAGTCTGGAACGAACTGCAGCGCGCCTCCGGGGGCATGGGCCGGATCGCCGAGCTGCTGCAGGAAGATGTCGAGATCACCAGTCCTGCCGACCCGCAGCCGCTGCCGCAGCCGCTGCGCGGCGACATCCGCTTCCAGGACGTGGTTTTCCACTATCCCCAGCGGCCGGATGCGCCCGCGCTGGATCATTTCGACCTGCATGTCCGCCCCGGCGAAACCGTGGCGCTGGTGGGGCCGTCCGGTGCCGGCAAGAGCACGGTGCTGTCGATGCTGCTGCGCTTCCACGATCCGGCTGCCGGCAGCGTGCAGGTGGACGGCGTGGACGTGCGCCGGGTCGATCCGGCGCAGCTGCGCGCGCAGATGGCGCTGGTACCGCAGCAGCCCACCCTGTTTGCCAGCAGCGCGCTGGACAACATCCGTTACGGCCGGCTGGACGCCAGCAACGAAGAAGTGCAGCGCGCGGCGGCCGCGGCCGAGGCCGACGACTTCCTGCAGGCGTTGCCGGAGGGTTACCTGAGCGAGCTGGGCGAACGCGGGGCACGCCTGTCCGGCGGCCAGCAGCAGCGCATCGCGATTGCACGCGCCCTGCTCAAGGACGCGCCGATCCTGTTGCTGGACGAAGCCACCAGCGCGCTGGACGCGCAGAGCGAGCGCGCGGTGCAGCAGGCGCTGGAACGGCTGATGGCCGGTCGCACCACGCTGGTGATCGCGCACCGCCTGGCCACCGTGCTCAAGGCCGACCGGATCGTGGTGATGGACCACGGCCGTATCGTGGCGCAGGGAACGCATGCGCAATTGCTGGCCGAAGGCGGACTGTACGCTGAACTGGCGAAGCTGCAGTTCATCGATTGATGACACATCGCTAACGTGCGGGGTCGCATCGTGGCACCGTTCCCCGGGTTCCCTGCAGGAGGTGTTGCATGTCGTTCCGACAGTTCCCCGCCGTAGACGCCGATGGCAACGACTATGTGGTCATCGAGTTCAAGAGCGAGCAGTCGAATGCACCGGCTACCGCTGCCGATCCGCATGTCCGCTACGAGCTGGCCGACGGCCAGCGGCTGGTGCGTGATGGGCGGGTATTCCGGCTTGAAGATGGCGGGCTTACGCTGACGATTTGAAGCGTACCGACCAACGGTCGGTACCTACCGTGGCGGGTTTGGAGCGTACCGACCAACGGTCGGTACCTACCGTTGCGGGTGTGGAGCGTACCGACCAACGGTCGGTACCTACCATGGCGGGTTTGGCGCGTACCGACCAACGGTCGGTACCTGCCGTGGTGGGTTTGGCGCGTACCGACCAACGGTCGGTACCTGCCGTGGGGTGCGTGCGCGATGTCGCGGGGCGACGAGGCCACCGGTAGCGCACGACCGTTGGTCGTGCGACGCGCGGGTCGCGCGGCCTTGGCCAATTAATCGCCAGCCATCTTGACAGCCTTGCTGCGCGGGGCCTGTGCACGGTTATCCACACGCTTGTCCGCATGTCATCCACACCCCCTGTGGATGAATGCGGCGGTGCATCAGCGTGGCAGCACCCGCCCGATCCCGGTGGCATCGATCTCCACCGCTGCGCGCTGCAGCGCCTGCAGGCTGCTGCCGGCCACGAACCCCATGCGGAAGTGCACCTCGCCGCCCGGCGTGCGCGAGGAGTGGATCGACGCCAGGCTCACCCCATGCCGTTCGAACACATGCAGCAGCTCGCGCAGCGAGCCGGGGCGGTCTTCGGGAAGATGCACGCTGATCGCGTTGCGCTCGGTCAGGTCGGCCAGCAGGTAACCGACCCGTTCGAAGGTGTAGTTGCCGTCGGCCAGCAGCGCGTCACCCTGATGCGCGCGGTTGTCGGCAAGCAGCTGCTGGCGGAATGCGGCGCGCGCCACGTCGTCGCCCTGGACGACCTGGTCGCGAAGGCGCTGCAGCTGCTCCAGCAGGCGTTCCAGCATCGGCGCCACATGCGGATTGCCGAACTGGATGTCCTCGTAGATGGCCGGGTTCATCGACAGGATCCGCGCGATGATCGCGGTATCCAGTTCGAACGACGCCGACCGGTAGGGCAGCAGGTCCTGCAGCGGGCCAAGCTGCGCGGCGTACCCGCGCAGCACCCCGGCCTGGGCCAGGTGGGTGGCATGTACCATCGCCTGCACCAGGGCCATGACCTGGTCATGGTGCTCGGGGCTGGCCTGCACGCATTCGGCTTCGAGCGCGGCGCACAGCTCGCTCACCCACGGTTGCCACCGCGCCAGGCGCGCTTCGCAGACCACCATCACCCTGCCCTTCAGGGTGGGCGCCTTGGGCGGTGCGGTCATCGGATGCAGCCCCACCACCTCGGCCTGCGATCGCAGCATCGCCGCCACCGGTTCGCTCTTCACCGAGGTCACGTCCAACCACAGCCGTCCGGCTTCGCGACCGGCCGATCGGGTCACGTAGTCTGCGATCAGCGCAGGCGTATGCCGGATGGGTGCGGAGAACACCAGCACCTCGGCGCGTGCCAACACCGTTTCGGGATCCTGCGACTGGGGATCGGCCGGATCATGGCCGATCACCTCCAGGCCCAGCCGCTGTTCCAGGAACGTGCGCAGCCAGCGTCCGTAGGCACCTGCACTGCCGACGATGCCGACGACCGGGCGCAGGGTCACGCCAGCCGCTCGGCGCGGAAGCGATGCGGCTGCGCCAACGCGGCCGGTGCCGCGGCGAGCACGTCGAACTCTTCGTGGTCGTTGGCCAACGTGGCTTCCAGCGCAGCATGCACGCCGGAGATCGAACGCGACAGCGCCTGCTCGAAGCGCTCACCGCGCAGCAGGAAGGCGACCAGCAGCGACATCAGCACATCGCCGGTACCGGCCACGTCCACGGGGAGGTGCGGGGAGGTCCAGCGCCAGACCGCATCACGGCTGACCGCCAGCGTTACCAGCTCATCGGGGTCACCGCCGACGCTGTGCGCCAGTACCCATTCCGGGCCCCGCGCCAGCAGCGCCTTCGATGCGGCGATGGCATCGGCTTCGGCCAGGCTGGGCAGGCCGGTGAGGCGGCCCAGCTCGAATGCATTCGGCGTCACCAGCCACGCGTGCGGCAGCAGGCGCTCGGCGAACACGGTTTCCAGTCCCGGCTCCACATAGGGCCCGGTGTGGGTGTCGCCGATCACCGGGTCCAGGCAGTAGCGCAGCTGCGGCGACGCCGGCAGCACGCGCTCGACCCAGTCGGCGAAGGCGGCACCGTTGCCGACGCTGCCGAAGTAGCCGGACACCAGCATCTTTGCGCGGGCCGGCAGGCCGCGTTCTTCCGCGCCCAGCAGCAGGTCGGCGAACCAGTCCGTCGGCAGCACGCGCCCACGGGTGGTCGGGTAGAAGGGCGCGTTGCTGAGCAGGGTGGTCGGCACCTCGGCCACGCGCACGCCCAGCGCGCGCAGCGGGGGCACCGCCGCGCTGTTGCCGGCGTGGCCGTAGACCAGTTGCGACTGCACGGAGATGACATCGACCGGCGACGGGCCGTCCGGGCGCTGGCGGCGCCCGTGGACGAGGTGGCTTTCCAGGGAATCGTTCATGGCCCATTTTAGAGCGTACCGACCAACGGTCGGTACCTACCGGGTGAATCGTGCCCCACCGGTCAGTCGTGGTCGACCGCGTGGATCGGGCCAGACCGGTGAGGTGCGGCCGACCGCGTGGATCGGGCCAGACCGGTGAGGTGCGGCCGACCGGGTGGATCGGGCCAGATCGGTGAGTTGCGGCCGACCGGGTGGATCGTGCCCCACCGGTGGTGGGTTGCGGCCAACTGCGTGGATCGTGCCAGACCGGTGAGTTGCGCATAAAAAACGCCGGGACATGCCCGGCGTCTTCGTTACCGTTGGAACCCATCCTGTTTACGAGGTCATGCGGTCCCAGAAACCCTTCACGCCATCGATGAAGGTGGCCGACTTCGGCGAGTGCTTGCGCGCCTCCTCACCGGTGAAGGTGGTTTCGAACTGCTCCAGCAGCTTGCGCTGTTCGCTGGTCAGGTTGACCGGGGTCTCCACCACCACGCGGCAATACAGATCGCCTTCGCTGCGGCTGCGCACCGAGCGCACGCCCTTGCCCCTCAGGCGGAACAGCTTGCCGGTCTGGGTTTCGGCCGGAATGCGGATTTCCGCATAGCCGCCCAGGGTGGCCACGCGCACGGTGTCGCCCAGCGCGGCCTGCGAGATCCGGATCGGCACCTCGCAGTGCAGGTCGTCACCATCGCGCTGGAAGATCGCGTGCTCACGCACCCGCACTTCCACGTACAGGTCGCCCGGCGGCGTCCCGGCCGGACCGGCTTCGCCTTCGCCGGCCAGGCGGATGCGGTCGCCGGTGTCGACGCCGGCAGGCACCTTGACCGACAACACCTTGTCTTCCTCCACGCGACCGTTGCCGTGGCAGGTCTTGCAGGGGGTCTGGATGATCTGGCCACGGCCGTTGCAGTTGTGGCAGGCCTGCTGCATGGCGAAGATGCCACGCTGGATGCGCACCTGGCCCTGCCCGCGGCACACGCTGCAGGTTTCAACCTTGCCGTCTTCCGAGCCACTGCCGTTGCAGTCGTCGCACTCGGCCAGGGTCGGGATTTCGATGCGGCGCTCGATGCCGCGCACCGCTTCTTCCAGGTCCAGTTCCATCACGTAGCCGACATCGGCGCCGCGACGGGCCTGGCGCGGACCACCGCCGGCGCCACCGAAGATGTTGCCGAAGATGTCGCCGAAGATGTCGCCCATGTCCGGGCCGCCCGGGCCGCCACCGCCCATGCCGTGCTCGAACGCGGCGTGGCCATGCGCGTCGTACATGCGGCGCTTGTTGGGATCGGACAGGGTTTCGTAGGCCTCCTTGCACTCCTTGAAGGAGGCTTCGGCGGCACTGTCGCCCGGGTTGCGGTCCGGGTGGTACTTCATCGCACAGCGGCGATAGGACTTCTTCAGTTCGTCGTCGGTCGCGGTGCGGGCAACACCCAGCACCTCGTAGTAATCGCGCTTGCTCATGGTTTGAATCGGGTTCCGGCAGTCAGGCGTTCAGGGATGCGACAACGGGGCGTTGCCTGCGCAACGCCCCGTCGGCTGTCCGGATCAGGACTTCTTGTCGTCCTTGACTTCGGTGAACTCGGCGTCGACCACGTCGTCGTGCGCGCCACCGTTGCCAGCGGCACCGGCGTCGGCACCCGGAGCGCCGCCACCCTGCTCGCCCGCGGACGCGGCGGCGAACAGCGCCTGGCCGGCTTCTTCAAGCGTCTTCGACTTGGCTTCGATCTGCGCCTTGTCGTCGCCCTTCATCGCCGTTTCCAGGTCGGCCAGGGCCGCCTCGACCTTGCCGATGACGTCGCCACCGACCTTGCTGCCGTGCTCGGTGATCGCGGTACGGGTACCGTGGATCAGCGCGTCGGCCTGGTTGCGGGCCTGGACCAGCTCGTGGAACTTCTTGTCTTCTTCGCGGTTGGCTTCCGCGTCGGCGACCATGCGTGCGATCTCGTCCTCGGACAGACCCGAACCGGCCTTGATCTCGACCTTCTGTTCCTTGTTGGTCTTCTTGTCCTTGGCCGACACGTGCAGGATGCCGTTGGCGTCGATGTCGAAGGACACTTCCACCTGCGGCAGGCCGCGCGGGGCCGGCTCGATGCCGGAGAGGTCGAACTTGGCCAGCGACTTGTTGTAGCGGGCCTGTTCGCGCTCACCCTGCAGCACGTGCACGGTCACCGCCGACTGGTTGTCCTCGGCGGTGGAGAACACCTGCGAGGCCTTGGTCGGGATGGTGGTGTTCTTCTCGATGATCTTGGTGAACACGCCGCCCATGGTTTCGATGCCCAGCGAGAGCGGGGTCACGTCCAGCAGCAGCACGTCCTTGACGTCGCCGCCGAGCACGCCGCCCTGGATCGCCGCACCCAGTGCAACGGCTTCGTCCGGGTTGACGTCCTTGCGCGGTTCCTTGCCGAAGAACTCGGTCACGGCCTGCTGCACCTTCGGCATGCGGGTCTGGCCGCCGACCAGGATCACTTCGCTGATGTCGCTCGAACGCAGGCCGGCATCGTTCAGGGCGATGCGGCACGGCTCGATCGACTTCTTGATCAGGTCTTCGACCAGCGCTTCCAGCTTGGCGCGGGTCAGCTTGATGTTCAGGTGCTTCGGACCGGAGGCATCGGCGGTGACGTACGGCAGGTTCACTTCGGTCTGCTGGCTGGTCGACAGCTCGATCTTGGCGCGCTCGGCGGCGTCCTTCAGACGCTGCAGGGCCAGCGGATCCTTGCGCAGGTCGATGCCCTGGTCCTTGTTGAACTCGTCCACCAGGTACTCGATGACGCGGTTGTCGAAATCTTCGCCGCCCAGGAAGGTGTCGCCGTTGGTGGCCAGCACTTCGAACTGCTTCTCACCATCGACGTTGGCGATTTCGATGATCGACACGTCGAAGGTGCCGCCGCCCAGGTCGTACACGACGATCTTGCGGTCCTTGCCGTCGCCCTTGTCCAGGCCATAGGCCAGGGCCGCAGCGGTCGGCTCGTTGATGATGCGCTTGACTTCCAGGCCGGCGATGCGGCCGGCGTCCTTGGTCGCCTGGCGCTGGCTGTCGTTGAAGTAGGCCGGCACGGTGATCACGGCCTCGGTGACGGTCTCACCCAGGAACGCTTCGGCGGTCTTCTTCATCTTCTCCAGCACGCGGGCGGAGATTTCCTGCGGCGCCATCTTCTTCGCGTCGCTGGTCTGCACCCAGGCGTCGCCGTTGTCGTGGGCCAGGATGCCGTAAGGCACGTGCGCGATGTCCTTCTGGACTTCAGCGTCGGTGAACTTGCGGCCGATCAGGCGCTTGACGGCGTAGAAGGTGTTCTTCGGGTTGGTCACGGCCTGGCGCTTGGCCGAGGCGCCGACCAGCACTTCGCCGTCCTTGGTGTAGGCGACGATGGAAGGCGTGGTGCGGTCGCCCTCCGCATTTTCGATGACGCGGGCCTTGCCGCCGTCCATGATCGCCACGCACGAGTTGGTGGTGCCGAGGTCGATACCAATGATCTTGCCCATGGGGGAGACTCCTGAAAAGTGGGAAACATCCGGCCGCTGCCGGGTTATGAATGGGATGTGTGGGACGCTGCTGTCACTTTCAAGCCACCTGTCGAACACAGTGTCCGATGCTGGCGAAACGCGTTCAGGTCAGTCCCGTGCGACCACGACCAGGGCCGGGCGCAGCAGGCGATCGTTGAGCAGGTAGCCCTTCTGGAACACCTGGACCACGCTGCCCGGCGCCGCACCCGGGGCGTCGACCTGGCTGATCGCCTGGTGGTGCTCCGGGTTGAAGGTCTGGCCGGTCGGGTCCAGCAGGGTCAGGCCGTTGTCGGCAGCTACCTTCAACAGTTGCTTGTAGGTCAGTTCCAGGCCTTCGCGCAGCGGGCTGGGCTCGGCGCCGGCGGCATTCAGGCCGGCGTCCAGGCTGTCGAACACCGGCAGCAGTTCGCCCAGCAGCTTTTCGTTGGCGAAGCGGCGCGCCTGGTCGACGTCGCGGGCCACGCGCTTGCGCTGGTTGTCCAGGTCGGCGCGCTCACGCAGCGACTCGGACCGGAGCAGCGCCACTTCGTTGTGCAGGGCGTCGAGCTGCTGCTGCAGGGTATCGCCCGTGGCGGCGTCGCCGGCCGGGGTCTGGGATGCGATATCAGGCTGATCTTGGTTCATTTCCGGATCCTTGGCGGTGACTCTCCGCCTCCACCCACCCCTATGTGGGCGGCCGGACCCGATTCAAGAGCCAGGGCGCGCGTTATGTGCGATCCCGGGACAATCCGCCCCCGGCCGGCACATCCAGGGCCGCGCCCAGCACCTGGGCGGTGGCCTCCACCAGCGGAATCATGCGGTCGTAGGCCATCCGCTTGGGGCCGATCACCCCCAGCACGCCCAGCACCTGGCCCCCGGCCGAATAAGGCGCGGTCACCAGCGAGACGTTCTCCAGCGGCATCACCCCGGTCTCCTCGCCAATGAAGATGCGCACGCCCGGGGCCTGGATGGTGCGCTCCAGCAGCTGCAGGATCTCGCGCTTGCTGGCGAACAGGTCGAACAGTTCGCGCAGCCGGTCCAGGTCGGACAGGTCCTGCACGCCCATCAGCCGGGTCTGACCGGCCAGCACCATGTCGTCGGCGGGCGGGGCCATGGCCTGTTCGGCCAGTTCCACGCTGTGCGCCAGCAGCTGTTCCATCTCCGAGCGCGCCTGGCGCAGCTCGATCAGCAGCGTGGAACGGATGTCGGCCAGCGGGCGACCGGCGCAATGGGCGTTGAGGTAATTGGCCACCTTTTCCAGCTCGGCCGGCTCCCAGCTGCGGCGCGGCTCGATCACCCGGTTCTGCACTTCGTTGTCGGCAAACACCAGGATCGCCAGGACCCGGCGCGCATCCAGCGCCACGAAATCGATGTGCCGGAAGGCGAACTGCTCGCGCCGCGGCGCGCCGACCACGCCGACGAAGTGGCTCATCGCCGACAACAGTTCCGACGCGCTGCCCAGCAGCGCCTGGGTGCCGGCCCCGGTGGACAGCTCGCTGCGCAGGCGGTTCAGCTCGCCCTCGCCGGGCGGCTGCATCTTGACCAGGCTGTCCACGAACACCCGGTAGCCGTGCGCGGTGGGCACGCGCCCGGCCGAGACATGCGCCGAGCTGAGCAGGCCCAGGTCTTCCAGGTCGCCCAGGATGTTGCGGATGGTGGCCGCGCTCACGTCCAGCCCGGCCAGGCGCGCCAGGGTCTGCGAGCCCACCGGTTCGCCGTCCTGGATGTGGCGCGCGATCAGCGTCCGCAGCAGGTGGCGGGCGCGCGGCGCGAGATGGGGCGCGGAAGGGTGCATGGAATCAACCTGTGAGACGCGACAGTGGATAATGGCAGGGCGACGCCCCGGCGAGGGATCGGGGATTGCCGATTGGAGCTGCCCGCCGCCCATGCTAGCGTTGCGCGGCTCAAGAACCCAACACCATGCTCAGACATCTATCGATCAAGGATTTTGCCGTCGTCCGCGCCACCGAACTGGAGTTCGGGCCGGGCATGACCGTGGTTTCGGGCGAGACCGGCGCCGGCAAGTCGCTGATGGTCGACGCCCTGGGCTTCCTGTCCGGCCTGCGCGCCGACAGCGGCGTGGTCCGCCACGGTGCCGCGCGCGCCGAACTGTCGGCCGAGTTCGCGCCGACCGACGACGCCCCGGCGCGGCGCTGGCTGCGCGACAACGAACTGGATGACGACGACCAGTGCCAGCTGCGCCGCATCATCCGCGCCGACGGCGGCTCGCGCGCCTGGATCAACGGGCGCCCGGTGACCCTGTCGCAGCTGACCGAACTGGCCGGCATGCTGGTGGAGATCCACGGCCAGCACGAGCAGCAGGCGCTGCTGGCACGGCCCTCGCAGCTCGCCCTGCTCGACGCCTTCGCGCGCAATGACGCCGAACGCGCCCAGGTCCGGCAGGCCGCCGCGCGCTGGCAGGCGCTGGTGGACGAAGCCGAGGCGCTCTCGCGCCAGGGCGATGTCAGCGACCGCATCGGTTTCCTCGAACACCAGCTGGGCGAGCTGCAGCGCGAAGACCTTGAACCGGCGTCGATCATCGCGCTGGGCAGCAGCCACCGCCGCCAGGCCCACGCAGGCGCACTGGTCAGTGCGTGCGACGTGGCCGCCGCCCGGCTCAACGGCGACGACGAGGTCTCGGTGCTGCAGCTGCTGCAGCAGACCCGCCACGACCTGTCGCGGGTGGCCGAACATGACGCCCGCCTGGGCGAGGTGGACGCGCTGCTGGACAGCGCGGTCATCCAGCTGCACGAAGCGCTGGCCCTGCTGGACCGCGTGCACGACGACCTGGACGCGGACCCGGAGCAGTTCGAGGACATCGAACGCCGCCTCGGTCGCCTGCACGACCTGTCGCGCAAGCACCGCGTACCGATGGAAGCGCTCGGCGAGCATCGCGACGCGATGGAAGCCGAAGTGGAGCAGCTGCGCGGCGCGGATGTGCGCCTGCAGGCGCTGGCTGGCGAGATCGAGCGGGCGGCGGCGCAGTGGCAGGCCGTGGCGGCAACGCTGAGCGCCAGCCGCAGCCAGGCCGCCCAGGCCCTGTCCGATACCACCACCGCGCTGATCGGCGAGCTGGGCATGGGCGGCGGCCAGTTCCTCATCGAACTGGAACCGCACGCGGCCGGCAAGCCGGACCCGAACGGCGCCGAACGGGTCGAATTCCTCGTGGCCGCCAACGCCGGGCAACCGCCGCGCGCCCTGCGCAAGGTCGCCTCCGGCGGCGAACTGTCGCGCATTTCGCTGGCCATCGAGGTGGCGGCACTCGGCCTGGATGCGGTGCCGACCATGGTGTTCGACGAAGTGGACTCCGGCATTGGCGGCGCAGTGGCCGATATCGTCGGCCAGAAGCTGCGGGCACTGGGCGAGAAGCGGCAGGTACTGTGCGTCACCCACCTGCCGCAGGTGGCCTCCAAGGGCCATGCCCATTACCGGGTCAGCAAGGCGCCGGTGGACGGCATGACCCAGAGCGCGGTGGAGAAGCTGGACGCCAAGGCCCGCGAGGAAGAACTGGCGCGCATGCTGGGCGGCGTGGAAGTCAGCAAGGAAGCGCGCGCGGCCGCACGCAGGCTGCTGCAGGAAACGTGACGGCGTACCCACCAACGGTGGGTACCTACCGATGGCCCCACCAACGGTGGGTACCTGCGATGGCCTGACCGGGTTACGCCAACGGCCTGGCCAGATCCACCTGTTCCACCAGGAAATCCAGGAACGCCCGCACCCGCAGCGGCAGGTAGCCGCCCTGCCCCACGAACACCGCGTGCACCTCTTCCAGGTCACCCGGGTTGGCCTGCTCCAGCACCGGCAACAGCCGCCCGGCCGCGACATCGGCCTGTACCTGGAACGCGGCCAGCCGCGCGATGCCCGCCCCGCCCAGCACCAGCCGGCGCAGCGCCTCGCCGTCACTGGCGCGCGCGTTGCCCCCGGTCGGTACCATCAGCACCTGTCCCTGCTCGCGCAGCGGCCAGCCGCTCTGCGCGCGTGCATGTCCGATATCCAGGCGGTTGTGCGCCATGAGTGCGGCGGCGTCCTGCGGCAGGCCATGCCGGGCCGCGTACGCCGGGGCCGCCACGATCATCATCCGCGTCGCCCCCAGCCGCCGCGCGACCAGGCTGGAACTCTTCAATGGACCCGCGCGCACCGCGATGTCGGTGCGCTGCTCCAGCAGGTCGATCACTTCATCGGTCAACACCAGGTCCACCCCCACCTGCGGGTGCCGCGCCAGGAACGCCGGCAGCAGCGGCAGCAGGAAGTGGTGCCCGAACGGCACGTTGCTGTTCACCCGCAGCCGCCCCCGAGGCTCGGCGTGGGCACTGGCGCAGCGTTCGGCCTCGTCCAGGTCGGCCAGCACGCGCAGGCCGCGCTCATAGAATGCGCAGCCTTCCGGGGTGAGCTGCAGCTGGCGCGTGGAACGCTGCAGCAGGCGCGTGCCCAGCCGCTGTTCCAGCCGCGCCACCAGCTTGCTGACCGCCGACGGACTCATGTCCAGCGCGCGCGCCGCCGCCGAGAAACTGCCGGCCTCGATGACCCGCACGAAGATTTCCAGCTGACCGGACCGGTTGATGTCGGACGAGGACATGGGATGAATTCAATTCACAGATGATTGTCGTCAGGCAGTCTAGTTCACAGAACGACGCCCGCGCACCATGGCCGCCTCTTTCCTGGACCGGCTGCCATGCATCCCTTGATCCGCCTTGCCACGGGCGCCCTGCTCGGGTTCTCCACCGCTACCCCCGCATTCTCCTCCGACCCGGCCGCCACGCACTGGGTGGCCACATGGCAGGCCAGCCCGCAACCGGTGTGGCCGTCCGGATTCCTCTTCCCCACCGGCATCCCGCACTCCCTGCACGACCAGACCTTCCGCCAAACCGCCCGCATCAGCCTGGGCGGCCCGCGCCTGCGCATCCGACTGAGCAATGCCTATGGCACCACACCGCTGCGGATCGGCGCGGCCAGTGTCGCCGGCAGCGCCGACCAGGCGCCGCAGGCCCTGCGCTTCGACGGCCAGCCGGGCGCCGTGATCGCCCCGGGGCAGCAACGGCTCAGCGATCCGCTGGCCATGCCCACGGTCGACCTGCAGGCGGTGCAGGTCTCACTGCATGTCCCCGGCCCCACGCCGCTGCAGGGCTTCCATTGGGATGGGCGCCAGACCAGCGCCATCGCGCCCGGTGACCAGACCGCCCGGGCGGCGCTGCTCGACAGCACCGCCACCACCGCGCGGGTGCTGCTGACCGGCATCGACGTGGAAGCGCCTGCCATCGCGCGCAGCGTGGTGGTGATCGGCGACTCGATCACCGACGGCGCCACCGCCACCCTGGACCACGACCAGCGCTGGACCGACCACCTGGCCGCCCGGCTCGCGCCGCAGCGCATGGCGGTGGTCAACGCCGGCATCTCCGGCGGCCGCCTGCTGCGCGATGGCATGGGCGAGGCGGCGCTGGCACGGTTCCAGCGCGACGTGCTCGACCAGCCCGGCGTGGCCAGCGTGGTGGTGCTGATCGGCATCAATGACATCAGCTGGCCGGGCACGGCCTTCGCCCGGGACCAGCCGCGCCCGTCGCTGGGCCAGCTAAAGGCCGGTTATCGCCAGCTGATCCAACGGGCGCATGCCCGCGGGCTGCGGATTGTCGGAGCCACGCTGACCCCGTTCGCGGGCGCCCTGCCCGGCACCCCGCTGGACGACTATTACCAGCCCGACAAGGACCGGTTGCGCCGCCGGCTCAATGCCTGGCTGCGGGAGGATGCCGGGTTCGATGCGGTGATCGACCTCGACGCCGCGCTGCGCGACCCGGTAGACCCCGCCCGCCTGGCACCGGCGTTCGATTCCGGCGACCACCTGCACCCGGGCGACGCCGGCAACCGGGCCATGGCCGAGGCGGTGGATGTGGGGGTGTTCGGGCGATGAAAAACCCGGGCTTTGCCCGGGTTCTTTTTAAAGGTCTATTTGCGTTTTTTGCGCACGTAGAGCACCAGAGAGTGCTCTTCCAGCTCGTAGCCGTGGTCGGCGGCGATCTTGCGCTGCAGTTCTTCGATTTCGTGGCTTTCGAACTCGATGATCTTGCCCGAGTCGACGTCGACCATATGGTCGTGGTGGCCGCCGCGGTCCAGCTCGTAGACGGCCTGGCCGCCCTCGAAATTGTGCTTCAGGACCAGGCCGGCGGCCTCGAACTGGGTCAGCACCCGGTACACCGTGGCCAGGCCGATCTCGTCGCCGTGCTCCAGCAGCTGCCGGTAGATGTCCTCGGCCGTCATGTGGTGCTGGTGCTTCTGGGCGTCGCGCTGCTCGAGCAGGGCAAGGATCCGCATACGCGGATGGGTCACCTTCAGGCCGACTTTGCGCAGGTCGTGGGTTTCCATAGGTCTCCGTTCATTGGCGATTTAGCGCCAGCTGCCTCGGATCGGGTCGCGGCGACACGTTCGGAGTGTATCATCGACTCGATTTCCCCAACCGCCATTCCCGATGCGCAATCTCCTGCTGGTCGCCGCCGTTGCCCTGTCCACCACGGGCTGCGGCATCATCTACAAGCAACCCATCTACCAGGGCAACCTGATCCGGGAGCAGGCCGTCGGTCAGCTGCAGGTCGGTCAGAGCAAGCAGCAGGTGAACACCCTGCTGGGTACCCCGTCCATCGACGACCCGTTCCATGCCCAGCGCTGGGACTACACCGCCACCCAGCGGCTGGATCGCCTGGGCCGCACCGAAGTGAAGAATTTCACCGTATTCTTCGAGAACGACCAGGTCACCCGCTGGGAAGGCGACTACTTCCCGAGCAATGACGCCCAGCTGGCCAAGGACCAGGTCCGCCAGTTCGGCCGCAACCTGGCCAAGGACAAGAAGAAGCAGCGCGGCCGGTAAGCCGGCGCGTGGGTGGCGCCGGGCCCGGCCTGGCTCCCACCCTGGTTGATGCGTTGCGTTGATGCGTTGCGTTGCCGCGTAGCCACCGGTTCAACTCCCGCCGGGTTCAGCGCGATCGGGGCGCGGCCCGCCGGCGCCGGTTGTCCTTCGGGTCGGCCAGCAGCGGTCGCAGCAGCTCCACCCGGTCTCCCTCCCGCAGCACCTGCCCGCCCGGGGCGAGGAGTCCATGGACGGCCACCGCCGGACAGGCGTCACTGCCCTCTATGGCGGCCGCTGCTATCGCATCGGCCACCGTGGCGCCCTCGTCCAGGGCCAGCACGACTGACACGGCCCGCTCGGGCCAGGCCAGCACCACTTCGACCCGGATCACGGTTCAGTCCTGCGCGTCGGCAACGCGCACGAAATCATTGACCATGCGGTCGGCCAGGCCCTGGAACCCCAGCGCCAGCGCCGGCCCCAGCAGCCGCGAGGTCGGTTCGAACTCCAGGGTCAGGCTCACCTTGCAAGCGTCTTCGGCCAGCGCATGGAATTCCCAGCGACCGTGCAGGCGCTTGAACGGACCATCGCGCAGCTGCATATCGATGTGATGCGGGCGCTGCAGGGTGTTTTCGGTCGTGAACCAGGTGGAAAACGACCCCAGGCCCAGGTCCAGTCGCGCCACCACCCGGTCCGGACCGGTTTCCAGGATGTGCGCGGCCGAACACCAGCGGAACCGCTGCGGGTAGGCATCGATATCGTTGACCAGGTCGAACATGCGGGCAGCCGAATGTTCGACCAGGGCACTGCGTTTGATAGTTGGCATGCGAAGGCTTGGCTGGCGAATCGACCACGAAGGGCCCGAATCGGAGACAATAGGTAAATGAGCAAGAACAGCGCCAAGGATAAAGCAAAGAACGCGACGGCCAACAAAACCATCGCGCTCAACAAGCGTGCCCGCCACGAGTACAGCCTGGAGGATCGCTTCGAGGCCGGCCTGGCCCTGCAGGGCTGGGAGGTGAAGTCGATCCGCGCCGGCCGCGGCAACATCGTCGACGCCTATGCCTACATCAAGGACGGCGAGATCTTCCTGATCGGGGCCCAGATCACGCCGTTGATCCAGGCCTCCACCCACGTGGTGGCCAACGACCGCCGCGAGCGCAAGCTGCTGCTCCACCGCAGCGAGATCGACAAGCTGGTCGGCAAGGTCGAACGTGACGGCTACACCATCGTGCCCACCGCGATGTACTGGAGCAAGAACAAGATCAAGCTGGAAGTGGCGCTGGCCAAGGGCAAGCAGACCCACGACAAGCGCGATGCCGAAAAGGACCGCGACTGGGCCCGCGAGAAGCAGCGCACCATGCGCCGCCACAACCGCGACGCCTGACCGCGCTGCCGGCTGCCCGGAACACCGCCGCGCGCCACACCCCCGGAGCGCCAGGCCCTGCCTGGCTGCTCTGGCCGGCCGCCAATGTCACAATCCCCCCAATACCCGCCCGGAGCATCGCGTGACCCAGGAAACCCCCCAGCCGACCCCCGCGAACGCTGATCCCCTCGCCGAGCTCCAGGCCGACATCGCCGCCTACGAGACCATCTTCGGCGAGCTGACCCGCGCCATGGACCCGGCTGCCCTGCTCAAGGTCCTGACCTACCTGCAGCGCAACGCCAAGCGCGACGCCTCCGAGAACCAGACCTACGATTCCCTGGCGCACCGCCGCCTGGTGGCCCGGATCGAGGCCCTGATGGCCCGCGCCGAACCCGAAGCCCGCAAGCAGGCCATGACCCAGCGCAACGCCCAGAACCACGAGCGCAAGGTGCGGGCCAAGCACCAGGCCGACAGCAAGCGTCAGCGTGAAGGCAGGTAAATCCGACAGGGCCGTGACGTTTTCAGGTGACTGTTCAGCTGAATCGGAGTAGCATCGGCCCTATCAAGTAACGTCTGGTTCGCCAGGCGCCTTGCAGTTCTTGAAGAAACCGGGGGTGCATTGGTTTCGACGGGGGTTGTGAAGTCACTTGGTGCATGCCGAGGGGGCAGCTTTCCTCGTAAATCCAGCCGCAAAACTCTAGTTGCCAACGACGACAACTACGCTCCGGTCGCTCTCGCAGCCTAAAAGCTGTTTGAGTTACCTTCTGCCGACTTAGGCGGAGCCCCGAACCCACTTGTGTCCATGCTCGTCGGTGTAGGGTCATTATCATGGAATCGGTTGTGATGGCTGCCTGTCAGTCGCGACCTAACCTGAAGCAGGCTGATCCTGGGGTGCGTTTCGCACACCGTACTGCCACAGGACGACACCAAACGGTGAGCTAAGCATGTAGAACTGGGGATGGAGTGCCTTCGGACGGCGGTTCAATTCCGCCCACCTCCACCAACGAAGGGTCTGAGAAGACCCGCAGAAGCCGAGAGATCCTTATAAAACGGGGCTCTCGGCTTTCTTTTTGTCCAGAGCAGTCCGGGCGTATCCGTTGCAGCCCACACGACTGCGGGGGTATATCTTGGGGTATCCGCCCCGCTCCCAATCCCGATACCCCCATGCCCCTGACCGACGTCGCGATCCGTCGCGCCAAGCCGTCCGACAAGCCCCAGAAGCTGACCGACGGCGGTGGCCTGTTCCTGTTTCTCACCACCGCTGGTGCCAAGAGCTGGCGCTGGAAGTACCGCGTCGCCGGCAAAGAGAAGCTGCTGGTGATCGGGCTCTATCGCGACGTGACCCTGGCCATGGCTCGTGCTGCCCGCGACGATGCTCGTCGGCTGCTGGCCGGCGGGGTGGATCCGGGCGTGCAGAGGAAGGCGGTCGCGACGGCAAGGGCCGGGATCGATCCAGACAACTTCGAGGTCATCGCGAGGGAATGGTTGCGCGGCAGGCAGTGGGTGCCCGGCTACAAGAAGAAGGTCGAGGCCTGGTTCGAGAACGACGTGTTCCCAACCATCGGCGCCCGGCGGGCGGTTGAGCTGCGCGCGTCGGACTTCCTGGCCATCGCCCGCAAGATGGAAGAGCGGCAGGCGTTTGAGTCCGCCCACCGGGTCATGCAGAACTGTGGCCAGGTGATGCGCTATGCCGTTGCCACCGACCGCGCGGATCGGAACCCAGTTGCTGATCTGCGCGGTACCCTAGTCCCGGCGCCGGAGAAGAACCATGCGGCGGTTGTGGACCCGGTCCAGTTGGGAGGGTTGCTGCGCGCCCTGCACGCCTACACCGGCACGCCGGTCGTCCGAGCCGCGCTGCAGCTGATGCCGCTGGTGTTCGTGCGACCCGGCGAGCTGCGGGCGGCCGAATGAGCGGAGATTGACCTGGACGCCGGGCTCTGGAGCATCCCCGCTAGCCGGATGAAGATGCGGCAGCCCCACATCGTGCCGCTGGCGCGCCAGTCCGTCGCCATCCTGCAGACGCTGAAGGAAACCTTCCCCACGGACTACGCCGGCCCCTACGTGTTCCCGGGCCTACAACCGGACCACGCATCTGGTGGAGCGGACGCGGATGATGCAGGAATGGGCCGACTACTTGGACCGCCTGCGGGCCGGCAACGTCGTCACCCTGCGTTCCGGTCAGGCCGCCTGATCTTCCTGAAGGGCCTCGTAGCGGTGGCGATGTGGTCGCAGCCGGCGCTAGACGTAGCGTCTGCTTGCCATGACACGGCACCCATGATGACTGAAATAGAGAAAATTCATCCTATGTTATTGTTTTGTAATGTTTTTTAGCTGGTTGAATCATGGTTGACCAATGGTATCAAGATGGTGCACAAGAACATCTGCTATGTAATACTCCGCCTATCCGCCCACCCAAGATGGTTGCTCTGATGCAAACCGCCTCGCTCTTTCGTAGTGTCCCGAACCGGGACACTTTGCATTTTGGCAACGGCTCCGAGTTCGAGCCGAGAAAAGTTGCGGAGTTCATGCAGTTGGATCGGAATGCTGTCTCCAAGATCGCATCTGTATCCGCCGCGTCTGTACGCTGGGATCAGAATGCCCCCAGAGCAGTCGTAGAGCGTTTGGAAGAAATCGGTGCTGTGGTGAACATGGTGGCGGACATCTTTGACGGTGATGCCGCTAAGACTGCGCTGTGGTTTCGGACCAAGAATCCCATGCTGGGCGACGTTGCGCCGCGTGACATGGTGAGGCTGGGAAGGTATGACCGCCTGAGAAGGTTCATAGTCTCTGCGATCCAAGAGGATCGGGTGTAAACCTTGTCTATGACCCGTCGGGCTAAGCAGCCGGTCCCGATCCACGGGATACACAACGATTTTACTGCTGATATCCATTTGCTGGAGCGCTTCACTGAATCGGATCTGGAGACCTGGAAGCGTCGATCCCGAGAACTTGACGAGGTCCACGACTCGCTTTACCACGGCCTGGAGCCAGAACGAAACCGGCGACGCGACCAGTTAACTGCGGCGCTGAACGCCAAGCCAGCGGCTCCCTTCGACTTCGAATCATGGGGCAGAATGGTCGAGTTTCGATACAGCAACGATCCTCTGTCTGCCGCTGGCAGTGTCAGGTCGATAGGCGGCAGGTTCAATATTGGAAACGACTGCGATGAATCGGGCGCAGCGGTCGTCTTTCCCGCACTCTATGTAGCGGACTCGTACGAAACAGCGCATCGGGAGTGCTATCAGATCTCCCCTGAAAAGATTCGCGAAACCGGACTTACAGCCAACGAACTCTGTCTGCGCAAGAGCGACAGTTATGTCAGGCTTCGGGGACATATCGAGCGTGTCTTTGATATGCGAGACCTGCGAAATCTTGGTCCTATAGCCAAGGTGCTGTCGAAGTTTGCTGTACCCCCTGAGCTAGTAAAACTTGCCCGATCACTCAAACTTGGCAAGCCTGAGACGCTGCTCATTCGTACCCCTAGCCGTCTGCAGGAAAATCTTCAAGACACCAACTGGCGCGGTTGGCCAACACAATTTGGGCTACCTTCGCCTAGTCAACGCTTTGGGCTGATGCTTCGGTGGGCTGGCTACGAAGGTGTTCTGTATCGATCAGCCAAGCACCCGGGCGCGAACTGTATTGCTGTATTTCCCAGCAATTTCGCAAGTGATCGAACCTACGTTGAGATTCAGGACCCCGCACCCGATACGGTAACGCGCACAAGACTGGACATAGCAAGTGCAGATAGCCTTTGCGGCTGGGAGTTCGTACGCGAGAAGGACCGCGGTCCCTAAGCCAATCCCGTATCAGGTAAGGATAGGCAACTACAGGACCGCCCTAGATCAGGGACGGCTTTCCATTGAGCACCTTCTTGATCCGCTGGTCGACCTCGGTGCGCAGGCGATCCTGGTGTCGCCTTGCCCACAATTCCACGCCGGCCCTTCCCTGCTCATAGCTGGATCAACGCCTCGTGGTCCGGTGACTGAGATGGTATCGATCAGAACGGCAACCCCCCGCGCCTTGCGGCATAAGGCCTGACGCCTTCCATCCAGTAGAGCCCACCTCCACCAACGCAGGGTCTGAGAGGACCCAGAGAAGCCGAGAGATCCTGATGGAATGGGACTCTCGGCTTTTTTTGTCCGCAGCATTCCGGGCTCGCCCGTTACCGCACCCGCCAGGCGCGAGCACGCTCCCATCACATGGATACGACCTCGCGTGAGCGGACGCTCCGATTAAATGCAGGCACTTCGCACACATCGCAGATGCCCATGCCCAGCACTGGCCTTTTCAATATCAAGAGCTCGGACGTTGCGTCCATCGACCTCGATAACGAGGTGCGTGTGTCAGCCATGACGGCAGAATGCCTGAGCTGCGGAAGCACGACTGGCGTCGAGGCGGGCAAGGGCCTGGAAAGCCTGCCGGGTGGCGTGGTGATCACCTGCTGCGAATGCGGTTCCCGGCAAGCCGTCAGCAGCTCCCTCTTTTCGGGAGCCACCAGCAGAAGCTGAAGGTGCATCACAGCGTGCCGCGGACATCCTCGACAGCAGACGCGGCCAGAATGGCGAGCTGTTCCATGCCGGGGATGGCAAGCTCCGACGCACTGCCACGGGCGTTCATGCCCGTCCAGTCCGCAACCGCTGCAGCATGCAACTCATGCTGCTCCAAGGGGATCCAATGCATGGACCAATGCGGGAACCTTCGCTCTCCAAGCCGGCCACGGCCCAGTTCGATGACATGGGTGTGCCGCCGGGAATTGATCACCCGGGAGTAAACAAGCGCGATGCCATCATCCGGCCCCTCGATGTATTGAAGGAATCGGAACCCATCGCAGATCAGTACGCCGGTGACGCCAGCAAGGCGGTTGTGGCGGGCCGCATCCCGCACCATGGCGTCGATCTCGGCAACGGTGAGCCCAACGACGAGATCACTGCAATAGGCGATGGAGGACAGGGGCATCGATGCGCGGCTGGGGCGTCTGGCGCGGCAGGATACCAACTCCCATCCCACCCCATCGAGTGGCGCTGCCTTAACCGTTTACGTTTGCCCGTGGATGTTGCCATCGGCAGGGTGGCACGACTCACCGAAGCACGACGATGGTGTCCCCCAGCGCAGGCTCCTTCCGTGCCAGCGACCCAGGCTCTCCCTGTGACCCACGCTGACGACAATGCATTGCGGAAGGCGTTGCATCACCAATGCGTAGACCAGTGCCTCCGCGTCGGCATCCAGCGCCGAGGTGGATTCGTCCAGGAATACGACGGCCGGATGCTGCAACAGCACACGCGCGAACGCCAGCCGCTGTTGCTCGCCAGGCGACAACCGTCGCATCCAGTCCTGCTCCACGTCCAGTTCCGCGACCAGCCGTTGCAGGCCAACATCGATCAGTGCGGCACGAAGCGCGGCCTCGTCCAGTTCCCGGGTCGGAGAGGGATACGCCACGCAGGCACGCAGAGAACCGCGGGGAAGGTAGTTCCGCTGCGGGACGAACAGCATCTTTCCCGGGGGCACCGTCACCTCCCCCTCCGCCAAGGGCCAAAGTCCGGCCAGCGCGGTCAGCAGCAGCGATTTGCCCGTGCCCGATGCGCCCTGGATCAACAGGCGCTCCCCCGGTTCGAGCCGCAGATGGTCAATCCTGCCAAGCGTGCTGCCATCCGGACGCCGAATGCGCACCCCGCTGACAACAACGTCACTTCCCTGCTGATTGAAACCGATGCCCCTTCCAGACGGGCGCTGCAGCGCTGCGTCAAACTCGTGCAGGCGATGGAACACCGAGCGCAGCAGGGCCAGATCCTTGTAGCGGTAAACGAACCACGACAGCGCGCCGCGTACCCGGTTGAAAAGGCTGTTGAGCTGCATCACCGTGCCTACGGTGATGGCGCCGGAGAAGTAGCGCGGACCGGTAAACAGGAACGGCAACAGCATCGAACCCTGCACATACAGTGCATTCATGGCCGTGATCCGCTTCGTGTAACGCATGACCTCGCGCCAGTTGTCACGAATCGCGTCGAACGCACCGGCCAGACCCATCCGCTCGGCCGATTCCCCGCGCCACAACGCGATCCCCGTGGCGTTTTCCCGCAGGCGCACCAGCAGGAAGCGGAAATCGGCTTCGCGCCGTTGCTGCTGGTAGTCGACCGCGACCAATCCCCGCCCTATCCATTCGATCAGCAACGAGCCTGCCAGCGCATACGCGATCGCCGCCCACAGCATGTACCCCGGCACCTCCCGCGTTGCCCCGCCGAACACGAAGGAAAGCGCACCGGACAGCCCCCAAAGCATGGTGGCGAAGGTGAAGAAATCGACCAGATAATTCAACGCGCCGACCGACAGCCGGAGCGTATCGGTCGCCATCAAGCGCAGGTCGTCTGCAATGCGCTGGTCGGGATTGTCAACGTTGCCGGCTTCTGCAACGTGCCAGTAGGCGCGGTTACACAACCAGCGGTCCAGATGGCATCCCGTCAGCCAGGTGCGCCAGCGCATGGCGAGCGCCTGCTCGACCCACACCCTCGCCGTGCCGGCCACCACGATGCCGGTGATGATCAGGCCCAGTTCCCCCATCTGTCGCCAGAATGCAGGCAGGTCCCGCTCGACCAGCGCATCGAAGAAATTCTTCTGCCAATGCGTCTGGCGCACGCCGACATAGGTGAGGAAAACGTCCAGCGCGACGATGGTTGCAAGCAGGCCAAACGCGCGCCACCGGTCTTCAGAGAGCCAGTACGGCCGGACCAGATGCCATGCATCCTTGGCGGAAAGTTTCATGGCACCGGATCGGGCAGGGTCAGAACTGCGAACGTACGGTGAGCATCACATTGCGCGGTTCGCCCGGTGTGTTGTAACTGTTGAGGCCGCCTACCCGGTCGTAGTAATGGCGATCAAACAGGTTGTTGACCGCCACGCTCATCCGCAGGCCCTCTGCGAAGCGGTAGCCGACATGTGCGCTGGCCACGGCGTAGCCGGCCTGCTCGCGGATGCCGGCCACGCCCGTGCCCAGCAGTCCGCTGGAAACATGCAGCCCGCCGCCCAGGGACAACCCGCGAAACACGCCGCGTTCCAGCCGATAGTTGGCGAAAAGCTTCACGGTGTGATCCGGCTCGAACAGGGTGAACGGCGACCCGGTCGTCAGCGTCTGGTGGCTGACATAGCGGGTCAGCAGGCGGGTGTATCCGGCGGTCAGGTCGAGATGGGGCAGCGGACTGCCCGTTGCCTCCAGCTCCCAGCCTTTGACCTCCACTTCGCCGGCCTGCAGGAAGAATCCCGGGTTGTCCAGGTCGGGGTAGGAACGATTGACGTCACGCGTACGGAACGCCGACGCTGCAAGGTTGAGTGCCCCGCCGCGCAGGCTGGCCTTTCCACCGACTTCCAGCTGCCTGCCTACGCGCGGGTCGATGGTCTCACCCGAGACCCTGCGCTGCGTCTGCGGGATGAACGTGTCGGCGTAACTGGCATACGCGGTCATTGCATCGGTGATATGGACCACCATGCCAGCGTAGGGAGTGAACTCGCCATTCGCCTGGGCGCCGTCCTTCCACGCGCTCAGCGGCTGCGGCGATACGCTGCGGGACCGCGCGTCGAACCGGCTCCACCGACCGCCCGCGACGCCGGTCAGGCGGTCGGTCAGGGCGAGCCGCAGCTGTCCGTACAAGCCACTCTGTCGGGTGACCGAGTGGTAGCCCGAGGTGTAGGCAATGGGCACATCCGACACGACGTCAGGATCCATCACCGGCACCCCGGAGACGACGGGACCTTGGCCGAACCGGGTGAGACTCTCGTATTCCTCGATGTTGGCGCCGATGGTGGCGTGGTGCTGCCGCCCCCACAGCGCGAACGCGCCCGCGGCGAATACATCGACGCCCTCGCGGATCTCGTCGCTGTCGCTGCGGCGACGCGCGTAGCTGGCCACCCTCCCGGTCGCCCGGTTCACGCCACCGGTGGGATAGCTGTCTTTGTAGTACCAGTCCAGCCGCTGGCGGCTGGCCCTGGCCTTCATCAGCCAGCCGTTGTCCAGGGCGTGCTCCAGATCCAGCGTCACTGCTTCCTTGTCCCAGCGCTGGATCACCCAGTCCGGATACGGATACAGGGATCGCGATGCGTCGAGGAAGCGCTGGTCCGTATACGCAGGCTGGCCCGGGTAAGGCATGACATCGTCCGACTGCCGCGTGGCCGACAGCGAAAGGGTCGTCGACGGCGCCACATCCCAGTCCAGCACGCCGTGAACCAGACGGTGGTTGGAATCGGCCACGTCATAGAAGAATCCACGGTCCTGCGCGGACGCCACTACGCGGCTTCGCAGCGTGGCGGCGGCAGTGAGCGGGCCGCCCATATCGAGCTCCGCGCGGTGGTTCGACCACGACCCGGCCGACAGCGCCACCGCGCCCCCGAACGCCTCCCTGCCGCGTTTGCGGACGAAGTTGGCGACGCCGCCAGGCTGGCTTGAGCCCTGGAAGATGCCACCGGGTCCACGCAGGACTTCCACGCGGTCGTAGATGGCCAGGTCGAACTGCTGGAAAGCCGACAGCGCCCCATAGGCGGGAATGCCATCGTAGGAAGACTCCAGGGTGTAACCGCGCGAACGGACCTGGCTGGTCGCCCCGTCCCACGGCGAGACCGTGACGCCAGTGACTTCCTTCAGCGCGCTTTCGACGGTCACCAGGTTCTGATCCTCGATGCGCTGGCGGGTGATCACGCTGACCGAGCTCGGAACCTCCAGCAGCCTTACCGGAGTCTTGCCGCCCCAGGTCACGACCGGCGAGGTGTACGACCCGGTGCCCTCCGTGGTCCCGAGTCGTTGCGCCTGGACCCGGATGGTGTCCAGCTCGGCGACGGTCTGGTTCGTGGAGGCAGGGATGCGTTCCCCCGCCGAGGCGTGGGTCGCGACCAGCAGCGCACCGGCGAGCAGAGTTCGGGCGGGCAGCGAAGGGAAACGGCAGGCACGCGGCAGGGCCCGGGCCGTCATAAGGGTCGGTTTGATCATGGTGCGGTCACTTGGCAGAGCGTGCAACGTGCTGTCGGCGGGCGCTGCACGTGCCCTCCCCCGTAAGCCGGAACCGACGGGACTTAGTGTAACGTTATTTCATAACATTACAATTGCGGTCGGTGCCTTGGCGATGATCTTCGGCGGCGGCATCTCGCTGACCGCCCTTGTCGAGCCGGCATTCGCTGATCGCTGGCGCGCCTGGCTCGCGCAGCGGCTGCAGCAGGTACCTTCAGAACGCGACGACCCCAGGCTTCGGGCCGCACGACTTGCCGCCGATGGCTACTGGCTGCAGATGCTCACCGACCCGGAGGCACAGCGCGCGCCGAACCAGACCGAAGCGCTGCAGGCCTGCATCCTGACCCTGACCGTTGCCCAGGTGTGGCGAGCGCCGGTAACGCCGGGAGGCCGGAGGTCGTCGCGCCAGGCGACGACCTCCTGCAACCAGTTTACTGACAGACGAATTCCTGCGCCGAGTCGATCATGTTCACGTCGAGCTCCTCATAGGCGATCTCGACCGTTTCCATAAGGGAAAAATAGACCACTGCGCGTTCGCCGACATTGCAGGCGGCCGGCAGATCACCGGCATAGGCGTAACCGTTCTTTGCATAAGCCACGCCGTAGCACGTCGAGCCTATCTGGTGCGGATCGTGGAGGCAGGACGCGCGCTGATCATTGGCCACTGCGCTGGAGGCATCGTAGTTGGCCGTCCAGCCAGTCAGCGCATCGTTGGGGCAGCTGCCGGGAAAGCCTGGGATCCAGGCATCGTTGACGTTGCAGGTATGATCCCAACCGCTGATGTAGGCGCTGGATCTGAAGTAGGCGTGCCGGCCATCAAAGACCCATTGGCCGGCGGCGGCCTCCTGGGCGAAGGCGGACAGGCCGAGCAGGCACAGCGCGGCTGCGGTGAGAGGTTTAAATCCTTTCAACATGACTATCATCCTCTGAAGTGGCGTAGTGCGCGCATCATGCGCGCCGCCTGAGTCTATCCAGCCTGTCATGTCGCAAATAAGACGTGCTCGGCAGTTTCAGCTTCGGAGCCCTCCGTCCGTCGGGTGCAGGCGCCCCTCCCCCGCTGACTACGGCAACGTGAACTTCCGCGCCATCCGCGTCGGCCACAGCGAGGTGAACTGCGCGCCGCCGACCAGGCGGTAGGCGGCGGACACGCTGTGCATCACGCCCATGCGTTCCAGCACGTCCTTGGCCTTGCGAAAGGTCGGGCGCGGGTCCGCGGTTCCCATGAAGAGGTTGATCTCTTTCGCGCTCACGTCGTAGCCGTCCAGTTTCGCCGCGCTGCCCAGCGCCGCGCCCAGGTCCGCCTCCAGGGTCGCCAGGAAGGCCTCGTCGTCCAGCGACTTCCGCCAGAATTTGATGATCAGCTCGTATTCCATGGGTCGTGCGGCCAGTGATGGGGGACTGCCCAGAGTACGCTACCGCACCTTCCACAGGTCAGCGGCGTAGTAGCGCCACACGCCGGGCAGCAGATACATTCCCGCCACGATGAGGACTACGGCCACCCACATCGTGAAGATCCTGGCCATCAGCACGCCGGCGAAGAATGTCGCCACCGCAATCAGAAAGGCGACCGCTTCGACCCAGAAAGGCAGCCGCAGCACGGCGGAACAGAACGGGCATTGCCCCTCCCAGGGCGTGGTTGGATTGTGGCGGCTGAAGGTCGAGCACATCTCCAGGTAACTCACGTCGAAAAAGCGCCTGCAATGCAGGCACTGTACGCGGACCGCCATGGTGTCCTCCCTCCGCCCTCCTGGCGGCCTCATGGATGCTTATACGCGGACTTGCCGGCCTGTTCCACTGCCAGCACTCACGTTCTGAACCCCGTAGTGGTCGGCGTAGGGGTGAGACCCGACACCCCACCCTCCCGGAGCGCGAGCGCTGCCCACCTGCCGGCATCCTCCATCCCGCAATGATCTCGATGAGTGCCGCCTCTCTCTTAGTCAGCTTCCATTCGCGTTGTCGATTGCAGCGCGCAAGGCGGTACGTAGGATCGGCGCCCTTCCGCGCCCCCTGCGCCTGTCGTGATGCCGTTGCCTGTGCCCAAGATGTCCCGTTGCCCGACGCTGCCCATTGTTTCCCCCGTTCCGCTTCAGTACACCGCTCCAACCTCGACGCGCGCGCATCCGGCTGCAACGCCAGAGCAGGTGCACAACCGCGTGCAGTCACGGCCACTCCTGCACATGCCGCTGATGGGCGTGCCGCGCGCGCGGCTGCTGGCATTGGCCGACGACCTCGCGCGGGGGCCGATCGACACCGCGTTGCTGCACGCCCTGCTCGAGGGTGGACTGGCCGGCACCCCGTTGGGCACCGCACTGTCGGAGTGGCTCGCCGCACGGTGCGCGCTGCCGGCCTGCAGCCAGGACGAGGCGGCGGCCTGGCGCTGCGTGCTGCAGTGCGCCCTGCACCTGCCGCAGGCGCAATGGGAGGTGGAATGCATGCCCGAACGGCCCCGCCTGCACGCCGCCACCGCCGCCCGCGATCCGCTGCTGCAGTGCCTGCGCGACGCACTGTACCGTCCGCTGGAGATCGCGCCGGGCGCGTGGCAGTCACAGCTGGCAGCGCAGCGTGGGCAGCAGGCAGACACCGATGCGCGGCAGCTTGCGCGGCAGCAACAGCGCGCGCGGTTCCTCGGCCAGGACACGCCCGCGCGCCATGCATCCATGGCCGCGTATCTCGCGCAGCTCGCGCCGGACGCATCGCCGCAGACCCTGCAGCGGGCGCTGCGCTGCATCCGCCAGCACGAGCAGCACGATGCAGGGCTGCTCGACCTGCGGGCGGGACTGCCGGTGGTATTCTCCGAGGCGCGCGATGCCGCCTCGATGGCGGCGATCCGGCAACGCCTCACCGCCTTGCAGCGCGGGACGGCCGAGCGGCAGTCCACGGCACCGGCAGCGCCTTCCGCCCTCGCCGTGGCATTGCTGGACGTCGCGCGCGAGGCCAGCGTTGATCTGCCTGCCGACGTCCAGCCGGTGGGCCGCTACGACAGCGTCGCGCGCGCGCTGGTCAGCCTGCTCAGCGCGCCGTTGCAGCTGGCGCAGGTGGTGAAGACCGGCTTCGACCTCAGCTTTGCGGCCGCCTCCGGTGCCGCCCTGCTGGGCGGCACGGCGCTGCCGCGACCCGACGCCGTGGCGAACGCGGCGCAGCCGCTCGGGCAAGGCGGCGCGTGGGCCGGTCCCGTCGATGCCGTCGCATGCACACCGCTCGCGGGCCACCCGCCGCTGGCCGACCATGGCCGCACGCTGCTGGGCCGCCAGCTCCCCGGCACCGCCGTTGCCGTGCCCGGGCAGTGCTGGGAGCAGCGGCATCGGGTGCCCGGAATGCTGCGCGAGCAGGCCGCCGCCATCGGCGACTTCCTGGCGGCGCAGCCGAGCGGGCCGGCGGCCGCGAGGGTGGCGGAAAACCCGCGTCCGGCATCGCTCGACCTGGCGCGGTGGCAACAAGCGGCGGTCGCCCCGCGCGCCGCAGCAGGCGCGTTGACCGACCTGGGCATTCCCGTGTCGAGTGCTTCCCCGTCCGCAGGGGTGTTCAACGGCGCCGCCGCGCAGGCGATGGTGCCGGTCCACGGCGGGCTGCCGCTGCCGCTGCTGGCGCCCCTGATCGAACGCCTCGCCCCCGGCGACTGGTGGGACACGCTGGACTGGCAGGTTCCGCGTACGCCTGGCGGCCTGCATGCGGCGGTCACCGATGCCTTCGCGCAGGCCGGACTGGACCTGCAGCATCGCGCCCCCGACCCGGACGCGCTTGCGGCCTTCTTCGATTCGGCCCCGCTGCGCGCGTGGTACGCCGCGTTGCAGCGCCTGCCGATGCTGCCCGATGATGCGCGGCGCGACCTGGCCGACGGCGGCAGCCTGGCGCGCGCGTATGCCTTCACGCGGATGCTGGAGCTGCTCACCCACGCGGCGCGTGCCACCGGCGAACGGCGCGCACTGCATGGCCTGGCCCGTATCGGGCGTGCGACCGCGACATTCCTGCAGGCGCAGGAACCGGACGTCGTCGCCGACGCGCAGGCGCATTTCGATGCGCTGGCCTGGACCACCGACACCGTGGCCGGCCGACTGGCAGTACCGCTGACGGGGGCGCAGCTGCAGGCGCACCGCACGCGCATGCACGAGGCTTACGGCTGGCCCCTGCCACATGGCGCCAGCGTGGCCGACATGCGTGCCTGGCTGGTCCAGGCACGGCCTGCGCTGCTGGACGAGACCGGCTTCAACCTGCTCGACCGTGCCGACACACTGCTGGCCGACCTGCTGGTCACGCTGCGCCGGGACCTGGATCCGCTGCGCTTCGGCGCAGGCTGGGACTGGCGCGCCAAGCCGCCCACCCAGGCCGACTGGCGCGATCACCTGGAGCGCAGGGCCGCCGTCGCCGGCACGCACTGGGTGACCGAGCTGGGCGCGCTGTTCCACCACCTGGCCGCGTCGCTGGCGCGCTATGAAGACCTGGAACCGGCGCTGCCGTCGGTGATCGACCCCCGACGCAACAACCTGCGCGTGCTCACCGGTGCGCTGATCGCACCGGTGCTGCAGCTGTATGCAGGCGTGGACCTGCCCATGACAGAGGCCGACCCGTGGTACCGGGCGGCGTACCCTGCCTTCTCCGACTTCTTCGCATGGACCGGCGGCGCGCGCGCGTCGGGCGCGCTGGACCGGCTGGACGCCCTGGATCTGGCCAGCACCCCCGAACGCATCCGTCCGCTGCTGCGCCCGATGACCGTCACCCTGCCCTTGCCGGCCGCCGTGCTGCGGCACCTGCTGGGACGCGACCGCATCGCCGACGACCCGGAGCAACAGGCGCGCGACCTGCTGCGCCTGCAGCGCGGGCGCGACAGTCACCAGCTGATCGCAGACCTGCTGGACATCGACGTGGACGCGGTCAGTCCGGAACTGGTGCATGGCTTCTACCGGCAGCTGGCCGCAGCGCCCGGCGCGGAGGCACTGGGCAGCTGGCGCGACACCTTCCAGCGCGGCTCGACCTGGCCTCTGTCGCCGGCGGAGTGGCTGACCCTGCTGCCGCAGGACGCGCTGGCGGCGCTGTGGCGCGCGCCAGGCATGCGCAGCAACCGCGACGGCGTGGTCCACGCCGTACGGCATGCCCTCGCCAGCATGACCGACGCCCGCGCAGCGGCGCCCCTGCCGACGCTGTGGACGCGGATCATGGATGCACCACAGGCCCTGGACCGGTGGTGCGCCAGCCCCGACGCCCAGCGCACGATCTCGCAGCACCTGCTGCGCTCGGTCGCCGGCCGCAACGCCGGCTCACGCCTGGACCGCGAGGCCCCGCTGTCGGCCAGCACCTGCGCCGCCCTGCTCGCCGGCTCGGCCGAAGCGCAGCTGGTGGCCGCGGGGGCAGCGCTGGCGGTGGCCAGCGACCCGGCCGTGGACGGCGCCCCGGTGCTGTCGCTGGCCATCGACCTCAGGGCACGCCATCCGGCGCTGAGCGTCGACGAAGCGCTCGCATTCGCCGTGGCACTGCTGCCACCGGCGCTGCGCGGGGAGCCGCCCGCGCGCGCCGCGCTGGCGTTCCCGCTGCTGCTCGACAGCGCGGACACTGTCGGCACCAACGACGCGGAAACGTGGGCGCTGCCCGGATTCGAGGTCTTCGCCACGCCGCACGACGCAGCTGCCCCATCCGCCGAGCCGGCGCCGTTGCCCGCCGTGGATGACCTGCTCGAACGGTTCGGGCTGTCGCTGCTGCATCCTGCCGCGCAGGACAGCAGCGATGCAGCGCCGCTGGCGGCCGCCGATGCCTGGGCACTGATGTCGCGCACGCGCCAGTTCGCGGCGCTGTGCCGGCCGTTGCTGGCCGATGCCGGCTGGCTGGGCGGTGATGGCCCGGCGCAGGGGTCCACGCGCGGCGCGCAGACCCTGCTGGCGCAGCGGATGCTGGAGAATTACATCGGCCGTACCCGGATCGACGCGCTGCGCGAACGCTTCGCCGCACCGGCGGTAGTGGACGTGCCGTTCCACCAGCTTGCCCACGAACTGCGCGCTGCCGTGCTGGACCGCAACAGCGACGCGTCGCCGGCGGCACTGGAGGTGCTGTACTGGCTGCTGACCAGCGAGCTGGGACAACCGGCGTTGCAGGTGGAGGGGGTTCCGGAATGGCTCAGCTATGGTCGCTCGCTGCAGAGCGTGGCGCTGCGGCACGGCGCCACGCTGCTGGATGGCATGCAGCCCGGCGCCTGCAGCCGGGTCGGCTTCGCGGCCGTCTGCGCGCTGTCCGCGCAATTGGCGATGCCCCCGCACACGCCCGGCGAGCACGACGATCTGCACGCGGAGTGGGCACGTGCACTGGTGCCTGCGGCGCTGGGCTATGCGGTGGCGCATACGGGCGCAGGCAACGGCACCCGGCTGGATGCCGCCACCGGGCAACAGCTGGCCGACGCGCTGGACCGGCTGCAGGCCGACCAGGGCGCGCACGCGCTGCATGTACAGCAGCTGGCCAGCCCATCGCCCCGGCGCAGGGACATTGCCGCGCGGATCCTCCGCGAAGCGGGCGTCGATGAGGCGCTGTGGTCGCAACGCCCGGCCGACATCGGCGAGGACTACCTGGCCCGGCACGGCATCGTGCCCTCGCGCCTGATCGCCTTCGAGCGGCATCTGTACGAACTGGCCAAACCGGATGCCGCAGGCATGCGCGCGTCCGACGATGCGCGTGAACGCGCGATGGTCACCGCCGACGACAGCCTGCAGGCGCTGGTGATCGCCGACGCCTGGGTGTCGACCCGCGCACCGACCACCGCCAGCCGTTTCGACAGCGCCTGCGAGGTCTGGCAGCACACGGTGGAAACCGGTCTGGCCGGTCTGATCCGCACCGCCCTGGATGGCCTGCCGAGCGCCGACCGTGAGCTGATCGAACGCGCCGCGTGCACGCCCCTGCGCGTGCGCTGCGACGCGCGCGTGGCCGACCAGGGCCTGCTGCTGCGCTGCCAGCCGACGGCGCCCGGCGCCGGGACGGCGTACTACGAAATCGTACCCCAGGCCGGGATGGCGCGGCGGGTGTGGCGGGACCGTACGCTCGGCGACCTGGTCGACTTCGACGGCCTGGTGAGCGGTGCGGTGCAGCGCCACCGCGACGGCAACCAGCTTGCCCCGCTGACCGGCCTGACGCTCACGCCGTACGGCGCAGCGGTCTCCGGGAACGGCGAAGGCACGATGGCGCGCCTTGCCACGGCCGCGGCGACGCAGTTCTGGCAGGCACGGTTCGAACAGACCCGCGCGGACAAGCTGGCCCAGCTGACCGGACTGGAACAGCTGCACCAGCGCGAACTGCATCAGCTCAATGCTGTCGCCGAGTTCATCGTGCCGCTGTACACCTGCGTCGAGAAGCTCCAGGCAGGCGAGGTCTCGGCGGGTACGGCCATCGACTGCGGGATGGGTATCGCGTCCATTGCCGCGCCCGCGGTCGACTTCCTGTCCAGCACGGTCAAGCTCGTGGTCACCGCCGGCGAACGCAGCATCCAATCGGTTGCCGCCGACGCCGGCGCCGCACTGCAGACGCTTGCGGCCTCGCTGGTGATGGCGGGCGGCGCGGGTACGGTGCGCAACGTGGCCAATGCCGCAGGATGGGTCGGCGGGCATGCCCTGGAAAGCGCGCTGCACGGCGCCGCGTGGTTGAAGCAGGTGCTGCGCGGCAGCCCGGCGCTGGAACGCTCGGCGCTGGCGCTGGAACAGGCGGCGGCCCGCGGCGCGACGCCCGCGGCCGCACTGCAGGAACACCGTGCACGGGCACCCACGCTGGCCGAGGCGCGGTTGCAGGACGGCGCTACGGTGCTGGCCGTGGCCCGTGGCACGGCGTGGCACCGCTACGATGTGTACAGCGGGCAGCCTTACGGACCGGCGCTGGAGGCGTTCACGCTGGACCATGACCTGCCGCCCGTCCTTCCCGCGCGGCGTACCGGGAGCGGGCTGCAGATCGCCATCGGCGACACGCCGGCGCAGTTCCTGGATCACGGCCACGATGACTGGGAGGTGGTGATCCGCGACCAGCATTACCGGCTCAACCCGGCCGGCGATGCATTCGAACGGGTCGCCACGCCGGCCGGGCGCGAGCCGGCCGGCCAATGGCGCGAACTGCCGGCACGCTGCCGACCGCGCCGATCACTGGAGGCCATTCCCTGCGTACGCCAGTCGCGGCTGCGGTTCACGCCCGACGCAGCGAAAGACCTGGACGTCGACGCGCTGCCGGATGCACGCGCCGACGCCATCGCAGCCGCTACCCGCGAGTTCACCCTGGATCTGGGACGGGTGGATCCGGACAGCGGCACACCGCTTCGTCTTGCAGTACACCAGGGCCGGATCTGCGCGTGGACGACGGGTGCCGCCGCTGCGCCGCCCAGACTGGTTCCCATCACCGCCGCGCAGCTGCAGGCGCTGGGACTGCCCGAGCGCGTGGCGTACCCCGACACGCTGGACGCAACGCTGGCACCCGAGCCTCGCTTCGGCCTGCGCGGAGCGCCCACCGACGAACGCATCACCCGGCTGCAGCACACGCTGCCGGTGGTGGATGTGGGCGCGCTGCTTCCGGCGGTGGCCGACGCCCGCCGCGTGCGCGCGCTCCGGGTGGAATCGCCGTTCCTGCGTGGGCTGTGCATCGAACCCGATGACGGCGTGATCTACCGGGCCGCGCTGCCCGAAGACGGTGGCGGCGGTGCCACGCTGCAGTTCACCCGCATGGCCCCCGAGCGCGATGCCGCGGCCCTCAATGCCTACCTGCGCGCGGCCGAAGGCCATCGCATGAACCTGCTGCGTCCGTACCTGGAGCAGGACCGCGAGAACATCGCGCGGCTGGCCTACAGTTACCTGCGGCCCGGCCTGGACGCAGAACAACTGGCGCGCTTCCCGACCTACGAGGCCTACGTGGCGTACTTCGCCGCACGCGGTCGCCCGGACGTGCTCAAGCGGTACGCGGACAGCGTGCTCACCGGTGCACGCGAACAACGCGGCTTCGTGCAGATCGCACGCCGTCGCATTCCCGACTGGCAGGCGCTTGCCAGCAGCTCCGACGCAGAACGATCCGAAAGCGCCACCATCCTCAATGCCCTGCTGCCGGCGACTGGCGGCAAGGGCAGCTGGACCGCCGTGGATGCTGCGATGCTGGCCCGGCCCGACGCCGGCAAGCAGATTCTGGAGCACCTCAAGGGCGGCAACCTTGCGTATGTCGAGATCGTGGACCGCGACGGCACCCGGACGATCTATCACGCGATCTCCGGCGGAAAGCGCACCCGGGGTGTCGAGGGGCGCCCGGACGCACTACTTCCCGACGGCACCCGCATCGTCGACGCACGCAAGGCGATGCAGGGAGTCGAACCGCTGCCCACCATCACCAGCCTGCCCGTGCTGCGCCATGCGGGCGACCTGCGCGAACTGCAGTTCAGCCGCGCCCTGGATTCGGAGCGGCTGATCCTCAGCCGCCTGGGCGCACACCCGGAGGCCGTCCTGTTCCGGCTGGTGTCCGTGCTCGACATGTGCCCCTCGTGCGGCGGGGTCGTCCTGCAGATGGCCCGCAACCAGTTCCCCGACGCCACGTTCTCGGTGCGTTACCTGCTGGATTACGGCACCACGGCCGCGTCCATGACGGCGCAGGAACCGGCCGCCGTGGCCGCGCTGGTGCCCGATCCCGACCTGGTGACCTACTTCCAGCAGTGGCGGCGCGAGCGCGGCATGCCCTGAACACCCCCTGCGGCTGTACGCGACGCCGTTGCTGGGCCATGCTGGGCCCGGTGGCGGCATCCGCCGCGCCATCACGTAACCGCGCCCGAGGCCTGCATGGATTTCCTCAAGCTGCTGCGTTCGCTCGAAGAGTTCCTGTACGAGCTCTGCACCTGGTTCCTGTTCTTCCCACGCACGCTGTACCGGGTGATCGTCCACCCGCGGCGGATGGCCCAGTACGTGAACACCGAACTGACCCAGAAGCTGGAGCGCCAGTTCGACGATGCGATCAGCCCGCCGATGTTCCTGATGCTGGCGGTGCTGGTGGCGCACGGGGTGGAGCTGGTGCTGCACCAGACCACCGTGGGCACCAACGAGCTGTCCCGCACGCTGTTCGGCAACGAGGAATCGCTGCTGCTGTACCGCTCGATCACCTTCGCGATCTGGCCGCTGGTGGCCACCGTGCACCTGCTGCGCCGCAAGCGCGTGCCGATGACCCGCGAATCGCTGCGCCGCCCGTTCTTCATGCAGTGCTACCTCACCGCGCCGTTCGCGGTGGCGCTGTCCACCAGCATGGTGTTCGTGCGCCTGCCCGGCGAGCTGTCCACCACGCTGGGGGCGATCACCGGCGTGCTGTCGGCCGCCTGGTACCTGATGGTCCAGACCGGCTGGCTGAAGGTCGGCCTGCAGCGCTCGTGGCTGAACTCGGCGCTGTCGGCGCTGTGGGTGTTCGCGCTGGGATCGGCGATCAACCTGGCGGTCGGGATCGTGCTGCTGGGCAGCTGAGCCGCTGCCCGCCACTGCCGCCAACGTCCGCATAGTCGGGCCCGGTCATTCCGTGGCACCCTCTGCAAACGTTTTCACGGAATGGAGGGATTCCCATGCTGTCTGCTTTTCGTCGTCCGGCCCTGCTGGCCCTGATCGCGCTGGCGCTGCCGCTCGGCTCCGCCCTGGCCAAGGCCCCTGAGCCGCTGCGGGTGATGTCGTTCAACGTCCGCACCCCGGTGGACACCGAACCCAACAAGCGCTGGGAGGACCGTCGCGATGCGATGGTGGCGCTGCTGCGTGAGCAGCACCCGGTGGTGTTCGGCACCCAGGAGCTGAAAACCAACCAGGCCGATTACCTGGTGCAGCACCTGCCAGGCTACCGCTGGTTCGGCGAACCGCGCGGCCCCGGCGACAATGAGGAACACATGGGCGTGTTCTACGACAGCGCCGCGTTGAAGGTCGTCGAATCCGGCAACTTCTGGCTGTCCGACACGCCCGAGGTCGCCGGCAGCATCACCTGGGGCAACCTGATGCCGCGCATGGTCACCTGGGCGCTGTTCCAGCGGCAGGCCGACGGCAGGCAGTTCTACCTGTACAACACCCACCTGCCCTACCGCGACGAAGATGAGCCGCGCCGCGTCCTCGGCGCCAAGCTGATCGCCAAGCGCCTGGCTGCGTTGCCCAAGGACATCCCGGTGGTGGTCACCGGTGATTTCAACAGCGAACCGGGCAGCGGAACGTACGCGACCTTCACCCAGGCGCTGGGCGATGCGCGCAAGCTGGCCAGACAGGTCGACGGCCCGCGTCTGACCTTCCAGAACTTCAGCGACACCCCGACCGCCGAGATCGACTGGATCCTGGTGCGGGGTTTCGGCGTGAACCGCTTCCAGACCCTGGACCAGAAGCCCGGCGGCGTGGTGCCGTCGGACCACTACCCGGTCCAGGCCGAGCTGACCTTCCCGGACCGCGCGGCCCGGTAACGGCCGTCACCCGCCTGCGCTGGCCCGCCGCCTTCAACCGCGCGGCGACCGGCGCAGGCCATCCAGCGCCTGGCACAGGGCCTGGTGCTGCTCGCGCGCCTGGCAGATCCGGGCGCTGATGGCCAGGAACACGCCCACCGCGACCACGCCGATACCGAGCAGCTCATCGGGCAGCCGGGCAAAGCCCAGGCTGACCGCCAACGCGGCCACCACCAGCAGCACGATCACGCTGGCCGACAGGCCCGCGTTCGTCGCAGCGCGCTCTTCCTTGGCCGCCGGCGGCGGCTTCCAGCACTTCCGTTGCATTGCACATCTCCCGGACAGGCGGTGTTTTTAGCACCGCCCCGGTCCGACCCGGCAGAGGCAAAGCCGTCAGCGCGGGGTTTCCCGGTACGCCATGGAGGCGAACCGCTACAAAGTGTGCAGGGGGCGACGCTTGCCGTCCCCTGCATCGGGTTACCGCATCGTGCCGGCCACCGCCGGCGGGGTCGCGTCCTGCTGCTGCCCCCACCCACCCAGCGCCTTGTACACCCCGACCACGCTGACGTTGACCGTGGATTCGGCTGCCGCCAGGGCATCATCGGCAGCCAGCTGGGTGCGCTGCGCATCGAGCAGGGTCAGGAAATCTTCCGACCCCTCCCGGTAGCGGATCTGCGCCAGCTGCTCGGCACGTCGCGCGGCCTGCGCCTGTTCGGCGACGATGCCCAGCCGCGCCTGCTGCTTGGCGTAGCGGGTCAACGCGTTCTCGGTATCTTCCAGCGCCAGCAGCACCGCCTTTTCGTACTCGGCCGCGGCGCCGTCAGCCTGCGCCTTGCTGGCGCGCAGCCGGGCCTTGACCGTGCCGAAGTCGAACGCGGCCCAGCTGATCGACGGGGTCACCGACCAGGCCTTGTTGTTGCCGTTGACCAACCCGCTGGCATCGCCGGACAGGAACCCGACGAAGCCGCTCAGGCTGATCCGCGGGAACAGATCGGCCGTGGCCACGCCCACCCGCGCGGTGGCGGCCGCCAGTCGACGCTCGGCCACGCGCACATCGGCACGCTGGCGCAGCAGGTCGGTGGTGTCGCCCAGCGGCAACGCCCTGGCGTACGGCGGCACCTCGCGCGGTGCCAGCAGCGCGTCCAGCGCATCCGGGCGCTGCCCCAGCAGCACCGCCAGGCGGTGCCGCGACTGCACTTCGGCCACTTCCAGCAACGGAATGTCCGCCTCGATCGCCTTCAGCCGTGCGCGGCTGCTCTGCACGTCCAGCTCGCTGCCCGCGCCCAGGTTCCACCGCGCCTCGGTGAGCTTCTGGGTGTCGCGCAGGTTGACCAGGGTGCGCTCGGCTACGTCGATCCGCTTCTGCGTACCCCGCAGCTCGAAGTAGTTGCGCGCCACTTCGGCGGCCACCGTCACCTGTGCATCGGCGAGGTTGTCCTGCTCGGCACCGAGGTCGGCACGCGCCGCTTCAGCGGCACGGCGCTGGCGGCCGAACAGGTCCAGTTCCCAGCCCGCATCGAAGCCGAGCTGGTAGGTTTCGCTGAAGACGCGCTCGCCGCCGGCGGTCAGGTCCGGCTGCTTGCTTCGATCGTATGCGCCCCCGGCGGTGACGTGCGGCAGCTGGTCCAGGCGCTGTTCGACGAACACCGCGCGGGCTTCGCGCACCCGTGCCATGGCGATGCGCAGGTCGAGGTTGTCGCCCAGCGCGTCGTGCACCAGTTGTTCCAGCACCGGATCATCGAACTGCGCCCACCAGCTGGCCACCGGCGACGTGGTGCTGAAGACCGGCGCGGCCGCGCCCTGCAGGACCACCGGCTGCGCCGGCGGTGCCTGGTAGTTGGGGCCGACGCTGACGCAGCCGGCCAGCAGCGCGCTGGCAACGGCCGCGGTCAACACACGGATCACCATGGCAGCACCTCGCCCAGGTAGGTGAAGCTGCCGTTCGGGCCATCGGCCCCGATCAGCGCCATGCCCACGCTCGAGCGGGCGCCGTCGGCGATTTCGATCTCGCCTTCGCCCCGGTTCATGTCGGTCTTCACGTAGCCCGGGTGCACGGTGTTGACCTTGGTGGTGCTGTCACGAAGCTCGTAGGCCAGCTGCACGGTCCAGGCATTCACGGCGCTCTTGGAGGCGTTGTAGGCCGGCACCGCGAAGCCGTAGATCGGCGAACCCGGCTGGCTGTGCAGGGTCAGCGAGCCGAGGATGCTGGACACGTTGACGATGCGCCCGGCCGGCGATGCCTTGATCAGCGGCAGGAAGGCCTGGGTCACCGCGATCACCGCGAACACGTTGGTATCGAAGGTGTCGCGCCAGGTCTGCAGGGTCTGTGCCGACGGCAGCAGTGCGGGGTCGTCGAGCAGGATGCCGGCGTTGTTGACCAGGATGTCGAGCCGGCCATGGCGGTCGGTGATCTCCTGCACGGCGGCGGCGATGCTGGCGGCATCACCGACGTCCAGCTGGATCGCCTCCACCGGCAGGCCTTCGGCCTGCAGCTTGAGCGCCTCGGCCACGGCAACGTCGCGCTTGCGGCCGGCCAGCAGCGTGTGCACGCCGGCCTGGGCCAGCTGGCGGACGGTTTCCAGGCCGATGCCACGGGTGGCACCGGTGACCAGGGCGATCTTGGAAGTAGCGGTATTCATGGGTGATTCCTCGTAGGGGTCGGGATCAGTGATGCAGGGTGGATTCGCCGTGGGCGACCAGCTTGCCGCCGCCGTTGCGGCTGACGAACGTGCGCAGCGCCACGTAGAACACCGGGGTCAGGAACAGGCCGAACAGGGTCACGCCGAGCATGCCGGCAAACACGGTGATGCCGGTCACCGAACGCACTTCCGCACCGGCGCCGTGCGACAGCACCAGCGGGATGGTGCCGGCGATGAACGCGATGGAGGTCATCACGATCGGACGCAGGCGCAGGCGGCAGGCTTCCAGCGCGGCCTCCACGATCCCCTTGCCGCCCATTTCCAGCTCGCGGGCGAATTCGACGATCAGGATCGCGTTCTTGCATGCCAGTCCCATCAGCACCACCAGGCCGACCTGCACGAACACGTTGTTGTCACCGCCGGTCAACCATACGCCGAACAGGGCCGACAGCAGCGTCATCGGCACGATCAGGATCACCGCCAGCGGCAGCGACCAGCTCTCGTACAGTGCGGCCAGCACCAGGAACGCCAGCAGGATCGCCACCGGGAACACGATGAAGGCGGCCTTGCCCTGGGTGGCCTGCTGGTAGCTCAGGTCGGTCCACTCGGTGGTCATGCCCACCGGCAGCACCTTGGCGGCAATCTGGGTCAGGTTGTCCATGGCCTGGGCCGAGGACAACATGCGCGGGTCGGCTTCACCGGCCAGGTCCGCGGCCGGGTAGCCGTTGAAGCGCAGCACCGGGTCCGGGCCATAGGTTTCCTTCACCGTCACCATCGAGCCGATCGGCACCATCTCACCCCGGTCATTGCGGGTGCGCAGCTTGCCGATGTCTTCGACGCTGTTGCGGAACTGGCCGTCGGCCTGGGCGATGACCTGCCAGGTACGCCCGAACTCGTTGAAGTCGTTGACGTAGGACGACCCCAGGTAGGTCTGCAGGGTGTCGAACAGCTCGGTCAGCTGCACGCCCTGGGCCTTGGCCTTGACCCGGTCCACTTCGGCGTCCAGCTGCGGCACGTTGGCCTGGTAGCTGGTGATCGGGAACGCCATGCCCGGGGTCTGCGCCACCGCGCCCTGCATCTGGCTCACCGCCGTCTGCAACGCGCCATAGCCCAGGTTGCCACGGTCTTCGATGAACATCTGGTAGCCGTTGCCGTTGCCCAGGCCCAGGATCGGCGGCGGCATCAGTGCGAAGGCGAAGCCTTCCTGCAGCCCGGCGATCTTCTGGTTGATCTCGGCGTTGATCTCCGCAGCGGTGCGGCCATTGCGCTCGTTGAACGGCTTGAGCGGAATGAAGGCCACGCCAGTGTTGGGCGTGTTGGTGAACTGCAGCGCGTTCAGGCCCGGGAACGAAATGGTGTGCGCCACGCCGTCGGTTTCCTGGGCGATCTTGGCCACTTTGCGCAGCATTTCATCGGTCCGTGCGATGGACGAGCCTTCCGGCAGCTTCACGCCGGCGATCAGGTAGAGCTTGTCCTGGGTGGGGATGAAGCCCGGCGGCACCAGCTTGAAGATGAAGCCGGTCCCCACCAGCAGCACCGCATACACCACGAACACCGCGCCGCGACGACCGAGGATCTTCGAGACGCTGCGCTCGTACTTCTCCGAACTGGATTTGAAGAAGCGGTTGAACGGACGGAAGATCCAGCCGAACAGGCGGTCGATGATGCGGGTGGGGCCATCCTTCGGCGCGTCATGCGGCTTGAGCAGGCGCGCGGCCAGGGCCGGGGACAGGGTCAGCGAATTGATCGCCGAGATCACCGTGGAGATCGCGATGGTCACCGCGAACTGCTTGTAGAACTGCCCGGTCACGCCGGACAGGAAGGCCATCGGCACGAACACCGCGCACAGCACCAGCGCGATCGCGACGATCGGGCCGGACACTTCCTTCATCGCCTGGTGCGCCGCCGCGGTGGGCGACAGCCCTTCCTCGATGTTGCGCTCCACGTTCTCCACCACCACGATCGCGTCGTCGACCACGATGCCGATCGCCAGCACCAGCCCGAACAGGCTCAGCGTATTGATCGAGAAGCCCAGCACGTACAACGCGGCGAAAGTACCGACGATGGAGACCGGCACGGCGATCAACGGAATGATCGAGGCGCGCCAGGTCTGCAGGAACAGGATCACCACCAGCACCACCAGCGCGATGGCTTCCAGCAGGGTGGAGACCACGGCCTTGATCGAGTCGCGCACGAAGATGGTGGTGTCGTACACCGCTTCGTACTTGACGTCGGCCGGGAAGTTCTTCTGCATCTCGTCCATGGTGCCGATCACCGCATCACGGATTTCCAGCGCATTGGCACCCGGCGCCTGGAAGATGCCGATGCCCACCGCGTTCTTGCCGTCCAGCTGCGAACGCAGGGTGTAGTCGCCCGCGCCCAGTTCGATCCGGGCCACGTCGGACAGCCGCACCACTTCGCCGTCGGTACCGGCCTTGAGCACGATGTCGCCGAATTCCTGCTCGCTGCGCAGGCGGCCCTGGGCATTGATCAGGGTCAGGAACTGGCTGTTGGGCATCGGCTCGGCACCGAGCTGACCGGCCGACACCTGCACGTTCTGTTCGCGCATGGCACGGACCACGTCGCTGGCGGTCAGGCCGCGCGCGGCCACCTTGTCCGGGTCCAGCCAGGCGCGCATGGCGTAGTCGCCACCGCCGAAGATCTGCGCATCGCCCACGCCGGGAATGCGCGCCAGGGCGTCCTTGACGTGCAGGCGGGCGTAGTTGCGCAGGTACAGGGTGTCGTACTTGCCGTTGGGCGAGGTCAGGTGCACCACCATCAGGAAGGTGGGCGACTGCTTCTGCGTGGTCACGCCCTGGCGGCGCACGTCTTCGGGCAGGCGCGCCTGCGCCTGGGCCACGCGGTTCTGCACCTTCACCGCCGCGTCGTCCGGGTCGGTGCCCGGGCGGAAGGTGACGGTCATCTGCAGCACGCCGTCCGAGCCGGCCACCGACTTGAGGTACATCATGCCCTCGACGCCGTTGATCGCCTCTTCCAGCGGGGTGGCCACGGTTTCAGCGATCACCTTCGGGTTCGCACCCGGATACACGGTGCGTACCACCACCGACGGCGGCACCACCTCGGGGTACTCGCCGATCGGCAGGATCGGGATGGAGATCAGGCCGGCGGCGAAGATCACGATCGACAGCACCGCCGCGAAAATCGGCCTGTCGATGAAGAAACGGGAAAAGTCCATTAGGGGATTCCTGGGTTTTCACCAACGCCGGCGTGCAGCACCCCTGCCGCTGTCGAAGACGACAGCGGGAGCGGTGCCCCACGGGGCGTTGAAAGACAAGGTAGAGCCGACCGCTGGTCGGCTGCTCTTCAATTCAATGCAACAGGCGAAGCCGCCGCAGCCGGCTGCATCGCCACCACCTTGGCCTGCACCGGCATCCCCGGCATGAAGACCTTCTGCACGCCGTCGATGATCACCCGGTCGCCGGCGGCCAGGCCCTTCTGCACGATGCGCAGGCCCTCGGCGGTACGACCCAGCTGGATGTCGCGGCGCTGTGCCTTGCCGTCCTTGTCGACCACGTACACATACTTGCGGTCCTGGTCGGTCAGCACGGCCCTGTCGTCGATCAGCATGGCCTGGAACTGGCCGCTGCCCAGCAGCTGCACGCGCGCGAACAGACCCGGGGTGAAGGCACGGTCGGCGTTGTCCAGCAGCGCGCGCACGCGGATGGTGCCGGTGCTGCGGGTCACCTGGTTGTCCAGGAAATCGACCTTGCCTTCGTGCGGGAAGCCCTCTTCGCCCGACAGACCGACCTTGACCGGCAGGTCGCTGTCGCGCTCGCTCGGGCGCTCGCCCTTGCGCGCCATCTGCGCGTAACGCAGGAAGGTGCCTTCATCGGCATCGAAGTACACGAACACCGTATCCAGCGAGACCAGCGTGGTCAGCACGCTGGCGCTGTCGCCGGCGGTGACCAGGTTGCCGGCGGTGACCATCGCGCGGCCGGCACGGCCGTTGATCGGGGCACGCACCTTGGTGAACTCCAGGTTCAATGCGGCCGCATCCAGCGCGGCCTGCGCTGCCTGCACGCTGGCCCCGGCCTGGTCGGCCGCGGCACGGCGCTGCTCCCAGGTTTCGGTGGAGATCGCCTGCTGGTCGGACAGCTTCTTGGCGCGCTCGGACTCGCTGCGTGCCAGGGTGGACTGGGTGCGGGCGCGGGCCAGCTCGGCGCGGGCGCGGTCGTACTCGGCCTGGTAGCTGCGTGCGTCGATGGTGAAGAGCACATCGCCCTTCTTCACTTCGTCGCCTTCGACATAGTTCACCTTGTCGATGTAGCCGGACACGCGCGGACGCAGTTCGACGCTCTGCACCGCTTCGACGCGGCCGCTGAAATCGTCCCACTGGCTGACCGGCTTGACCAGCACCGGCGCGGCACTGACCTGCGGCGGCGGCGGTGCGCCCGCCTCTTCAGCGTGGCCGCCACTGCAGGCGGCCAGTACGGCAGCAGCGAGAAGGGACACGCCGGCCATGGCCAGCCGTCGGGTAATGCGTGAGGAGGAGGAGGTGTGGGAGGTCATGGCATGCATCCGTACAGAGAGGGTGGTGAAACGAAATCGGGGCAACGGGGGCGAAGCGGTGGCGTAGCGTGGGACCTCAACCTTGGTAGAGGTCAAGCGGCACCGGCGGTGTTGCGCGAAAATGGCGGGGGCCATTCCTGGTTCAACAGCCCGCGCGGCAGTTCGGCATCGCGGGTGTCGCAGCGGACGATGGCGCGGTTGTCGGTGCAGGTGTCCAGCAGCGAAACCAGGCGGCGCCCGACCAGCAATGCGCTTGGCCACTCGATGCAGGCATTGGCGGCGTTGCTGGGGGTGCACACCGGGTTGCTGACTTCCAGCATCTGCGCGCGCACGCCCAGCGCCTGCGCTTCCTGGTGCAGGACCTGCGCGTACATGCGCGTGGCCGACATGGTGATGGACGTTTCGCCGTGCCCGGCCCACGCCTTGAAGCCGGCCGGCCCGCCGACCACCACATAACGGCGCGCGTAGGTGCCGCCCTGCAGCAGCGGCAACAGGTGGCGGCCGGCATGCACGTGCGGCATCACGTCGGCCTGCAGCGCCTGCAGCAGGGCATCGCCGCTGCGATCAATGACCCGGCCGCGGTTGTAAGGGCCGCCCATCGCATCGACCACCGCCCGCAGCGGGCGGCGGCGCAACGCGAGGCGCTCGGCCACGGTGCGTGCCGAGCCATCGTCAGCCAACGAGCCGAGCAGCGTTTCCAGGCCCGGTTCGTCGGCGAACTGCTCCTGCAGCGCGGAGAGCCGGCCCGGGTCGCGACCGACCACCAGGACCGGGCTGCCGGCCTCCAGCAGCGCGGCCACGATGCCCTGTCCGACGTTGCCGGTGCCGCCCAGCACCACAACTTCGGGGGCCAGCGTCCCACTCATGGGACTTTAACTCCCGTCGCCGGGATAATCCCAATTCGACCCAGTCGGCCGCCGTTGCGCGGGGCCAGGCGCAGGCTGCCGCCGCGCTGCAGGTTGGCGGGCGGGGTGAATTCGCGGAATGCCTTGCCGGAGAAGGCCGAGGGGCGCTTCTCAACGGTCAGGGCCAGGTCCAGCGAGGGGGTGCGGCCGGTCAGTACGCGGCCAAGAATGTTCTGCAACCACATGGTTGGCGTCCTCCAATTCGGGAATGGCGCCAGATTAGTCCTCGAACTCCCCCTTGATTAGTCCGAATTAAGGGGAATAATCGTCCCGTACCCGGCACAATCTTTCGGGCACCTCCTTTCACCCCCCGATTTGGATCCCGTCATGGCCCACGATCTCAACGACACGCTGATCTTCGTCAAGGTGGTCGAGCAAGGCAGCTTCATTGCGGCTGCCAACGCGCTCGGCCTGCCCAAGACCACCGTCAGCCGCAAGGTGCAGGAACTGGAAACGCGCCTGGGCGCGCGGCTGCTGCACCGGACCACGCGCAGGCTGGGCCTGACCGAGGCCGGGTCGGTCTATCACGAGCACTGCCAGCGCATCGCACGCGAACTGGAAGAGGCCGAAGGTGCCGTGAACCAGTTGCAGTCGGGCCCACGCGGCTGGCTGCGCTTCACCGTGCCCTACTCCATCGGCATCACCTGGATCGCGCCACTGCTTGGGCAGTTCCATGCGCAGTATCCGGAGATCCAGCTGGACATGCACCTGGGCAACGAGAAGCTGGACCTGATCGCCGGCGAGGCGGACCTGGCGCTGCGGGTGGGTGCGTTGCCCGACTCCAACCTGGTGGCGCGCAAGCTCGGCAGCCTGCGTACCCAGGTGTTCGCCAGCCCGGCCTACATCGAGCGCTACGGCGAGCCGCTGCATCCGGATGAGCTGCAGTTCCACCGCATCCTGGCGATGCGCAAGGCGCGCAACCTCAACAACAACCGGTTCTTCTGGCAGCTGGGTGAGAACGGCGGCGACCTGCGCGATTTCCCGGTCAATCCGCTGCTGGTGGCCAACGATCCGTCTGCGCTCAACGGCGCGCTGGTATGTGGCGAAGGGTTGCTGCTTACCGGCGACGTGATGGCCAAGCCGTTCATCGAGTCGGGCATGGTGCGCCGCGTGCTGGCCGGCTGGACCGGGCCGGAGGTCGACTTCAACGCGGTGTTCGCCGGCGGCCGGCTGGTGTCGCCGAAGGTGCGCGCGTTCGTCGATTTCCTGGTGGAAAAGCTCAACTTCGACGCGAACTACATGCTGGCACAGTGCCCGGCGGCGAAACTGGCCAAGCAGCAGCAGAAAGACGCGGAGGCGGAGCTGGAGGAGACCGGGAAGCGGATCCTGGAAACGGTGACCGCCTGATCGTCGCGGTGGTGCGCCAGCCGGAGTCGACCGGTAGAGCCGACTGTTAGTCGGCTACGCGCGAAGCGCGGCTTCCTGCATGCCGAAGATGCACCGAACGGTGCAGCCGACTAACAGTCGGCTCTACAGAAAATGCCGCCCGATGGGGCGGCATTTTTGCAATAAAAGGCGCTTGCGCCTTTTATTGCTGCAACGGAACCACCCGGATTTCCACTCGGCGGTTCTTGGCGCGGCCGGCATCGGTGCTGTTGTCGGCGATGGGATAGGCCTTGCCCGCTCCAAGGGTCTGGATGCGCGCGGTCTGCACGCCCTGAGCGCTCAGGTAGGCCGCAACCGAATCTGCGCGATCCTTGGACAGTTTGTTATTGACCGCATCGCTGCCGATGCTGTCAGTGTGGCCAACGACTTCGATGATCGTCTGGTTGTATTCGGCCAAGGTCATCGCGACACCATTCAGCGAACCGTAGAACTCCGGCTTCAGCGTGGACTTGCCGAAGTCGAAGGTGATGCCATCGGGCAGGTTGAGCATAAGGTTGTCGCCATCACGCGATACGTCGATACCCGTGTTGGCAGTCCGCTCGCGCAGTGCCCGCTCCTGGCGATCCTGATACTGGCCCACGGCAGCACCACTAAGCGCGCCGATACCCGCACCGATCATCGCGTGTTGACGGCGCTCGGTGGCGCTGTTGCCACTGAGAAGCCCAGCCGCGACGCCCACCGCAGTGCCGATAAGCGCGTTGCGCCCGGTCTTGTTCTGTTGCTGCGTCGGGTTGCCGTACTGGTCGCTCTGCACGTACGAACCACCGGTGGCGCAGGCCGACAGGGCGGCAGCGGTCATCAGGGCCAGGGCCACGTTGCGGGGTGCGGATCGGATCATGTGTTTTCTCCTGAAGTGTCGGCGGTCGGCGTGCGAACGGCCAGAAGCATAAACACGCCGACGCGATGCCGGCATGATGAACACGCACGTATTCGGCATTTCATTCAGGTTTGCAGCCGTCAGCCGGTGCGGCGATACGCAGCCAGCGCGGCGTCCCGACCGGCGGCCAGGTCCACCAGCGGGACGGCTGGATACCCCGGCGCCAGCTCGGTCAACAGCGCGGGCGACTGCCACGGCGCGAACCGCGCCTTGACCGGCAACGGCGCCAGTTCGGGCACCCAGCGGGTGATGTAGCGCGCGTGCGGATCGAACTTCTGCGACTGCGTGACCGGGTTGAAGATGCGGAAATACGGTGCCGCATCCGCGCCGGTGCCGGCCACCCATTGCCAGCCCATGGTGTTGTTGGCCAGGTCTGCATCCACCAGCGTGTCCCAGAACCAGCGCGCGCCGTGCAGCCAGTGCTGGCGCATGTGCTTGCACAGGAAGCTGGCCACGATCATCCGCACGCGGTTGTGCATGTAGCCGGTGGCCCACAGCTCGCGCAGCCCCGCATCGACGATCGGCACGCCGGTACGCCCCTGCTGCCACGCCTGCAGCTGTGTCGCATTCGGCTTGGCCCAGCTGAAGTTCGCAAACCGCGGGTTGAGGTTCTGTTCGGGGGTCTGCGGGAAGTGATGCAGCAGGTGGTAGGAAAACTCACGCCAGCCCAGCTCACGGATATAGCCATCGATGTCGCCATCGCGGCTGGCACTGCGTTCGGCTTCCAGCCGCCGCACGATCTGCCAAGGTGAGATTTCGCCGAAATGCAGGTGCGGCGACAGCAGCGAGGTGCCTACCCGGTCAGGCAGGTCGCGCTGCTGGCGATAGCCATTCAATGCACCGTCAATGAACACCGACAGCGCTTCCTGCGCGCCGGTTTCGCCGGGTTGCCAGTGCTCCCAGAACTGCGTGTCCCAGTCCAGCGTCGGCGCCAGTCCCAAGGTGTTCAGTGCCACGCCTTCCGCAGCGTGCGCCGGCAGGGTCTGCGGCAGCCGGGTGGCCGCCGGAATGTTCATGCGGGTGAGCGCATTGCGCCAGAACGGAGTGAATACCTTGTACGGCCCGCCCTGCAGCGTGGCGATATCCCACGGCTCGAACATCAGGCTGCCGTTGCAGCTGCTGGCGTCGATGCCCTGCTCGCGCAGTTCACGTTTGATGCGTGCGTCGCGCGGTTGCGTGGCCGGCTCATACTTGCGGTTCCAGTACACCGCTTCGGCGCCGGTATCGGCAATCAAGGCCCGCAGTTCGGCGAGGCTGTCACCCGCGCGCAGCACCAGTGCCGAACCGCGCCCGCGCAGGTCGGCATCCAATGCGGCCAGCGAACGGTGCAGCCAGGTATCGGACGCCGCGCCCGGTGCCCACCCGCCTTCTTCGTGCGGCGCATGGATGTAGACCGGCAAGGGGACATGCCCGGCCTCGAGGGCGGCCTGCAGTGCCGGATTGTCCTGAAGCCGCAGATCGCGGCGAAACCAGACCAGAGCTGCCGACACGCGTACCGCCTTTGGTTGAGAGAGGCCACATGATAGCCAGCGCAGGTGAAGGCAGTGCACGCGATCTTCGCGTGACCGCCATGCAGCCTGCACCGCTCCTGCACGGCGTACCGGACAAGGTGGACACCTGCCAAGCCGGACCCAGCCAAGGCAACAGTAAGGGGTGGCCGGCACCCTGCCCATCTGCCGGAACCACTCCCATGACGCCGCTCCTTCCCGCTGTCGCCTATTCCCCCGACGTCGAACAGCGCACCCCTGATGAAGACGCCACCATCGCCGAACTGGTGGAGGTGTTCACCCGCATGGCCGGTGTCGTCGCCGAGCATGAAGGCCATGCCCACCGCGCGGTGCACGCCAAAGGCCACGCGCTGCTGCGTGGACGCTTCCAGGTACTGGACGGCCTCGCGCCGGAACTGCGCCACGGCCTGTTCGCCAGCCCTGCCGACTATGACGCGCTGGTGCGCTTGTCCTCGCCGCCGGCCGAGCAACTGCCCGATACGGTGTCCACGCCGCGCGCGATGGCGGTGAAGATCCTGGATGTTCCCGGCGCCCGCGTGGAAGGCGGCGACGAACAGCACAGCCAGGATTTCCTGATGGTCAACGGCCCGGCCTTCAACACGCCCGGCATCAGCGGCTTCCTGCGCTCGGCCAAGCTGCTGGCCGCCACCACCGAGCGCATGCCGCGGACCAAGCAGGTGCTCTCGGCCACGCTGCGCGGTACCGAGGCGGCGCTGGAGGCGGTGGGTGGCCAAAGCGCGTCGCTGAAAGCGCTCGGCGGCGAACCGCAGCACCATCCGCTCGGCGAAACCTTCTTCACCCAGGTCCCGTTCCGCTATGGGCCGTACATGGCCAAGTTCTCGTGGGTGCCGGTGTCACCTGCCCTGGTCGCGCTGACCGGGCAGAAGCTGCCCTCGGAAGCGGATACGCAGCGTGAGGCGGTGGCCGCGTTCTTCGCCCAGCCCGGTGCCGTGGCCGAGTGGGAACTGCGCGTGCAGCTCTGCCGTGACCTGGAGAAGATGCCGATCGAAGACGCCTCCGTAGCGTGGCCGGAGGAACTCAGCCCGTTCCAGCCGGTAGGCCGGCTGGTGGTCGGTGAGCAGTCCTCCTGGAACGCCGACGCCGAGGCCAGCGAAGACCGCCTCGCCTTCGCCCCCTGGCACGCGCTGGCGGCCCATCAACCGCTGGGCAACATCAACCGCGCACGCCGGATCGTGATGGCCGCCTCGCGCGACTTCCGCGCCCGCTTCAACCGTTGCCCGATCCACGAACCGTCGGCAGGCAACGCGTAGTGCCACGCCCCGCGTGGCAGCCGCCAGTGCCGCACTCCACCGGGTCTTTCACATCGCAGACCGGCGCGTGGACATCGCCAGCATGTGTCCCAGCGGCACGGTCACGGGCAGTCCGAGCAGGCCAATCAGGGCCCATCCACTGAGCCGGTCGAACAGCATCGCCAGCAGCAGCGCGGCCAGGCACAGCGCTGCTCCGCTGCCGGCACTCCAGCGCGCCCAGGTGGGCGCGTCGTGGATCGAACGGGGCTCACCGAGCATGAACCCGAATGCCAGGCGCCAGAAGCCCACCAGCGATACGGTCGCCAGCAGCACGCCAATGAGCATCGGCAGGTAGTCAGGGTGCCCGTTCGGGACCGACAGCATGACCAGCCCGAAGCCGTCCACCAAGGTCACCGGCAGCGCCAGGAACACCAGTTCCAGTCCGAGCAGCAGCATGCCGCATCCTTCCGAACGTACGGTCTCTTCCATCGGCGCGGCCCCCTGCCAAGTGCAGGTAGAGCATACAACGACACTGCGTGATTCGACTCAATCGCCCTTGGCGCGCCGTTGCTGCGCGTCGAAACGCTGCATGGACGCGCGGATCAGCGCCTTGGCGTCGGCGGCGTTGCCCCAGCCACTCAGTACCACCGGATTGCGGCCTTCCGGCAGGTCCTTGTAGACGCGGAAGAACGCTTCGATACGCTGGCGCTCGATCAGCGGCAGGTCCTGCAGATCGCGGATGTTGGCGTAGGTCGGGTCGATCCTGTCGGTCGGCACGCCGATCACCTTTTCATCGTGCTCGCCCTTGTCGACCATCTTGAGGTAGCCGATCGGGCGGAAGCGCACGATCACGCCCGGATGCAGCGGTTCGCGGGTCAACACCAGCGCGTCGAGCGGGTCGTTGTCGCCGGCCAGGGTGCGCGGCATCGAGCCGTAGTTGGCCGGGTACGCAACCGGCATCGACTGGAAGCGGTCGACGTGGACCAGTCCGTCTTCCTTGATCTCGTACTTGGTGAAGCTGCCGGCCGGGATTTCCACGGCCAGGTTGGCTTCCTCCGGCGCCTCCTTCGGCTGGGCGGCCAGGAACGGGTGCAGCACCGCGTTGCTGGCGAGGCTGGCGCCGGTGAGCAGCAGCAGTGCGGCGGCCAGGGCGATCAGGGCGATGTTGGGTTGCGGGTTCATGGCAGTCCTTATTCCCAGCAGCGGTCGGCGCGACCCTTCAGGGTCTGGGTGCGCGCGCAGTCGCGGGGCGCGATGCGGCCTTCGGTCAGTTCGGTCTTCTGCTTGCGGCCGTCGGCACTGCGGTTCAGTTCGAAGCCGTCGTACAGGCGACCAGTTACCGTCCGTGCTTCGTACCGCAGCTGGCGTGGATCGATCGTGAGCACCTGGAACAGCTGGGTGTCTTCGCCGACCGGTGCCATGGTGGCGCGCGCTTCATCGGAGAGGCGGTACTGCTTGGGGCCGGCCACGGTCACGATGTACTGCGGCGTGGCGGCCTGCCCTTCCCCACGGCGGCCGTAGGTGTGGTCGTGTCCCTGCAGCACCAGGTCCACCTGGTGGCGGCGCACCACCGGCAGCAGCACATCGCGCAGCTCGGCGTTCTCGCGGCCCTCGCGCGGCGAGTAGAACGGCTGGTGCAGCAGCACGATGCTCCACGGGTGTGGGTTGTCGGCCAGCACCTTGTCCAGCCACGCCGCCTGCGCCTGCGCGGTACCCAGGTCGAGCGCGGAGGTGCCATCCAGGACCGCGACGCGTACGCCCTGGTAGTCGAACCAGTAGGTGCTGGTATCGGCGGCATCGACGCCATTGCGCGGCAGCGCGAACGTCACCGGCCAGTGCCGGCCCAACACGCGGCGTTCCTGCGGGGTGTCCTCGAATTCCTCCACGTACTCGTGGTTGCCGATCGCCGGGGCCACCGCGGTTTCCTGCGGCAGCCAGCCGGCGGCGGCAAACCACTCGCCCCACTCGCTGTCGTCCACGCCGTCGCCGCCGCTGACCAGGTCACCGGCGAACAGGCTCAGCCGCGCGCCGGGTGCCGCCTTGATACCCGCGCGCAGCACGCGCGAGACGTGGCTGAGGTTCTTGTTCTGGGTGTCGCCGAAGTAGAGCAGGGTCAACGGCTGATCCGCGCGACCGGCGGTGCGCAGCTGGTTCCACGCGCCCCACGTCTGCTTTCCCTGCACGCGCCACAGGTACAGCGTGTCCGGCGCCAGCCCGGTCACGTCGGCACGGTGGTAATGCGCGCTGCCCAGCTCGGTCTGCAGCGGCGTGGTGACCGCGGTGACCCGGTGCGGGGTGCCGACATCCGGCGAATCACCGGCAACGACCCACTCCAGCACCGGTGCGCTGACCGTGCGATCGGTGCGCCAGGCCACCGCGAAACCACGTGCGGCATCCTGCGCCGGCGAGGCCACGATGCGGTCGGGAAAGCCCGTGGCCGCGTAGTGGGTGCTGCCGGCCGGTACCTGGGTGTTCGGCTCGGCCTTGTCCACCGGGCTGGCGGCAGCCGCACCGGTGCACAGCAGCACAGCAAGGGCCAGTGCCGGGGCACGGAAGCGCGCCCGGCTCACGGCGCACACTCCAGCGGCAGCGACAGCTGTCTGGCCACGCTGGCCCAGTCGAAGGCGACCACGCCTTGGTCGTCATGCACGGCATACAGCGCACCGTGCGGGAAGCGCGGTGAGGCGGCCTGGGTCAGCCAGATGCCGTCGGTGTTGGCCACCGTGTTGCCCTGGAACGCGCCGACATGCTTGAAGGTATGCCGGTCGAAGAGGTGGAACACGCTGCGCTGCTTGCCCTGCTCGGTGGTGATCCACCAGCCGTCCTTGCCGCAGGTGCGCAGCATCACGCCTTCGGCCTGCGCCTTGAACGCATCGCGGCCGAAGGTGGTGCCGCTGAATTTTCCTTCCAGCGAGTACACCTTGATTTCGCTGGCATAGGTTTCGTCTTCTTCGGCGATCAGCAGGCGGTCGTTGTCCGGATCGCCCCAGATCGATTCGACCACGCGCAGGGCGCCCTTCTCACTGGTATCGCCGATGCTGCCGACCCGGCTGGCCTGCGCCTTGCCGTCCGCCACCTGCAGTGCGTAACGGCGCACGCGCTTGTCCAGTTCGGCCAGCGGCGGCAGCACGTCATTGCCCTGCGCGTCTTCGCCGGCATCGTAGGAGTCGGTCACGTACACCTCGTAGCCGCGGGCCAGCTTGTTGACCCACAATCCGTACGGCTTGCGCAGGTCGTCGGCCGCGAATGTCCCCAGCGGGGTGAACGACGGCAGCTGCAGCACCTGCACGCGGTGGTTGTCGCGCTCCACGATCAGCACCAGGTCGTCGACAACGGCGATGCCGTTGGGGCGGTCGAACTGTCCGGGCGCGGTGCCGGTGCTGCCGACATCCCGCAGGTGGGCCCCGGTCTGCCCGTCGTACACCACCAGCTTGTCGGTGGCCTTGGCGGTGGCGATCAGCCACACCTGCCCTTCCGGCGAGGTCCAGCTGGCCGGCGAATCGATGTTGTCGGCCGGGGTCATGGGCGTCAGGAACGCTTCGGCCACGGTGGCCACCGAGCGCCCGGTGGTCGCGGCCGCCGGGTCAGCTGCCGGTGCGGTCGCTGCCGCCGGCGTCGGAGTGGCTGCCGGGCTGCAGCCGGCCAGCACCGCCAGCGCGAGCAGGCCCGTCAGGGGGCGCGCGCGCATCACAGGGCCACCTTCAGGCCAAGCGCGTAGGTGCGGCCGTATTCTTCGTTCTGCAGGGTGCGCGAACGCACGCCCTGGTAGAGCTCCAGCGGCTTGTCGAGCAGGTTCTGCGCTTCCAGGTACACGCTCACGTTGTCGGTGATCTTGTAGTCCAGGCTGAAATCGAGCTGCGTGTTGGGCGCCACGAAGATGTCATAGGCAGCGCTGTCACCCAGCGTATCCAGGTATTCACTGCGGTACACGGCGGCCAGGCGGGTGCTGAAGCCGGCCTTTTCATAGCCCACGTGTGCGCTGTACACATGCTTCGATGCGCGCGGCAGGGTGAAGTCGTCGTCGGCGCGGCCGTCCAGGCCCGGATCGAAATCAGTGTCCAGCCAGGTGCCGCTGGCGCCCAGCAGCAGGCCGTCCCAGCCGGCCGGCAGGAAGCTGAGCTGCTGCTGCCAGTTGAACTCGGCGCCGTAGACCCTGGCCTTGTCGCCGTTGATCACCCGGGTCACGTCGAAGCCCGGGTATTCGGGATCGCTGTCACTGACGGTGTTGACGATGTAGCCGTCGATGGTCTTGTGGAACAGGCCCAGCGAGAGGATGCCGGTGCTGCCGATGTAATGCTCGAAGGACAGGTCCACGTTCTTCGATTCGTACGGATCCAGTTCCGGGTTGCCCAGCCGCACTTCCTCGTCGCCGCGGCTGTACCCGATGCGCGGGGCGATGTCCCCGAACGAGGGACGCGACACGGTCTTGTTGGCGGCCGCGCGCAGCACCCAGTCGCTGCCGGCGTCATAGCGCAGGTGCAGGCCCGGCAGCACGTTGGTGTAGCTGCGGTCGGCGGTGAGCGGGGTGACGGTGTAGCTGCGACCGTTGGCGGCCACGTCAACCTGGTTGCCGGTGGCCTGGAACTGCGTGTTTTCCACGCGAACACCGCCGATGATGCGCAGGTTCCCCACGTCCCACGTGCCCATGGCATAGCTGGCGAAGATGTCTTCGCTGGCGGTGTAGTCCTCTTCGAGCGAGGTCATCGCATTGGCGCCGACATCCTGCGGGCGTGCGCTGTACTGACTGCCGAACCGGGCCCAGTAGCGGCGCATCGCGTCCGAACTCATGCCCTGCCCCAGGCTGCCGCCACGGTGGTCGGGCGTGGTCGTGGTCCAGTCGGACAACGCCACGTCCGGGCCGACCCGCAGTTCGCGCTCGTCGGTATCCACGTCGCGGTCACGCCAACGGCCCAGCAACCCGAACTTGTAGCTGCTGTTGTCACCGTCGAAGCGGATGTTGACCTGCGCGCTGTGTTCCTTGTCGTCCACGCGCTTGGGCGAGACCACGAAACGGTCGAAGTCGTAGTTGCCGTTGTCCATCCAGCGGGCATCGCTGAGCGTGTAGCGCGGGATGCCGCTGTTCTGGTCCACGGTGGCGGCCAGGTCATCGCCGTTGTACTCGAAACGCGCTTCCATCTCGTCGTTGACGCGCTCTTCGGTGCGGGTGTAGCCGACCTTGTAGTCGAGCACTGCGTTGGTCAGGCGGTTCTCGCCGCCCAGGCTGGCGGCGAAGGTGTTTTCCTTCTTGGTGCGGTAGCGCATGCGCTTCTGGATCGCGTCGGCCGGCAGGTCGTCGACACGGAACTGGTTGTTGCCCAGTGCGGTGACCTCGCCGTCGCCGAAGGTGAAGATCGTGCGCTGGCGGGTTTCCGCATCGTCGAACTGGCTGTACAGGGTGCGCAGGTAGTACTGGCTGTCTTCGTTCGGGCGCCAGTCGAAATTGAGGTTGGCGCCGATGCGTTTGCGCTCGATCTCGTACTTGCGGTGCTGCAGGCTGGTGGCGAACAGGTCGTCTTCGCTGCCGCCGTCGTACTCGCCGTACTCCACTTCGCTGTTGTCGGATTCGAACTTCCGGTTCTGGTAGTTCACGCCCAGCGCCACGCCGAAGGTATCGGCGAAGACGTCGCTGTAGTTGAACGCGGCCTTGGGGCTGGTGTGGCCGGACAGGTCCTGGTGGCTGGCTTCAACCTTGCCGCGCAGGCTGCGCCCGTCGCGGTCGAAGGCCGAGGCCGATTCGACCAGGATCGCACCGCCGATGGCATCGCCCGGCATGTCCGGGGTCGGCGACTTGACCACCCGCAGGCGTTCGGTCGAATCGGACGGGATCACGTCCAGCGGTGCGGCGCGGCTGGAGTCCTCGGGGGTACCGACGGACACGCCGTCGATGCTGACGCTGTTGAGGTTGGCATCCAGGCCGCGCACCACCACGAAGCGGCCCTCGCCCTGGTCGCGGGTCACGCTGACGCCGGGCAGGCGCTGCAGCGATTCGGCCACGTTCTTGTCCGGGTAGACGCCCATGGCGTCGGACGATACCGCGTCCTGGATCGCATCGCTGCTGCGCTTGAGGTCGACCGCGCGGGTCTGCGATTCAAGCTGCGGGCGCACTTCCACCCGGTCCAGCTCGGTGGCTGCCGCAGCGCCGGCCGGCGCCCCGCTCGCGGCGGCCACGGCAGGCGCGGTGGACAGGACGAGCAACGACAGGCTGATGGCCAGCCCCAACGGCGATTTGTTCTGCACGGCTTCCCCAACGGTGTAAAGATTGGGTCAGCACGGTATGTCGGGGAGATTGCATGAACGTGACACCGGTGGCGATGGCGACGTCCAGGCGCTTCCTCTGGCCGGGTTGGGCGCCGGTACGGCAGAATGACGTTCTCCCCGTTTTATTGGCATTCCCATGAAAATCGTCGAAGTTCGCCACCCGCTGGTGCAGCACAAGATCGGCCTGATGCGCGATGCGTCCCTGAGCACCAAGGACTTCCGCGAACTGGCCAACGAACTGGGCGGCCTGCTGGCCTACGAGGCCACGGCCGACCTGGACACCGAAGCGCACACCCTGCCCGGCTGGGCCGGCCCGGTGACCGTGCAGCGCATTGCCGGTGCGAAGATCACCGTGGTGCCGATCCTGCGCGCGGGGCTGGGCATGCTCAGTGGCGTGCTGTCGCTGATTCCGGCGGCGCGGGTCAGCGTGGTGGGCCTGCAGCGCGACGAGGAAACGCTGCAGCCGGTGCCTTATTTCGAGCGCCTCACCGGTCGCCTGGAAGAGCGCGATGCGCTGATCCTGGACCCGATGCTGGCCACCGGCGGTACGCTGATCGCGACCATCGACATGCTCAAGCGCGCGGGCGCGCGGCGGATCAAGGGTATCTTCCTGGTGGCCGCGCCGGAGGGCATTGCGGCGGTCCAGGCTGCGCATCCGGATGTCGAGATCTTTACCGCGGCGATCGATGCGCAGCTCAACGACAAGGGCTACATCCTGCCGGGCCTGGGCGATGCGGGGGATCGGATCTTCGGGACGCGGGTCGCGGGCTGATCCGCGGCGTCCCCGTCGGGGATACCGTGGACATTCAGGCCAGCGCGCGCGCCTTCAGTTCACCTTGTTCGTGGGCGGTAGCGAATCGCCCTTTCTCATCGCGGGTCACCTGCGCCAGCGCGCAGTCGGGATCGTGGGTAAAGAACAGGTGCACGTTGCGCGCGAGTTTGTCTTCGAGGAAGCTGCGCTTCTCGTCGATCAGCAGTTCGGCATTGCGGTCGTAACCCATGGTGATCGGCACGTGCACCCAGCTGCGGCCTGGAATGAGGTCGGCGCAGAACACCACGCCACCGCGCGGTTCGCCGTCGACCTGCTCCGGTCCCACGATCTCGGCCAGCATCAGGCCCGGGGTATGCCCATCGCTGAAACTGAAACGCACGCTTTCACCCAAGGTGCGCGAATACGGTCCCTGCACGATCTCCAGCCGGCCGCTGTCCTGCAGCAGCTGCGGCAGTTCCGGAATGAAGCTGGCCCGGTCCCGCGGGTGCGGAAGCAGCGCGCGTTCCCAGTGTTCGGCGCCTACCAGGAAGGTGGCATTGGGGAACAGCAGTTCCGGGGCACGGCCTTCGGTCCACGGCGCCAGCAGGCCACCGGCATGGTCGAAATGCAGGTGGCTGAGCACGACCACGTCGATGTCTTCGTGTTCGAAGCCGGCTTCGCGCAGGGATTCGATCAGGACATGGCGGGATTCCTGCACGCCGTAACGCTCACGGAGTCTGGGTTCGAAGAAGGCGCCGATGCCCGTTTCGAACAGCACGGTCTTGCCGGCCAGCGGGCTGGCAAGCAGCGCGCGACACGCGAGTTCGATCCGGTTGAGATCGTCGGGCGACGCCCATTTCTCCCACACGGCACGCGGCGCGTTGCCGAACATCGCACCGCCATCGAGCTTCTGTGAGTTACCGCGGATGGACCATAGTTTCATCGGTAAATTATCCGGCGGGCTGCGTTAATAATTCGCTATCCGCCGGCATGAAAAACCCCGCCGTGGCGGGGTTTCTGGTTTACCGTGCCGCCGCAGGGGCGACCGCTCCCGAACCGACCGGGTTGCGCGGGTCGCTGCCCACGCTGAGCTGGTTGCTGTGGCGGTTCCACTCCACCGTCTGCAGGTTGCCCCACACATGGCTGGAACCGCGCCCGCCTTCGGCGCTGTCGCCGGGCAGGTCGATCTTGTGGCCCATCGCCTGCAGCTGCTGGAGGGTGCCCGCATCGAACGCACCGCTTTCAGCCTCGATCACGTCCGGCAGCCACTGGTGGTGGAAGCGCGGCAACGCCGCAACCTGCTGGGCGTCGAGGCCATCGTCGTAGCCCAGCACGCCCAGCAGCACCATGGTGATGATGCGGCTGCCGCCCGGGGTGCCGAGCACCACGACCTTGTCGGCCGATTCCATGAAGGTCGGGGTCATCGAGCTGAGCATGCGCTTGCCCGGCTTGGGCGCGTTGGCGGCATAGCCCATCACGCCGAACGCGTTGGGCGTGCCCGGCTTGAGCGCGAAGTCGTCCATCTCGTTGTTGAGCAGCACGCCGGTGCCCGACGGAATCAGGCCCGAGCCGTACAGCAGGTTCACGGTCTGGGTGGCGCCCACGCGGTTGCCCTGCTGGTCGATGATCGAGAAGTGGGTGGTCTCGTCGTCTTCCAGCGGGGTCGGGTTGCCCGACAGCAGGTCGCTGGGGGTGGCCTTTTCCGGGTGGATGGTGGCGCGCAGGCCCTGGGCGTAATCGCGGCTGGTCAGCACTTTCTGCGGAATCTGCACGAAGTCCGGATCGCCCAGGAAGAAGGTGCGGTCACGGAACGCGCGGCGCATCGATTCCACCACCAGGTGGGTACGGTGGGCCGGATCCATCGCCTTCAGGTCCCAGCCTTCCAGGATCTGCAGCATCGAAGCCAGTGCGATGCCACCGGACGACGGCGGCGAGGCGGTGGTGATCTTCCAGTCGCGGTAATTGAACACGATCGGTTCGCGCTGCTTGACCCGGTAACCGGCCAGCTCGTCGGCCGTCCACTTGCCGCCGGCCTGCTTTACCCCGGCCAGCAGGAGCTTGCCGGTCTGGCCCTTGTAGAAGCCATCGAACCCGCCTGCGGCCAGGCGCTCCAGCGTCTGGGCCAGCTCGGGCTGCCTGAACACATCACCTTCGGCGATCGGCTTGCCATTGCGCAGGTACACCTCGCGCGTGCCGGGGTAGCGCTCCATCACTTCACGGCGCGAGGCATAGCCCTTGGCCATGCGCGCATACACCGGGAAACCGTCGCGGGCGATGCGGATCGCCGGGGCCAGCGATGCCTGCAGCGGCAGCTTGCCATGCTTGGCCGACAGCTCCACCAGCGCCGCCGGCAGGCCGGGAATGCCGGCCGACCACGGGCCGTTCACCGACCGGTCGCGGTCCAGCTCGCCCTTCCTGTCCAGGAATGCTTCGGGGGTCGCGGCGGCCGGTGCGGTCTCGCGCGCATCCAGCATCACGTCCTTGCCGGTCTTCGCATCGTGCAGCAGGAAGAAGCCACCGCCGCCCAGGCCGGAGCTGATCGGTTCGACCACTGCCAGGGTGGACGACACCGCTACTGCGGCGTCAAACGCGTTGCCGCCCTTGGCCAGGATCTCCATGCCCGCTTCGGTGGCCAGGTGATGCCCACTGGCGATGGCGGCGCCTTCAGGATGCGCGGCCAGCGTGGCCTGCGGCGCAGGCTCGGCGGCCCACAGGGCCGGTGTCCATAGCAGGAGCAGCAGCAACCAGCGACGGGAGGGGGTGTTCATTCGGGCGCAGACTCCACATAGAGTTCGGGATGATCGCGCTGGAGCCCATGCAGCTTGGCCAGCAGCGCTTCCTGGGTTTCGGGAATGTCCGGATCGGGATCGATGCATTCCACCGGGCAGACGACCACGCACTGCGGTTCGTCGAAATGCCCCACGCATTCGGTGCAGCGTGCAGGGTCGATCACGTAGATGGTTTCACCCATCGAGATGGCCTGGTTGGGACAGGCGGGCTCGCATACGTCGCAGTTGACGCAGAGCTCATTGATTTTCAGCGACATGGCGTTACTCCACGCCAGTGCCGGCAGAGGAAAACCGGCCTGCGCGGGCGCGCGGGCCGGTCAACGGTGGCGCCCGGTAACGGACGCCACCCGGGCCGCGCTGGGCGCGGCCGCCATGGCACGGCTTACTTGGCTTCTACGAAGATGTACTCGGCACCGGTCGGCTGGACGATCGACTGCACACGGGCATTGTCGGCGGCCTGGCCGATGAACACCACGCGCACACCCTTCATCGAGTCGGCGGAGACGTCCTTGAACACGGCCTGGATCATGTCGGCCATCTTGCTCGAGGCGGATGAACCGAAGGCCAGCATGTTGCCCGGCTGCACGCCACGGGCGACGGCGGCGGTGGCGCTCTCGACCTGGCGGTCGTACTTGGCCTGGAACTCCGGATCCGATTCCGGCGCCAGGTAGTACAGGAACGGGCTGTTGGTGATGTTGCCCATGTTCTGCACGGCAACGGCCTGCAGGTACTTCTTCCAGCCCGCATCGTCGTCCTTGGACGGGGCGACCAGCGCCTGCTGGGCTTCGGCGACCGGAGCGGCCTCTTCCTTCTTGCAGGCGGTGAAGGCCAGCGCGAACGACGCGATCAACATGGCACGCATGGTGTTGTTCATGGAGTCTCCCTCTTGGTGATTCTTGGTATGTGTGGATCTTTGGGGTTACGACGGGCCCGACTTCGCTTCGCGGACCTTGCGCAGCGCCTCGAGCACCGAGGCCGGCACGAAACCGGACACGTCACCACCAAGGCGGGCGATCTCGCGGACCAGCGAGGACGAAATGAAGCTGTGCTGCTCGGCCGGGGTCAGGAACAGGGTCTCGACCTCCGGGATCAGGTGGCGGTTCATGCTGGCCATCTGGAATTCATACTCGAAATCGGACACCGCGCGCAGGCCGCGCAGCAACACGCCCCCCTGCTCGGAGCGTACGAAATGCGCCAGCAGGGTATCGAACCCCCGCACTTCCACGTTGCGATGGTGGGCCAGCGCATCACGGGCCAGTGAGACGCGCAGCTCCAGCGGCAGCGAGGGCCCCTTGGACGGACTCTGCGCCACACCCACCACCAGTTTCTCGAACAACGGCGCGGCCCGGTTCACCAGGTCGATGTGCCCGTTGGTGATCGGATCGAAGGTGCCCGGGTATACGGCGATGCGGCGGTTGGCTACGGTCATGCGGAAGCTACGCGTTCTGATCTGGTGAAAGTGTAGCAGTGGCACGGCGGTACAGGGCAAAGCCGACCTCGCGGGTGCCCCCCTCGCGGTGCAGCAGCCAGCCCGGGGGCAGGCGCAGGGTCTGGCCGGCAGGCGACTCCAGGTACAGCCAGGCGTCGGCCGCCAGGTGCGGCCCCAGCCCGGCCAGCACCGCGTCCCACAGGCCATCGGCGAACGGCGGGTCGATGAAGACGATGTCGGCCAGCCCCGGGGGGCGCTGCGCCAGCCAGTTCAGCGCATCGGCCTGGACCACCTCGACCTGGCCCTGGGCCCCCAGCTTCGCCACCGACTCCCGCAGCTGCCGGGCCAGCGCGGCGTCGCGCTCGACCAAGGTGGCCTGGGCCGCGCCGCGCGATATCGCCTCCAGGCCCAACGCGCCGCTGCCGGCGAACAGGTCCAGTACCCGGGCCCCGCCCAGCCGTGGCATCAGCCAGTTGAACAGGGTCTCCCGGACCCGGTCGCTGCTGGGCCGCAGGCCTGGCGCCAGCGGCACCGGCAATTTCGTGTTGCGCCATTTGCCGCCGATGATGCGGACCTGGCCGGTGGCGGCCGCAGGAGAGGTGCGAGGTTTCATCCCTGCATTGTAGAGCCACGCCCTGCGTGGCTGCTGTCCGCCGCCGCCTCCAGCCACGCAGGGCGTGGCGCTACTTGGGCAACCTTGAAAACCGGGTCCTGCACCCCTACCCCTTGAGCCAGCCGCCGCGCCGGGCGCGGCACCGTCCAAGGAGCATTCCACCGATGACCGAGCAGACCCACAAAGAAACCCTGGGCTTCCAGACCGAAGTGAAGCAGCTGCTGCAGCTGATGATCCACTCGCTGTACTCCAACAAGGAAATCTTCCTTCGCGAGCTGATCTCCAACGCCGCCGATGCCTCGGACAAGCTGCGCTTCGAAGCGCTGACCCAGCCGGGTTTGCTGGAGAACGGCGGTGAGCTGCGCATCCAGGTCAGCGTCGATCCGCAGGCGCACACCGTCACCATCGACGACAACGGCATCGGCATGAGCCGCGACGAGGCCATTGCCCACCTGGGCACCATCGCCAAGTCCGGCACCGGCGACTTCCTGCGCCAGCTCTCCGGCGACCAGAAGAAGGATTCGCAGCTGATCGGCCAGTTCGGCGTCGGCTTCTACAGCGCCTTCATTGTCGCCGACCAGGTGGATGTGTACTCGCGCCGCGCTGGCCTGCCGTCCAGCGAGGGCGTGCACTGGTCCTCGCGTGGCGAAGGCGAGTTCGACGTGGAAACCATCGACAAGCCCGAGCGCGGCACCCGCATCGTGCTGCACCTGAAGGACGACCAGCAGGACTTCGCCGATGCCTGGCGCCTGCGCGGCATCATCAAGAAGTACTCCGACCACATCGGCCTGCCGATCCAGATGGCCAGGGAACACCACGGCGACGACGCCCCGGCCGACGTCGAGTGGGAGACCGTCAACCGCGCCAGTGCGCTGTGGACCCGCCCGCGCACCGAGATCAGCGATGCGGAGTACCAGGAGTTCTACAAGCACACCGCGCACGACCACCAGGACCCGCTGGCCTGGAGCCACAACAAGGTCGAAGGCAAGCTGGAGTACACCTCGCTGCTGTATGTGCCGGCGCACGCCCCCTTCGACCTGTACCACCGCGACGCGCCCAAGGGCCTGAAGCTGTACGTGCAGCGCGTGTTCGTGATGGACCAGGCCGAACAGTTCCTGCCGCTGTACCTGCGTTTCATCAAGGGCGTGGTCGATTCCAACGACCTGTCGCTGAACGTGTCGCGCGAAATCCTGCAGTCCGGCCCGGTCATCGACTCGATGAAGTCGGCGCTGACCAGGCGTTCGCTGGACATGCTGGAGAAGCTGGCCGCCGACAAACCCGAGGTGTACGCCGGGTTCTGGAAGCAGTTCGGCCAGGTGCTGAAGGAAGGCCCCGCCGAGGACTTCAACAACCGCGAGAAGATCGCCGGCCTGCTGCGTTTCGCCTCCACCCATGACGCCAGCGGCGAGCAGAGCGTATCGCTGGCCGACTATGTGGGCCGCATGATCGAAGGCCAGGACAAGATCTACTTCCTGACCGGCGAGAGCCACACCCAGGTCAAGGACAGCCCGCACCTGGAAGTGTTCCGCAAGAAGGGCATCGAAGTACTGCTGCTGACCGACCGCATCGACGAGTGGCTGATGGGTTACCTGACCGAGTTCGACGGCAAGTCGTTCGTCGACGTCGCCCGCGGCGACCTGGACCTGGGCGCGCTGGAAACCGCGGAAGACAAGCAGGCGCAGGAAGCGGCGGCCAAGGACAAGCAGGGCCTGGTGGAGCGTCTGAAGAGCGCGCTGGGCGATGACGTGGCCGACGTGCGGGTATCGCATCGCCTGACCGATTCGCCGGCGATCCTGGCCATCGGCGCACAGGACCTGGGCCTGCAGATGCGCCAGATCCTGGAAGCCAGCGGCCAGAAGGTGCCGGAGAGCAAGCCGGTGTTCGAGTTCAATCCCGGCCACCCGCTGATCGGCAAGCTGGACCAGGAAGCCGACGCGGGCCGCTTCGGCGACCTGAGCCGGGTACTGTTCGACCAGGCCGCGCTGGCGGCGGGCGATACGCTGAAGGACCCGGCGGCGTACGTTCGCCGGTTGAACAAGTTGTTGTTGGAATTGTCGGCCTGAGCGGCGTACCGACCAACGGTCGGTACCTACCGTGATCTGCGGCGTACCGACCAAGGGTCGGTACCTGCCGTGATCTGCGGCGTACCGGCCAACGGTCGGTACCTGCCGTGATTTGCGGCGTACCGACCAACGGTCGGTACCTGCCGTGATCTGCGGCGTACCGACCAACGGTCGGTACCTGCCGTGATCTGCGGCGTACCGGCCGACGGTTGGTACCTGCCGTGATCTGCGGCGTACCGACCAACGGTCGGTACCTACCGTGATCTGCGGCGTACCGACCAACGGTCGGTACCTACCGTGATCTGCGGCGTACCGGCCGACGGTTGGTACCTGCCGTGATCTGCGGCGTACCGATCAACGGTCGGTACCTGCCATTTCGGGTAGCGCACGACCGTTGGTCGTGCGCAGGCGCCGGCAATAGCGCGACCCGCCTGCCGCTCCACGCGGGCCTTACGGGCCCGGGTGGTAGCATATCCCCCTGATTTCAGCGCCGAATCTCATGCTCAGTTTCTTCCGTCGCAAAAAGCCCCAGGATGCTCCGCAGGACGCGCCCAAGACCCAGCACTACACCGCTGAGGAACTGGCCGCCGCGTTCCCGTCCGCCGCCGAGGCCGAACCGGTCGTACCGGCTCCAGCGCCCGCCCCCACGGCAGCCCCGGTGGCAACGCCCGGCGCCGACGCAGCCGCCCCGGTGGTTCCCCCGCCGGCCCCGGTCGATGCGCCACGCATCGAAGCCGTGCAGGCGGCACCCACCCCGCTCTATCCGCCCGCCCCGGTCGTGGTCGCCACCGATATCGTGCAGGAAGCGGTGCAGCCGCTGGCCGCCCCGACCGCCTTTGACGAAGCGGCACCCGCCGCGCCGGGCAAGACCGGTTGGCGCGACCGCCTGCGCAACAGCGTCATCGCACGCAGCTTCGGCGGCCTGTTCTCGCGCAATCCCAAGCTCGACGACGACCTGCTGGATGAACTGGAAACCGCGCTGATCACTGCCGATGTCGGCGTGGGTGCCACCACCGCACTGGTGGAAGGCCTGCGCAAGCGCATGAAGGCGCGCGAATTCACCGACGCGAACGCGTTGTTGAAGGCGCTGCGCGCCGACCTGATCGCGATCCTGCAGCCGGTCGCCCGCCCGTTGGTGATCGACCGCAGCGCAAAACCCTTCGTGATCCTCACCGTCGGCGTCAACGGCGTCGGCAAGACCACCACCATCGGCAAGCTGGCCAAGCGCTTCAAGGACGACGGCCACAGCCTGATGCTGGCCGCCGGCGACACCTTCCGCGCCGCCGCCGTGGCGCAGCTGCAGGCCTGGGGCGAGCGCAACGGCGTGGCCGTGGTCGCGCAGGGCCAGAACGCCGACGCCGCGTCGGTGGCGTTCGATGCGCTGCAGGCCGGCAAGGCCCGTGGCACCGACGTGCTGATCGCCGATACCGCCGGCCGCCTGCACACCCAGGGCGGGTTGATGAACGAGCTGGGCAAGATCCGCCGCGTGCTCGGCAAGATCGATGAAAGCGCACCGCACGAGGTGCTGATGGTCATTGATGGCACCACCGGCCAGAACGCGCTTTCGCAGCTGCGCCAGTTCCATGCCGCAGTGAACGTCACCGGCCTGGTGGTGACCAAGCTGGACGGCACCGCCAAGGGTGGCGTGGTGTTCGCATTGGCCCGCGAATTCGGCATTCCCATCCGCTTCGCCGGCATCGGCGAGCGTCCTGAAGACCTGCGCGTGTTCGATCCGGAAGCGTTCGTGGACGCATTGCTGCCGGAAGCGCTGGGCGGCTGAGCACACCGCAGGCCCCATGCCCCGCCAGCGACCCGCCAGCGACACGCCTGCCCAAGATGCCTTCGTCGGGCGGCTGCTGCCGTGGTTCGACGGGCATGGCCGGCATGACCTGCCGTGGCAGCATCCGCGCACGCCGTACCGGGTGTGGCTGTCGGAAATCATGCTGCAGCAGACCCAGGTCGCCACGGTCATTCCGTACTTCCTCAAATTCCTGACCGTGTTCCCCACCCTGCCCGACCTCGCCGCCGCCAGCAACGACGCGGTGATGGCGCAGTGGGCGGGGCTGGGCTACTACGCCCGCGCGCGCAACCTGCATGCCGCCGCGCAACGGTGTGTCGAACTGCACGGCGGCGACCTGCCACGTGACGTCGATGCACTGCATGCACTGCCGGGCATCGGCCGCAGCACCGCCGGGGCGATCCTCAGCCAGGCCTGGAACGACCGCTTCGCGATCCTTGATGGCAACGTCAAGCGCGTGCTCACCCGCTATCACGGCATCGAGGGGTTCCCCGGCCTGCCGGCGGTGGAGAAAGTGCTGTGGGCGCTGGCGCAGGATCACGTGGAGCATGTGCCGGACCGGCGCCTGGCCGATTACACCCAGGCGCAGATGGACCTGGGCGCCACGATCTGTACCCGCAGCCGGCCCGCCTGCGCGATCTGCCCACTGCAGGACGACTGCGTGGCGCGCCGCGAAGGCCGCACCGACCAGCTGCCCACGCCGAAGCCCAGCAAGGTGCTGCCCGAGCGGGAAGCGGTGGCGCTGCTGCTGCGCGATGCGCAGGGGCGTGTGCTGCTGCAGAAGCGGCCGGACACCGGCATCTGGGCACAGCTGTGGACGCTGCCGCAGGCCGACAGCGGCAGTGCACTGCAGGACTGGTTCGACGTGCATGTGCTCGGTTCGCTGGAGGACGCCGAGGAACTGCCGGTGCTCCTGCACACCTTCAGCCACTATCGCCTGCACCTGCAGATCCTGGCGCGGCGGGTTGACGGCCTGCGCCAGGCACCGCCCGGGCTGCGCTGGGTGTCGGCGCAGGAGCTGCCTGCGCTGGGCCTGCCGGCCCCGATCCGCAAGCTGCTCGAGACCGGCAGCCCGCCGCCGCTGCCGCCCGCACGCCGTAAACTACGCGCTGCAACGACTTGACCATCGAGTAGCCCATGCCCCGCACCGTTTTCTGCCAGTACGAACAACGCGACACAGAAGGGCTCGACTTCGTGCCCTATCCCGGCGCGCTGGGCCAGCGCATCTTCAACGAGATCGGCAAGAGTGCCTGGTCCAAGTGGCTGGCCCACCAGACCATGCTGATCAACGAAAACCGGCTCTCGCCCCGCGACCCGAAGCATCGCGCGTTCCTGGAAGAAGAGCTGGTGAAGTACCTCTTCAGCGGTGGCGCCGAGACGCCGGCCGGCTACGTGCCCGAGGCCTGACAACCGTGGGTAGCGCACGACCGTTGGTCGTGCGACCGTGGGTCGTGCGACCGACCTATTCCACCGGCGGCGTCTGCCCTGCTTCGCGGTCCTGGACCTGCGCCTGGCGCATTTCCTGTTCCGACGCGCGCAGCGCCTTGACGTCCAGCCTGCGGATGCTGCCGATGAAGCACGGCACCGTCGGGCCGCTGTTGGGGTCGCGCACCAGCACCCGGTCGAAGCGCGACGACACCTGGCCGGACTGGCTGGTCAGCCCGATTGCGGTGGCATAGCTGAGGCCGTAGCACGGGCCGCGCAGTTCGATCAGGTAGGCCTCGCTCGGACGCGTCCAGACCGCCAGCGCGCTGTCGCCCAGTTCGGTCCATCCGTTGAGCGAGCCGAAGTACTGCATCGATTGCTGCGGCGGACCGGCATGGGCGCGGTACAGCGCCAGGCGCTCGGCACTGGTCAGGCGGCCGGTGGCGCAACCGGACAGCAGCATGCCCAGGGCAATCAAGGCGATCAGGCGTTTCATGGCACCTCCAGGCGGTCGATATGCCGATGATGGACCGGCCGGGGCGCGGCCGCTGCCCCGCCCCGCCAGCCGTTCAGCCGCCAGCTCAGACCTGGTCGTGGGCCAGGGCGTGCAGGCGACCTTCGCGCAGTTCCAGTACCCGGTCCAGCTTGCGCGCCAGGCTGCGGTCGTGGGTCACCAGCACCAGGCTGGTGTGGTGCGCCCGATTCAGCTCAAGCATCAGTTCGAACACGGTCGCAGCGGTCTTGTCGTCCAGGTTGCCGGTCGGCTCGTCGCCGAGCACGCAGGCCGGGCGGTTGACCAGCGCGCGCGCCACCGCGGCACGCTGGCGCTCGCCACCGGACAGTTCGCCCGGCTTGTGCTCCAGGCGGTGGCCCAGGCCCACCGATTCCAGCAGCGCCTGCGCGCGGCCCCGGGCGTCGGGCACGGCGTCACCGCCCAGCAGCACCGGCATCATCACGTTTTCCAGCGCGGTGAACTCGGGCAGCAGGTGGTGGAACTGGTACACGAAGCCCAGCGCGCGGTTGCGCAGGCGGCCACGCTGCCCATCGGACAGCGCCGACATCTGGTTGCCGGCCACGAACACTTCGCCGGCGGTGGGCGTATCCAGCCCGCCCAACAGGTGCAGCAGCGTGCTCTTGCCGGCGCCGGAGGCACCGATGATGGCCACGGTCTCGCCGGCAGCCACGCTCAGGTCCAGGCCGTTGAACACCGGGGTCTGCATGCGTCCTTCGGCATAGGTCTTGGCCAGGCCCTGGGCACGGATCACTTCGTCGCCGCGGTTGATCGGCTCATTCATAGCGCAGGGCCTCGGCCGGCTGGGTGCGGGCAGCGCGCCACGCGGGGTACAGGGTGGCGAGGAAGCTCATGGCCAGGGCCACCACGGTGATGATGACGATGTCCGGGGTCTGCATGTCGGTCGGCAGGCCGGTGATGTAATAGACGTCTTCGGGCAGCAGCTTGACGTTGAACAGGGTCTCGATCGCGCCGAGGATGCGCTCCAGGTTCAAGGTCAACGTGATGCCGCCGACCACGCCGAGCACGGTGCCGAAGATGCCGATCAGCGAGCCCTGCACCATGAACACCTGCATGACCCCGCCGGGGGTCAGGCCCAGCGTGCGCAGGATCGCGATGTCGGCCTGCTTGTCGGTCACCAGCATGACCTGCGAGGACACCAGGTTGAACGCGCCCATGGCGATGATCAGCGAGAGCAGGATGCCCATCACCACCTTTTCCATGCGCAGCGAGTGGTACAGGTTGGCGTTCTGCCTGGTCCAGTCGCTGACCCGGTAGGCGCCCCCCAGCGCGTGCGCCAGGTCGTAGCCGACGTCGAACGCCTTGTCCATGTCGTGCAGCTTCAGCCGCACGCCGGTCACCCCGTCCATACGCAGCACGCGCTCCAGGTCGGCCATGTTGGCGTAGGCCACGCCGCGGTCGATCTCGTTGTAGCCGGCCTCGAAGATGCCGCTGACAGTAAACCGCTTCAGCCGCGGCATCGCGCCCATCGGCGTGCCCTGCACTTCGGCCAGGGTCACCAGCACGGTGTCGCCCACGTCCACGCCAAGCCACAGCGCCAGTTCCTGGCCGACCAGCAGGTTGTAGCTGCCTTCGGTCAGGCTGTCGAAGCTGCCCTTCTTCACCTTGGTGTTGATCACCGAAACCGCGGGCTCCAGCTTCGGATCGATGCCCTGCACGATCGCCCCCTGCACGCGCGGGCCGCTGAGCATCGCCTGGATCTCGATGTACGGCGCGGCGCCGGCCACGCGCGGATCCTTGTGGGCCACGTCGAGGGTGCGCTGCCAGTCCGACATCGGCGCGCCGTCGGTGGTGACCGTGGTATGCGCGGTCATCTGCAGCAGGCGGTCGCGGATCTCCTTCTGGAAGCCGCTCATCACCGCCAGGGTGGTGATCAGCACGGTCACGCCCAGCGCGATGCCGAGGATCGAGGCCATGGAGATGAAGGAGATGAAGCCGTTGCGGCGCTTGGCCCGCAGATAGCGCAGGCCGATGGACACGGGGATGGGTTTGAACATGCAGGTACGCCGGACAATTCAGGCTATGGTGCCATCACGGACGTGAACGGGAAATGGGACGGGCCCGGATCGCCAGCCGGAGTTCACGCCGCCGGGTGGCCGTCAACGTATCGGGCCAGAACAGGCAGGCCTGGCGGCGGCCGTGGCAGCGCCAGCACAGCTGCAGCAGCGGACCGCGGTCGTGCAGGGCCAGGGCCTCCACCGGCTGCCCGTCGACGCAGGCAGGGCGGTCGCTGGCGGGAATGACAATGGCGTGGGGCCGTCGGCGGGCGTAGCGCCAGGCCTGACCTGACACAATCGCGGCGGCCAGCAGGCCCAACGGCCACTGTGCCAGCGGGGGCAGTGCGCTGGCATGCGCCACCCACGGCATCAGTGCGGCGAACAGCAGGTGCGCGGCGAGCTGCCAGCGCGAGGGGCGCCAGTCAAGCCGGCAGGGCGCGGATCCGGGCGATGAGGTCGGCGAGCTGGGCATCGGGACATCCCTCGTAACCCATGAACCAGCGCCACAATTTATCGTCTTCGCAGTCGAGCAGGCGCAGGAAAACCTCGCGCTCGTCGGTAGGCGCACTGGGCCACTGGCGGTCGAGATACCGCTCGAACAGCTGGTCCAGCTCGCGCATGCCGCGACGGCAGCGCCAGCGGAGTTTCTTCAGGAGGGTTGCTTCGTCCATTTTCCGGGTTTCCAGACTAGAGCACGTCATCCGAGTGCGCGGCAGTACACGGGCGCGTGGCGACGCGCTGAAAACAAAGGCGCCCCCAATGTCAAGGGGGCGCGGCTCCACCAGTTTCCATCATTACCGCCTGGGACACGCACGGCGTGTCGCTACGCGGGTCAATCCACCGTAGTGACACGCCACGCGTGTCACCCGCCTTCCTCAGGCGCGGCGCGCCATCATCAGCTTCTTGATCTCGGCGATCGCCAGCGCCGGGTTCAGGCCCTTCGGGCAGGTCCGGGCGCAGTTCATGATGGTGTGGCAGCGGTACAGCTTGAACGGATCTTCCAAATCGTCCAGGCGCGCACCGGTGTCTTCATCGCGCGAGTCGATGATCCAGCGGTAGGCCTGCAGCAGGATCGCCGGGCCCAGGTAACGCTCGCCGTTCCACCAGTAGCTCGGGCAGCTGGTCGAGCAGCACGCGCACAGGATGCACTCGTACAGCCCGTCGAGCTTCTTGCGGTCTTCCGGCGACTGCAGGCGCTCGCGGTCCGGCGGCGCCGGTGTCTGGGTGCGGATCCACGGCTTGATCGACGCGTACTGGGCGTAGAAATGCGTCAGGTCCGGCACCAGGTCCTTGATCACGCTCATGTGCGGCAGCGGGTAGATCGGCACTTCGGCCTTGCCGCAGTCGGCAATGGCACGGGTGCAGGCCAGGGTGTTGGTGCCGTCGATGTTCATCGCGCACGAACCGCAGATACCCTCGCGGCACGACCGGCGGAAGGTCAGGGTCGGGTCGATCTCGTTCTTGATCTTGATCAGCGCGTCCAGGACCATCGGGCCGCAGGCGTCCAAGTCGATCTCGTACGTATCGGTGCGCGGATTGCTGTCGTCGTCGGGACTCCAGCGGTAGACCTTGAAGGTACGCAGGTTCTTGCCACCGCTCTTGGCGGGGAAGTGCTTGCCCTTCGTGATCTTGGAATTCTTTGGCAGGGAAAACTCGGCCATGGCTGCTCTCGTTGGCTCAGGCGGCCCGCGCCCTCAAGGCGCGGATTGCATGGTAGGCGGGGGTCGCGATCAGTACACGCGCGGCTTCGGCGGCACCACGGCAACCTCGTCGGTCAGCGTGTACATGTGCACCGGACGGTAATCGAAGCTGCACTTGCCGGTGTCGTCGACACTGACCAGGGTGTGCTTGTGCCAGTTGACGTCGTCGCGGTCCGGATAATCCTCGTGCGCGTGCGCACCACGGCTTTCCTTGCGCTGTTCGGCCGAGTTGATCGTCGCCACCGCGTTGAGCAGCAGGTTGTTCAGCTCGTACGTTTCGATCAGGTCCGAGTTCCAGACCAGCGAACGGTCGCTGACCTTCACGTCCTGGAACGAATCGAACACCTGCGCCATCTTCGCGCAGCCTTCCTTCAGCGTTTCGCTGGTACGGAACACGGCCGCGTCGGCCTGCATGGTGCGCTGCATGTTGTCGCGGATGACCGAGGTCGGGGTGTCGCCGTTGGCGTAGCGCAGCTTGTCCAGCAGGCCCAGGGCCTTGTCGCAGGCGTCCGCGGCCAGCGGCTTGTGGGTCGCGCCGGGCTTGATCGTTTCGGCACAGCGGTTGGCCACCGCACGACCGAACACCACCAGGTCCAGCAGCGAGTTCGAGCCGAGGCGGTTGGCACCGTGCACCGACACGCAGGCCGCCTCGCCGATCGCGTACAGGCCCGGGACCACGGCATCGTTGTTGTCGCCGACCTTGCGCACCACTTCGCCATGGAAGTTGGTCGGGATGCCGCCCATGTTGTAGTGCACGGTCGGGATGACCGGGATCGGCTGCTTGTGCACGTCGACGCCGGCGAAGATGCGGGCGCTTTCGGCGATGCCCGGCAGCTTCTCGTCGATCACGCCCGGGCCGAGGTGGGTCAGGTCGAGCAGGATGTGGTCCTTGTGCTCGCCGACGCCGCGGCCTTCGCGGATCTCGATGGTCATCGAACGGGCCACCACGTCGCGCGAGGCCAGGTCCTTGTAATGCGGTGCGTAGCGCTCCATGAAGCGCTCGCCGTTGCTGTTGCGCAGGATGCCGCCTTCACCGCGGACACCCTCGGTGATCAGGCAGCCCGCGCCGTAGATGCCGGTCGGGTGGAACTGCACGAACTCCATGTCCTGCATGGCGATGCCGGCGCGCATGGCCAGGCCGCCACCGTCGCCGGTGCAGGTGTGCGCCGAGGTGGCGCTGAAGTAGGCACGGCCATAGCCGCCGGTGGCCAGCACCACGCCCTGGGCGCGGAACAGGTGCAGCGAGCCGTCGGACATGTCCAGCGCGAGCACGCCGCGGCAGGCACCTTCTTCATCGAAGATCAGGTCCAGCGCGAAGTACTCGATCATGAAGCGCGCATCGTGCTTCAGCGACTGCTGGTACAGGGTGTGCAGCATGGCGTGGCCGGTACGGTCCGCCGCCGCGCAGGTACGCTGCGCCGCCGGGCCTTCGCCGTACTTGGTGGTCATGCCACCGAACGGGCGCTGGTAGATCTTGCCCTCTTCGGTGCGGCTGAACGGCACGCCGTAGTGTTCCAGCTCGATGATCGCCGGGATCGCCTCGCGGCACATGTACTCGATGGCGTCCTGGTCGCCCAGCCAGTCCGAGCCCTTGATGGTGTCGTAGAAGTGGTAGCGCCAGTCGTCTTCGCCCATGTTGCCCAGCGCGGCGGAGATACCGCCCTGCGCGGCCACGGTGTGCGAACGGGTCGGGAAGACCTTGGTCAGGCAGACCGTCTGCAGGCCCTTGGCGGCAAGGCCGAACGTGGCGCGCAGACCGGCACCGCCGGCGCCCACCACGACCATGTCGTACTTGTGTTCGGTAATCTTGTAAGCGGACATCTACTCTGGATTCCTGTCTTGGTGCCTGGACTCAGGCAACGCCGAGCGCAATGCGGGCGACCGCAAAAACACTGACGATCGCGCCGAGCACGGCGATGAACTTCACCGTGGTCTGCAGCGCCAGGGCCAGCAGCGAGTTGTGGATATAGTCTTCCAGCACGACCTGCAGGCCGATCTGGGCGTGCCAGAACATGGCCACCAGGAAGCCGACCAGCAGGATGGCGTTCCACGGTTTGGACACGGCATCGGCGGCGGTCAGGTAATCGGCGTTGATCAGGCCCAGCACGAAGACCAGGAACCAGATCGTCAGCGGCACCAGCGCGGTGGCGGTCAGGCGCTGCAGCACGAAATGCTCGGTGCCGGTCTTGGCCGCGCCCAGGCCGCGCACGTTCTTCAGCGGGGTACGGAACTTGTTCATGCGGCGGCTCCGAGGAAGACGTAGGCCCAGACCAGCGCGGTGATCACCAGGCTGGCGAACACCGACAGCCAGCTGCTGCGCACGAAGGCGGGAATGCTGAAGCCGATCGCGAAGTCCTGCACGATGTGGCGGATGCCGTTGCACAGGTGGTAGGCGAACGACCACGTCCATGCGAACAGGAACAGCTTGCCGTACCAGCTGCCGGCATGGCCGGTGAAGCAGTTCCAGGATTCAGGACCCATCATCAGGGCGAGCAGGCCGCCCGCGATGATCAGGGCTCCAACAGACAGAAAGATGCCGGTGGCTCGATGCAGGATCGAGGTGGCCATCTGGATCTGCCAGCGATACACCTGAAGGTGCGGGGAAAGGGGACGTTCTCTGGCGGCCATTCGCTGGGCTCGTTGTCTCGGCTGGGCGGCACAATGCCGCGTTGGCTCAATGCTGATCAGAAATCGATGCAGCGTCCGTTTTTCTCCCAGTCTCCATACCGCACCGGATCAAGTCCGCCGCGGCCGCCGATCTCCACAGGCACCTCCGGCGTCGGGACGAGCGTCTGCTCTTCCGGCACCAGCGGGGCTTCAGGTTCGGAATCTGGAGTGGGGGTTGTTTGGCCTATCATGGGTGGTCTCGCAACGCACAAATTTTAGACCCCGTTCACGTGCCTGACAACCTGCCCATGGATTTCATCGGTTTCAAGCGTCTTTCCGGTCACGCGCTGCTCAGTCTGCGCGGCACCGAAGCGGCGCTGTTCGCCCACGCCCAATTCTCCAGCGATGTCACCGCCCTGCCCCCCGGGCACTGGCAGTGGAGCGCCTGGCTGAGCGCCAAGGGCCGCACCCTGTCTGTGTTTCAGCTGTTGAAGGTAGACGCCGGGCACGTGCTGCTGGTGCTGGCCGACGGCGATGCCGATGCGATTGCGTCGCAGTTGCAGCGTTTCGTGTTCCGCCGGAAGGTGAAGATCGAGATCCGCGATGATCTGGTCGTGGCCGGCAGCTTCACTGCGCCGGAAGCGGCCAGCGGGGCCGCGATTGCGCAGCATGGCGAGGTGATGGCGCTGGACGTGGGCAGCGACGCGCTGCCGCGGACCCTGACGATCGGCCCGCTGCCACCCGATATGGACGCGCCTGACCCTGCCTTCGCATTGGCCTGGCGCCAGTCCGACCTGCGCTATGGACTGCCGCGCCTGGACCCGGACCAGCGCGAGCAGTGGACCCCGCAGCAGTTGGGGTTGGACCGGTTGAACGGCTACAGCGTGAAGAAGGGCTGCTACCCCGGCCAGGAAATCGTGGCGCGCACGCATTTCCTGGGCAAGGCCAAGCGGGCATTGCAGTTGCTGCGCGTGGCCGAAGGCGTCGAGAGCGGCGCCAAGGTGCAGCGGGACGGGGCGGATACCGGTACCGTGGCCAGCGTGGCAGGCGACCTGGCGTTGGCGGTGTTGCCGCTGGAAATGCCCGAAGGCGCGTTGCGCATCAACGGCGTTGAGGCCCACCCGGTCCCGTTGCTGGACGGTCTGGCCCGGTGAGGGGGCCTGTGTCACGACCAACGGTCGTGACCTGCCTCTGGTGCCCTGTCACGACGAATGGTCGTGACCTGCCCCTGGTGCCCTGTCACGACCAACGGTCGTGACCTACCTCTGCCGCGGCGCGTTCCGGACGGTTTGCCGGCAGGTCACGACCGTTGGTCGTGACCCGGGGCCTCACGCGTCGTGGTTCAACCGCTCGCCGGACTCCGCATCGAAGAAATGCAGCCCCTGCGGCTGGATCGCCACGCGGATCGTGCCGCCCACCGCCGGCAACGCCTGCGGCGCCACGCGCATCACCAGCGGCTGGCCACCGTGGGTCATGTTGACGAAGATCTCGTTGCCCACCGGCTCGATTCCGTCGATCACCGCCTCGAACGCGGTCGCATCGCCTGCGGCCGCCGGCTGCAGGTGCTCCGGGCGCACGCCCACCGCCAGGGTCCGCCCGATCCAGGCCGGCTCGATCGTCGCCGCACCCAGCGGCGCACGCAGCGCGCCGTCCTGCACGAGCACGCCGGCCTCGCCCTGCTGCAGGGTGCCGCGCAGCACGTTCATCGCGGGACTGCCGAGGAACCCGGCCACGAACAGATTGGCCGGGCGGTCATACAGCGCCATCGGCGTGTCGATCTGCTGGATCACCCCGTCCTTGAGCACCACGATGCGCTGGCCCAGGGTCATCGCCTCGACCTGGTCGTGGGTCACGTAGATCATCGTCGTGCCGAGCTTGCGGTGCAGCTGCGCGATCTCGGTACGCACGCTGTGGCGCAGCTTGGCATCGAGGTTGGACAGCGGTTCGTCCAGCAGGAACACCGCCGGTTCGCGTACCAGCGCGCGGCCCAACGCCACGCGCTGGCGCTGGCCGCCGGACATCGCCTTGGGCAGCTTGTCCAGCATGTCGGTCAGGCCCAGGGTCTGCGCCGCTTCGTCGACCCGCCTGCCGATGGTGGCCTTGTCGTGGCCGCGCAGCTTCAGCCCGAAGGCGAGGTTCTCGGCCACGGTCATGTGCGGATACAGCGCGTAACTCTGGAACACCATGGCGATGTCGCGATCCTTGGGCGCCACGTCGTTGACCACCCGGTCGCCGATGCTCAACGTGCCGCCGCTGATTTCCTCCAGCCCAGCCACCATGCGCAGCAGGGTCGATTTGCCACACCCCGACGGTCCCACCAGGACCATCAATTCCCCATCGGCCACTTCGAAGGTCGCGCCCTGCACGGCCACCTGGCCGTTGTCGTAAACCTTGCGTACGCCCTGCAACTGCACTTTTGCCATGTCACCCATTCCAGTCCGCCCGCTGCCGGGCCGTTGTGCGGAACTGCCGTCGGCCCTCCCGATGGCAGCGCGATGGCGTGGTGCCGCATGACGGCGACCACTGCAATCGAATACAGTCTGCGCATTCTGCCATGTAAACGTTTTCACGTGGCAGTATCCAATGGTCGGTCGTGGCCGTGTCGAATCCAGGGAGAGGCATTCTCCCGATTCGCCCGTGACATGCCCCATCATGCGTGGGTACGCGCCTGTTCATGCTGCACAGCAACAACTGGACACCGCCACCTGCTGGACCCCCGAGAACATAGACGAGAAGCGATTGACAACGATGTCACCCGGATCTGAAACTCGAGCGATGCACGACACCCTCTTCCTGTTCGGCGCCACCGGCGACCTCGCCCAGCGCTACCTGTTCCCTTCGTTGCTGCGCCTGCTGGGCGACGGCCTGCTGCCGGAAAACTTCAAGATCCGCGCCCTGGCGCTGTCGGCACATGACACCGACGCGTTCCGCGACATCCTGCGTCCGCGTCTGCAGCAGGCCATGCCGAGTGCGAGCCTGGACTCCATCCAGTCGCTGCTCGAGCGCATCGACTACCGGTCGGTCGACCTGCGCGATGCGCATTCGGTGGCCGAATCGGTACGCGACCTGGTCCACGGCAACTGCGTAAGCTACCTGGCCATTCCGCCGGGCCTGTACATCTCCACCTGCGAAGGCCTGGCCCTGGGCGGAGCGCTGGCAGCGCCGCACCGGCTGATGCTGGAAAAGCCGATCGGCAGCGACAGCGAGAGCGCCGACCACATCCTGGCCACCATCGGCCAGTGGATCGACGAAGACCGCGTGTTCCGCCTGGATCACTACCTGGGCAAGGCGGCGGTGCAGAACCTGATCGCGCTGCGCTTCGGCAACACGCTGCTGGAGGCGGTGTGGAACCGCAACTACATCGAGTCGGTGCACATCCTGGTCGCCGAGAGCGAAGGCGTGGACGGACGCGATGCGTACTACGCACGCTCCGGCGCGCTGCGCGACATGGTCCAGAGCCACATCCTGCAGCTGCTGTGCCTGGTGGCGATGGAACCGCCGGCGTCGCTGGAAGCCGACCGCGTGCGCGATGAAAAGGTCAAGGTACTGCGCGCGCTGCGTCCGCTGGACGCCCGGCACGCGGCACGCGACAGCGTGCGCGGCCGCTACACCGCCGGCACCATCAACGGCCAGCCGGCCCAGGCTTACCAGCCGCCGGAAGGCAGCGACGTGGAAACCTTCGTCGGGGTCACCGCGCACATCGACAACTGGCGCTGGTCCGGGGTGCCGTTCCACCTGGTCACCGGCAAGCGCCTGGCCGAGCGCACCAGTCGCGTGGTGGTCACGCTCAAGCCGGTCACGCACTGGCTGTTCGAGCGCCCCGCCCGTGCCAACGCGACGCCGAACCGCATCACCTTCCAGCTGCAGCCGCAGGAAAACATCGAGCTGGGCCTGATGAGCAGCCTGGCCGGCCCGGAATGGGGCGCGCTGGAACTGCACCCGCTGGAACTCGAACTGTCCGTACCGACCGGCCTGCACCGCCGCATCGCCTATGAGCGGCTGTTCCTGGACGCCTTCAATGGCAACCACGCGCTGTTCGTGCGCGACGACGAAGTGCGTGCGGCCTGGGCCTGGATCGACAGCGTCAGCGAAGCCTGGAAGGACGCGCAGCTGCCGCTGCAACCCTACCCGGCCGGCGAATGGGGCCCGGAACAGGCGTTCGGCTTCCTCCCCGCCGATGTGGATGCGCAGGCCAGCCGCAAGGATCCGGCATGACGGTGTCGACCCAACCGGCGCTGGTCGCCGACATCGGCGGCACCAATGCCCGCTTCGCGCTCGCCGATACCAGCCTGGCCGCGCCGCTGCTCAATGACAGCATCCGCGAGTTCGTGGTGGCCGACTTCCCGTCGCTGGGCGATGCCGCGCGGCACTATCTGGAACAGATCGGCGCGGAGGCGCGTCGCGGCGTGTTTGCCGTGGCCGGTCGCGTGGATGGCGATGAAGCGCGCATCACCAACCACCCGTGGGTGATCTCGCGCATGCGCACCGCGCACATGCTTGGCTTCGACGAGCTGCACCTGATCAACGATTTCGCCGCGCAGGCAATGGCGATCTCGCTGTTGCAGCCGCAGGACGTGGTCCAGGTCGGCGGTGCGGCGTGGTCGCCGGGCAAGCCCGGCCAGCCGCGCAACTATGCGGTGATCGGTCCGGGCACCGGGCTGGGCGTGGGCGGGTTGATCCTGCGCCACGGCCGCTGTTACCCGCTGGAAACCGAAGGGGGCCACGTCAGCTTCCCGCCGGGCACGCCGGAGGAAATCCGCATCCTGGAAATCCTGTCCGAGCAGTTCGGCCGGGTTTCCAATGAACGCCTGATCTGCGGCCCGGGCCTGGTCAACATCCATCGCGCGGTCTGCGAGATGGCCGATGTCGATCCGGGCCAGCTGCAGCCGGTGGACGTCACCGCGCGCGCGCTGCATGGCGATCCGCAGGCGATGCGCACGGTGGATCTGTTCTGCGCGGTGTTCGGCGCGATCGCCGGCGACCTGGTGCTGATCCAGGGAGCGTGGGACGGCGTGTTCCTGACCGGCGGGCTGGTGCCGAAGATGCTCGATTCACTGCAGCATTCCGGCTTCCGCCAGCGCTTCGAACACAAGGGGCGCTTCTCCTCGATCATGGCCCGGGTACCGTCGCTGGCGGTGATGCATCCGCATGCCGGGCTGCTGGGCGCGGCGGCGTATGCCGCCGATCTCGAACGTGACCTGCCAGGAGGCACCGCATGAACGCACTGGACAATACCGGGCGCTTCACCCTGATCCGGCACGGCGATGCCGATGCATGGATCGAGGCCGTTGCCGCCGAGATGGCGCAGAACCTCAACGACGACATCGCCACCGACGGCCGCGCGCGCCTGCTGCTGTCCGGCGGCGGCACCCCGGCGCCGGTGTACCAGGCGCTGGCGGAACTGGACGTGCAGTGGGACCGGGTCGAGGTCAGCCTGGTCGACGAGCGCTGGTTGTCGCCCAGGGACAGCGACAGCAACGCGTGGCTGGTGCGCCAGAACCTGCTCACGCGTGCCGAAGGCGCGCATTTCGAGCCGCTGGTATGGGTCGGCAAGCCGCTGCCCGACTGCGTGCACGACGCCAACCTGCAGGCCCGGCAGGGCCGCCCGCCCAGTCTTGCGGTGCTGGGCATGGGCAACGACGGGCACACCGCGTCGCTGTTCCCGGGCTCGCGCGACCTGGCACGGGCGCTGGAAAGTACCCTGCCCTACGCCGCGCTGGACGCCACCGGCTGTCCCGGTGCCAATCAGTGGCCGCTGCGCATCACCCTGACCCCACGTGGGCTGGGCGACTGCCGCCGGCGCCTGTTGCTGCTCCGTGGCAAGCAGAAGCTGGAAGTGCTGAAGCAGGCACTGGAAAGCAACAACGCCCAGCTGTATCCCATCCTCAACGCGATCGACCTGGCCGGCCCCCGACTGCGCATCCACTGGTGCGACTGAGTCCATGCCCGACCTTTTCTTTCGCCTTCTCATAGCCGGTAGCCAATGAGCCTGCACCCCACTCTCCATGCCATCACCGAACGTATCGTCCGTCGCAGCGCAGCGTCGCGCGCTGCGTACCTGGCCGGTATCGATGCCGCGCTGCGCGATGGTCCGTTCCGTTCGCGCCTGAGCTGCGGCAACCTGGCGCACGGTTTCGCTGCGTGCGGTCCGACCGACAAGAGCCGCCTGCGTGGCGGGGTGACGCCGAACCTGGGCATCATCACCGCCTACAACGACATGCTGTCGGCGCACCAGCCGTTCGAGCACTACCCGGAGATCCTGCGCGAAACGGCGCGCTCGCTGGGCGCGACCGCGCAGGTGGCGGGGGGCGTGCCGGCGATGTGCGACGGGGTCACGCAGGGGCGCGGCGGGATGGAACTGTCGCTGTTCTCGCGCGATGTGATCGCGCAGTCGACGGCGATCGGGCTGAGCCATGACATGTTCGACAGCACGGTCTATCTGGGCGTGTGCGACAAGATCGTGCCTGGGCTGCTGATCGGCGCGCTGGCGTTCGGCCACCTGCCGGCGATCTTCCTGCCGGCCGGCCCGATGACGCCGGGCATTCCGAACAAGCAGAAGGCCGAGGTGCGTGAGCGTTACGCGGCGGGCCAGGCCACGCGCGAGGAGCTGCTGGAGGCGGAGTCTGCGTCGTACCACGGCGCGGGCACGTGCACGTTCTACGGCACGGCCAATTCCAACCAGACGCTGCTGGAGGCGATGGGGGTGCAGCTGCCGGGCGCGTCGTTCGTCAATCCGGACACGCCGCTGCGCGATGCGCTGACCCGACATGCGGCGGCACGGGCGCTGGAGATCTGCGCGCTGGGCGACGATTTCCGTCCGCTGGGGCGGTTGATCGACGAGCGTGCGATCGTCAATGCGGTGGTCACGCTGATGGCCACGGGCGGTTCGACCAACCATACGATCCACTGGATCGCGGTGGCGCGGGCGGCGGGCATCGTGCTGACCTGGGACGACATGGACCAGCTGTCGCAGCTGGTGCCGTTGCTGGCGCGGGTGTACCCGAACGGGGAGGCGGACGTGAACCGCTTCGCCGCGGCGGGCGGCACGGCGTTCGTGTTCCGTGAGCTGATGGACGCGGGGCTGATGCACGCGGACCTGGTGACGGTGGCCGAGGGCGGCATGCGCCAGTACACGCAGGACCCGACGTTGCGCGAGGGCGGACTGAGCTGGGTCGACGGGATCACCGAGAGCGCGGACCGGGAGGTGGTGCGCGGGGTGGCCGAGCCGTTCGAGTCGCAGGGCGGGTTGCGGCTGCTGCGCGGCAACCTGGGCCGTTCGTTGATCAAGCTGTCGGCGGTGAAGCCGCAATACCGGACCATCGAGGCGCCGGCGGTGGTGGTGGATGCGCCGCAGGTCCTGAACAAGCTGCACGCGGCGGGCCTGCTGCCGCAGGATTTCGTGGCGGTGGTGCGTTACCAGGGGCCGCGTGCGAACGGGATGCCGGAGCTGCATTCGCTGGCGCCGCTGCTGGGGCTGCTGCAGAACCAGGGCCGGCGGGTGGCGCTGGTCACGGACGGTCGCCTGTCGGGCGCGTCGGGCAAGTTCCCGGCGGCGATCCACATGACGCCGGAGGCATCGCGCGGCGGTCCGCTGGCGCGGGTGCGCGAGGGCGACATCATCCGCATGGACGGCGAGGCCGGCACGCTGGAAGTGCTGGTGGATGCGGCCGAGTGGGCGGCACGCGAGCTGGCGCCGAACACGGCACCGGCGGCGCACGACCTGGGCCGCAATCTGTTCGCGATGAACCGCCGCCTGGTGGGTCCGGCCGACCAGGGTGCGATCTCGATCTCGTGCGGACCGGCCACCGACGACGGCGACATCTGGAATTACGACGCCGAATACGAACTGGGCAACGATGCGGCGGCCGCGCTGGCCCCGCACGAAGCCAAGGACGCCTGACGGTCTACTGCGAAAAGCGGCGGTGGGCTTCACTCCGGTGAGGCAACGGCGGGGGGCCCCTCCGGGACACGCCGTGCATACGTCCATGTAGGCTCGTAGAAAACATCCTTGTTTTCTACGGTCCCTGCGGGGCCCCCCCGCCGCTGCCTCACGACACATCGCGGCGCCTCACTCGGAGGCGTGTCCCTGGTAGCGCCGACCGTTGGTCGGCCCTCGGGATCCGGGGTGACACTCCGGCAATAGGCAGGCCTTGAACCCTGCCATCCACTGCTTCGAACTACACAAAAAGGCTTCCCCATGACCATCGCCGAACATCAAAAACGCGCTGAATCCCTCCTCCAAGCCGCCGGCATCCTGCCGGTCGTTACCGTGCATACCCTCGACCAGGCACGCGCGGTCAGCGCGGCGTTGCTGGAAGGTGGCCTGCCGGCGATCGAGCTGACCCTGCGTACGCCGGTGGCGATGGAGGCGTTGGCGATGCTCAAGCGCGAGCTGCCGGACGTGGTGGTGGGTGCGGGCACGGTGCTGACGGTCGAGCAGATGCAGCAGGCGATCGATGCGGGCGCGGACTTCCTGGTGACGCCGGGCACGCCGGCGTTCATGGCCGATGCACTGGCGGCGGCGCCGTTGCCGGTGGTCCCGGGCGCGGCCTCGCCGACCGAACTGCTGGAGCTGTATCGGCGCGGCTTCCGGGTCTGCAAGCTGTTCCCGGCGTCGGCGGTGGGCGGGCTGGCGATGATCAAGGGCCTGGCCGGCCCGATTCCGGACCTGAAGCTGTGCCCGACCGGCGGCATCACGGAAACGACGGCGGCCGAGTACCTGGAGCAGAAGAACGTGGTCTGCATCGGCGGTTCGTGGATGGTGCCGGGCAACTGGATCGAAAACGGCGAGTGGGACAAGGTGCGCGAAAGCGCTGCCGGTGCGGCGAAGATCGTGGCACGGGTGCGCTCGCACTGAACGAAAAATGCCCGGCGATGCCGGGCATTCTTTTTACCGCTGCGACGTGGCGCTCACATCGGCCGGGCCGGATCCACCAGGCCGTACTGGCTCGCCATCCGGGCCAATGCGATGTTGTCGTGGATGCCCATCTTCTCGAACAGGCGCGCCTTGTGCGTGTTGACGGTCTTGGCGCTCAGGCTGAGGCGCTTGGCGATGTCTTCCTGGCGCAGCCCCTGGGTGAGCAGGAGCGCTACTTCGAGCTCGCGCGGGGACAGGCTGTCGAACGGCGACTGCGTGCCTTCAACGTTCGACAGCGCCATGTTCTGGGCGATGCTGCTGCCCAGGTAACGCCGGCCGAGCGCGGCGTCTCGCACCGCACGCAGCAGTTCCTGGGCATCGCAGGCCTTGCCGATGTAGCCGGACGCGCCGGCTTCGAGCAGGCGCTTGGGCATGGGGCCGTCTTCCAGCACGGAGACGATCACCACGCGGGTGCCGTGGTCGCCACGCACCACGCGCTCGGTCACTTCCATGCCGCTCACGCCGGGCAGGTGCAGGTCGCACAGCACCACGTCGGGGCGCAGCTGGCGGATCGCGGGCAGCGCGTCTTCCCCGGACTCGGCCTCGCCCACCACGTCGATGTCCGTTTCCTTGGACAGGATCATCTTCATGCCGGTCCGCACCAGCGCGTGATCGTCCACCAGATACACTCGAATCGTCATCCCACCCACCCTGTTCCAAACGCTGCAAATCCGGGGCAAGCCTAGCCCCGGGGTCCTGCGATAACAAGGAAGATCGATCCCCATCAGCGCGTTCTGGTGCCCGCATCACAAACGAAATGGGCTACCCCTGCCCCATGCCTCTCGTCCAGGCCAAATCGGTATATGGGACCTATCAGAGTCCACAGTCGCCGCTGCCGCTTCCAGCCTGCCTGCACGGACCGCAGGTGCAGGCGGTCAGTCGGCGCGCCGCCAGGGATGGCGGCGACGGAACATCACCAGGAAGCACCCTACCACCCAAACCAGTGCGGCACACCATCCGGCCAGGATGTCGGAAGGATAATGCACGCCGAGGTAGATCCGGGACAGGCTGACCGCGCCGGCGAACAGCACGCCGAACACCACCGCCGGCCAGCGCCAGCGGGTGTTCCAGGCCAGCAGGACCAGCACCGCGGCCAGGGTCATCGAGCCCATGGCGTGGCCGCTGGGGAAGCTGTAGGTACTTTCCGGGGCGATCGACTCCCACAGGGTGGGCCGGTCGCGCTGGAAGAACTGCTTGCTGCCGATGTTGAGCAGGGCCGAGCCGGCGAAGCTGAGCGCGGCGAAGCTGGCTTCGCGCCAGCGCCGGCGCAGCAGCAGGACCAGCACGATCAGGATGTCGGCCGGGATCACCCCCCACTGGTAGCCGATCCGGGAAATGAACACGAACGCGGCATCCAGGCTGGGCCGGGCCACGTCATGCATTTTCCACAACAGCGGGGCGTCGAAGTAAAACGCCTCCAGCTCGTGCACTTCGTCGGCCAGCGCCACGAACCCGGCCAGCGGCAGCAACACGCCGGCAAACAGCAGCACGAAGCGCCAGGCATTGCCGGCCATCCACTGGCGGAACCCAGCGGCCGGTTCAGGGGCCGCCAGCACGGTGGGCTTATCCGACGCTTCGGACATACTTGCGTTCGACGTACGCGTCGATCAGGGCCACGAATTCCTGGGCGATGTTGTCACCGCGCAGGGTCACGGTCTTTTCGCCATCCACGAACACCGGTGCGGCCGGGGTTTCACCGGTGCCGGGCAGCGAGATGCCGATGTTGGCGTGGCGCGATTCGCCCGGCCCGTTGACGATGCAGCCCATCACCGCCAGCGTCATGTTCTCGGCGCCGGGATGGCTCACCTTCCATTCGGGCATCTTGCCACGCACGTGGTTCTGCACGACCTTGGCCAGCTCCTGGAAGAACTCGGAGGTGGTGCGGCCGCAGCCCGGGCACGCGGTGACCAGCGGGGTAAAGGCGCGCTGGCCGGTGGTCTGCAGCAGTTCCTGGGCGACGATCACTTCCTGCGTGCGCGACTGGCCCGGTTCGGGCGTCAGCGAAATGCGGATGGTGTCGCCGATCCCTTCCTGCAGCAGCACGGCCAGCGCCGCCGAGGAAGCGACGATGCCCTTGCTGCCGATGCCGGCTTCGGTCAGGCCCAGGTGCAGGGCGAAGTCCGAACGCTGGGCCAGGTCACGGTACACCGCGATCAGTTCCTGCACGCCGCTGACCTTGGCCGACAGCACGATGCGATCGCGCGGCAGGCCCAGTTCCACGGCGGTGTGGGCCGAGTCCAGCGCCGAGCGGATCAGCGCTTCGCGCAGCACCCGGCCGGCGTCCCAGGGCTGGGCGCGCTGGCTGTTTTCGTCCATCAGGCGCGCGGCCAGCGACTGGTCCAGCGAGCCCCAGTTGGCACCGATGCGCACCGGCTTGTCGTAGCGGATCGCGAACTCGATCAGCTGCGCGAACTGGGTGTCCTTCTTCTTGCCGAAGCCCACGTTGCCCGGGTTGATCCGGTACTTGGCGAGCGCTTCGGCGCAGGCCGGCTCCTGGGTCAGCAGCTGGTGGCCGTTGTAATGGAAGTCGCCGATCAGGGGGACATCGATCCCCATCATCCGCAGCTTCTCCACGATACGCGGGATGGCCGCGGCGGATTCGGGATTGTTGACGGTCAGCCGCACCATTTCCGAGCCGGCCCGCCACAGTTCGGCCACCTGCTTGACGCTGGAGGCGACGTCGGCGGTATCGGTGTTGGTCATCGACTGCACCACCACGGGCTTGCCCCCGCCCACGACCACGCCGCCGATACGGACGGCCTGGGTCTGGCGGCGGGCCCACACGGTGGTGTCGGAGGGTTGGGTCGGTTGGCTGACGGCGTCGTGCATCCAGGCATTTTAGCGCGCCAAGCGCACCGGTAGGTGCCGACCGTTGGTCGGCACTCATTTTCGCCATGGAGAGGCCCGATGCGGCCGATTGTCGCAGGCAGCCGGCCGCGCAAGCGCATACGATGGCAGCCGATGACCGGTACCGACGCCCCCTTCCTCCGCACCCTGTGCAGCCTGCGCTGGCTGGCCGTGGCCGGCCAGGCCGCGACCATCCTGGTGGCCAGCCAGGTCCTGGGCCTGGAACTGCCGCAGCTGCCGCTGTGGTCCGGGGTGCTGGTGCTGATCCTGTTCAATCTCTACGCGCAGTTGCGGGTGCTGGATGCCGATACCGCGCCGCTGACCGCCTTCTGCCACATCCTGGTGGACGTGGCGGTGCTGACCTGGATGGTCGGCTGGAGCGGCGGGGTCGCCAACCCGTTCGGCTCGCTGTTCCTGATCCTGATCGCGCTGGCCGCACTGGCGCTGCCGGTGCGCTGGACGCTGGCGGTGGCCGCGGCGTGCCTGATCGGCTATGCGGTCAGCGGCATGTTCGGCAAGCCGCTCCCGCACGGGTACTTCACCGCCATGGACCTGCACCAGTGGGGCGTGGTGGCCAACTTCCTGCTGTCGGCGGCGGTCGTGCTGGCGTTCGCCACGCGCCTGGCGATGGCGTTGCGCCGGCGCGAGCACGAACTGGCATTGCTGCGCGAGCGCTTCGCGCGCAACGAGGGCATCGTGGCGCTGGCCACGCATGCGGCGTCGGTCGCGCATGAACTCAATACGCCGCTGGCGACCATGACCCTGCTGGCCGATGACATCGCCGACCAGACCGACAACCCGGAAGTGCGCGATGACGTGGATACGCTGCGCGAGCTGCTGGTCCAGTGCCGCGAGCGCGTGCTGGCGCTGGCGCGCCCGGCCGCCGGCCAGGCGCGCGGCGACGCGCCGGTGACGCTGCCGCAGGTGCTGGAGCAGTGGCGGCTGGTGCGACCCACCATCACCCTCCGGCGCAACGACGATGCCCCGCTGCAGCTCCCGCTGGACCCGGGCATCGGGCACCTGCTGATGGTGCTGCTCAACAATGCCGCCGACGCCGGGGAACAGGCCGAGCGGCCGCAGGTGGACCTCACGCTGCGCATCGAGGGCCGCGACCTGATCGGCGAAGTCCGCGATTACGGTCGAGGCTTCGATGCGCGCGATGCGGTGCTGCCCGGCACCCTGTTCAACAGCGGCAAGACCCAGGGCATGGGCGTGGGCCTGGCCCTGTCCCACGCCACCATCGAGCGCCTGGAAGGCGAGTTGTGGATGCGCCCGGCGCAGGGCGCCGGCACCCGCGTCGGCTTCCGCCTGCCCCTGGCCGCACCGGAGATTTCGCAATGAATACCCCCACCCTGCCCGCCTCCAGCCACGGACTGCTGGTCGATGATGACGAACTGTACCTGCGCACGCTGCAGCGCAGCCTGGCCCGCAAGGGTCTTGAAACCGTAACCGCGAGCGACATCGCCTCGGCACTGCTGCTGGCCCGGCAACAGCCGCCGGCCTACGCGCTGATCGACCTGAAGCTGGGCGCGGAATCGGGGCTGGCGTTGATCCAGCCGCTGCGGGCGTTGCGCGAAGACATGCGGATCCTGCTGGTGACCGGTTACGCCAGCATTGCCACCGCGGTGGAGGCGATCAAGCTGGGCGCCGATGACTACCTGCCCAAGCCGGCCACGGTGCCGATGATCCTGCGTGCGTTGGGCGAGGAAGACGACGGCCCGGCCGACGAGGGCGAGATGGAGCCACCGGATGCGATGACCCCGATCAGCCGGTTGCAGTGGGAACACATCCAGCAGGCGATGCACGAGACGGGCGGCAACGTGTCGGCGGCGGCGCGCCTGCTCGGCATGCACCGGCGGTCATTGCAGAGAAAATTGGCGAAACGGCCAAGCCCGGAGCGCGATCCGACGAGGTAATGGCGGGATCGCGACGCGACGACCAACGGTCGTCGCCTACCGGGATCCCCAAGCAGCGACCCGGTAGGTATCGACCGTTGGTCGATACGCCCCCCGGTAGGTATCGACCATTGGTCGATGCGCCCCCCCGGCAGATATCGACCGTTGGTCGATACGCCCCCCGGCAGATATCGACCGTTGGTCGATGCGCCCCCCGGTAGGTATCGACCGTTGGTCGATACTGCTTGTCAGCGAAGCCGCCCCAGCAGCTCCAGCGTCACCGGATCGGTAATCCCATGCGCTTCGCCCTGCAGCGCCGGCAGCAGCTGGCTGGCCAGCTGCTTGCCAAGCTCCACGCCGAACTGGTCGAAGGCATTGATGTTCCAGACCAGCGACTGCACGTACACGGCGTGTTCGTACATCGCGATCAGCGCCCCCAGCGACTGCGGGGTCAACGCGTCCAGCAGGATCAGCGTGCTCGGGCGGCCGCCCGGATACTCGCGGTGCGGATCGTCGCTGCCCTGGCCGTTGGCCAGTGCTTCGGTCTGCGCCAGCAGGTTGGCCATCAGCGCCTGGTGGTTGATCTGATAGGGGTCGTCGTTGTGCACGCAGCCGATGAAATCGGCCGGGATCACGCTGGTGCCCTGGTGCAGCGCCTGGAAGAAGCTGTGCTGCACGTCGGTGCCCGCCCCGCCCCACCACACCGACACGGTGTCGCTGCCCACCGGGCTGCCGTCGAGCTGCACGCGCTTGCCCAGGCTTTCCATCACCAGCTGCTGCAGGTAGGCCGGCAGCAGCGCCAGGCGCTGGTCGTAGGTCATCACCGCATGGGTGGCATGACCAAGCAGGTTGCGGTTCCAGATGTCGGTCAGGGCATGCAGGACCGGCAGGTTCTGCGCCAGCGGCGCACTGAGCGCATGCGCGTCCATCTCGGCCGCACCGGCCAGCAGCTGTTCGAAACGCTCGAAGCCGATTGCCAGCGCGATCGGGAAACCGACCGCCGACCACAGCGAATAGCGCCCGCCCACCCAGTCCCACATCGGCAGCACGCGGCCGGCGGCGATCGAGAACGCCTTGGCGGCACGCTCGGGGTTGGCACTGACGGCGTACAGGCGCTCGCTGCCGCCCAGCCAGTCGTGCAGGATCTGCCCGTTGAGCAGGGTTTCCTGGGTGCCGAAGGTCTTGGAAATCAGGATGCCGGCGGTGGTGGCCGGGTCCAGCGTGGCCAGCGCGCGCTGCATGGCGGCGCCGTCCACGTTGGAAACGAAATGCACGCGGAAGCGCGCGCCGGTGACCGGACGAAGCGCGTCGGCGACCAGGCGCGGACCGAGGTCGGAACCGCCGATGCCGACGCTGACAATGTCGGTGACAGTGGTCTTTTCCAGCGCGGCGATCAGTTCGCCCATCTGCGCACGCACCTGCGCGGCGGTGGCGAAGGCGTCAGCGGCAACCGGCGCACCACTCACATCGCCACGCAGGGCGGTGTGGAGGGCGGCACGGCCTTCGGTGACGTTGACCGTCTCACCGCGGAACAGGCGCTGGAAGCCGCCGGCGACATCGCGCTCGGCGGCCAGCTGCAGCAGCGCATCCAACGCCGCGCGGTCGTACTTCTGCCGCGCGAAGTTGGCATACAACGGACCGACCCGCAGCCCCAGCGATTGTGCGCGACCGGGTTCGGCGGCGATCAGTGCGGGGATGCTCGCGCCACGCAGGCGCTGGGCATGGGAATGAAGCGGGTCGAGTCCGTTGTTCTGTGTCATGCGGCCTGGGTCGGGATGCTGTCGTTGGTGTGGGAGATCTGGTTGTTGCCGTCCACATATACCAACTTCGGGCGGAAGCTGTCAGCTTCTTCTTCGCTCATGCTGGCAAAGGCGGCGATGATGATGATGTCGCCGACCTGCACGTGGCGCGCGGCGCCACCGTTGAGCGAGACGACGCCGCTGCCGGCCTCGGCACGGATGGCATAGGTGGAGAAGCGCGCACCGTTGGTGACGTCCCAGATGTGCACCTGCTCGAACTCGCGGATGCCGGTGGCCAGCAGCAGGTTGTCATCGATGGCGATGGACCCTTCGTAGTTCAGCTCCGAATGGGTCACGGTGGCGCGGTGGATCTTGGTCTTGAGCAGGGAGAGGTGCATGGCACGGGACGACGTAAAGGAAAGGGAAATTCTAGCACCCGGGGGGGCTGCGGCAGGGCAGGCCCCTGCGCTGCTGTGAGCGGTTCAGGCAGATGAGGGGCTGCGGGGTTGAGCGCCTCAGTGCAGACAGCATTCGACAGGTTGCGGATCGCCGGGCGTTGCCCGGCTGCTGATGGAATCGAGCGAACAGCCTGTGGCTGAGGCGATGCCTGGCTTAGGCGGGTCGGGGCGGGTTCGTGGGGGACGCCGTGAACCCATCCATGGGGGCTTGGTCGCGGCATCCATGCCGCTCACACCCCCACAAACCCGCCCCGACCCGCCTTTTGACAGTGTGTCGTTGCCACGGGAAAGGCGGAGGACGGCCGTTGGCCGTCAACTGGCCTCGATTTGGGTCATGCGTAACCGAACGTTGATCCGTTCACGGCGGTTGTTTGGGAACCAACCCTACCGGGGTCGCGGCGCCCGACTGTTGCCGACCAACGGTCTGCATTCCGCGTTTCCCGTGGCCTAAAGCCAACTGTCGGAGGGTCGGCGGGGGTGGGTTTGCGGGACCGTAGAAAACATGGATGTCTTCTACGAGCCTACATGGGTGAAGGCGCACTGTTTGCGAGGCACTGCCTCGCGTGCGACTGAACGCCCAGCCGCTGGCGGCTGGGCCGGGCCCCGGAGGGGGATTTACGGCGTGTCCCGCAAACCCACCCCCGCCGGCCCAGCTCGGGGCATGCATCAGCGACAGGCTGTTGGCCAGAATGCATGAAGCCGGGCAATGCCCGGCGTCAGGTGATCGCATGCGATCCAAGGCAGCCACGCAGGGCGTGGCTCTACCGAGTCGGCCGCACGGCGCGGCTTAGAACTCGAGGTTGTCGATGAGGCGGGTGGTGCCGATGCGCGCGGCGATCAGGGCCACGCGGTTGCCGTCTTCGCTGTCGGCCGGCTCGGACAGGTCCGGCTTGCGGACCACGGCGTAGTCGACCTGGAAGCCGGCGGCCTGCAGGGCCGCGGCGGCTTCGGCTTCGATCAGGCTGCGGGTCTTGCCGGTGATGAAGCCTTCGCGCATGCCCAGCAGCACCTGGTGGATGACGGTCGAGACCGGGCGCTGCTCGGCGTTGAGGTACTGGTTGCGCGAGCTCATGGCCAGGCCGTCGGTCTCACGGACGATGTCGCCGCCCACGATCTGGATCGGGAAGGCCAGGTCTTCCACCATCTGGCGGATCACCGCCAGCTGCTGGTAGTCCTTCTTGCCGAAGGCAGCCACGTCCGGCTGGACCTGGTTGAACAGGCGCGAGACTACGGTGCACACGCCGTCGAAGTGGCCCGGGCGGTGAGCGCCTTCGAGCAGGCTGGAAATGCCCGGCACGTTCACGCTGGCCGCCAGTTCCACCCCGAACGGGTACATCGACTCGACCGTGGGCAGCCACAGCACGTCACAGCCGGCCTGCTCCAGTCCGGTGGTGTCGGCTTCCGGGGTGCGCGGGTAGCGGGTGAAGTCTTCGTTCGGGCCGAACTGGGTCGGGTTGACGAACACGCTGGAGACCACGCGGTCGGCGTATTGCTTTGCCAGGGTGACCAGGGAGTAATGGCCGGCGTGCAGGTTGCCCATGGTGGGGACCAGCGCGACGCGCAGGCCCTCGCGCTTCCAGCCGTTGACGACGGCGCGCAGGCGGGACAGTTCGGTGACGGTGTCGATCATGAGGCGTAGGCGTGTTCTGCGTCGGGGAAGGAGCCGTCGCGCACGGCGTCGGCATAGGCACGGACCGCGCCGGCGACCGACCCGCCTTCGGCAAGGAAATCCTTGACGAACTTGGGACGGCGGTGGCCGCTGTCCAGGCCGAGGAAATCGTGCAGCACCAGCACCTGGCCGTCGCACTGCGGGCCGGCGCCGATGCCGATGGTGGGCACCGACACCGCGGCGGTGACCTCTGCAGCCACCGGCGACGGCAGGCATTCGAGCACCATCATGCTGGCGCCGGCCTCGACAACGGCCTTGGCGTCTTCAACCAGCTGGCGGGCCGCATCGCCGCGGCCCTGCACGCGGTACCCGCCCAGGCGCAGCACCGACTGCGGGGTCAGGCCGAGATGCGAGCAGACCGGAATCTCGCGATCCACCAGGTAACGAATGACGTCCAGTTTGAAGCCCGCGCCTTCGATCTTGACCATCTCCGCGCCGGCCTGGAGCAGGCGCAGCGAGGCCTCGAACGCACGCTCAGGGGTGGCGTCGGCACCGAATGGCAGATCGGCGATCAGCAGCGCGCGGGTCAGCACCCGGGCCACGCAGGCGGTGTGGTAGACCATGTCGTCGGTGGTCACCGGCAGGGTCGAATCGTGCCCCTGCACCACCATGCCCAGCGAATCGCCGATCAGGATCAGGTCGACGCCATTGGCGTCGAAGGTGCGCGCGAAGCCTGCATCGTAGGCGGTCAGCATGACCAGCTTCTGGCCGTTGCGCTTGGCCTCGGCCAAGGCGGGCACGGTCCAGGGCTTGCTGTCTGCGTGGGTACTCATGAGCTGATAACCGGTGGCGATAAGCCCCGCATTATCCTCCTATTGGGGCGATCCCGCTGGCCTCGATACGCATCGCAGCATCCTGCACGCGGCCCTGCCCCGGAATCAGCGCCTCCGGCGCGATCTCCGCCAGCGGCAGCAGCGCGAAGGCGCGCTCGTGCAGGTAGGGGTGCGGCACCTTCAGCTGCGGCAGGTCGATCACCGCATCGCCATACAGCAGCAGGTCCAGGTCCAGCGTGCGCGGGCCCCAGTGCACGGCCGGGTCGCGGACCCGGCCGAAATCGCGCTCGATGCCCAGCAGCGCCTCCAGCAGGGCGGTCGGCGCCAGCCCGGTATCAAGCACCGCAGCAGCGTTCATGAAGGCCGGCTGGTCTTCATTGCCCCAGGCCGGGGTGGTGTACAGCTGCGATCGCGCCCGCAGCGTGGTCAGCGGCAACGCGGCCATCGCCGCGAACGCGCCGCGCAGGGTCTGCGCGGCGTCGCCCAGGTTGGCACCCAGTCCGATACAGGCCAGGGTCACCGGTTACTCGCCTGCGGCCCCACCAGGGCGACGACGGCGGCGACGGCGCTTGCGCGGTGCCCCGTTCTCGTCGAGCTCGACATCGGTGTGCGCCGCGTCCAGCGTGGAATCCAGCTCGGGGCCGGACTGCAGCTGGGCCTCGCGCCAGAAGTCCACGTCGGCCGCGTGCTCGCTGGACGCCACCTGGCGCAGAGCGAGGAAGTCGAAGGCGGCGCGGAAGCGCGGATGGGTCAGGGTGCGGATCACGCGCTTGCGCTGGCGCGAACTGAAGCGCCCCTGCAGCAGCCAGATCTCCTGCATCGGCAGCGAGAACCGCCGCGGCAGCGCGATGGTGGTCAACTGGTGCAGGGTGACCCGGTCGGCGGCGCGGCGCTGCGCCTCCTCCAGCGCCACGCCCTGCTTCTGCAGGGTGGCCAGCGCACGGCAGAAGGCCGGCCACAGCAACAGCGCGAACAGGAACGAGGGCGACACCGGCTCGTCGTTGGCCACGCGCTGGTCGGTGTTGCCCAGGCCTTCGATCACCATGCGGCGCAGCGCGCCACTGCGGTTGCTGCGCAGCGCGGCGGCACTTTCCGGGAACATCACGTCGAGAAGGCCGTAGCGCTCCAGCCCTTCGAAGCTGGCCACGCCGTGCCCGGACAGGAACAGCTTGAGCACCTCCTCGAACAGGCGCGCGGGCGCGGCTTCGCCGAGCAGGCTGGCCAGGCGCGGCAGCGGTTCGGCGGTCGCCTGGTCGATCTGGAAGCCCAGCTTGGCCGCCAGGCGTACCGCGCGCAGCATGCGCACCGGATCTTCCTGGTAGCGCTTTTCCGGGTCGCCGATCAGTTTCATCAGGCGCGCCTGCACGTCTTCGAAGCCGCCGGTGTAGTCGCGCACCGAAAAGTCTTCGATGGCGTAGTACAGCGCGTTGCAGGTGAAGTCGCGGCGCACGGCATCGTCTTCGATGCTGCCGTACACGTTGTCGCGCACCAGCATGCCGTTTTCCATTTCGCGGTCGCCGCTGCCGTCATCGATGTTGGCGCGGAAGGTCGCCACTTCGATGATTTCGCGGCCGAACACCACATGCGCCAGGCGGAAACGGCGCCCGATCAGGCGGCAGTTGCGGAACAGCGACTTGACCTGTTCGGGCGTGGCGTCGGTGGCCACGTCGAAATCCTTGGGGTTGCCGCCAACCAGCAGGTCGCGCACGGCGCCGCCCACCAGGTAGGCGCCGAAGCCCGACTCACGCAGCCGGTACAGAACGCGCAGGGCGTTGGGGCTGATGTCCTTGCGGGAGATGTTGTGCTGGTCGCGGGGGATCACGCGCAGACTGAACGGTGATGTAGCGGAGGAATTGATGTTGGCGCTTCCGGTTGAAGTTTCGGGATTGCCCAATGGCATCGAGGTCCATATACTAGCGCGCTGCGCAGTTCGCGACAAAGCATGCTCCCTTCGTCTAGAGGTTAGGACGTGGCCCTCTCAAGGCTAAAACAGGGGTTCGAGTCCCCTAGGGAGCACCACTGCCGTGCAGCAGCAATGAAAAACCCCGCCTCGGCGGGGTTTTTGCGTTGGGGGGCGCCCTACCCCTCCATCTGTTCGAGCTCCCGGCCCTTGGTCTCGCGGACGTAGCGCAGGACGAAGAAGATCGAGGCCACGGCGGCCACGGTGTAGATGCCGTAGGCCCCGGCCAGGCCGATGCCGGCCAGCAGGATCGGGAAGGACACGGTGATGGCGAAGTTGGCGCTCCACTGCGCGGCGCCGGCGACGGCCAGGCCCGAGCCGCGGATCTGGTTGGGGAACATTTCGCCCAGCATCACCCACATCACCGGGCCCCAGGACATGTTGAAGAACACGACGTAGACGTTGGCCGCCACCAGCGCCAGCCGGCCCATGCCGTCGGACAGCTGCAGGTGCCCGTCGGCCAGGGTGCCGCTGGAGAAGGCCACGACCATCAGCGCCAGCGCCACGGACATGCCGACCGACCCGACCCACAGCAGCGGCTTGCGCCCGATGCGGTCGATCAGGACCACGGTCAGCAGGCAGGCGCCGATGCTGAGCGCACCGGACAGCACGTTGATCAGCAGGGCGTCGTTTTCGGAGAAGCCGACCGCCTGCCACAGCACCGCGCCGTAGTAGAAGACCACGTTGATGCCGACCAGCTGCTGGAACACGGCCAGGCCGATGCCGATCCAGACGATGCGGCGCAGCTTGCCGCTGGCCTTGTCGACCAGGTCGGACAGGCGCGGGCGATGCTGGTCCTGGGCCAGCGAGCCTTCGATCTCGGCGATCTTGGCCTGGGCTTCCACCGGTCCATACAGGCGGGTCATCACCTCCAGGGCTTCGGCGCGACGCCCTTTCACCACCAGGTAGCGCGGGCTCTCGGGGATCGCCAGCAGCAGTACCAGGAACAGCGCGGAGGGAATGGCCTGCATCCAGAACATCCAGCGCCACGCGGCCTGGCCCAGCCACAGGGCTTCGGTGGAGGCGCCGGCGGCGCGGGCGAGCAGGTAGTTGCTCAGGAAGGCGCAGAACAGGCCGCTGATGATGGCGATCTGCTGCACCGTGGCCAGCCGCCCGCGATAGCGGGCCGAGGCGACTTCGGCAATATAGGCGGGCGACATCACGCTGGCGGCGCCGACGGCGATACCGCCGACGACACGGGCGATCACGAAGGCGAGCGAGCTGTGCGCGGCACCGGCGCCCAGGGCGGACAGCAGGAACATGACGGCGGCGATGATCAGCACGCCGCGCCGGCCGATGCGGTCGCCCAAGCGACCGGCGAAGAAGGCGCCGACCGCGCAGCCGAGCAGCATGGAGGCAACCTCGAAGCCGATCCCGGCTTCGCTGGACTGGAAGGTCTGTTTGAGGCCGTCGACGGTGCCGTTGATCACGCCGCTGTCGAACCCGAACAGGAACCCGCCGATGGTGGCGACGCAGCTGATCAGGACAATGAAGGAGGTGTTTTCGCCACGGGTGGCGTTGGCTGCAAGTGTGGTGGACATAAGGGTCCTGGCAGGAGTGGGACGACGACGGTCGGCGCAGCGGTTACTCGTTCAGCAGGTTGTCACACGTCCCTACCGCTTCACAGGGGGCCGCGAAGGCCGGTCTGGCGGCCGGTTGGCCGTCCTCCTGTCTACCGGTAGGCATCGGCATCTAACCCTACCGACCGCCCCCGGCGCATCGTGCACTGCGACAAAGCCGCAACTGTTCTAGAATTGTCCGGCTTACTGTCGGATCCAGATCCTGCCATGCCCTTTGTCGTCACCGAAAACTGCATCAAGTGCAAACACACCGATTGCGTGGAAGTGTGCCCCGTGGACTGCTTCCACGAGGGTCCGAACTTCCTGGTGATCGACCCGGACGAGTGCATCGACTGCACCCTGTGCGAGCCCGAATGCCCGGTCAACGCGATCTTCCCCGAAGACGACGTGCCCGCCGGGCAGGAAACCTTCGTGGAACTCAACGCCGAGCTGGCCAAGGCCTGGCCGGTGCTGACCGTGCGCAAGGACCCGCCTGCGGATGCCGGCGACTGGGACGGGGTACCGGACAAGCTCCAGTTCCTGGAGCGGTGAATATCTGAAAAAGGCGCCTTGGGCGCCTTTTTCTTTGGATTGCGGTGGTTGGCTTGGAGCCGGGCGTTGCCCGGCTTCCTGCATTGTGGCGAACAGCTGGGGCCTGCAAACGTTCCCTTGCTTGGGCCGGCGGGGGCGGGTATGCGGCGTCCCCCACAAACCCGCCCCGACCCGCCTTAGCCAGGGATCGGATCAGCCAAGGGCTGTTCGCCAAAAAGCATGAAGCCGGGCAAAGCCCGGCTCCAAGGGGTTGCATGCAATCCGGGGCAGCCAGGCAGGGCCTGGCTCTACGGCGCCCCGGGCTGCTGCGTTACTGCGCCAGCTTGGCCTTCAGCTCGCCGAGCAGCTTGGTCGGGGCTGCGCCGGTGGCCGGGAGGCCGCGCGGGTCGACAGCCGAGATGTAGGCGCCGGCTTCGACGGCGACCACGCGGACCAGGAAATCGCTGCCTTCATAGTTCACGTCGAACGAGCCCAGCAGCTGGGCCTTGCTGGCGATCTTCACGCCGTCCACCGACTCCAGCGCGGTGCCGACCTTGCCGAACACCTCTTCCTTGCTGCCCGGAATGGTGAAGCCGGCGTTGTTGGCAGCCGCTGCCGGCGCCTGCGCCGGCTTGGCCGCCTGCGATGCCAGCACCGGCACCTGCGCGCCCGGGTTGTTGCCCGGCGCGTTCAGGTCCGGCGGGACTTCCAGCGGACGCACTTCCGGCGCCATGGCGTAGTCGCCGCGGGCACCCCGCTTGAAGCAGCCGGTGGTGCCGATCAGCGTGGCAGTGGCCACGATCGCAAACGACAGGACGCGGAGGACGGAAACGGATTGACGCATGTGGATCTCCTGGGTCAGGCCACTGATGTCAGTGGCTGGAAAGGGCTTCGAGCGCACCGATGTCGGTGGCCAGGTGTTCGGCGGCGGCGTGGTGGGCGGCCGACAGCGGCAGCAGCGGCAGGCGCAGACCATGGCCGATGCCGATCCGGCGCAGCAGGTCCTTCACCGGAATGGGGTTGGGCTCAACCCCGCAGAATTCATGGAACGGTTCCAGGCGGGCATCCCAGGCTTCGGTCGCCTCGCGCTCGCCCGCCGCCGCCAGGTCGCACATGCGCCGGTAGGCGCCCGGCAGCGCGTTGGAACCGACCGAAATCAGCCCGTCCACGCCCGACAGGATCGAACGCGCGGCGGTGCCGTCGTCGCCGCTGAGGACGGCGAAGCCCGGCGAACGCAGGGCCAGCAGGGCCTGGACCCGGCCAACGTCGCCAACCGCTTCCTTGATCCCGACGATGTTCGCGTGCGTGGCCAGCTCGGCCACCGTCTCCGGCAGCATGTCGCAGCCGGTCCGGCCCGGCACGTTGTACAGGATGACCGGCAGGCCGCCCTGGTCGGCCACCGCGCGGTAGTGCGCGACCAGCCCGGCCTGGGTCGGGCGCACGTACGGCGGGGTCACCACCAGCGCGTGGGTGGCGCCGTTGGCGGCCGCCCGGCGGGTCTGCTCGATCGTTTTGGCCGTTCCCGACAGGCCGGTCCCGGCCAGCACCGGGACCCGCCCGGCGACCGTTTTGACCGCGCTGCGCAGCAGCTGGTCGTATTCGTCATCGGACAGGGTCGCGGCTTCGCCGGTCGAACCGGCGACTACCACCCCGTGAACGCCACCCTCCAGTTGCAGGTGCAGCAGGCGCTGCCAACCGTCGGGATCCAATGCGCCATTGGCCTGGAAAGGCGTGGCCAGCGCGGTGATGAGACCGGAAAGGGACAAGGAAACGATGCTCGGAAGAAAGGGGGACGCAGGCCACGCAAACGGCGGCCGGACGCACGTTGCATGTTACTTGCGGGTCGAAAGCGCGGGCAAGTATGCTGGACTCCGGCGAACGTGCCGTTCGGCACCGTTCAGACTCACCCCGCATTACCGGAACTTCCTTGACCGACTCCACGCCGCGGCCTGCGCCGACCGAAAACCACCTCCTGATCAACGCCTATACGACGCATCCGGAGTCTCCCCTGCTGCCCGTCACCCGGCGCATCGCCGACAGTGGCTGCAACCTGGTCGATGCCCGCCTGTCCACCGTGGGCCGGGACGTCTCGGTCACCGCCCTGGCCACCGGCTCCTGGGACGCGGTCGCCAAGCTGGAAGCCATGCTGACCCGGCTCGAGCGCGAGGAAGGCCTCAAGCTGGTCTGGTACCGCACCGGCGCCAAGCAGGCGCAGTCCAACCTGCTGCCCTACATCGTCGAAGTGATCGCCGCCGACAAGCCCGGCATCCTGTTCCAGCTGGCCGACTTCTTCGACCGCCAGGGCATCACCATCGAAAACCTGCAGAGCACCCGCTACCGCGCCATGCAGACCGGTGCGGAGATGTTCTCGGCGCAGGTCACCATCGGGGTGCCGGCCAACATGCACATCGCCGCGCTGCGCGACGATTTCCTCGAATTCTGCGACCACCTCAACCTGGACGCGATCATGGACCCGATGAAGTTCTGACGGCTTCGCGCGTTCATCACGAACGCGCGGTGTTTCATGCAGTTGCAAGACGCGTCACTCAGGCTCCGCAGCAAGGACCTCATGAACAACGGCGATACCCTGGACAGCACCACCCTCGCCCTCCCGCTGGCCTTGTCCGGCGGCGACCACACCACCCTCGGCGGCCTCGCCGGCCAGTGGCTGGTGCTGTACTTCTACCCCAAGGACAGCACCCCGGGCTGCACCACCGAGGGCATCGACTTCAATGCCCTGCTGCCGACGTTCAAGCGTGCCGGCGCCCGGGTGTTCGGCGTCTCCCGCGACTCGGTCAAATCCCACGACACCTTCTGCGCCAGGCAGGGCTTTGCCTTCCCGCTGGTCAGCGATGGCGACGAAGCGCTGTGCAGCGCGTTTGATGTGATCAAGCTGAAGAACATGTACGGCAAGCAGGTGCGTGGCATCGAACGCAGCACCTTCCTCATTTCTCCCGACAGTCGTATCGTGCAGTCGTGGCGCAAGGTGAAAGTCGCCGGCCACGCCGAAGCCGTCCTTGACGCCCTGAAGGCCGCGAAAACCCAGTGACCCACCGGTACCCCACATTGGCCATCACCCTGCCCCGCAGGTCGTGATGGCGTGTCCGTGTTCTGCCACCAGGAAATGACGATGACCCGAGGCAAGCGCATCTACGTTCTGGATACCAACGTGCTCATGCACGATCCAACCGCGCTGTTCAAGTTCGAGGAGCATGATGTCTACCTGCCGATGCAGGTGATCGAAGAGCTGGACAACGGCAAGAAGGGCACCTCCGAAGCGAGCCGCAACGCCCGCCAGGTGAGCCGCTTCCTCAACGAGCTGGTGCAGGCCTCGGGCCTGGACAACCTGGCCGACGGCATTCCGCTGCAGCGCCCCAACGGGCTGCAGCTGCGCGGCAAGCAGAGCGTGGGCCTGCTGCGCTTCCAGACCAGCCATTTCGATGCCGGCAAGAGCTTCGGCGCGGTGATTCCGGACAACGCCATCCTCGGTGCGATCCTGGCCCTCAAGGAACAGGTCCCCGAGATCCCGGTGGTGTTCGTCTCCAAGGACATCAACCTGCGCATCAAGGCGGCCATCGCCGGGATCGTCTCGGAAGACTACGAGAATGATCGCGCGCTGGACGACTTCAGCCTGCTCTATACCGGTGCCACCGAACTGCCGGAAGACTTCTGGAAGAAGCACACCGAGGACCTGCGCAGCTGGAGCGACAAGGGCCGCACCAGCTACGAGATCCTGGCCAGGGATGACGAAGACTGGCACCCCAACCAGTACGCCTACCTGCCGGGCGAGGACGACGTCGAACTGCGGGTGGCCAAGGTCGACGGCAGCGGCAAGGTGGTCCTGTCGCTGGTCAACGATTTCCGCCATGGCAGCCATGCGGTGTGGGGCATCAGCGCGCGCAACCGCGAGCAGAACTTCGCGCTCAACGCACTGATGGACCCGGAGATCGATTTCGTCACGCTGCTGGGTACCGCCGGCACCGGCAAGACCCTGCTGGCGTTGGCCGCCGGCCTGGCCCAGACCATGGACCAGCAGCGCTACCGCGAAATCATCATGACCCGCGCCACGGTCAGCGTCGGCGAGGACATCGGTTTCCTGCCGGGTACCGAAGAAGAAAAGATGACCCCGTGGATGGGCGCGCTGACCGACAACCTGGAAGTGCTCACCCATACCCAGGAAGGCGGTGCCTGGGGTCGTGCGGCCACCAATGACCTGATCGCCAGCCGGATCAAGATCCGCTCGCTGAACTTCATGCGCGGGCGCACGTTCCTGTCGCGCTACCTGATCCTGGACGAGGCGCAGAACCTCACGCCCAAGCAGATGAAGACCCTGATCACCCGTGCCGGCCCCGGCACCAAGATCGTCTGCCTGGGCAACGTCGAACAGATCGACACGCCGTACCTGACCGAAACCACCTCGGGCCTGACCTACGCGGTGGACCGCTTCAAGAACTGGCCGCACAGCGCGCACATCACGCTGCGCCGTGGCGAGCGTTCGCGCCTGGCCGATTACGCTTCGGAGGTGTTGTGAACCGTTCCCTGTCCCGTGCGTTGCTGCCACTGGCGCTGGCGGCCGTGGCAGCTGCCTGCACGCCTGCCAACACCCGCCCCGGCGCCACCGTGCCGACGGCGGTCAAGACCGGCCAGTCGTGGGTGGTCACCCGCCCGCTGGTGGTTGCCCAGGTCCTGGATACCTGCTCCCGTCCCAGCCCCGGCCAGACGCCGGGGCGGGTCACCGGCTACTGGGCACCCAGCCGCCAGCAGGTCGAACAGCTGGAAAGCCGGTTGCCCGCACTGGAAGCGCAGGTACCCAACGTCACCGATTTCGACCGCCAGTATGTCGGCATCGAAGTGGAAGGGCGCAAGCTGATCTACCTCAACGCCTTCCACCTGCCCGACCACGGCGACATGGACCCCGCGCGCGAAGCGATCCGCGTGTGCGATGGTGGCAACCAGTTCTGGGGCGCGCTGTTCGATCCGACCAGTGGCGAGTTCTCCGAGCTGCAGTTCAACGGCGGCTTCGGCGGGTAGCGCCACGCGCTGCGTGGCTGCCGCTACGTCCGGGGCGGCATGGCACAATCGCGAAATGAGCCCTTCCACCCCCGTGTCCGTCCTCACCATCGCCGGTTCCGATTCCGGCGGTGGTGCCGGCATCCAGGCCGACCTGAAAGCCTTCGCCGCGCACCGCGTGCACGGGTTGTCGGCGATTGCCGCGCTCACCGCGCAGAACACCCGTGGCGTGACCGCCGTCCACGTGCCGCCCCTGGATTTCCTGCAGGCACAGATCGATGCCTGCTTCGCCGATTTCGACATCCATGCGGTCAAGCTGGGCATGCTGGCCAACGCCGAGGTGATCGGTCTGGTCGCCGACGCGCTGGAAAAGCATCGCCCCACCCACGTGGTGCTGGATCCGGTGATGGTGGCCACCAGTGGCGCGCGCCTGCTAGAAGACAGCGCCCTGGACGCGCTGCGCACGCGGCTGCTGCCGCTGGCCACGCTGCTTACCCCGAACACCCCGGAAGCCGAACTGCTGCTCGGCCGTCGCATCGTCAGCGCCGATGACGCGGAGGATGCCGCCATCGCACTGCTCGACCTCGGCGCCGGTGCGGTATTGCTCAAGGGTGGCCACATGGCCGAAGGCGCGCGCGTGATCGATCGCTACTTCGATGGTGTCACCCGCGAGGAGTTCAGCCACGCCCGACTGCCGGTGGACGCGCACGGCACCGGCTGCACGCTGGCATCGGCGATCGCCGCGCAGCTGTGCTGCGGGTTGTCGCTGCCCAACGCCTGCGAAGCCGCCATCGACTACGTCGCGCGCGGCCTGCAGGGCGGCTACACGCCCGGCCGCAGCGAAGTGCTGGTGCTGGATCACTTTGGCGCGGCGCGCCCGGCATGACGCGCGCGCTGGCGGTACCGGTCCAGAGCGACGATGGCCATCGCTTCGAACTGATCGGGCGCGTGCCCACGCAGCCGCGCGCGCAGCTGCTGTGGCTGCCGGCGCTGGGCGTGTCGGCGCGCAATTACCAGGCGTTCGCCGATGCACTGGCGGCATGCGGCATCAGCGTGTTCCTGCACGAGTGGCGCGGCAACGGCAGCAGCAGCCTGCGCCCGTCGCGCACGCAGGATTGGGGCTATCGGGAAATCCTCGAACAGGACCTGCCAGCCAGCCTGGCGGCGGTGCGCCTGCACGGCAACGTGCCGCTGATCATCGGCGGGCACAGCCTGGGCGGGCAGCTGGCCTGCGTGTTCGCCGGGCAGCACCCGGACCTCTTCGCCCGGTTCTGGCTGGTGGCCACCGGCACCCCGTTCTGGCGAACGTTCCCCGCCCCGCGCCGCTGGGCCCTGCCGCTGGTGTACCGGTTCCTGCCGTGGCTGGCGCAGCGCCAGGGCGTCCTGCACGGGCGCCGCCTCGGCTTCGGGGGCACCGAGGCGCGTGGCCTGATCCGCGACTGGGCACGCGTGGGCCTGAACAACCACTACGCCGGCACCGGCATCCACGCGGACCTGGAGGGCGGCATGCGGCGACTGCGCGGCCAGGCCAGCGCGGTGGTGATGGCCGACGACTGGTTCGCTCCGCCGGGCTCGATGCAGGGGCTGTTGGCGAAGCTGCCCCAGGTCGTTTCCACATTGTCGGTCCTGCCCGCAGGCGCACTGGGAACCCGGGCAGATCACTTCGCATGGATGAAGTCGCCGGAGGCCGTGGTGAAGGCGCTTTTTCATTCATTTGAATGAAGCCCTTCACAAAAACGTTGACGGATGCGGCGTCGATCCGCATAATTCCGCTCCTGTTGACGCGCCCGTAGCTCAGTTGGATAGAGTACCTGGCTACGAACCAGGCGGTCGGGAGTTCGAATCTCTCCGGGCGCACCATCAACAGGCTGGTAGTTTCGCCGCTGCCGGTGGCTTCAAGAAAACGTGATGTAAATGCGCCCGTAGCTCAGTTGGATAGAGTACCTGGCTACGAACCAGGCGGTCGGGAGTTCGAATCTCTCCGGGCGCACCATTACATCGCGGCGACATTGCAAATGCGCCCGTAGCTCAGTTGGATAGAGTACCTGGCTACGAACCAGGCGGTCGGGAGTTCGAATCTCTCCGGGCGCACCATTGCAGGGTTGGAAAAAAGGCAGCCGATGGCTGCTTTTTTTGTGCGCGCCCGTCGACGCCGCCACGCAGGGCGTGGCGCTACATGACGTCGGATCGTGGAGCCTCGCCGTGCGTGGCTGCCACAGCCTCCGCCGGCAGCGCCGGGGCCGGACAGGCGCCGCCCGCGTGATCGTCATGCGCCAGCCAGTCATCCACCACCCCGCCGAGCAGGTCCAGCCGCAACGGCAGGCTGATGTGGTCTTCGCCGCGCAGTTCGAGGTAATGCACGCGGTCGCTGGCCGCTGCGATCAGGCGGCCCTGCCCCACCGGCACGTGCGCGTCCTGCTGGCCGTGCAGCAGCAGCACGCAGGCACGGGTGCCGGCCACCGCGCGGGTCACGTCCACGCGATCCAGGTCCAGGTCCAGCCGCTGGCTGGCCGCGGCAATCACTTCGTCGATGTCCTGCCCGCCGTAGCGCCAGCGCCCGTACGCGGCCATCGCCTGCGCCTTCCACGCAGTGGGCTGCAGCGACATCAGGTGCGGGATCATGCTGCGGATGGCATCGCCGGCATTGGCGAACGACTCCATCGCCACCACGCCGGTGACCTGGTCACCCAGCTTGTCGGCCGTAAACAGTGCGGTGGCGGCGCCATAGGACACCCCGAACAGATACAACGGCCCGCGCACTTCACCGCGCGCACGCAGCGCCGCGATCACGTCGATCACATCGTCCGATTCGAAGGTGCCATACCCCGAAGGCCCCGCGCCGGAATGGCCATGGTTGCGCAGGTCGATGGTGACCACGCGATAGCCGGCCTGGGCCAGCTGCAACGACCACGGCAGCATCGCATCGCCGTTCATCATCCAGCCGTGCAGCAGCACCACGGTGCCGCGCGGCGGCAGCGCCTTGAACGGCCGCGGCACCGACAGCTGCAGCCCGGTATCCAGTGGCTCGCCGTTTTCGTGGTGCTGCGGCAGGTACCGGTAGCGCAGGCCGTAGTTGCCGGGATCGAAAGCACGCCAGAACAGAGGCACGCCGGCACGACCGGTCACGAAACCGTGCCGGTTCGGCACCGCCTCCACCGCCTCGGCGATGCGCGCGGTATCCAGCAGCGTGGATACCCCGCCCGGCGCAACCAGCCGGTCGCTGAGCGAGGTCGAGGCAGCGGAAGAGGTGAGCGAGGAGCACGCGGCCAGCCACAGGCCGGCCCCGGCCAGCAACAGCAGCAGCAGGCGTTTCATGGGCGCAGGGGTTCACGGTGAGCCGCGCAGAGTAGCGGGCCTGCGCGGGGCGCTCTACCGCAATTGGATGACCGAATGGTGACACTGTGGGGAATGTTCAGGGTCTACCTGCGCGCCCAGCCACGCAGCGCGTGGCGCTACAGCCAGTCCTGCATGGTCTCCCACCACCCCTGCATGCGCCCGGGGGCGCGCATCCGCTCCCGCCACCAGCGCAGTGCCGCACCCTCCTCGCCGGTACGCCAGGCCAGCCAGAACGTCTCGTCGGGCTTGGGCTCGTCCACCTGCCGCACCACCAGCGTGCCCTGCGCCACTGCGGCCTGCACGTAAGGCTCGGGCAGGAAGCCGAATCCCAGCCCTGCGCACTGCAGGCGGAACTTGCTCAGCATGTCCGGCACGGTCACGGTTTCCTGCCCCATCAACAGCCCGACCGTACGCGGCAGCAGGCGGCGCGCCGAGTCGGCCACCGCGATCGCGCAGTGTGCGGCCAGCTGCTCACGGGTCAGCGGCGCGCTGCCGGCTGCCAGGGGATGGCCGGGCGCCACCGCGAACACGAACCGCACCACGCCCAGCGGCTCCACCACGTAGCCGCCGCCACTGGGGCCCTCACCGGCAGCGCCCACCAGCAGGTCCGCGCGCCGGTCCAGCAGCGCCTCCCAGGTGCCGGACAGGGCTTCGCTGATCAGCCGGACGCGGGTCTGTTCGGCCACCTGGCTGAAGGCCCGCACGTCCTCGGCCAGCAGCGCCGGCTGGAACATCGAATCCAGCGCCACGGTCAGCTCGGCCTCCCACCCGGAGGCGACCCGGCGCACCCGCATTTCCAGCTCGCGCGCGGCGCGCAGCAGGTGCCGCCCTTCCTCCAGCAGCGCGACGCCGGCTTCGGTCAGCTCCGCGCGCGGGCCCACCCGGTCGAACAGCTGCACCCCCAGGTCCTGCTCCAGCTTGGACACGGTATAGGAAATGGTCGAGGGCACCTTGTGCAGTTCCTTGCCGGCAGCGGCAAACGAGCCGCGGCGGTCGATGGCGTCCAGGATCTGCAGGGCGTCGAGGCTGAGCTTGAGCATTCGAAAATTTCGATGATGGCTGCCAAAACTATCCGTTTTTCAAACCCCGGACGCAAGCGGATACTGGGCCCCAACAGGAAAGGGACTGGCCCACACCGCCCTTACCGCCATCGAAACCATCGAACACGAAGGAGAACCACCATGCTGCAGATCCGCAAGAGCGCTACCCGTGGCCAGGCCAACCATGGCTGGCTGAACTCCCAGCACACCTTCTCCTTTGCCGGCTACTACGACGCGCGCTACACCAGCTTCGGCCCGCTGCGGGTGATCAACGAGGACAAGGTGATCGGCGGCCAGGGCTTCGGCACCCACAGCCACAGCAACATGGAGATCGTCTCCTACGTGCTGGGCGGCGCGCTGGAGCACAAGGACTCGATGGGCACCGGCTCGGTGCTGCGCTACGGCGACGTGCAGCGCATGAGTGCCGGCAGCGGTGTCAGCCACAGCGAGTTCAACCACTCGGCCGACGAAACCGTGCACTTCCTGCAGATCTGGCTGTTCCCGGACACCAAGGACATCACCCCGAGCTACCAGGAGACGCATTTCGCCCCGGACGCCAAGCGCGGCCAGCTGCGCCTGATCGCCTCGAAGGAGGGCCGCGACGGCTCGCTGCTGATCCACCAGGACGCGAACATCTACGCCACGATCCTGGATGGTGATGATCGCGTCCACCTGCCCCTGGCGCCGCGCCGCGGTGCTTACGTGCAGGTCGCCCGTGGCCAGCTGCAGGTCAACGGCATCACCCTGGAGACCGGCGATGCACTGCAGGTCACCGACGAAGCGCAGTTGACCCTGGAACATGCCAACGACGCCGAAGTACTGGTGTTCGACCTGCCGCTGTAAGACAACGCACCCGAACGCCCCGGATCACCGGGGCGTTCGCGCGGGTCAGGCGCCAGGCACCGGTGCGTCCTGCGCGATCAGGCCGGCCTGCTTCAGCTCGGCCCAGAAATCGGGCGGAATCGCCACCGACATCGAGGCCACGTTGGCCTGGACCTGTTCGGCAGTGCGCGCGCCCGGAATCACCGCCGACACCACGTCGGGGGCATCGGCGAACTGCAGCGCGGCCGTGCGCAGGTCGACGCCGTGGCGATCGCAGAGGGCCTGCACCGCGGCGCGCTTCTTCGGCGCCCACGCCGGTACCGTACCGTCGTAGAGATAGCGATCGCGCCCGGCCAGGTAACCGGCCAGCAGCGGCGCGCCTACCACCACCGACGCGCCGTGCCGGGCGATCGCCGGGAAGGTGTCGCGCAGGGCCGCTTCATGGTCGAGCAGCGAGTACTGGCAGGCCAGCAGGAAGATGTCCGGGTCGGCCTCCTCGATGGCGCGCAGGGCGGGTTCGGGACGATTGACGCCGAATCCCCACGCCTTGATCAGGCCTTCCTCGCGCATCCGGGTGAGCGCCGGCATGGCGCCCTTGGCCGCTTCGGCAAAGCGCTGCTCCCACGGCATCCCCAGGTCCTTCTCGTTGTCCGGCGACAGATCGTGGATGAACACCACGTCCAGCTGTGCCACGCCCAACCGGTTGAGGCTGTCCTCCACCGAGCGCCGCACGCCGTCGGCCGAGTAATCGTAGCGGTAGTGGAACGGCGAGGGCTCCTTCCACATGGTCGGCTGCAGTTCGCCGGCGGTGGCGGTCAGCAGCCGGCCCACCTTGGTCGACACCGTGTACTCGCGCGCCGGATGGTTGTGCAGGTGGTGGCCATAGCGCCGCTCGCTCAGGCCCAGGCCGTACCAGGGCGAGGTGTCGAAATAACGCACCCCGGCGGCATACGCGGCCGCCAGGGTCTGCTCGCTCTGCGCGTCGGTCGCAGGGGCAAACCCATTGCCGATGGCCACGCCGCCCAGGCCCAGCCGGGTGTGCGGGCGAAACCGGCCCTGCCCCGTGGACCGGTTGGTGACCAGGGGCTGCGCATTGGCGCGGCCGCGCGTGGGCAACACGCTGCCGGGACCGGCGGACTGGGCCATCAGCGGTGCGCTGGCCAGCGCGGCAGTGCCCGCGGCGGCAACGGAGAGGAAGTGGCGGCGTGCGTTCACGGCGGCTCCTGGTGCAGGGGAAGCCACTAGCCTCGCAGGTGCGCAGTGGACAGCGTGCGGCGACAGCGTCAACGCAGCGGCAACAGCCACGGTCGGCACACAAAGAAAAAGGCCTTCGTACGTGCGTACGAAGGCCTTTTCTTAACTGGCGGAGCGGGAGGGATTCGAACCCTCGATACAGTTTTTGGCCGTATACTCCCTTAGCAGGGGAGCCCCTTCAGCCACTCGGGCACCGCTCCAGATTTCGTGTGTCGCCGCTGCGTGTTTCTTCTCAGCGGGGGCGCGAAGAATAACGTTTTTCACACCCCAACGTAAAGCCTTAATCGGAAGAATTTTCACTTCCCGATGCGTTCGGCTCGTCGCCACGCTGGATGCGCTGGTAAATCTCTTCGCGGTGCACGGCCACGTCCTTCGGGGCGGTGATGCCAATACGCACCTGATTGCCCTTGACGCCGAGCACGGTGACGCTGACGTCGTTACCGATCATCAGGGTTTCGCCAACACGGCGAGTCAGGATCAACATTTTTGCAAGTCTCCAGGGAACCGGTGGATTTTCCCCACCGGCTCGGCGCCCCCTTGGGGAACGCCACACGACAAAGGGAAAGGATTAGCCATAGTACCGTCAGCCCTCCCGAGCCATCAAGGAGCAGGAGGACTCAGGCGTTCAGATACGGGGGGTGACCCAGTCCACGACGGCAGCCAGTGCCGAAGCAAGGGCGGGCCCGTCCTCACCACCACCCTGGGCGAGGTCCGGGCGGCCGCCGCCCTTGCCTCCGATCTGACTGGCGATGTGGGACAACAGTTCCCCGGCCTTGACCTTGCCCGTTGCACTGCCGTTCACGCCGGCCACGAGGGCGGCCTTGCCGTCCTGGGCACCGGCCAGCACGATTACCGCGTCGCCCAGCTGCTGCTTCAGGCGGTCGATCGCTTCACGCAGCGCCTTGGCGTCGAAACCTTCCAGACGCGCGGCAAGAATCTTGACGCCTTTGACCTCGACTGCGCTGGAGCCCAGATCCGACGTCGCGCCGGCAGCCTGCTTCGCCTTCAGCGACTCCAGTTCGCGCTCGAGTTTCTTCTGGCGCTCGCCGAGCTGGCGGACCTTGTCGACCACGTCACCGGCGTTGCCGCCGAGCAGTGCAGCGGCTTCGGCCAGCTGTGCCTCTTCGTGCGCGACATGGTCCAGCGCGCCCTGCCCGGTCACCGCCTCGATGCGGCGCACGCCCGAGGACACGCCGCCTTCGGACGTGATCTTGAACAGGCCGATATCGCCGGTGCGCGTCACGTGGGTGCCGCCGCACAGTTCGGTGGAGTAGTCGCCCATCTTCAGCACGCGCACGTTCTCGCCGTACTTCTCGCCGAACAAGGCCATCGCGCCAAAGTCCAGCGCCTCCTGCATGGCCATGGTGTGGATTTCGGCCGCGTTGTTGGCGCGCACCTGCTCGTTGACCTTGCGTTCGATCACCGCGAGTTCGTCGGCACTGATCGGCTGGAAGTGGGAGAAGTCGAAACGCAGGCGGTCCGGCGCCACCAGCGAGCCTTTCTGCTGCACGTGCGTGCCCAGCACTTCGCGCAGGGCGGCGTGCAGCAGGTGGGTCGCCGAGTGGTTGAGGATGGTGGCGCCGCGGCGCTCGCCATCGACCTGGCCATTGAGCACATCGCCGACCTTCAGGCTGCCCTGGGTGAGCGTGCCGACATGGCCGTGGAACTGGCCGGCGAACTTCTGCGTATCGCTGACCTGGACCTGCACGCCGTTGCCGACCAGCAGGCCGGTGTCGCCGACCTGGCCGCCGGACTCGGCGTAGAACGGGGTCCGGTCGGTGAGCACGATGACCTCGTCACCGGCCTGGGCACTGTCGACCGGGCGGCCGTCCTTGAGCACGGCCACCACGGTCAGGCCGTCGGCCTGCAGGCCGTCGTACCCGAGGAAGGCCGTCGGCGTCAGCGTGGCGACCAGTTCGGCCGACAGGGTCACGCCGCCGCCGAACTTGCCGCCCTTGCGGCCGTCGTCGCGCTGCTTTTCCATCGCCGCATTGAAGCCGTCGATGTCCACGGTCAGGTCGCGCTCACGCGCGATGTCCTGGGTCAGGTCGAGCGGGAAGCCGTAGGTGTCGTACAGGCGGAAGGCATCGACGCCCGGAATGACCCCGTTGCTTGCCTGCGCGGCGACATCGTCAAAGATCTTCATGCCCGAGTCGAGGGTCTGCGCGAAACGCTCTTCTTCGGCCTGCAGCGCGCGCACCACGGTGTCGGCCTGGGCCGGCAGCTCGGCGTAGGCTTCGCCCATCTGTTCAACCAGGGTCGGCACCAGCTTGCTGAAGAACGGCTGGCGCACGCCCAGCATCCAGCCATGGCGCAGGGCGCGGCGGATGATCCGGCGCAGCACGTAGCCGCGGCCTTCGTTGGACGGCAGCACGCCGTCGACGATCAGGAACGAGCAGGCGCGGATGTGATCGGCGATCACGCGCAGCGACTTGTTCTCCAGGTCGGCCATGCCGGTCAGTTCGCTGGCCTTGCGGATCAGCGCCTGGAACAGGTCGATTTCATAATTGGTGTGCACGTGCTGCAGGATCGCAGCCAGGCGCTCCAGGCCCATGCCGGTGTCCACGCACGGCGCCGGCAGCGGCACCAGGGTGCCATCGGGCTGGCGGTCGAACTGCATGAACACCAGGTTCCAGATCTCGATGTAGCGGTCGCCGTCTTCGTCCGGCGAGCCCGGCGGGCCGCCGGCAATGTGGGCGCCGTGGTCGTAGAAGATCTCGGTGCACGGGCCGCACGGACCGGTGTCGGCCATCTGCCAGAAGTTGTCCGACGCGAACGGGGCGCCCTTGTTGTCGCCGATGCGCACGATGCGTTCTTCGGGAATGCCGACCATGTCGCGCCACAGCGCGTAGGCCTCGTCATCGGTCTGGTAGACGGTGACCAGCAGGCGGTCGGCCGGCAGCTTCCAGACCTGGGTCAGCAGTTCCCAGGCCCAGGCGATGGCGTCCTTCTTGAAATAGTCGCCGAACGACCAGTTGCCCAGCATTTCAAAGAAGGTGTGGTGGCGCGCGGTATAGCCGACCTGGTCCAGGTCGTTGTGCTTGCCGCCGGCGCGCAGGCAGCGCTGCACGTCGGCCGCGCGCACATAGCTGCGCTTCTCGGCGCCAAGGAACACGTCCTTGAACTGCACCATGCCGGAATTGGTGAACAGCAGGGTCGGGTCGTTGCCCGGCACCAGCGGGGCCGACGGCACGATGGTGTGGCCCTTGCCCTTGAAGAACTCAAGGAAATCGCTGCGGATCTGGGAGGTGGTGAACTTGGCGGATTCGGTCATGGGGGGCTGGCTGTCTGCGGGCCGGTCGGCCCCTGGCACGCGGCCCCTATGGCCGGGTGTCACCTACAGGACCGCCGAAACCACAAAGGGTAACAGGCCCGGGGCACCGGGACACGCGGCGCGTGTCCGGCCGGTCATTCATCCGGGTCAAAGCGCGTCGCCCGGCGGATGCTGTCGCCGTCAAAACCACGCCGGGCCAGCAGATCGGCCGCCTTGCGGCGCTGCGGCAGCTCCTGCGGACCGGCCTCGCCGAACCGGCGGCGGACCAGGTCGCGGGCGTTCTCGGTCCAGTCACCCTCGAAGGTGCCCATGGCGGCGACGATCTGTTCGCTGTCCAGCCCGTGGGTGCCCAGCTCGGCACGGATATGGAGGGGACCGTAACCGGTATTGGCGCGGACCCGGACCAGGTTCTCGGCAAAGCGGGTGTCGTCCTGCCAGCCAGCGTCGGTGAGCTTGTCCACGGCAGCGGCGGCGGCGTCGGTGTCGATCCCGCGGGCGGTGAGCTTGCGGGTGAGTTCCTTGCGCGAATGCTCGCGGCGTACCAGCAGGCCAAGCGCGCGTTGGACCGGGGTCTGTTCACGGACGCGGCGCTTGCGGCCGGGTGCCGGGGCGTCTGGGTCGTGCATGGGGCACCTCGATGAAATGCGCCGTCCGTGGCGCTCCCCCCGTCGGGGGAATGTTGAACCCCCGGGACAGGGCAAGCGTCACTGACGGCGCTGCCCTGCCCCGCAGGAAACTTACTCGTCGTCGCCGTCGTCGCTGTCGTCGCCGCTCTCACGGGCGGCTTCAGCCGGCTGGAACTTCTCGCGCAGCTCGGCTTCCAGGCGCTGGGCCACCTGCGGGTTGTCGCGCAGGTAACCACGGGCGTTGTCCTTGCCCTGGCCGATGCGTTCTTCGCCGTAGCTGTACCAGGCGCCGGCCTTCTCGACCAGCTTGGCTTCCACGCCCATGTCGATCAGTTCGCCTTCGCGGCTGATGCCTTCGCCGTACAGGATTTCGGTGATGACCTGCTTGAACGGCGGCGCCAGCTTGTTCTTGACGACCTTGATCTTGGTCTGGTTGCCGATGATCTCGTCGCCCTTCTTGATCGCGCCGATGCGGCGGATGTCCAGGCGGACCGAGGCGTAGAACTTCAGCGCGTTGCCGCCGGTGGTGACTTCCGGGCTCTGGCCCGGCATCATCACGCCGATCTTCATGCGCAGCTGGTTGATGAACACCACCAGGGTGTTGGAGCGCTTGATGTTGCCGGTCAGCTTGCGCAGCGCCTGGCTCATCAGGCGGGCCTGCAGGCCCGGCAGCTGGTCGCCCATTTCGCCTTCGATTTCGGCCTTCGGCGTCAGTGCGGCGACCGAGTCGACCACCACGATGTCCACCGAACCGGAACGGACCAGCATGTCGGCGATTTCCAGCGCCTGCTCACCGGTATCCGGCTGGGACAGCAGCAGGTCGTCCACGTTCACGCCCAGCTTGGCGGCATAGATCGGGTCCAGCGCGTGCTCGGCGTCGATGAAGGCGGCGGTGCCGCCCTTCTTCTGGCATTCGGCGATCGCCTGCAGGGTCAGGGTGGTCTTGCCCGAGGACTCCGGACCGTAGATTTCCACGACACGGCCCTTCGGCAGGCCACCGATGCCGAGCGCGATGTCGAGCATCAGCGAACCGGTCGGGATGGCCTCGACGGCCTCGATGACACGGTCGCCCATGCGCATGACCGACCCCTTGCCGAACTGCTTTTCGATCTGGCTCAGGGCGGCGGTGAGGGCGCGCTTTTTGTTCTCGTCCATCGGATTGGTCCTTGCAGAGGTCATGTCGTTGGAGGGGGTGTCTTTGGAGGTCTTCTTGGCCACGGGGTCACTTTAAAGTTGGCGTATCGCACGGGCTGAGATTCTGCCCGGCATTCGGAAAAAAATTATCGGACATCCGTACCAACCTCAGCAGAACCAGAGAATCGCCACAAAAGACCGTGCATGTCAGACGTTGAAGGAATCAGCGATTGGGCCGCAGCAGGCCGCAGTAGAGCCCTTCGATGGCGAAGTCCTGGTCGGGCAGCACTTCGATGGGCTGGTAATCGGGGTTGCGCGGCAGCAGCCGGATCCGGTCCTTGCCCATCTTCAGCAGCTTGACGGTGATCTCGTCGTCGATACGGGCCACCACGATCTGCCCGGAGCGGGCATCACGGGTGCGGTGGACACCGATCAGGTCGCCGTCGAAGATGCCTTCGTCGATCATCGAGTCACCCTGGACCTTGAGCAGGTAATCCGGCGCGGGCGAAAAGAACACCCGGTCCAGCACCACGAAATCGTCCGAGCCGATGTCCGCCCCGATCGGCAGGCCGGCCGCGACCCGACCCAGCACCGGCAGGCGCAGCACGTGGTCCGGCAGCGCAGGCACTGCCAGCGAGGCCGGCAGGCCATCCTGCAGCGGCGGCGCCTGGACCAGCCGGATACCACGCGCCTGGCCCGGAATGCGACGGATCGCCCCGGCCTGTTCCAGCGCTTCCAGGTGGTACTGCGCGGCCCGGACGCCCTTGAAGCCGAACGCACGGGCGATTTCCGTCTGCGACGGCGGCGCGCCGTCGGTCTCGATACGCTCGGCGATCAACTGCAGGATCGCCTGCTGGGTGTCGGTAAGGTCCATGGTTAGTAGTAATACTACTAACGCCTGAAACTTTCAAGGCTCCGGAAAAAAAGAGCGAAGCAGAACCCTTATCCCGATCCCAACGAAGGCCCGTAGCAATTCGTAGCGCCGACTGTCAGTCGGCGACCGCGCGCAGCGCGGCCCAGTCGTCCGAAGCCGCACCCGTGCCGTTTGCGGGCATCCGTCCAGCGTTTGGACCCACCGAAGCCGCCGGTCAGGTGTCATGTCGCCGTCCGAAGAGCAGCCGACCAACGGTCGGCGCTACCGCCCTGACCGCCAGATCGAAAACACGATCCACACCCCGCACATCCCCGCTCCCACGAACCCGGCCACGCCCAGCGCCAGCAGCCAGCGGCTGGACAGCCCGCCCACGCTGTGCATCACGATCGACGAACCGATGATCAGCGCGGCGGTGATCACCCCGACCACCAGCCGGTTCGCGGCGCGGTTGACCTGCTCGCCGAAGCCCTGCAGCGCGGTGGTTTCCACTTTCAGCTGCAGCCGCCCGCCGCGCGCCATCTGCACCAGCTGACGGACATCGCGCGGCAGGTCGCCGGCCAGGTCCAGCAGGCCGGCCACGCTGCGCTTGCCCCGCTTGAGCAGCGCCGACGGTGCGAAGCGCTGCCACATCACCCGCTCCAGGAACGGGCGCGCGGCGGTGGCCATGTCGAACTGCGGGTCGAGCTGTCGGCCCATGCCTTCCAGGGTCAGGAAGGTCTTGATCATCAGGGCCAGGTCAGCCGGCAGGGTGAGCCCGTACTGACGCAGGATCTGGGTGATGTTGCCGAGCATCAGCCCCATGTGCAGGTCCTTCAGCGGTACCCCGCGGTACTGGTCGACGAAGCTGCTGATGTCCTGCTGCAGTCGCGACTCGTCCACGTCGATGCCGCCGGACCAGTCCAGCAGCACGTCGGTCACCGCTTCCGGCTCCTGTGCCACCAGGCCATGCAGCAGCTGCGCGACCTGGAACCGGCGCTGCTCGGAGATCGCCCCCACCATGCCGAAGTCGATCACGCCGATGCGGCCGTCACGCAGGTAGATGATGTTGCCCGGGTGCGGGTCGGCGTGGAAACACCCGTCCTCCAGCACCATCTTCAGCACGATGCGGGCGCCGGTGCGGGCCAGCCGCACCCGGTCCAGTCCCGCAGCGTCGACGCCGGCCAGGTCGCGACCGGCAATGCCGTCGACGAAATCCTGCACGTTCAGGCTCTCGCTGGTCCACTGCCAGTGCACCCGGGGAATCAGGATGTCGGCGCGACCGGCGAAGTTGCGCGCGATGCGCTCGGCATTGCGGCATTCGGCAGCGAAATCCAGTTCGCGCCGCAGCGACACCTGGAACTGCTGCACCACCTCGGCCGGGCGGTAACGCTGCAGGTCCGGCAGCCGCGCCTCGACGATCTCGGCCAGCCGCGCCAGCAGCCGCAGGTCGGCTTCGATCACCTCGCGGATCCCGGGGCGCCGGATCTTCAACACCACCGCGCTGCCATCGTGCAGGGTCGCACGGTGGGCCTGGGCCAGCGATGCGGCCGCCATCGGGGTTTCATCCAGCCAGGCGAACACCTCGCTGGCCGGCGCACCGAGGTCGGCGTCGAGCTGCTCGCGCACCTGTGCATAGGGCAGTGCCGGCACCGCGTTCTGCAGTTCGGAGAATTCGGCGATCCAGTCCGGCGGGAACAGGTCGACGCGGGTGGCCAGCACCTGCCCGAGCTTGACGAAGGTGGGACCCAGATCTTCCATCGCCCGCCGCACCCGCACCGGTGCGGTCATCCGCAGCATGTGCTGGGTGTCGTTCCAGTGCAGCAGCCGGCCGGCACGCTCGAGCACGTCGGCCAGGCCGATGCGGCGCACCAGGTCGCCGAAGCCGTAGCGGATCAGGACCGAGGCGATTTCCTGCAGGCGCCCGAGGTCACGGACGGTTCCCAGCGTTTCCCACATCGGCACACCCTCGTTCGAGCAACCGGCTCAGGATGTCACAGCGCCGGGAAAATTCCTGTCAGGGCCTGCAGGACGGTCTGGCGGCGGATCGCGTCGCGGTCGCCCTCGAACTGGAACAGCTGTGCGCGGGCGTAGCCGCCGCGCTGCTTCCAGCCGATCCAGACGCTGCCCACCGGCTTGTCCGCGCTGCCTCCCCCGGGGCCGGCGATGCCGGTGACCGCCACGGCCATGCCGGCGCCGGAATTGACCAGGGCGCCGGAGACCATTTCCAGCACGGTTTCGCGGCTGACCGCACCGAACTGCTCCAGGGTCTGCGCGCGCACGCCGAGCAGGCGCTGCTTGGCTTCGTAGCTGTACACCACCATGCCGCAGTCGAAGAACGCCGACGAGCCGGCGATGTCGGTCATCGCCTTGGCGATCCATCCGCCGCTGCAGCTCTCGGCGGTGACCAGCTGCAGCGAGGCCTGCTGCAGCCGCTGGCCGACCGCGCGGGCGAGATCGGACAGGTGGGGGTCGGTGGGTACGGTCATGCTGGCGTTTTAACCCGGTTGGGCGTGCGCTGTCACGTGGGTGGGATCATGCGTGGGCAGGATCATGGCGTTGACACGCATGGCGCGTCACTACGATCCATGGTCGCTTGGCGTAGGGACACGCCATGCGTGTCCTTGGGACGCCTTCACCATTCGGGCAGTTTTTCCGGCAGCAGGGCGCGGATCGGGGCGCCGTCATCGGCTGCGGCCAGTTTCTCCGCTTCGGCGATCGGAATCTCCACCTGCAGCAGCCAGCCGTCCTCGTCGCTTTGTTCGCCACGCACCACTTCCAGCTGGTGCAGGCGCGAGCGCAGGCGACCGGCGGTCGGCGGCAGGCGCAGGTCGCCGGTGACGTGCTGCAGGCCCAGGCGCTTGCCCAGCACCGACTGCAGCAGGTCCAGGCCCAGGCCATCGCGGGCCGACATCCACACGCGTTCGCGACGGGCGGTATCGGGGATGCCGTCCTGGCCATCGTGGCGGACCTCGCTGCCCTCGATGCGGTCGATCTTGTTGAACACCAGCAGCTGCGGCAGCTCGCCGGCGCCGACCTCGTTGAGCACGTCGTCGACCTGGGCGATGCGCTCTTCGCGATGCGGATCGGCCGCGTCGACGACATGCAGCAGGAAATCGGCCTCGCGCGCTTCGCTCAGGGTCGCCCGGAACGCAGCCACCAGCTCGTGTGGCAGGTCGCGGACGAAGCCCACCGTGTCGGCCAGCACCACGTTGCCGCCCGGCACCGCGATACGGCGCACGGTCGGGTCCAGGGTGGCGAACAGCTTGTCGGCCGCGTAGGCCTCGGCCCCGGTCAAGGCATTGAACAGGGTCGATTTGCCGGCGTTGGTATAGCCGACCAGGGCCACGCGCGGCAGCTCGCTGCGCACGCGGGCACGGCGCATCTGGGTACGCTGCACTTCGACCTTTTCCAGCCGCTTCTGCAGCTGCTCGACCCGCTTCTGGAGCAGGCGGCGGTCGGTTTCCAGCTGGGTTTCACCGGGGCCGCGCAGGCCGATCGACCCGCCGCGCTGGCGCTCCAGATGGGTCCAGCCGCGGATCAACCGCGTGGACATGTGGCGCAGCTGGGCCAGCTCGACCTGCAGCTTGCCTTCATGGCTGTGCGCGCGCTGGGCGAAGATGTCCAGGATCAGGCCGGTGCGGTCGATCACCCGGCGCTCAAGGAAGCGCTCCAGGTTGCGTTCCTGCGACGGCGACAACGCATGGTTGACCAGCACCAGGTCGGCACCGGTGGCCTCGGCGGCCGCCTTGATCTCATCCAGCTTGCCCGACCCGATCAGCACCGACGGATTGGGCCGGTCGATGCGCGCGGTCAGGGTGGCGGCGATGCTGGCCCCGGCCGAGCGGGCCAGGTCGGTGAACTCTTCCAGCACGTCCTCTTCCAGCCGGCCTGCGTGGGGCTGGATCAGCAGCGCGTGTTCGCCTCGCTTCGAACGATCAAACACGCGCGCCTCCGTTGTTGCTTACTTCATTCAACGTCATCTTCTTCCTGGGCGCCGTCGGCGCCACCGTCACTGGACTGCACATAGCCACCACCGGGGCCCACCTTTACGTTGCGTGCCGGCACCACGGTCGAAATGGCGTGCTTGTACACCATCTGGCTGACCGTATTACGCAGCAGCACAACGAACTGGTCGAACGATTCGATCGTTCCCTGCAACTTGATGCCGTTCACCAGATACACCGACACCGGCACGCGCTCGCGCCGGAGTGCATTCAGAAACGGATCCTGCAGCGATTGCCCCTTGGACATTGCACACTCCTCATTATTGTTTTTATGGTCTTCCGGCAGTCGCCACGGCCCCCGCCACCGGAACCCCCGATGGTACACGGGCCGGGGCCAACACGCTGTGGCTCAACGGGCCACAAAGGCCGCCACGGCATCGGCCAGGGAGGTACCGTCGATATGGGGGTCGAACCAGCGCGCATCAAGCTCGCCTCGCAGCCAGGTGAGCTGACGCTTGGCCAGCTGCCGGGTGGCGTAAATGCCGCGCTCGCGGAACGTGGCGGCACTGCCCTGCCCGTCCAGGAACTCCCAGGCCTGCCGGTAGCCGACCGCCCGCACCGCCGGCAGGTCCAGCGGCGCGGCCACGCTGGCCATCTGCGGCAATGCGCGCAGCGCCCGTACCTCGTCCAGGAACCCCTGTTCGAGCATGCGGTCGAAACGGGTTTCGATGCGCTGGTGCAGCACGCTGCGCTCGCGCGGGGCCAGCACCAGCTTCAGGCAGCGGACCGGCAACCGGTCCACGCCGGGCTGTTTCTGCCAGTCGCTGATCGGCTGGCCGGTCAGCCGGTAGACCTCGAGCGCGCGCTGGATGCGCTGCGGATCGGTGGCATGGATGCGCGCGGCCGCCACCGGATCGACCGCGGCCAGTTGCGCGTGCAGCGCAGGCCAGCCCAGTGCGGCCGCTTCTGCACTGATCCGGGCCCGCAGCGCGGGGTCGGCCGGCGGCATCGGCGACAGTCCCTGCAGCAGCGCGCGGAAATAGAGGCCGGTGCCACCGGCAAGGATCGGCACGCGTCCCCTGGCGACGATATCGGCCACCGCGCGCGCGGCATCGGCGGCGAACTCCGCCGCTGAATAGGTCTGCCACGGGTCGCGCAGGTCCAGCAGGTGGTGCGGTGCCTGCGCACGCTCGCTGGCGTCGGGTTTGGCCGAGCCGATCTCCAGGCCCCGGTACACCAGCGCCGAGTCCACGCTGACGATCTCGCCGCCCAGCTGCCGGGCCAGGGCGATGGCCGTGGCGGTCTTGCCCGACGCGGTCGGGCCCATCACCGCGATCGCGAGCGGTCGCTGGTCGGCGCCCATCAGTCCTCGTCCGGCCAGCGTGGCATCGCCGGGGCCGCGTCCACGCGCGGCATCGGCACCGCGTCCACCGCGGCCCATACCTTCAGCGCATCCACGGTGGCGGCCACGTCATGCACGCGCAGGATCATCGCGCCCCGCTGCGCAGCGAGCAGGTGGGCGGCCACCGAGCCGGCGACACGCTCGCGCGGCACCGCGCGCCCGGTCAGCTCACCGATGCTGCGCTTGCGCGACAGTCCGGCCAGCATCGGCACGCCCAGCTCCAGGAACCGGGCCGAGCGCGCCAGCAGGATCATGTTGTGGTCGGTGGTCTTGCCGAAGCCGAAGCCCAGGTCGATGACGATGTTCTTCTTCGCGATGCCGGCCATTTCCGCCGAGAACATCCGGTCGGCCAGGAAACGATGGACCTCGGCGACGACGTCATCGTACTGCGGGGTGTCCTGCATGCTGCCCGGCTCGCCCTGCATGTGCATCAGCACCACCGGCACGCCCAGCTCGGCAGCGGCGGCCAGCGCGCCTTCCTGGCGCAGGGCATGGATGTCGTTGATCATCCCCGCGCCGGCGGCGACCGCCGCGCGCATCACGTCCGGCTTGAAGGTGTCGATGCTGATCGGCACGGCAGTCTGCCGGGCCAGCTGCTCGATGACCGGGATCACCCGGCGCAGCTCTTCATCCAGCGGCACCGGCGCACTGCCCGGGCGGGTCGACTCGCCGCCGATATCGAGCAGGTCGGCGCCTTCGGCCACCAGCTGCAGCCCATGTGCGACCGCCGCGTCGACCGTGTCGTGCGCGCCACCGTCGGAAAACGAGTCCGGGGTGACGTTGACGATGCCCATCACGCGCGGGCGGTCCAGCCGCAGCACGCGGCCGGCACAGTCAAGCCGGGGAGAAGTGTCGAACATGGGGCCATCCACGAAGTACGCCAGCGCGTAGTTTACGCTGGCGTACCGGGGCTGCCGTCAGAGGTCGCCGAGCTTGGCGTTGTCGACCGGGTTGCCCAGCCATTCGGCCAGGTCGCCACCGATGGCCGTCACCACGCGCTCGAGCACGTCGCAGGACCCCTTGAAGCCCCCCATGGCCCCACCCCGCGACATCCGGCGTGCCGTGACGCTGGCGATCTTCTGGCCGTTGTCGAACAGCGCACCGCGTACCGTCGCCGACTTCATGTGGCCGGTGAAGGCATTGCCGGCGCTCTGCGCTTCGACAATCTCGAGTTTCAGCACGCGCCCCTGGTCGGCGGACGCATCGAAGGCGATGGTGTTGCCGAACTTGCCGGCGTTGGCACCGAGCGCGGTGGCCAGCTGCGCGCCCATCCGGCACTCGGCCTTGATGTTGTCGGCGATGTAGGACGCTTCCGAGAACGGAATCGGGTCCTGCACGTGGATGGTGGCCGCCATGGCGGGCGTGGCACAGCACAGCAGCGCGGCGGCGGCCGCGCGCATCGAATGACGCATGGTAATTCCCCTGGATGATCCGGCGGCCGCCTCATGCAACCGCGCCCGCGCATCGTGCCCATTGCCGGGCACCGGCGCAAGACCTCAGCGCCGGCGGCGCTTGCGGTCCAGGTAGAGGGTCTTGCCCACGCTCAGGGCGACGCCGAGCGCGATCCCGACGATGCCACCCAGCAGGTAGTTTCCACTGAACAGGCCTACCGCGGCACCCACCACCGTGGCGATCACCATTTCGGTGGTATGCGAAACCGGGGGCGGTGGCGTGGACATGGCAACTCCGGAAAAACGGTCGGGCAGGACCGCCATTGTCGCCCGGAACGCAGCCGCCGGAAACGACGAAGGCCGGGTTGCCCCGGCCTTCGTCCATCACGCGTGCAGGGTCAGATCTGCTCGGCAGGCCCGGCGATCGGCGGCAGCGGACGGGCGTCGCCTCCCTTGTCGTTGTTGTTGCCGCCGTCCTTGTTGGACTTGCCCCAGCCCATCGGCGGCGGCGGATCGCGACCTTCCATGATCGCGTCGATCTGCGGTGCGTCGATGGTTTCATACTGCAGCAGCAGCTGCGACATGGTGTGCAGCTTGTCCATGTTCGCCTTCATCAGCTCGGTGGTCCGGGCGTAGGCCTTGTCCAGGATGCTGCGGACCACTTCGTCGATGCGGCGCGCGGTGTCGTCGGAGACGCTCTTGTGCTGGGTCACCGAACGGCCCAGGAACACCTCATCGTCCTCTTCGCCATAGGCGATCGGGCCGAGCTCGTCGGACAGGCCCCACTTGGTGACCATGTTGCGGGCCATCTTGGTGGCGCGCTCGATGTCGTTGGAGGCACCGGTGGTGACCTTGTCGGCACCGAAGATCAGTTCCTCCGCCACGCGGCCGCCGTACAGCGAGCACAGCTGCGATTCGATCGCCACCCGGTTCATCGAGTACTTGTCGCCTTCCGGCAGGTACATGGTCACGCCCAGCGCGCGGCCGCGCGGGATGATGGTGACCTTGTAGACCGGGTCGTGCTCGGGCACCAGGCGACCGACGATGGCATGGCCGGCCTCGTGGTAGGCGGTGAGCGTCTTCTCTTCCTCGCTCATGGCCATCGAACGGCGCTCGGCCCCCATCAGGATCTTGTCGCGGGCGCGGTCGAAGTGCTCCATGCGCACTTCCTTCTCGTTGCCACGGGCGGCGAACAGCGCCGCCTCGTTGCACAGGTTGGCCAGGTCGGCACCGGAGAAGCCCGGAGTGCCGCGCGCGATCACCATCGGCTCGACATCGTCGGCGAGCGGCAGCTTGCGCATGTGCACCTTGAGGATCTGCTCGCGACCCTTGACGTCGGCCAGGCCGACCACCACCTGGCGGTCGAAGCGGCCCGGGCGCAGCAGCGCCGGGTCGAGCACGTCGGGACGGTTGGTGGCGGCGATCACGATCACGCCCTCGCCCCCCTCGAAGCCGTCCATTTCCACCAGCAGCTGGTTCAGGGTCTGCTCGCGCTCGTCATGGCCACCGCCCAGGCCGGCGCCACGATGGCGTCCGACGGCGTCGATTTCGTCGATGAAGATGATGCACGGCGCCTGCTTCTTGGCCTGCTCGAACATGTCGCGGACGCGGCTGGCGCCGACGCCGACGAACATTTCCACGAAGTCCGAACCGGAGATCGAGAAGAACGGGACCTTGGCTTCGCCGGCGATGGCGCGGGCCAGCAGGGTCTTGCCGGTACCCGGCGGACCGACCATCAGCACGCCGCGCGGGATCTTGCCGCCCAGCTTGGTGAACTTGGTCGGGTCGCGCAGGAAGTCGACCAGTTCGCCGACTTCTTCCTTGGCTTCGTCGCAGCCGGCAACGTCGGCGAAGGTGACCTTGATCTGGTCTTCGCCCTGCAGCTTGGCGCGCGACTTGCCGAAGGACATGGCGCCCTTGGCCCCGCCGCCACCGCCCTGCATCTGGCGCATGATGAACAGCCAGAAGCCGATGATCAGGATCACCGGAAGGAAATTCATCAGGATCGCGCCCAGCGAGATGCCGCTGGACGGCTCTTCCTGGACGATTTCCACGTTCTTGCCCCGCAGCACGTTGATCAGGTCACGATCCAGCGGTGCGTTGATGGTGGCCGACTGGCCACTGCGGGTGGTGTAGGTGAGCTGGTTGGTGCCGCTGCGCAGGTCGCCGCTGAAGGTGACCTTCTGCACGTTGCCGCTGTCCACCTGGTCCAGGAACTGCGAATAGGTCGCACCCTGGGCGCCGGCACCGCTGGTCTTCGGCGAGAAGCTCTGGAAGACCACCATGAGCACCACGGCGACGACCACCCATAGCAGGAGGTTCTTGGTCAAGTCGTTCATCCTCATTGGCTCCGGTGTTCCTCTAATGCCTGACGCTATTGGTATGGTTGAGCTTACTTGATCTGGGCGCGTTTGCCCTGCCCCAGGGCATACACCTCGGGCGAGCGCTTCCGGGACGCTTCAGGCTTGCGGATCACGACCTTGTCGAACCGGCGGCGCATCTCGCGCACGTAGTCATCAAAGCCCACGCCCTGGAACAGCTTGATCAGGAACGCGCCACCCGGCTTGAGATGGGCGTCGGCAAACTCCATCGCCAGCTCGGCCAGGTGCATCATCCGCGGCTGGTCCACCGCATCCACTCCACTCTTATTGGGGGCCATATCCGAGAGCACAAGGTCTACCGGCTGGTCGCCCAGCATGGCTTCGAATGCTGATAGGACGGCCTGCTCCCTGAAGTCGCCGTGAAGGAACTCCACCCCGGCCAGCGGCGGCATCTCCAGGATGTCCAGCGCCAGCACCCGGCCGGTGTCGCCGATCTGGCGCCGGACCTGCTGCGACCAGCCGCCCGGGGCGGCGCCCAGGTCGACCACCACCATGTGCGGCTTGAGCAGCCGGTCGCGCTGGAGCAGCTCCTCCAGCTTGTAGGCCGCGCGCGAGCGCATGCCCTCGGCCTGGGCCTTCTTCACGAAGGGGTCGGCGAAGTGTTCTTTCAACCAGCGTTGGCTGCTCTTGCTGCGGGAAACCATTGGGGATAGGGCCGGACGGGGTGGCCATGATACCCTGATCGCCCCAGTTAACCGCTTGTTCCTGAATGTCTATTGTCCTCACCTCCGCCCAGACCCGCTTCCTCCGCGGCCATGCCCATGATCTGAAAGCCCTGCTGCAGATCGGCGGCAAGGGGGTCACGCCGGCCTTCCTGGCCGAGCTGAACGAGGTGCTGGAGCGCCACGAGCTGGTCAAGATCAAGGTGGGCGCCGAGGACCGTGAGGCCCGCGAGGCGATGATCGCCGAACTGGTGCAGGCGACCGAAAGCGCGCTGGTGCAGCGCATCGGCCATGTCGCCGTGCTGTATCGCCCGAGCCGTGAACAGCGCCAGATCGTGCTTCCGCGCGGCTGAGCCGACCATGCAGCTGAACCACGAAATCCCGGATTTCGCCTATGCGTTCCGCGCGGTGGGCGACAGTTCGGTCCTCCTCGAGGACCGCGAAAACGGCGCGCCGCGGACGCTGGTCCAGAGCTTCGCGCTGACCCCGCAGTCGCTGCTGGATACCTGGACGGCGCCGGCCGCGGTCCGGGACATGACCGCCGAGCACCTGGCACCGGTGCTGGCGCTGAAGCCGGAGCTGGTGATCCTCGGTACCGGCAGGACCCAGCAGTTTCCGCCCGCCGCCGTCATGGCGGCCTGCCTGACCCTTGGCATCGGCATCGAAGTGATGGACAACCCGGCGGCCGCACGCACCTTCAACCTGCTGGCCGGCGAAGGCCGCAACGTGGCTGCGGCGATCCTCCTGCCGGGCTGAAATCGGTTGATTCCATTCAGGAAAGGCTGCCGTTGGCAGCCTTTTTCGTGGGGTTCTGCCCCGTAGCGCCACGCCCTGCGTGGCTGCGCGATCACTTCGGGGGCAGGTACAGCAATGGATCGACCGGCTTGCCGTTGTAGCGGATCTCGAAGTGCAGCATGTCGCGGGTGGTGCCGGTGCGGCCCATTTCGGCGATCTGCTCGCCGGCCTTCACGCTCTGGCCTTCATTGACCAGCCGCTTGCGGTTGTGGCCATAGGCCGACAGCCACTGGTCGTTGTGCTTGATGATGATCAGCTCGCCGAAACCGACCAGGCCTGCGCCCGAATACACGACCACGCCAGCGGCGGTCGCGCGCACCGGCTGGCCGCTGCTGCCGGCGATATCCACGCCCTGCTTGGTGACGTCGGCGCCGACGAAGCGCCCGACCAGCGCGCCATCGGCCGGCCAGCGCCAGTTGATGTTGCTTTTGATGGCGGTGGTCGGCGACGGGGTCGGTGCGGGCGCCGGGGTCGACGTGCCCGGACGCGGCGCGGTGACCACCGTGGTCGGTGCCCGGCCCGGGCTGCCACCCGGATACAGGCGCAGGGACTGCCCGGGGTAGATGGTGTACGGCTCGCTCAGCCCGTTCCACGCGGCCAGGTCGCGCGGGGTGATGTTGTGGATGCGTGCCAGCGCGTAGAGGGTGTCGCCCCGGCGCACCACCGCGGTCTGGCCGGGCTTGGCCACCGAGGTCTGCGGCGTCGTGTGCGCGGTGCGCCCGCCGGACGGCTTGACCACCGTGGCGGTGCCGCAGGCACTCAGGGTGGACACCACCAGCAGCAGCGCGGTCAGCCGCGCGGCCCCGCTCATACGATCAACACTCATGCGAACTTCGACCTCCAGACAAGCCAGGCCACCAGACCCACCACCAGTACAGTGGCGATCCAGCCCAGCGGTTCAATCCAACGCCGCAGCGCCGCCTCGGCACGTGCGCCGCCAATGCGGATCACCGCGGCCAGCACGTAGACACGCTTGCCACGACCGATCAGCATGCTGAGGAAGTACTGCGGCAGCGGTACGCCGACGATACCCGACGCCCATGTGAAGACCTTCATCGGGATCGGCATGAAGCCGCCCAGCACCAGGAAGGTGAACACCGCCCACGGCGACTCGGCCATCTTGGCCTGCACGATGGCGATGCCCCCTTCGATGCTGGTCAGCATGCCCATGGCGGCGAACAGCGGCTTGACTGCTTCGAAGGCGTAGTGGCCCAGTGCATAGCCGACCAGCGCGCCGGCCATCGAGCCGGCCAGGCTGAGCGTGGCGAACCACCAGCCGCGCTTGGGCTGGGCCACGCACATCGGCGCGAGCATCACCTCGGGCATCACCGGGAAGATGATCGCCTCGATGAAGCTCAGCACCGTCAGATAGGTGGGAGCGCGCTCGTGCGCGGCCCATTTCATTGCCCGCTCGTACAGCGGACCGAAGATCTTCATGACGCCATGCTCCTTGTAATCAGTCCAGCATGCCAGACAGCAGCGGCACGAACGTGACCGGCGCCAGTACCTGCTGCTCGACGCTGCCGTCTTCGCGACGGGTCAACTGGATCAACGATTGCGCCCCTGCCCCACCCACCGGCGCCACCAGGCGCCCGCCGACAGCGAGCTGCTCGACCAGCGCATCCACCAGCGCCGGCGCGGCCGCGGTGACGACCACGGCATCGAACGGGCCGTGTTCGGCCCAGCCGACACGGCCGTCGTCATGCTTGCTGCGGATGTTCATGCCCAGCGCGCGGAAGCGCTTGCGCGCCTGCCGCAGCAGGTCGCCAATGCGTTCGACGGTGTACACCTCCAGCCCCAGCGCCCCCAGCACGGCGGCCTGGTAGCCCGAGCCGGTGCCTACTTCGAGCACCTTCTTCGGTGCCGACTGCAGCACCGCCTCGGTCATCCGCGCCACCACCCACGGCTGGGAAATGGTCTGGCCGTGGCCGATCGGCAGCGCGGTGTCCTCATAGGCACGCGATGCCAGGGCCTCGTCGATGAACAGATGCCGCGGGACCACGCGGATCGCGTTGAGCGTGTCTTCGTCGACGATGCCGCTTTCGCGCAGGCGTTCGACCAGGCGGTCGCGCACGCGTTGCGAGGTCATGCCGATGCCAACCGCTTCGGGCTGCAGGCGCAGGCGCTGGCTCATGCGGGGCGATCCAGCGCGGCGGTCAGCCCGCCTACCCAGCTGGCGACCTTCTCCAGCGCCTGGTAGCGGGTCAGGTCGACCTGGATCGGGGTGATCGAGATGTAGCCGTTGCGCACCGCGTGGAAATCCGTGCCCGGGCCGGAGTCCTGTTCGCGACCGGCCGGGCCGATCCAGAACACTTCATTGCCGCGCGGGTCGCGCTGGGCGATGCAGCCTTCGGCACGGTGGCGGTTGCCCAGGCGGGTGACCTCGAAGCCACGCACCTCCGACCACGGCAGGTCGGGCACGTTGACGTTGAGGATGGTGTCGGCGGGCAGCGGATCGGCCTTGAGCCGGGTGACGATTTCCACCGCGGCACGCGCGGCGGTGTCGAAGTTGCGCGGGTCGTGGTTGTGCGTGACCAGCGACATCGCCACGGCGGGCAATCCGAGGAATCGCCCTTCCATCGCCGCCGACACGGTGCCGGAGTAGATGACGTCATCCCCGAGGTTGGCCGCGTTGTTGATGCCGGACACCACGATGTCCGGCTCGTACTCGAGCATGCCGGTCAGGGCCAGGTGGACGCAGTCGGTTGGCGTGCCGGCCACCGAGCAGGTGTAGTGGTCGATCCGCTTGACCCGTACCGGCAGGTCCAGGGTCAGCGAGTTGCTGGCCCCGGAGCGGTCGCGGTCGGGGGCGACCACCATCACGTCGTGGCCGGCGTCGCGCAGCACCGAGGCGAGCATCCTGATGCCGGGGGCATCGACACCGTCGTCGTTGCTGACCAGGATCCGCATCGAGGTTGTAACCGCTTGATTGTTCAAGACTTCATTTCCATCACTTTCCAGCGTTGGCGGGGCCGGCCTTCACCCGTTCCGGGATCACCGACCGCGCAAGTGCGTCAGCTATTGTGCCGCAAGCGGGCAGATCGGCCTACCCCGCGCGGAGGTAGGCAGGGCCGATTCCGGGCATTAGGCTGTACGCATGTCACATCCTGAAGACGAAGATCCGGCGGCGCTGTTCCGTGCCGCCATCGGCGAGGTCACCCCGCTGCGCAAGCCGGTCGCGGCACCGCCCGCGACGCCGCGGCCGAAGCCGCGCGCACGGATGGCCGAACAGGACGAGGACGCCGCGCGCGGGGAGTTCGCCCGGCTGCTGCGCGACAGCAGCCCGCTGGAAGCCGGCGACACCGCCAGCTACCGGCGCGACACCCTGCCGGCGCGGATGTTCCAGCGGCTCAAGCGCGGCCAGTATTCGGTGCAGGACGAGCTGGACCTGCACGGGGCCACCGCGGCGCAGGCCGAGACGCTGCTGCGGCAGTTCCTGCTGGAGGCGCACGCGCATGAGCATGGGTGCGTGCGCATCATCCATGGCAAGGGACTGCAGTCGGATGGAGGGGCGCCGGTGCTGAAGAACCTGGTGGACCGGCTGCTGCGCCAGCGCAATGACGTGCTGGCGTTTCATTCGGCGCCGGCCGGGCAAGGCGGGACCGGGGCGGTGCTGGTGTTGTTGGCGCGGCGGTAGAGCCGACCGGTGGAGCCGACCGGTAGAGCCGACTGTTAGTCGGCCGCTCTCCGCCTGAACCCCGCAGATCACCTTTACCGCGAAAGGCAGCCGACTAACAGTCGGCGCTACCCCGGGCTGCGCCGGCCATCATTCGGCGTCACCCCGCGCTGCGCCGGCCATCATTCGGCGTCACCCCGGTCTGCCACGGCGGCGTCCGTTACCGGGCCCAGTTCGTGCAGGACGGCGGTGGCGTAGCAGCCCGGCGGCAATGCGAAGGTCAGCTCCAGTACGTCCGCTTCCAGCCAGCGGTGCTGCAGGTTGGCCGGGCGCAGGCGCAACGCGCGGCGCTCCTGCTTCAGGCGGGCGCCTTCCAGGCCGGCGCGCAGCTGCAGGGATTGTTCGTCGCTGATCGCAGCCAGCTCCAGCGCCGCTGCCGCACCCGTGCTGCGCAGCTCGCCCTCGCCCCACAACGGGCCACTGGGGTGGATGTCGAAACGCCCCAGCCGGTCGGCCAGCAGGTCGGTCCACGGCTCGGGGCCGAACACGCTGCGGCTGCCGTCCAGCATCCACACCTCGCCGTCCAGCGGGCTGTCCCAGTTGCCCTGCGCCACGCGCTCGGCCAGTACCTGGTTGAACAGCGCCGAGCGTGCCGCCGAAAGCAGCAGCGAGCGCTGGTCCGGACGCACCCGGCGGCCACCAAACATCGCCAGCGCGGCCGGCACGTTGCCACCATCGCGCCCGAAACGCTGCTCGCCGAACCAGTTGGGCAGGCCGCGCGCGGCGATCAGCGACAACCGCTCGTCGATCGCCTTCGCCTCGCCCTCCACCTTCCGCAGCACCAGCCGGAAGCGGTTGCCGGCCAGCGCACCACGCTGCAGCTTGCGGTTGTGCCAGGTGGACGCGATGACCTCGACCTCATCCGACGCCAGCAGCGCGATGTCCGGCGCAACGCGCTTGGGCAGGTGCACGCTGAAGCGCTGGGTGGTGACGGCATGGCGATCCTTCATGCCGGCGTAGCTCACCGCCATGTCCGGCAGCCCAGCCCACCGGGCCAGCAGCTTCGCCACATGCACGGTGTTGGCGCCGCGCTTGCGGATCGTCAGCAGCAGGTGCTCGCCTTCCCCGCTCGGCTCGAACGCCGGCAGTTCGTCGACCTGGAAATCCTCGGGCGCGGTGCGGATGTCAGCGCGCAGCAAGGGCGCGCCGAACGCCAGCGGCAACGGAATCACAGCGCCACCAGCAGCACGACGGCCTGCGCGGCGATGCCTTCCCCGCGTCCGGTAAACCCCAGCTTCTCCGAGGTGGTCGCCTTGACGCTCACCGCGTCCAGCGCGATCCCCAGCAGCGCGGCAATGCGTTCGCGCATGGCCAGCGCATGCGGGCCGACCTTGGGACGCTCGCAGATCACGGTGACGTCGGTGTTGCCGACCTGCCAGCCGCGCTCGCGCAGCAGCTGGTTGCAGTGTTCAAGGAAGCGGCTGCTGTCGGCGCCCTTCCAGCGCATGTCCGACGGGGGGAAATGCTGGCCGATGTCGCCCAGCGCCAACGCGCCGAGCATGGCGTCGCACAGCGCGTGCAGGATCACGTCGCCGTCGCTGTGCGCAAGCACGCCGCAGCTGTGCTCGACCCGGACCCCGCCCAGCATGATGTGGTCACCCTCGCCAAAAGCGTGGACGTCGTAGCCCTGGCCGATGCGGACGGGCGGGAAAGCAGGCGTGTTCATGGTGGTAACCCAACGGTAGGGCCGGGCACGGCCCGGCCGGGTGACAGGGGCGCAACGCGCGGACTCAGGTCCCGCGGCGCGACAGCTCGAATTCGAATCGCGACAGATCGGCCGGGGTGGTGACCTTGAAGTTGTCCTCGCTGCCCTCGACCAGCAACGGGCGCAGCCCCTGCCGCTCCATTGCCATGGCGTCGTCGGTCACCTCCACGCCCGCCGCTGCCGCATCCTGCAGCGCACGCGCCAACTGGTGGCGGCGGAACAGCTGCGGGGTCAACGCACGCCACAGCCGTGCGCGCGGCTCGGTGCCGTCGATGCCGCCGTCGTCGCCGGCGCGCTTGAGGGTGTCGCGCACGGGCGCGGCCAGGATCGCCCCGACCGGGTCGTTGCGGCCGACCTCGAGCAGGCGCCCGAGGTCGGCAGCGGCCAGGTTCGGGCGTGCCGCATCGTGGACCAGGACGAAATCGTCCGCGCGCACGCTGTCCGGCAGCGCCTGCAGCCCGGCCAGCACCGACGCGGCGCGGGTCGCGCCGCCGGTGCAGGTCAGGATCGGCTTGTCGGCCAGCGACTGCCAGCCCGGCCAGTCGGCGTCGTGGTCGGCAATCACCACCATCACCCCGGCCACGACCGGGTGCGAGAGCAGCGCTTCCAGGGTGTGTGCGAGCAGCACCCGGTCGCCCGCGAGCAGATACTGCTTGGGCACCGGCCCACCGAATCGGGCACCCCGACCCGCGGCCGGGACCACCGCCCAGACACTGCCCATCAGGGCACTTCCTGGTGCGGCGCGTCCGGGTCGGCCAGCACCGCCGGCGCACGCGGCGGCGCCACCGGGGCGTTCTCCACCACGCGGTAGAACTTCTCGCCGGGCTTGATCATGCCCAGCTCGCTGCGCGCACGTTCCTCGATGGCGGCCTCGCCTTCCTTGAGGTCCTTGACCTCGGCCGCCAGCGCATCGTTGCGCTGCTGCAGGCCGGCGTTGTCGCGTTTCTGGGCTTCGACCTGGGCTTCGAGCATCATCACTTCTCCCGAATTGCCCGGGCCGAACCAGAAGCGGTACTGCAGCCATGCCAGCAGTACCGCCAGCACCAGCAGCAGCCAGCGCCAGGTGCGCATGCGGGTCAGCGCTTCAGCGAAACGAACGCGTCACGCCCGGCGTAACGCGCACCGGCACCGAGCGCTTCCTCGATGCGCAGCAGCTGGTTGTACTTGGCCACGCGATCGCTGCGGCACAGCGAGCCGGTCTTGATCTGGGTGGCGGTGGTGGCCACGGCGATGTCGGCGATGGTGGTGTCTTCGGTTTCGCCCGAACGGTGCGAGACCACGGCCGCGTAGTTGGCCTTGTGCGCCATCGCGATCGCTTCCAGGGTTTCGGTCAGGGTGCCGATCTGGTTGACCTTGATCAGGATGGCGTTGGCGGTGCCGGACTCGATGCCTTCCTTGAAGATCTTCGGGTTGGTCACGAACAGGTCGTCGCCGACCAGCTGCACCTGCTTGCCGATGCGGTCGGTGAGCAGCTTCCAGCCCGCCCAGTCGTTCTCGGCCAGGCCATCTTCGATCGTGATGATCGGGTACTGCGCGGCCCAGTCGGCCAGGAAGTCGACGAACTGCTCCGAGCCCAGGCGCTTGTTCTCGCCGACCAGGTTGTACTTGCCGTTCTCGTAGAACTCGCTGGAGGCCACGTCCAGGCCCAGCAGCACGTCTTCACCCGCGGTGTAACCGGCCTTGCCGATCGCTTCGAGGATGGTGTCGAGCGCTTCGACGTTGCTGCGGAAGTCCGGCGCGAAGCCGCCTTCGTCACCCACTGCGGTGCTCAGGCCATGGCCCTTGAGCACCGACTTGAGCGAATGGAAGATTTCGGTGCCGGCGCGCAGCGCTTCGGAGAACGAGGTGAAGCCGACCGGCAGCACCATGAATTCCTGGAAGTCGACGTTGTTGTCGGCATGCGCGCCGCCGTTGATGATGTTCATCATCGGCACCGGCAGGGTGACGTCGCGCCCCTGCGCCAGGTACTGCCACAGCGCCTGCTTCTTCGAGGCCGCCACGGCATGCGCGTTGGCCATCGACACCCCGAGCAGCGCGTTGGCGCCCAGGCGGCCCTTGTTCTCGGTGCCGTCCAGGTCGATCAGGCGACGGTCCAGGCCTTCCTGGTCGGCGGCGTCGAAGCCCTTCAGGGCCGAGGCGATGGTGGTGTTGACGTTGTTGACCGCGTTGCGCACGCCCTTGCCCAGGTAGCGGGTCTTGTCGCCATCACGCAGCTCGACCGCTTCCTTGGTGCCGGTGGAGGCACCCGACGGCACGGCGGCGCGGCCGAACGAGCCGTCCTCCAGGGTGACTTCGGCTTCCAGCGTGGGATTGCCACGGCTGTCGAGGATTTCACGGGCGTGGATGCTGCGGATCGCGGTCATGGCGGGCCAATTTCCAGTCGGTAAGGGGAAGGCGCCGCCCTGTGGCGGCGCGTGAAACATGCGTCGTGATTATGCAGCAGAACGCGCGGCTTTTCGCTCGCGGGCGGCGCTGATGAAGCCGATGAACAGCGGGTGGCCATCGCGCGGGGTGGACAGGAATTCCGGGTGGGCCTGGCAGGCCAGGAACCACGGGTGCTGGTCGCGCGACAGTTCGATCACTTCCACCAGCGTGTCGTCCATCGACTTGCCGGCGATCACCAGCCCGGCATCTTCGAGCTGGGTGCGGTAGCGGTTGTTGAACTCGTAGCGGTGGCGGTGACGCTCGGACACCACGTCCTTGCCGTACAGCTCACGGGCCAGCGTGCCCGGCTTCAGGCGCTGCTCCTGCAGGCCCAGGCGCATGGTGCCGCCGAGGTCGCTCTTGTCGTCGCGCTTTTCGACATCGCCGGTGGCGGTGCGCCATTCGGTGATCAGCCCGATCACCGGATTCGGCGACTGGCGGTCGTTCTCGGTGCTGTTGGCGCCGTCCAGGCCGACCACGTTGCGGGCGAAGTCGACCACGGCGGCCTGCATGCCGTAGCAGATGCCGAAGTACGGCATCTGCTGCTCACGGGCGAACTGCGAGGTCAGCACCTTGCCTTCGAAGCCACGGTCGCCGAAGCCACCCGGCACCAGGATGCCGTCGACGTCCCTGAGCGCGGCCATGTCAGTGCCTTCCAGATCCTGCGCTTCCAGCCACTTCAGGTTGACCCTGGTGCGCTGGCGCAGGCCGCCGTGCTTGAGCGCCTCGCCCACCGACTTGTAGGCGTCCTGGTGGTCGACGTACTTGCCGACCACGGCGATGGTGACTTCGTCCACCGGGTGCAGGGTCGCATCCAGCGCGGCTTCCCATTCGTGCAGGTCGGCCGGACCGGCCTTGTCGCCGAGCTTGAGCTGGTTGATGACGATCTCGTCCAGGCCCTGCGCGTGCAGGCCCATCGGAATGCGGTAGAGCACGTCGACGTCAGGCACGCTGATCACGGCACGTTCGGAGACGTTGGTGAACTGGGCGATCTTGCGGCGCTCGGAGTCGGGCACCGGCTGCTCGGAACGGCACAGCAGCACGTCGGGCTGGATGCCGATCGAACGCAGCTCCTTGACCGAGTGCTGGGTCGGCTTGGTCTTGAGCTCGCCGGCGGCGGCGATGTACGGCACCAGGGTGAGGTGCATGAACAGCGCCTTTTCCGGGCCGCGCTCGGTACGCACCTGGCGGATGGCTTCCAGGAACGGCAGCGATTCGATGTCGCCCACGGTGCCGCCGATCTCGACCAGCGCCACGTCGAAGCCTTCGGTGGCTTCGTCCATGCAGCGGCGGATTTCATCGGTGATGTGCGGAATGACCTGCACGGTGGCGCCGAGGTAGTCGCCGCGACGTTCCTTGCGGATCACGTTTTCGTAGATGCGGCCGGTGGTGACCGAGTTCTTGCGGCTCAGGCGGGTGCGCACGAAACGCTCGTAGTGGCCCAGGTCCAGGTCGGTCTCGGCGCCGTCGTCGGTGACGTAGACCTCGCCGTGCTGGAACGGGCTCATGGTGCCCGGGTCGACGTTGATGTACGGGTCGAGCTTCATCATCGTGACCTTCAGGCCACGGGCTTCGAGGATGGACGCCAGCGAGGCGGCGGCGATGCCTTTGCCAAGCGAGGAAACCACGCCGCCGGTTACGAAGATCAAGGGAGTCATGGCTGGAGGTGTCCTGTCAGGAAGGGGAAAACGGCGCCGGCGCGGGGGGCGACGGACGACGTGAAGGGGAAATCGGGACGGGAGCGGTCGGCAGCGGAATGGTCGCGCGCCGGGGCATCCTGCGAGGTCGGGGGGGCCGTGCCGGTCGCCGATGGGACCGTCACCTCCTGCCTACCCTGCTGGCGGTCGCGCACGACCAGACCAGTCCATTCGCTGATGGATGACACGCACTGCTCCCGGAAAGCCATAGTTTACAGAGTGGAGCGCCCAAGCCCAAGGGGCAGGAACGAAGACGCCCCGGCAAGCCGGGGCGTCGGGGCAGCCTGGAAGCGCGGTCAGCGCTTCTTCCGGGCCTCTTCTTCCTCTTCCTGCTGCGGCACCTGCTGGCCCTTGGCCTTCATTTCGGCAGTGGCGGCAGCACGGCGCTTGGCCTTGGCGTCGGCTTCGGACTGGGCCCGGGCCTCGGCCTGTTCGCCCTGCTGCGCGGTGGACTGGCCCTGTCCGGCGTTCTGGGCCATGGCCAGCGGCACGGCCACGACGGCGGCGGCAATGGCAACGATGGTCAGCAACTTCTTCATGGGGTCTCCTCGCTATGGCTGGGGATGGCGTGGCCGGGGGGCCGGCTTTCACCACCGGAACCATTCTATCGCGGGCTGGTCGGCCGCCCCCTGAACGTGCGGCGTGCAAAAAAGCCGTCCAGACCGCAAACTTCGCCGTCGCTTTGCGCTTTATGAAGACCGATGAACACCCGCTATAACGCCGCCGATATTGAAGTCCTGTCTGGCCTGGACCCGGTCAAGCGCCGCCCCGGCATGTACACCGACACCGCCCGCCCGAACCATCTGGCCCAGGAAGTGATCGACAACGCCGTGGACGAGGCCCTGGCCGGGCATGCCCGGACGGTCGAGGTCACGCTGTACAAGGACGGCAGCTGCGAGGTCAGCGATGACGGCCGCGGCATGCCGGTGGACATCCACCCGGAAGAAAAAATCCCCGGCGTGGAGCTGATCCTGACCCGCCTGCATGCAGGCGGCAAATTCAGCAACAAGAACTACACCTTCTCCGGCGGCCTGCACGGCGTGGGCGTGAGCGTGGTCAATGCGCTGTCGACCCTGGTGGAAGTGCACATCAAGCGCGAAGGCAGCGAGCACCGCATCACCTTCCGCAACGGCGACCGCGCCACCCCGCTGGAGGTGGTGGGGACGGTGGGCAGGAAGAACACCGGCACCCGGGTGCGCTTCTGGGCCGATCCGAAGTACTTCGACACGCCCAAGTACAACCTGCGGGCGCTTCGCCACCTGCTGCGCGCCAAGGCCGTGCTGTGCCCTGGCCTGACCGTGAAGCTGCGCGACGAAGCCACCGACGAGCAGGACACCTGGTACTTCGAGGACGGCCTGAGCGACTACCTGAAGGCCGAGCTGGGCGAGCGCGAGATGCTGCCGGCGGAGCTGTTCGTGGGTTCGCTGAAGAAGGACACCGAGGTGGTGGACTGGGCGGTGGCGTGGCTGCCGGAAGGTGAACTGGTCCAGGAAAGCTATGTCAACCTGATCCCGACGGCGCAGCACGGCACCCATGCCAACGGGCTGCGCACGGGCCTGACCGAGGCCCTGCGCGAGTTCTGCGACTTCCGCAACCTGCTGCCGCGCGGGGTGAAGCTGGCGCCGGAAGATGTGTGGGACCGGGTGTCGTTCGTGCTGTCGCTGAAGATGACCGACCCGCAGTTCAGTGGCCAGACCAAGGAACGGCTGTCGTCGCGACAGGCGGCGGGCTTCGTCGAGGGCGCTGCGCACGACGCTTTCAGCCTGCTGTTGAACCAGAATGTCACCCTGGGCGAGGCGATCGCGCAGCTGGCGATCGAGCGCGCCAGTGCGCGCCTGAAAACCGAGAAGCTGGTGGTGCGCAAGAAGGTCACCCAGGGTCCCGCCCTGCCCGGCAAGCTGGCCGACTGCATCAGCCAGGACCTGTCGCGTACCGAGCTGTTCCTGGTGGAAGGCGATTCGGCCGGCGGCAGTGCCAAGCAGGCGCGCGACAAGGACTTCCAGGCGATCATGCCGCTGCGCGGCAAGATCCTGAACACCTGGGAGGTGGCGTCGGGCAGTGTGCTGGCGTCGGAGGAAGTCCACAACCTGGCGATCGCGATCGGCTGCGATCCGGGCAAGGACGACATCACCGGGCTGCGCTACGGCAAGGTGGTGATCCTGGCCGACGCCGACTCGGACGGCCTGCACATCGCGACGTTGTTGACGGCGCTGTTCCTCAAGCACTTCCCGGCGCTGGTGGATGCCGGCCACGTGTTCGTGGCGATGCCGCCGCTGTTCCGCGTGGACGTGGGCAAGCAGGTGTTCTACGCGCTGGACGAGGAAGAAAAGCGTTCGCTGCTGGACAAGATCGAGCGCGAGAAGATCAAGGGCCAGGTCAATGTGACCCGCTTCAAGGGTCTGGGCGAGATGAATCCGATGCAGCTGCGCGAGTCGACGATCCATCCCGACACGCGCCGCCTGGTGCAGCTGACCGTCGACGACGGTGAGCAGACCAGCGCGCTGATGGACATGCTGCTGGCCAAGAAGCGCGCCGGCGATCGCAAGCAGTGGCTTGAGAACAAGGGCGACCTGGCTTCGCTGGAAGTCTGATTCGAAGAAATCCCGCTTCGGCGGGATTTTTTTTGGCTCTGGCTGGTGGCGGGCAATCCCGTGGTGCCGGGCCCTGCCCGGCAGCTTCACGCATCTGGGAGAACAGCCCTTGGCTGATGCATGCACTGGGCTGGGCCGGCGGGGGCGGGGTTGCGGGACACGCCGTGAATCCGTCCATGGAGGCTTGTAGAAAACATCCATGTTTTCTACAGTCCCGCAACCCCGCCCCCGCCGACCCTCTACGGTGTGTTGGTGGCCATGGGAGATCAACGGCGGTGCCGATCATTTTCATGCGTTGACGGATGTTGGTGCCGTGCGTGCGTTCGTTCGGGAACCGAACCTACCAGCGCACCGCGTAGAGCCACGCCCTGCGTGGCTGCCTTTTCCATCCGCACACGACCATCTGTCGGGGGCGGCCGGCGGGTAGCCCCCGTAGGGACTGTCAAAAACATGGATGTTTTTGACAAGCCTCCATGGATGGATTCACGGCGTGTCCCGGAGGGGGCTGCCCGTCGGCCGCCCCAGCTCGGACGAATGAAAACGCTGCTCTTCGCGACCAGCCAGCAGACACAAAAAACCCGGCCGAAGCCGGGTTTTTCTTGTTTCAAACCAACCCGATCAGGCCCAGCCGAACAGCTCGAACAGCTTCAGGATCAGGTAGGCGCAGCCGCCGGCGGCCGGGATGGTGAGGATCCACGCCCAGACGATGCGTTCGATCACGCCGAAGCGCAGCGAGCGCGGGTTCTTGGCGTAGCCCACGCCCATGATCGCGGTGGAAATGCTGTGCGTGGTCGAGACCGGCATGCCGAAGTGCGCGGCCAGGGTCAGGATCGTCGCCGAGCTGGTTTCCGCCGCGAAACCGTGGATCGGGTGCAGCTTGACCATCTTGTGGCCCAGCGTCTTGATGATCTTCCAGCCGCCCGAGGCCGTACCCGCAGCCATCACCACCGCGCAGGTCAGCACGATCCACATCGCGATACCGTCACCGGCGTGTGCGTCCGGGTGCATGAAGGCCAGCCAGGACGGCAGGTCGTTCAGTGCGCCGGTCGCCTCGGCGCCGATCAGGGTCATGGCGATGATGCCCATGGTCTTCTGCGCGTCGTTGTGGCCGTGGGCGAAGCCCATGTAGGCCGCCGAGACGATCTGCGCCTTGCCGAAGAACGCGTTGACGATGCGCGGGCGGGCCAGGCGGCCCAGCCAGCCACCGGCCTTGGCCATGCCCGCGATGATCGCCCACAGCAGCAGCATCACCACGATGCCGAGCAGGAAGCCGGCGATCGGCGAGGTGATCATCGGCAGGAACACCTTCCACAGCAGGCCCTTGTTCTGCGCCCAGGTGCCGATGCGCTCGGACCAGATCAGCGCGTCCCAGTTGTTGTGGGCGGCGGCCAGGCCGGCGCCGCACAGGCCGCCGATCAGCGCGTGCGACGACGACGAGGGAAGGCCCTTCCACCAGGTGATCAGGTTCCAGATGATGCCGCCCAGCAGCGCGCACAGGATCACCTGCGGGGTGACGTCGACCACGCCGGTGTTGAGCAGGCCCGAGGCGATGGTCAGCGCCACCGCGGTGCCGGTCAGCGCGCCGATGAGGTTCATGAAGGCGGCCAGCATCACCGCCCAGCCGGGCGAGAGCACCTTGGTCGCCACCACGGTGGCGATGGAATTGGCGGTGTCGTGGAAGCCGTTGATGAACTCGAAGACGAGCGCGGCCAGGATCACCACCAGAACGAGGGTCAGCATGCTGTGGCGTCCGTCAGCTGTTCTTCAGGACGATCTGGTACGCCACCACGCCGGCCTCGCGGCAACGGTCGATGGCCTTTTCCAGGATCTCGAAGAATTCCTTGAGCAGGAACATCTGCAGGTTGTCCAGGCGACCGGAATAGATGTCGCGGTACAGCTCGAGCATCAGGCGGTCGGCTTCGTTCTCCAGCGCGCGCAGCTTCTCGTTGAGCGCGGTCATCCGGTCCAGGTTCATGTGGCGCAGGTCGTTGACCATCTCCACCACCACGCTGGCGGCCTGCTCGAGCATCGCCGCGCGCGGCGCGAAGTCGATGTGCTCCAGGTGCTTGGTCGCCAGCGAGTAGCGGTCGGCGAACTTCTCGACCTGCTTGGGGATCTTGTACAGGGCCGACCCCAGCGCTTCGATGTCTTCGCGCTCGATGGGGGTCATGAAGCTGTCCACCAGCGCCTGGCTGATCTTGTCCGAAGCCGCGCGTTCGCGCAGGCGGGCCAGCTTGAAGGCATCCAGCGCCGGCTGGCGGTCGGCGTCGCGCAGCATCGAATGCAGCGCCCTGGCGCTGTCCTGGGCGGCCTGGGCAGCCTCGTCCAGCAGGGTGTAGAACTGTTTGCCGGAGCCGAAAATGGTCTGCAGAGAGAACATTGAGAAACCTATTCGCCGTCGAGGAAGGACGGCACCGGGCGGAATTATGACGGTTTGATGTCCAATCCGGGTACTCCCCATCGTCTTCACATCGTCGAGGGGCCACCTGAACGACCCTGTTTGCTTCCCTCCCCCCGGCTTTTGTTAAGATGCGCGGGCACCTTCGGGTGCACTCTATGGACGACGACCCTTACCCCCCGCCGCGCCCCCCAGGCCTGACCTGGCCAGGCAGCCGCCGCCATCGCCTGAACACGCCCTCCCTGCCACCAACCGGGGACGACGCCCGTGTTTGAACTGATTCTGCTTGTTTTCGCCCTGATCCTGCTCAACGGGTTCTTCGCCATGTCCGAGATGTCGGTCATGACCTCGCGCAAGAGCCGCCTGAAGCAGATGGCCGGTTCCTCCAAGCGTGCCGCCAAGGCGCTTGAACTGTCCGAAAAGCCCGAAAGCTTCCTTTCCACGGTGCAGATCGGCATCACCGTCATCGGCGTGCTGACCGGTCTGCTGGGCGGCGACGCCATCGGCGAGGCCATCGCCGGCTGGATCAAGGGCCTGATGCCCGGGTTCGGCCACGCCGAGCTGGTCGGCAAGGGCTTGGCCGTCACCTTGATCACCTTCGTCACGCTGATCTTCGGCGAACTGGTGCCCAAACGCCTTGCCCTGACCCGGTCGGAAGACATTGCCGGGCTCGTCGCCCTGCCGATGAGCTGGCTGGCCAAGCTGGCCTTCCCCTTCGTCTGGCTGCTGTCCAGGACCACCCGGTTGGTGCTTCGCCTGTTGGGCCTCGGCAACGACGAAGCCGCCACGGTGACCGAAGAGGAGATCCGCATGCTGGTGGCCGAAAGCCACGAGGCCGGCGTGATCGACGCGCATGAGCGCGACATGATGAACCGGGTGATGCGCCTGGGCGACCGCACCGCCGACAGCCTGATGACCCCGCGCAACCGGATCGCATGGCTGGATGTCCAGGCCGATGCGGACAAGAATTTCGCTGCCATGCGCGAGCATGAGTTCTCGCGCTACCCGGTCTACCGGGGCAACGACCAGGACATCGTCGGCGTGCTCGAAGTGAAGAGCCTGGTCACCCGCCTGGTGCGCGACGATCATTCGCTGTTCCAGCAGCTGCGCGATCCGCTCTACGTCTCCGATTCCACCCATGCGATGAAGCTGCTGGAGATCTTCCGCGAGGAACAGCAGTCGATGGCGCTGGTGGTGGACGAGTACGGCGAGATCCAGGGCCTGGTGACCATCAGCGACCTGATGGGCGCCGTGGTGGGCCGCATGCAGTCGGTGGAAAACGTCGACGAGGACGCGCTGGTGGTGACCCGTGAGGACGGCTCGCTGCTGGTGGACGGTTCGCTGTCGATCGAAGACCTGCGCGAACTGATGGGCAACGCCGAACTGCCCGATGCCGAAGACGGCGACTACTACACACTGGCCGGCATGTGCATCCATTACTTCGGCCGCATCCCGCACGCCGGCGAGTACTTCGACTGGGCCGGCTGGCGCATCGAGATCGTCGACCTGGACGGGGCGCGCGTGGACAAGCTGCTGATGCGCGCGCTGGCCGAAGAGGAGAGCGATGAACTCACCGGCTGATCCGCCCCCCGCGCCGGAACAGAGCCGGCCGGAATACCAGAACGAAGGCATCCGCACGCTGCTGGCGATGTTCGACCACGGCGATCCCGACGAACGCCTGCGCCTGGGGCAGATCCTGCAGGGCCTGCAGCAGAGCGCGTTCGGCGTGTTCCTGTTCGTGGCGATCCTGCCCTCCTTCATCCCGATCCCGGGGTTGGGCGGCGCGGTCAGCGGACCGCTGGTGATCCTGATCGGTGCACAGATGCTGTGCGGGTTGCGCCGCCCGTGGCTGCCGGGGTTCATCGCCAACCGCGGCCCCCGTCGCGGCACGATGCACCGCTTCCTTGCCCGTATCGACAGGCCGTTGCGGCGCCTTGATCGCATGCTGAAACCGCGGCGGCCGGTGCTGCTGGTTCCGGTGGCCGCGCACGCCTTCACCGGGCTGCTGCTGGTATTGATCGGGCTGCTGCTGTCGCTGCCCATTCCCTTCACCAACTACCTGTTCGGTTTCCAGCTGCTGCTGTTCTCGCTGGCGCTGCTGGAGCGCGACGGCACGTTGATGCTGATCAACTGGATCGGCGCGATCGCCGCGGTGGTGTTCTTCAGCTTCAGCTCCGGGCAGCTGGTGGAGTACCTGAGCGAGCTGGTGCAGCGCTGGTTCTGAGCGCAGGAGCGTCCCGACCAACGGTCGGGACCTACCGGCATGGGCGGCGCGCGGATGGCCTCCAACAATCACCGGGGGGTCGGGTGACCATCACAGGCCGCACCCGACCGTTGTTCGGGTGACCATCACAGGCCGCACCCGACCGTTGCTCGGGTGACCATCACGGGTAACACCCGACCGTTGGTCGGGTGACCATTACGGGTAGCACCCGACCGTTGGTCGGGTGCGGATCGGCCACGATCAGCGCAGATCGACCACGCCGTTGTCCGACATCGCGGACGGGTCGTCGGACACCGCCGACAGCACGAAGCTCAGGGCCTTGCCCAACAGCGTGCCCGGGCCGTCCCAGTACTCGGCTGATTCGGCGCTGACGTGGATCAGGCGCAGGTTCGGATCGTCCTTGCCGCCCGGGAAGAACAGCTTCATCGGCGGCGACCACAGTTCGTCGATCTTGGCGCGGTCATCGACGATCCGCGCGATCCCCGCAACCGAGACGTAGGTGTTCTTCGACTGCGAGGCGTAGGACACGTTGACGCGCGGGTTCAGCGCGATCTCGGCCACCTTCGGGCTGTCGGCGGCAACCGCGAACCACAGGTCGCCGTCGAACTCGACTTCCTGGGTACCCAGCGGACGACTGTACAGCCGCCCGTCGACGCCCGTGGTGGTGAACATGGCGATGTCCACGCCACGGATCAGTTCGGCCAATTGTCTGATGTGCTGTTGGCGATCGATATCGGCCATGGGATGACTCCTGCAAATGGAGCCCCATCACACCAAGGTGGCGGCCATGGCGACGTGAACCGGACGGTCACGCCGCCTTCGCGATCCGTTGCGCGCGCGACTGCCGCCGTCAAACGCGTCGGTGCCTCCTTGCCGGGACGCGTGGCGACGCGTTCGTCATCACGACCGGTGCGGGTTGGCCTGGTGCGCCTGCATGGCGAGGCCGAACGAGCGCTTGCGGGCGGCGTGGTCGTAGATGTTGGCGGTGAGCAGCAGCTCGTCCGGCGTGTGGCGCGCGACGAACGCGGCCATGCCCTCGCTCACCTGGCGCAGGTCGCCGACCACCGCGCAGGCCAGCGCATTCTGGACGCCCAGCTTCTCGTGCGGCTGCCAGAACGCCTCGATGTCGTCGATCGGCGGCGGAATCAAGCCCGGCTTGCCGCGGCGCAGGTTGACGAAGCTCTGCTGCTGGGTGGTGAACAGGCGCTTGGCCTCGGCCTCCGTTTCGGCCGCGACCACGTTCAGGCCCAACACCGCGTAGGGCGCGGCGAGGTACTGCGAGGGACGGAACTCGCGGCGATAGACCGCCAGCGCTTCGTCCATCGCGTCGGGCGCGAAGTGCGAGGCGAACGCGAACGGCAGGCCCATGGCTGCGGCCAGGCGCGCACTGAACAGGCTGGAGCCGAGCAGCCACACCGGGACCGGAATGCCGGCACCGGGCACCGCGCGGACCGCCTGCCCCGGCTGCGCCGGCTCGAAGTAATGCAGCAGTTCGCGTACGTCCTGCGGGAACTGGTCGGCGCTGTCGAAGTAGCGGCGCAGCGCCCGTGCAGTGGGCTGGTCGGTACCCGGCGCGCGGCCCAGGCCCAGGTCGATGCGGTCCGGGTACAGCGAGGCCAGCGTGCCGAACTGCTCGGCCACCTGCAGCGGCGAATGGTTGGGCAGCATGATCCCGCCGGCACCGACCCGGATGCGCTGGGTGCCACCGGCTACATGCCCGATCAGGACCGCCGTGGCGGCGCTGGCGATGCCGGGCATGTTGTGGTGTTCGGCCAGCCAGTAGCGGTGGTAGCCCCAGCCTTCGGCGTGCTGGGCAAGGTCCAGCATGTTGGCGAAGGCCGCCGTGGTATTGCTGCCTTCACAGACCGGGGCCAGATCAAGGATCGAAAGTTGCATGCGCGCGTTCCATCAAAGGGTATTGCCCAGGGATGGGGGCGCGGCCGCCGGATACCATGGGCGCTGGCGGAATGGTGATTCCTGCGGGATGGCCAGGGCCGGCCACCCCGCGCGATCAGCCGGGGGTGAGGTCCACCAGCGGCTTCAGCTCCGGATCCAGCGCCACGCGCTCGTCGAACACGAAACACCGCCCCTCATACCCTTCGCCGCCGACCTCTTCGAAATAGCCGAGGATGCCGCCCTCGAGCTGCAGCACGTTGTCCATGCCGTCGTTGCGCATCCACAGCGCGGCCTTCTCGCAGCGGATGCCGCCGGTGCAGAAGCTCACCACGGTGCTGTCGCGCAGCGCCTCGCGATGCGGCGCCAGCGCCTCGGGCAGGTCGGTGAACTTGGTGATCGGCAGCACCAGCGCGTCCTGGAAGGTGCCGTATTCGATTTCCTGGGTGTTGCGGGTATCGAGCATCACCACCGGCTTGCCGGCGTCATCGTGGCCCTGCCGCAGCCAGCGCTGCACCGTGGCCGGGTCCACCGAGGGCGCGCGCGGGTAGGCCAGGGGCTGGCCGTCGTCGATGCGGAAGCTGATGATCTCTGCTTTCACCTTCGCCTTGAGCCGGGCAAACGGCTGCATCTGGCTGTAGCTGGTCTTGATCCGCAGGCCCGCGAACCTCGGGTCGGCGCGCAGTTCGGCGTAGAACCCGTCGATGCCGGCTTCCGGACCCGCCAGGAACAGATTGATGCCCTCCCCCGCCACCAGCACCGTGCCGCGCAGCGCGGCCGCCTCGGCGCGCGCCAGCAGCGTGGCGCACAGCGCGTCGGGGTCGGCGATGGGGGTGAAGTGGTAGGCGGCAGTGTTGGCGATCATCGGACGATTTTACCGCGCGGTCAGCCGCGCAGCAGCACGAACGGCAGCAGCACCAGCGCCGCCGCCACCAGCATGCCGGCCAGCACCGCCACCACGAAGAGCGGACGGCGCCGCAGCAGCGTGCGGAAGGTTTCCGCAGTGCCGTCGGCCAGCGCGGCCTGGCGCTCCGCGCGCACCCGCTCGCCGCGCGCCTGCTGGTAGTCGCCCATCAGCGTCTTGGCCCGGGGCTGGTCGGCGTCGTCCCGGATCCAGATCCCACCAAAGGAAATCCCCCAGGGGCTGGGCTCGGTGCGGTAATGGGCGATGCCGGCCCGGTCCAGCAGGGCGGTCACCTCCTGGATTTCATCGTCCGCGACGTTGCGCAGGTTGAGCAGCAGTTTCGACATGGGCCCATGATAGCGCCCGACGATGCGCTACCCTTGCGTCCCCGTTTTCCACCGGTGCCGCCCATGGCTCGTCTGCCCAAGTTCCTGCTTGTTCCCGCGCTGCTGTCGCTGCTGGCCGCGTGCACCCCGCCCGGTCCGCCGCCGGGGGGCAGCATCGCCACCTTCGAGAAGATCGATACGCAGCCCGGCACCGGCGCCGAGGCCACCCCCGGCAGCACGGTGGTGGTCCACTACACCGGCTGGGTGTACGACGAGAAGGCGGCCGACAAGCACGGTGAGAAGTTCGACAGTTCGGTCGATCGGGGCGAGCCGTTCAGCTTCGGACTCGGCCAGGGCCAGGTGATCCGCGGCTGGGACGAAGGCTTCGCCGGCATGAAGGTCGGCGGCAAGCGCACGCTGATGATTCCCGCCGCGTATGGCTACGGCGCCTCCGGGGCCGGCCCGATTCCGCCGAATGCCTCGCTGGTGTTCGACGTCGAGCTGCTCGACGTCAAGCCGCGTTGAGCCGTCGATGAGCATCGACGTACGCGCGCCGGGTCGGGTCGCGATCATCGGGGGCGGTCCGGCCGGCCTGATGGCGGCCGAAACCGTGCGCGCCGCCGGCCATGCCGTGGACCTTTACGAGGCCAAGGGCTCGCCCGGGCGCAAGTTCCTGATCGCCGGCAAGGGTGGCCTGAACCTGACCCACTCCGATCCGCACGACGTGTTCGTGGCGCGCTACCGCGAGCGCGCGAAGGACGTGGGTGCGTGGCTGGCCGATTTCGACGGTCCGGCGCTCCGGGCGTGGGCGCTCGGGTTCGGCGTGGAGACCTACGTCGGCACCTCCGGCCGGGTGTTCCCGGTCGACCGCAAAGCCGCGCCGCTGCTGCGTGGCTGGGTGCGTCGGCTGAAGGAACAGGGCGTGCGCTTCCATGTGCAGCACCGCTGGCGCGGCTGGCAGGACGACGGCGCGCTGTGCTTCGACACGCCGGACGGTATCGCCACGGTGCAGGCCGATGCGGTGGTGCTGGCCCTGGGCGGCGGCAGCTGGCCCGAGCTGGGCTCGGACGGCGCCTGGGTGGCGCCGCTGGCCGCACGCGGCATCGACATCGCCCCGCTCAAGGCCGCCAACTGCGGCTTCGACATCGACTGGACGCCCTACTTCCGCGACCGCCAGGCCGGTGCGCCGTTGAAACCGGTGGTGGCGCACTGGATCGGGGTGGATGGGAGGGAGCACATGCAGCAGGGCGAGTGCGTGATCACCGCTACCGGCATGGAAGGCAGCCTGGTATACGCGCTGGCCGCGGATCTGCGCGATACCCTCGCCCGCGACGGCCAGGCCCAGCTGCAGCTGGACCTGCTGCCCGGCCAGACCGAAGCGCAGTTGCTGGAGAAGCTGCGCAAGCCCCGCCAGGGGCGCAGTTTCGGCGAACACCTGCGGCGCCAGCTGGGCCTGGGCGGGGTGAAATCAGCGCTGCTGTTCGAGGTGCTGGGCAAGGAGGCGGGCCAGCTGCCGGCCGAGGCCATTGCTGCCGCGCTGAAGCGGCTGCCACTGTCGCCGCTGCGTCCGCGCCCGATCGATGAGGTGATCAGCACGGCAGGCGGCGTGCGGCTGGAGGCACTGGATGACGCGCTGATGCTGCGCGACCAGCCCGGCACGTTCTGCGCCGGGGAAATGCTCGACTGGGAAGCCCCGACCGGCGGGTATCTGTTGACCGCGTGTTTCGCCAGCGGTCTGCGGGCCGGGCGTGGCGTGGTGAAGTACCTCGCGCGGTGACACAGCGTACCGACCAACGGTCGGTACCTACCGGTAGCATCCAGGCAGCGGTAGGCACACGGTTGCGTACAGGGACCGGTCCGCACACGGTTGCGTCCAGGCAGCGGTCCGCACACGGCGCTTACAGGCAGCGGTCGGCACACGGCGCGTACAGGCAGCGGTCGGCACGCGGTTGCGTACAGGCAGCGGTGGGCACACGCCGGTAGCGCCCGACCGTTGGTCGGGCGACGATCCGGCACATCGCGCGTCAGCGCGATTTGCTGGATCGCAGGGCCTGGATGCGTGCCGGTGGCTGGAACGAATCGCTGCGCGCGTCACCCCAGAAATCATGGAAAACCGCGTGGTCCGGCACCCGCCGCAGCAGTTCGCCCGGGGTGAGATAGCGGTACAGCGAGGCCAGGGAGCGGATCTCCACCGGCGAGACGCGGCGCACGATGTGCTCCGGGCCCAGTTCGGCCGGATGCCGAAGGCCGGCCGCGCACAGCAGGTCACGCAGCGCGCGCAGGGTGTTCTCGTGGTAGTTGTGCACGCGCGTGGCCTTGTCCGCCGCATCCAGGTGGCGCCAGCGGTTCGGATTCTGCGTGGCAATGCCGGTCGGACAGCGGTCGCTGTGGCAACTCAGCGACTGGATGCAGCCCAGCGCGAACATGAAACCACGCCCGGCGTTGCACCAGTCCGCGCCCAGCGCGATGGTGCGCGCGATCTCGAAGGCGCTGCTGACCTTGCCCGCCGCGCCGATCCGGATGCGGTCGCGCAGATCCAGGCCTACCAGGGTGTTGTGTACCAGCAGCAGCGCCTCATGCATCGGTACGCCGACATGGTCGACGAACTCGGCAGGGGCCGCACCGGTGCCGCCTTCAGCGCCGTCGACGACGATGAAATCCGGCAGCAGGCCGGTTTCCTGCATGGCCTTGGCAATCCCGAACCATTCCCACGGATGCCCGATCGCCAGCTTGAAACCGACCGGCTTGCCACCGGACAGCTCACGCAGCCGCGCCACGAACTGCAGCAGCTCCACCGGCGTGTTGAATGCCGAATGCTTCGAGGGCGAGATGCAGTCCACGCCCATCGGCACGCCGCGCGTGGCCGAGATTTCCGCGCTCACCTTGGCTGCCGGCAGCACCCCACCGTGGCCGGGTTTGGCCCCCTGCGACAGCTTGATCTCGATCATCTTCACCTGGTCGGTGCACGCGTTGGCGATGAAGCGCTCTTCGCTGAACCCACCCTTCTCGTCGCGGCAACCGAAATAGCCCGACCCGATCTCCCAGACCAGGTCGCCGCCCATCTCGCGATGGTAGGGCGAGATCGAGCCTTCGCCGGTGTCGTGGTAGAAACCGCCACGGCGCGCGCCTTCGTTGAGGGCGCGGATGGCGTTGGCCGACAGCGAACCGAAACTCATCGCCGAAATATTGAACACGCTGGCCGAGTACGGCTTGGCGCAATTGGGGCCGATCAGCACGCGGAAATCAGGGTCGGCCACCTCGGTCGGCGCCAGCGAATGATTGATCCATTCGTAGTCCACCGCGTAGGTGCTGCGCAGCGTGCCGAACGGCACCACATCCATTTCATTCTTGGAGCGCTGGTAGATCAGCGCACGCTGCTGGCGCGAGAACGGCACGTCTTCCAGGTCGCTCTGCACGAAGTACTGGCGGATCTCCGGCCCGATCGATTCCAGCCCGTAACGAAAATGCGCCAGCACCGGATAGTTGCGGCGCAACGTACTGCGTCTCTGCAGCAGGTCCCAGGTACCCAGCCCCGCCATGGCCGCGGTGATCCCGACGCCCCAGTACCAGGCCGGCCAGATCGTGGCCAGCCACAGGCAGACCGGAAGCAGAAGGATGGCGAGCAGGTAGACCAGATACCGGTGCATGGCGTTCCTCAATCAACACATGCGCCGGAGTCTACAACCGTCCGGGTCTACAGCCGGTCGTCAACCACCTCGCGCGGCCACACCGACTTCACGTCGTAGACCACGCCGCGCGGCCGCAGCAGTGCCTGGATCGCGGCACGGTCCATGCTGCGGAAACGGTCGTGCGCCACCGCCAGGACCACCGCGTCATAGCCCTGCGGATCGGGCGCGTCCACCCACTGCAGCGCGCTGCCCTGCAACGTGGCCGGGCCCACCCACGGGTCCTGCACCTGCACCTGCGCGCCAGCGGCCTGCAGCGCCTGGGCCAGTTCCAGCGCGCGGCTGTTGCGCAGGTCCGGGCAGTTCTCCTTGAAGGTCACCCCCAGTACCAGTACGCGCGCCTGCGCCACGCCATGGCCACGCGCCTGCAGCAGTTCCAGCACCCGCTGTGCCACGTGCGCGCCGACGCGGTTGTTGACCTGGCGCGCGGTGTGGATGAGGTCGGGGTGGTAGCCGACGCTCTCGGACTTGTGCAGCAGGTAGTACGGGTCCACGCCGATGCAGTGGCCGCCGACCAGGCCGGGCCGGAACGGCAGGAAATTCCACTTGCTGCCGGCTGCATCCAGCACGTCCTGGGTGTCGATGCCGAGCCGGTCGAAGATCAACGCAAGCTCATTGACCAGCGCGATGTTGACGTCGCGCTGGATGTTCTCGATCACCTTGGCCGCTTCGGCCACGCGGATCGAGGGTGCCGGCCAGGTGCCGGCAGTGATGATCCGCGCGTACAACGCGTCGACCACCGCGGCGATCTCCTCCGTGGACCCGGAGGTGATCTTGCGGATATCGGCCAGGCGCCGTTGGCGGTCACCGGGGTTGATCCGTTCGGGGCTGTAGCCGCAATGGAAATCCTGGTTGAAACGCAGGCCCGAGCCGGCTTCCAGCAGCGGCACGCACACTTCCTCGGTGGTCCCGGGGTACACCGTGGATTCGTAGATGACCAGGTCGCCCGGCTTGAGCAGGCTGCCGATGAGGATGCTGGCGCTGCGCAGCGGCCCCAGGTCGGGCTGTTCGTGCGCGTCGATCGGGGTCGGCACGGTGACGATGTAGACGTTGCAGCCGGCAAGGTCGGCCGGCGCGGCGCTGTAACGTGCATGCGTGGCGGCCGCCAGCTCGTGCGTTTCCAGCTCCAGGGTGTGGTCGATCCCCTGCTGCAGCTCGGCCACCCGCGTCGCGTCGATGTCGTAGCCCAGGGTCGGCTGGAGCGTGCCGAAAGCGACAGTAAGTGGCAGCCCCACGTAGCCCAGGCCGATCACGCAGATGCGTGCCTGTGCGGCAGCGGCGGCGGCGTGCGGGAAGATCGGGGATGTGGGGGTCATGCGTGGCCCGACGGCAGGAAACTGAGGCGACAAGCCTAACGCCTGGCGTGCGGCGCCACAAAGAACAAAGCCGCCGCCCGCGGAGAGTACGGACGACGGCCAACAAAGTGGTCCAGCTGCGGTTACTTCCCTTTCAGACAACCCCGGAGTCGTACCCCGGACCGGTCACAGCTGGTAGGCACATCGTAGGCGCTGCCCTGTGATCTTTCTGTTACGAACCGGCCGATCACGATCCGAGGGTGACCGCTGCCGGTTCAAGCTCACCGGACACGCCGGTCCACAGCTCGAGCAGGCGCGCGAAGCCGACCCGCCGCTGGCCATCCACCGGCGCGGCGGCAGTGAACCCGGGCCAGTCCACTTCGACGATCGCGCTCATCACTGCGGGCTCGATCCGTGACGAGGCCATGGTCCAGCGCGGGAAATGCCGGGTCGCCACTTCGCCACGCGCCAGCTCGCGGATCCGTACATGGCTGCGTGCATTGAGGACCCGCTGTTCGACCGAGGCCACCCCGTCGTCGGGGCCTTCGAGGTACTGCAGGAAGCGTTGGCCGTCGAACATCAGGACGCTGGTGACACCGGTAACCCTGTTGAAGCTCGAGGCGGCGGCGAGTATGCGGTCGATGTCCGACCCGTCGATTCCGTCGACGGCTTCGCTGACGTAAGCGAATGCGTGCAACGCCATGGGCACCCCCCGGTATGGTCGGCATGACTATGCCATGAAGCGCGCGTGGGACAAAAGACAGGTCACGGCTCCTGCACGTCGTAGCCGTCCTGGCGCAGCCGGTCGAGGTAGCCGCCGGGCTCGACCAGCGCATGCACCGGCACCGTGGCGAAGGTCACCGCATGGCGGGCCAATGCATCACGGGCGGCGGCCAGCCACTTCTCCGTCGCGCGCGCGTCAAGCTGGGTCATGCCGCGCCGCTTCCCGATCCCGCTGCTGGCAATGGCGCCGATGCAGGCGTCGTACTGACTTTTCAACGCCAGTTGCTGCAGCGCTGCAGTGTCGCCTACGGCCCAGGCATTGGCGCGTTCGACCAGCAGCGGTAACTGGTGCTCCACCACATCCAAGGTGCGTTGCAGGCAGGTCACATCCTCCAGCGGACTGGCGCGCACTTCCTTCAGCGCCGCGCGCGGGTCTTCCACCTTGATCTCCAGCTTGGTCACCACCGGGGTCAAGCCGCGTCGCTTGTAGGCTTTCTTCAGCTGGTCACCGACCCCGGAACGCGGGCTCAGCCCCACGTCCTCCAGTGCCGCGGCATACAGCCGGGTGGCCGCCACCAGCGGGCGGTCCTTCTCCACCCCGCCACCGCGCCCCAGGTAACGCTGCTTCAACGGCTGCCAGCGGGCATACAGGTCCGCCGGGAGAATCTCCTGCAGCCGCCGTCCCTGTGGATCGTGGGCGGCCTTCATGGCCGACGGCAACAGGGTCAGCCGGCCAAAGAAACCGACGTCCGCGTCCAGCGTCCAACCCGGCGCACCGAGCACCGCATCGGCACGGGCGATCACCGCCTCGACTTCATCGGCCCGCCATTCCAGCCGGGCCGGCAACGGCGACACCGTGCCCAGGATCCACAGCGCATGGCCATCGGTCGCGGTGACCCGCCACAGGCCGGGACCCGGTTGCACGCCGGACACCACCACGGGCGCCAGGTCGACCACCTCGGGTGAACCGGACTGGGCGCTGGACGAGGGCATGCCCGCCCATGCCAGCGCCAGGCCGAGCATCACCCCTGCTGCCACCTTTGCCATGCCCGCCCCGATCCCCGCGTGAGTGCTGAGCGCAGACTACGGCGGCAGCGCGGGTGGCGTAAAGACAGCGTGGGCGAGCAGCGTCCGCACCGTTCAGGGCGCGTCCGGGGCCTGCCGGTAAGGCTCCTCGAACGGACGGAAGTCATGCTCGGCCAGCGCCGCCGCCACCCAGGCCTTTACGCCCGGCAGCGCCTGCACGTCCTGCATGTAACGGTCCACGCGCGGCGACACCGGCACGGCGTAGGTGTGCAGGCGCATCACCACCGGCGCGAAGAAGGCATCGGCAATGCTGAAGCGCTCGAACAGCAGCGGTCCGTCGTGCCGGGCCAGCAGGCGCTCCCACAGTGCGTGCAGCCGTTGCAGATCGGCGACGACCTCGGGCTGGCTGCGGAGTACCCGCGCGCCGACGTCGGGCAGCCTCGCCTCGATGTTCATCGGAAAGTGCGAACGCAGCGCGCCGAAGCCACTGTGCATGGAGGCGGTGGCGCTGCGCGCCAACGCGCGGTCGTCGCGGTCCAGCGGCCACAACGCGTGCTCGGGAAAGCTTTCGGCCAGGTATTCGGCAATCGCCAGCGTATCCCACACCACGCGCCCGCCATCGACCAGCACCGGCACCGTGCCCGAGGGCGACAGCGCCTCGGCACTGCGCTTGAACTGCGAGTCCGGCTCGAAGCTGTCGAAGCGCAGTACCACCTCCTGGAATGGAATGCCGACCTGGGTCATCACTACCCAAGGCCGCATCGACCACGACGAGTAGTTCTTGTTGCCGATATGCAGCGTGAGCATGGCCAGCAGTTCCAGCGGGAGGGATGGGCCATGCTAGCGCAGCGCAGGTCCGGCTTTCCGCTACACTTCCCCCCGCCAGCATGCCCGGATGGCGAAACTGGTAGACGCATCGGACTTAAAATCCGCCGGGGGCAACCCCATGCCGGTTCGATTCCGGCTCCGGGCACCATTTCTGGACCACGACAGGCCTCGGACCGTCACGCAGCGTGAAGCGGGGATGGTGGAGCGAGCGATTGCACTGCCAGGCGCAGCCCCATCGCCTTCAGGATGGCGGTGAGGCTGCTCAACGCGGGATTTCCCTTCGGCGACAAGGTCCGGTAAAGCTGCGTGGGATTCAGGTGTGCCTGTTCGGCAACCGACTGGACGCCGCCCACGGCGTGCGCCAACTGGCGCAGCACCGTCATCAACTCCGCCTGTGTTCCATCGGCCAGGATGCTGTTGATGACATCCAGCGCGAGCGCACGATCGCTGCGGTACAGCTCGGCCATCGCATCGTCATTCGCTCGGCTTCTCATTGTTCGATTCTCCGATTCCAATCTTCCAATGAAATTCCCGCTTTGCATTCACCAGACCAGATGCCATGTCCGAGCGAGGATGCTCCGCGGATGACGGTTCAGATCGCTTTCGAGTAGCGGACCGGATGTTCGGGTTGGGCCAGGTAGCGGTCGAAGCACATGGCCAACAGGCGCAGCAACGGGCGGCCGCGTTCGGTGGCGCGGACCACTCCGTCGCGGTAGTCGGCCAGGCCGTCGGCCTGCAGCACTGACAGCGACGCCAATGCATCGGCGAAGTACGGATCGAAATCGACGCCATGGCGCGCCGCGAGCGCCCGCCCGTCCACTTCGCCCTGGCACATCAGCTGGTTGATCAGCGCCGCGCGCAGTTCGTCGTCCGCCTCCAGGGTGAGCCCCCGCCAGACCGGCAGGCGGCCCGCATCCACCGCCGCTTCCCAGCCCGGCAGATCGCGCGGGTTCTGGCTGTAGCTGCTGCCGATGCGACTGATCGCGCTGGCGCCCAGGCCCACCAGGTCGGTCTGCGCGTGGGTGGTGTAGCCCATGAAATTGCGGTGCAGGTGGCCCGCGCGCTGGGCCCGCGCGAGGTTCTCGCCCGGCAGCGCGAAGTGGTCCATGCCGATGTACTGGTAGCCGGCCAGGGTCAGCCGGCGCACCGCCAGGCCCAACAGCGCCAGCTTCTGTTCCGGACCGGGCAGTGCCGCATCGGGAATCTGCCGCTGCGCCTTGAACAGGTTCGGCAGGTGGGCATACCCGTAGATTGCCAGGCGGTCCGGCCGCTCGCGCAGCACCGTCTCCAGGGTCCGCGCAAAGCCGTCCAGGGTCTGGTGCGGGAGCCCGTAGATCAGGTCGACGTTGACCGACGCCAGCCCGTGCTCGCGACAGGCGCGCAGTACCTCCAGGGTCGCGTCCACGCCCTGCTCGCGGTTGATGGCGCGCTGCACGACCGGGTCGAAGTCCTGGATGCCGAGGCTGGCCCGGTTGAAGCCGAGCGCGCCGAGTGCGGCAATGTCGTCGCGGCTGACGAACCGCGGATCCAGTTCAATCGAGAAATCGCGGTCCTGCGCGGCACTGAAGGAAAACCGGCGGCGCAATCCCTCGATCAGTTCACGCATCTGCGCCCGGGCCAGGAAGTTCGGCGTGCCGCCGCCCAGATGCAGCTGGATGACCTCGCGCGAAGCGTCGAACAACGGCGCGACCAGGTCGGCCTCGCTGAGCACGCGGGCCACGTAGGCCACGCCCTTTCCCGGGTCGCGGGTGATGACCCGGTTGCAGCCGCAGTAGAAGCACGGGCTGCTGCAATAAGGTACGTGCACATACAGCGACAACGGCAGCGCCTGCGCGTTGCTGCCTGCGATGGCCGCACGCAGGTCGTGCTCGCCGAAGCCGTCATGGAAATGCGGTGCGGTCGGGTACGAGGTGTAGCGCGGCCCGGGCCGGTCGTAACGGCGCAGCAGCTCGGGATCGAAGTGCCAGGCAAGCCCGGCGGCGGCAGGCGAAGAGGTGTCCATGCCGCCAGCGTGCGCGTCGGCGTGCCGGCGCGCATTGAGCCAGATCAATCCGGGCGCGTCATCCGCACGACGGGCACCTCGGGCCAGCGCTGCATCTGGATGCGCCGCCAGAAGGTGTCGGCGATGCGCACCGCGACGTCGTCGGCCAGGCGCTGCATCGGCGCATTGTCCGATTCGGCGGTGGCTCGGCCGAACAACAGCAGCCAGCGGTCGAACAGCGCCCGTTCCAACTCGGGCATGGCCATGTGCCGGGACATCGGGTTGCCGTTGAAGCGCCGCGTACCACGCAGCATGGCCGACCAGAAATCGACCAGCTGGGCCAGGTGCGCGTCCCAGTCGTGGACGCGCGCGTCGAACACCGGGCCCAGCAGCGGGTCCTGGCGCACGCGCGCGTAGAAGTCGTGCACCAGCCGCGTCACCTCCGCCTCGCTGCACAGCTGCAGCGAGGCCACCGGCAGGGCGGGAACGGCGGGCGGCGACATGGAATTCCTCGGCAGCGGGGCAGGCAATGCCGCCATGATGCGACGCCGCTTTGATCAGGATCAATGTGGCGTGCTGTCGCAGGGCCTAGTGTGCGTGCCATGCGCCCCGCCAACGATTCCCCCGGCATCCGCCGCCACATGCTCATCCACTACTGGGGCGCCGTGTTGTGGCCCAGTTTCATCGCCGCCGGACTGGCCTGCACGGTGTTCTTCGCCTTCGTCGATCCGCTGCGCCTGCGCGACATCAGCTTCCCCGGCCAGGCGTTCAGCCGCGAACTCGGCTACACCCTTGGCTTCTTCATGTTCTGGGCGGTCACCGCGCTGGCCAGCGCGGTGACCGGCTACCTGTTGCGGCCCCTGCCCCGCGACGATGACGAGCTGCCACTGGGATGAGCGCGACCTGTGCCGCCATCGCACGCCCGGCGCTGCGCTGGCGTGCGCTGCTGTCGGTGGCCCTGCTGGGTGGCTTCTACACCCTGCCCTGGCTGCGCTGGGAGGGCCGCCAGGCGCTGCTGTTCGACCTGCCGGCGCGCCGCTTCGACCTGTTCGGCTGGACGCTGTGGCCCGGTGACGTGGGCGTACTGTTTGGCGCGGTCGCCGTCATGGCGTGCTCGCTGGCGCTGCTGACCACCCTCGCAGGGCGCGTCTGGTGCGGGCATGCCTGCCCGCAGACCCTGTGGGGTGCCCTGTTCCGCTGGGTCGAGCGCGGCTGCGCACGCGGGTCGCGGCACCCGGCGCTGGCGGCGACCCTCAAACATGTGGCCTGGGCCTTGATCGCGCTGTGGACCGGGATCACCTTCGTCGGGTTGTTCACGCCCATCGACGCGCTGGTCGTCGGGTTCTGGCCCGGGCAATGGAGCGGTTGGGAACGGTTCTGGGTGCTGTTCCATGCCACCGCCACCTGGGCCAACGCCGGATTCCTGCGCGACCAGGTGTGCCTCGACCTGTGCCCCTACGCGCGCCTGGCGCCGTCGCTGTTCGATGCGGACACGCCGCAGGTCGGCTACGACGCGCGCCGCGGCGAACCGCGCGGGCCGCGCGCACGCGGCCGTGGCGGCGTGCAGCAGCGCGGTCGCGGACTGCTCGATCCCACCAGCGCCAGCGACTACGCGTTCCGTGCGGCGCACCCGGCGCTGGCCGGTCCGTTGCCGCGCTTTGCCGAGGACCGGCTTGGCGACTGCCTGGACTGCAGTGCGTGCGTGCAGGCATGCCCGATGCAGCTGGACGTGCGCAATGGCCCGCTGCCGGACTGCATCGCCTGCGGCGCCTGCGTGGACGCCTGCGATGCGCAGATGCGCGCATGGCGGTTCCCGGTCGGCCTGCTGCGCATCGCCAGCACGAACGGCATGCAGGGCCAGCCCAGGCGCTGGCTGCGCCCGCGCGTACTCGCTCCCCTGGGCGGCCTGGTCCTGCTGCTGGCGCTGGGGATGCGGCAGCTGTAGCCGCGGCCGCGGTGATGCTCCATGGACGTCGATGGCGCCGGTTCCGCAGCCGGTATCAGCGCAGCCGCGTGCTCGGCGGCGGCACCATCTGCGCCCGCCGGACGATGCCCAGCTGTTCGATGATCAGGGCCAGTTCGTTGGTCACCTGGGTACGGCTGCGCCCCTGTGGCACCAGGCGCTCCAGCACCTGCTGATAGGTGGTCCAGAACTCCGGCCCGCACCCATGCTTGCTGTAACTGGCCTCCAGCTCGGTGCGTACACCGCTGGCCAGATCGTTCGCGCCGTATTGCATACGACCTCCCTTGAACCCGCTCTGGATCGAGACGAGCAATTCCCCCTGCCAGGCTTTCGCCTGCCGCCCCGTTGCGGGGTGGCAACGGAACTTCACCCACGTTTCACCCCACCCTTTCACGGCCTTCGCGCGAAGTCAACCAGCGGCGCATCCTGCACCGCTGATGAACTGAATGATTCAGCTACCTCAGGCGCTGATGCGCAGGACGCCGTACGCCGCGATCGCCACGCCCGCGCCGAGTACCAGCCAGGCCACCCCGTTGAAACGCTTGAATACCTTGGCCAGGCCGAACGAGAGGGCGATGGCCGCCGCTCCGAAGCCCAGCATGACCGCGCCGCTGACGTTGCTGGGCGAATCCCAGAACGAACCGGGCACCCCGGCAGCCGCAATCCACATGGCCAGATCCATCGAACACCTCGGTAAGAAAGGATCCTGCACAGTAGGCAGGGCGTCGTACCGGGCAGGTGAAGGGCCGCCACGGCGGTGAAAACGAAAAAACCCCGCCAAGGCGGGGTTTCTCGAACAACTGGAGGCCTGGGTCGGAATCGAACCGGCGTACACGGATTTGCAATCCGTTGCATGACCACTCTGCCACCAGGCCGGTGACCTTACAGAACAAGACCCCGCATGCGGGGCCTAGTTCGAATCTGGAGCGGGAAACGAGACTCGAACTCGCGACCTCAACCTTGGCAAGGTTGCGCTCTACCAACTGAGCTATTCCCGCAAAATCAGCCGCATATATTACCGGAACAGCAGGTAATACGCCAGCATTGCGACACATGATCTGGAGCGGGAAACGAGACTCGAACTCGCGACCTCAACCTTGGCAAGGTTGCGCTCTACCAACTGAGCTATTCCCGCTCATGTGCTGCTTTTCCCGTCGACCTGCGTCGAGGGAGCGCTATTGTGTCGGTATTCCTTCACGTCGTCAACAGGTTCATGCAGTGATTTCCGAACGAGGCCGGAAACGAAAAAAGCGACCCGGAGGTCGCTTTTTCCTGTATCTGGAGCGGGAAACGAGACTCGAACTCGCGACCTCAACCTTGGCAAGGTTGCGCTCTACCAACTGAGCTATTCCCGCTTGGGAGGCGAAATTCTACAGCCAAACGCGGTGCTGTCAACAGCCCTCAGCCCTTCTTTTTCGCGCGCGCGGTTTCGCGCGCGGCGCGCTCGTCTTCGCGCAGGCTCGGCCACGCCGCGTGCAGGTACTGCAGGCCCGAGAACAGGGTCAGCACCGCAGCAATGGCCAGGGTCCAGTCGCCGATGTGGAACACCGGTTCGCCCATCCAGATGGAAGACACCGGCGTGTTGGGCGCCACCGAGTACAGCAGGCACAGCAGCGCCACCATCTGCGCGGTGGTCTTGATCTTGCCGATCAGCGCCACGCGCACCTTCGCACGCTGGCCGATTTCCGCCATCCATTCGCGCAGCGCCGACACCGCGATCTCGCGACCGACGATCACCGCGGCCCAGAACGCCATCCACGGGGTCGGGTGGCCCTGCACGATCAGGAACAGCGCCACCGCCACCATCAGCTTGTCGGCGACCGGATCGAGGAAGGCGCCGAACGCGGAGGCCAGGTCATAGCGGCGGGCGATCCAGCCATCCAGCCAGTCGGTCAGCGCCGCCAGGCCGAAGATCGCCGCGGACGCGAAGTTGGTCCAGGTATAGGGGAGATAGAACACCAGCACCAGCACCGGGATCATCACGATCCGCAGCAGCGTCAGCCAGGTGGGGAGGGTCAACTTCATTGCGTCTCTCTACTCGCCGGCCGCAGGGGGCGTGGGCAGTCCATGAAGGTTAGCGTAGATGCGTGCGGCCAGGGCGTCATTGATGCCTTCGACCTTGGCGATTTCCGCCTCACCGGCTGCTTTCAGGCCGACCAGGCCGCCGAAGTGCTTGAGCAGGCTGGCGCGACGACGGGGCCCGATGCCGGGAATGTCCTCGAGTTTGCTGGTCATGCGCGCCTTCTGGCGGCGACCACGATGCCCGGTGATCGCGAACCGGTGCGCTTCGTCGCGTACCTGCTGGATGAACTGCAGGGCCGGCGACGCTGCACCCGGGCGCAGCTCGCGACCGTCGGGCAGCACCAGCGCTTCGTGGCCGGCGCGACGTTCCACGCCCTTGGCCACGCCCACCAGCATCACCCCTTCCACGCCCAGGTCGGCCAACGCCGCCTGGGCCTGGGCCAGCTGGCCGGCGCCGCCGTCGATCAGCAGCAGGTCCGGCAACACGCCCTCTTCTTCCACCGCGCGGCGGAAGCGGCGGTCGATCGCCTGGCGCATGGCGGCGTAGTCATCGCCCGGCTCGATGCCACTGATGTTGTAGCGGCGGTACTGGCTGCGCACCGGCCCGCTGGCGTCGAACACCACGCACGACGCCACCGTGGCCTCGCCCATGGTGTGGCTGATGTCGAAACACTCCACCCGCTTGACCGCTTCGGCCAGGCCCAGCATCTGCCGCAGGTCCTCGCTGCGCGCGTGCTGCGCGCTGCGGCTGGTGAGCTCGCTGACCAGGGTGATCTGCGCATTGCGGCTGGCCAGTTCCACATAGCCGGCGCGTTCGCCCCGCACGTTCCACTTCAGCTGCACCTTGTGTTCGGCCGAGTCGCTCAGCGCCGATTCGATCAGGCTGGCGTCGGGAATCTCGCGGTCGAGCAGGATCTCGCGTGGCGGCGCATGTTCGACGTAGTACTGGGAGACGAACGCGCCCAGCACTTCCTCGGCGCTTTCCTCGCCATTGGTGCGCGGATAGAAAGGACGCGTGCCCATGTTGCGCCCGTCACGGAACGACAACAGCATCACGCACGCGCTGGCGCCCTGGGTCGCGCACGCCAGCACGTCCAGGTCGGCGGCACGACCGTCGACGTACTGCCGGGTCTGCATGCTGCGCAGGGCGGTGACCAGGTCGCGCAGGCGCGCGGCCTGCTCGAACTCGAGCGCTTCGCTGGCCGCCTGCATCTGCGTGCCCAGTTCGCGCGCCAGCTGGTCGCTCTTGCCTTCCAGGAACAACGCGGCGCGACGCACCGATTCGGCGTAGTCGTCGGCGGCCACCAGTGCCACGCACGGCGCGCTGCAGCGGCCGATCTGGTACTGCAGGCATGGCCGCGAGCGGTTGCGGAACACGCTGTCCTCGCAGCTGCGCAGCTTGAACAGCTTGTGCATCAGGTTCAGCGTTTCGCGAACCGCGGTCACGCCCGGGTACGGGCCGAAGTAGCGCCCCGGTACCGCACGCGGGCCCCGGTGCAGGGCGATGCGCGGCCACTCCTCACGGGTCAGCAGCACCTGCGGATAGGTCTTGTCGTCGCGCAGCGACACGTTGTAGCGCGGCGACAGCGACTTGATCAGCTGGTTTTCCAGCAGCAGCGCTTCGGCCTCGGAGCGGGTGACGGTGACGTCCATGCGCGCGACCTGCGACAGCATCGACATGATCCGCGCGTTCTTCGGCGCGCCGTTGAAGTAGCTGCCCACCCGGTTGCGCAGCGCGCGCGCCTTGCCGACGTACAGCAGGGTGTCGTCGGCGGCGTACATGCGGTACACGCCGGGCGCGGTGCTCAGGTGGGCCGCGAATGCCTTTCCGTCGAAGGCCGGTGCGGTGGACAGGGTCATTCGCTGATCGGCACGTCGCTCAATACGCCACTGACCGGGTCGAAACGCAGCACGGCGTGCGCGTCGGTTTCGGCGATCCAGACCGCGCCGGCCCCCAGTGCCAGCCCGGAAGGACCGTGCAGGCGGCGCGGCAGCTCCACCGTGCCGAGCTCACCGCCGCCCAGGCGCAGGGTGCGCAGGCGACCATTGCCGGCGTCGGCGATCCACAGCACCGGTGCATCGGGGCTCATCGCGATGGCTTGCGGATACTGCAGCAGTGCGGTGGCGCGCGGGCCATCCTGCTCGCCGAAGGCATACGGCCCCTGCCCGACCAGGGTCTGGACCAGGTCGCCGCGCAGCTGCACGGAGCGGATCGCCGAACCGAGCGCATCGCAGACGTACAGCACCTGCTGCACCGCCGCCAACGCGGCCGGCTGCGCGAAGGCGGCCAGGTGGCCGCTGCCATCGCGCTCGTCCAGCGCCCCGGAGCCGGCCCGCCAGGACAGCGTGCGCTGGCCCAGGTGGTAGCTCCAGATGCGGTTGTCGCCGGACATCGCGATATGGATCTGGTTGTCGGCCACGGCGATGCCGTGCGGGTGGTTCAAGGCGGTCTGGCGGGGATCGTCCACCCCACCCTCGCGCGGGTCGCCGGGGCGGCCATTGCCGCACAGGGTATCGACCTGGCCGGTCAACAGGTGGATGCGACGCAGCGCGTGGTTGCCGGTATCGGCCACGTACAGCCATTCGCGTTCCAGCGCCAGGCCCTGCGGCCGGTTGAACGCCGCCTCGCCCGGGCCGCCGTCCATCATGTCGGCCGTGCCCAGGCCGAACTGGCGCAGCACGCGACCGGCGTGGCTGCATTCAAGGATACGGTGGTGCCCGCTGTCGGCGATGTACAGCCGCTCGGTGCTGACCGCCAGCGCCGACGGGAACAGCAACGGCAGGCGCGGCTCCGGGCTCAGTTCGCGCGCGCGCGGCGCATCGCCGCCGAGCGGGCTGGCGACCCCCTGGCACAGCGCATTGAGCGCGCGGTCCAGGTCGTCGGCGAACCCCACCAGCCGGTCCACTTCCCTGCCCTGCGCATCCAGCAGCACCAGGGTCGGCCAGGCCGTGATGTTGAACCGGCGCCAGCCATCCCAGTCCGCGTCGAGCAGTGCCGGTGCGCTCACGCCCTGGCGCCGCAGCAGCTTCAACGCCTGCTCCGGTTCGCGTTCGAAATCGAAGCGCGGCACGTGCAGGACCAGCGGCTGCAGCTTGCCGGGGTTGCGTGACTGCCACTGGCCCAGCTCGGCCAGCCGCTGCGCGCACCACGCCGAACCGGCATTGACGAAGGCCAGTACCACGGGGCGGCCGCGCAGTTCGGTCAGGGTGGTCGGCGCGGCATTGAGCCACGTGGCGAATTCGGGAAGGTCCTGGACGAGCTGTACGTTCATGCGCTGATTATGCAGGAGTCGGCGTCATCCGACCGTCGTGCCACCGTCAATTTGACGACGGGCCAGCCAGGCCTCGGCGCGCTCCAGGTCGGCCGGGGTGTCGATGCCCGGCGGGAAGGCGGCCGGGGACAGCGCCACGCTCAGGCGGTGGCCAGCCTCCAGCACGCGCAGCTGCTCCAGCGATTCCAGCTGCTCCAGCGCACCCGGCGGCAGCGCGGCGAATCGCTGCAGGAAGCCGGCACGATAGGCGTAGATGCCGATATGGCGCAGCCAGTGCGCGCCCGACAGGCGCTCGCGGCTCTGCGCGAACGCGTCGCGGTGCCACGGAATCGGCGCGCGGCTGAAGTACAGCGCGTCCAGGTTCTGCTGGCGCACCACCTTGACCACGTTCGGGTCGAACAGGGTCTCGGCATCCTCGACCGGGGTGGCCAGGGTGGCCATGTCGGCGCCGCTGTAGACCAGTGCCTCGGCCACGGCGCGGATGCCTTCGGCGGGGGCGAAGGGTTCGTCGCCCTGCAGGTTCACCACCAGGGTGTCGTCAGGCCACCCGGCCTGGCGCGCGCATTCGGCCAGGCGGTCGGTCCCCGAGGCATGGCTGGCCGCGGTCATCGCCACCCGCACGCTGGGCAGGCCCTGCACGGCGTCGGCAATGCGCGTGTCATCGGTGGCCACCCAGACCTCGCGCGCACCCGCCTGCAGGGCGCGCTCGGCCACGTGCAGCACCAGCGGCGTGCCGCCAAGCAGCCGCAGCGGCTTGCCCGGCAACCGCGACGCGGCATAGCGCGCGGGGATGGCAACGACGAAATCGACAGGCTGGCTCATGCAGGGAAACCTCTCGGGAAAACGCGGACGTGGCAAGCGCGCTCAGCGCTTGCCGAGTTTATCGACGCGGTCGAGCAGCGCCACCCAGAACGCGGCCGGCAGCTCGGCCGACAGCGGCACCGCGAAGTGCCACTCGGTGGCGAATGCCTTGCACTTCACCGCGTCCTTCTCGGTCATCAGCACCGGCAGTTCGCTGCCAAAGCGCAGGTCGGCCGCCTGGTAGGCGTGGTGGTCGGCAAACGCGTGCGGGACCACGCCGATACCCTGCGCGCGCAGCATGTCGAAGAAGCGCTGCGGGTGGGCGATGCCCGCCACAGCATGCACGCGCTGGCCGCGGAAGTGCGACAGCGCGCGGGCACGGCCGCCGCTGAGCGGGTGGGCACGCTCGATATGCAGCTGCATGCCCCACTCGCCAAACCCGCAGGTGGCCAGCGCTTCGGGATCGGCACTGGCCTGGCCCAGGTTGACCACCCGGAAGTCGCAATCGCGCGCGCGGCTGGCCGGCTCGCGCAGCGGTCCAGCCGGGATCAGCCGCCCATTGCCATAGCGGCGCTGGGCGTCGACCACTTCGATCTCGATGTCGCGCGACAGCCGATAGTGCTGCAGGCCGTCATCGCAGACGATGATGTCGCAGCCGGCCTCGATCAGCGCCCGGCCGGCGGCCACGCGGTCCGCGTCGACCCGGACCGGCACGCCGGTTTTCCAGGCAATCAGCACCGGTTCGTCGCCGCCGAGCGCGGTGTCGGTGTCCGCGTCCACCCAGCGCGCCAGCTTGGCCTCCTGGCGGCCATAGCCGCGGCTGGCCACGCCGGGCTTCCAGCCGGCCTGGCGCAGCTGCTCGACCAGGGCAATGGTCAGCGGGGTCTTGCCGGTGCCGCCGGCGGTGACATTGCCGACCACGATCACCGGCACCGGCAGGGCATGCCGCTTGAACCAGCCGCGCCGGTACAGCCCACGCCGCAGCGCCACCACCGCGCCGTACACTGGCGCCAGCAGGCGCGCGGCGAACGGCACCGCGCTGCCGTCATACCAGTACGACGGCGTCTGGGTACCCGGGGACGCCATCAGGGCTGCCTTTCGCGGAACTGCATCTTGTGCAGGTGCTCGTACAGCCCGCCCAACGCGAGCAGTTCGTCATGGGTGCCGCGTTCAACGATGCGGCCATGGTCCATCACCAGCACCTGGTCGGCATGCTCGATGGTGGACAGGCGGTGCGCGATCACCAGCGTGGTGCGCTCGGGCATCAGGCGCTGCAGGGCGTCCTGCACCAGCCGTTCGGACTCGTTGTCCAGTGCGGCGGTGGCTTCGTCCAGGATCAGCACCGGCGCGTCGCGCAGGATCGCGCGGGCGATCGCCAGGCGCTGGCGCTGGCCGCCGGACAGCAGCGCACCGTTTTCACCCACCGGGGTCTGCAGCTGCTGCGGCATGCGCTCGATGAACTCCCAGGCATTGGCCGCTTCGGCCGCCCTGCGGATCTGCTCGTCGGTGGCATCCATGCCATAGGCGATGTTGGCCGCCACGGTGTCGTCAAACAGCATGACCTTCTGCCCGACCATGGCCACCTGGCGGCGCAGGTCGGCCAGCGGGTAGTCGTCCAGCGGCACGCCGTCGAGCCGGATGCAGCCGCCGCTCGGTTCATAGAAGCGCGGCACCAGGCGGATCAGGCTGGTCTTGCCGCTGCCGGAACGGCCGACAATGGCGGTGACGGTGCCGGGCTTGGCGTCGAAGGTGATGTCGTCCAGCGCGATGCCGGTGTCTTCCCGGTAACGCAGCATGACGTGCTCGAACGAGAGTTCGCCGCGCACGCGCTGCGCACGGGTACTGCCCTGGTCGCGCTCGACCGGCAGGTCGAGGATGCCGAACAGGCGTTCGGCCGCCGCCACGCCGCGCGAGATCGAGGTCTGTACGCTGGTCAGCCGGCGCAGCGAGGGAATGATCGCCATCATCGAGGTCATCAGGCCCATGAACTGACCGGCGTTGAGGCGTCCGGCCAGCGCTTCGCGGGTGGACACCCACACGATCACGGCCAGGGCCAGCGCGGCCAGGAACTGGACCGTGCTCGAGGCCAGCGCACGCGTGGTTTCCACCTTCATGTTGAGGCCGAGCATGCGGTTGGCCAGGCGGGAATAGCGCGCGATTTCGTGCGCCTGGGTGCCGTGCACCTTCACTTCCTGCTGCGCCGCCAGCGACTGTTCCGCGGTCTGGGCCATGCTGCCCATGCCGTCCTGGATGCCACGGCTGATGCGGCGGTAACGCTTGCCCACGAACGACACGATCACGCCGATCAGCGGCACCACCACCAGCATCGCCACGGTCACCTTGACGCTCATCTGCAGCATCACCACCAGCATGGCGATGATGGTCAGGGTGTCGGCGACCAGCGTCTTGAGCGCATCGGCGCTGGCCTGGGTGACCTGCTCGGTGTCGTAGTTCAGGCGGCTGACCATGACCGGCGTGGCTTCGCTGTCGAAGTGCGACGACGGCAGGTGCAGGTACTTGGACAGCACCTGCTCGCGCAGGTCGCGCACCACGCTGCGGCCGGTACGGGCCAGCGCATAGTCGCTGACCAGGGTGGCCAGGCTGCGCATCATGAACAGCCCGAGGATGGTCAACGGCAGGATCACCGCCATGCGCGGTTCGGGATTGACGAAGCCGCGGTTGACCAGCGGCTCCATCAGCTTGGTGAAGTGGTAGCCGGCCAGGGCTTCGACCACCATCGCGATGACGGCGGCCACCATGAACACCCAGTAGGCACGGGTGTAGCCCAGCAGGCGTTTGTAGATCGGCCAGACCGGCGCGTGTTGTTTACTCATGGACGCACCTCCGGCGCGGTAGCGATGGCGATGCGGCGGAAACCGAGCTGGCCCAGGGCATCCTGGGCGGTGACCACGGCCTGGTACGGGGTGCGGGCGTCGGCGCGCAGCAGCACGGTCTGCTCACGGTCGCTGCCGGCGACCGCGGCGATGGTCTGCTTGACCGATTCAACGTCGGTGCGCAGGACTTCCTGGTCGTTGATGAAGTAGCGGCCTTCGGCATTGACCAGCACGCTCAGCGAACGTGGCGGTTCGGTGGTGTCCTGCTGGCTGGCGGTCGGCAGCTGCAGCTGCAGCGTCGAGCGCGCATCGAAGGTGGTGGTGACCACGAAGAAGATGATCAGTACCAGGATGACGTCGATCAGGGGGACCAGATCGATATGCACCTCGTCCTGGACCCGGTCGTTGCGGATGCGCATCCGTCAGCCCTTGGCCGTGACAGGCGAGGCGGCGACCGGCGCAGTGCCGGTGCCGGTGCGCGGCTGCGCGTTCATGACACCGGGGCGGCCGTCCAGCGCGTCGAGCAGGGCCGACGCCTCCATTTCCATCTCGATCACGTAGCCGCCGATACGGCCCTTGAAGTAGCGATGGAACATCAAGGCGGGAATGGCCACGATCATGCCGGTAGCGGTGCACACCAGCGCCTTGCCGATACCCCCGGCCAGCTGGTTCACATCGCCCACGCCATGGTCAAGGATGCCCATGAACATCTGGATCATGCCCACCACGGTACCCAGCAGGCCCAGCAGCGGACCGGCCGAGGCGATCGTGCCCAGCGCGTTCAGGTAGCGCTCCATGCGGTGCACCAGGTGGCGGCCGGCGTCCTCGATGCGTTCGCGGATCTGGTCGCGCGGCCGGTTGCGCGCTTCCAGTGCCACCGCCAGCAGCGCGCCCAGCGGCGAGTTGGCCCGCAGCGACTGGATGTGGGTGGGATCGAGCTTGCCGCGCGCGGCCCAGTTGCGGACCTCCTGGCCCAGCCCCGGGGGCAGGACCTCATTGCGCCGCAAGGTCCAGAAACGCTCCAGGACGATTGCCAAAGCCAGTACGCCCAACAGCAGCAGCGGCAGCATCGGCCAGCCACCGGCCTTGACCAGTTCCCACACGTTTCAACCCTCCGGCCCATCGGCCGCCTGTATGACCGCCGATAGGATAGCAGCCGACCGTGCCCGCTCCGCGGCATCCCACCAACGGCGTTCGAAAAGACGCTGTTCGCGCACCTGCAGCCCGTCGCGGCCAAGCCAGATCCGCAGCGCCCCGCTGCCGGCGGTGTCCAGCACTTCGGCGTGGGCGTCCCGCCAGCGCTGTACGACCTCGGCACGCGGGTGGCCGAAGCGGTTGCCGTGACCGGACGAGACGATCGCCAGCCGCGGCGACACCGCCTGCACCCAGGGCGCGCTGGAGGAACCGGCGCTGCCGTGGTGCGCCACCAGCGTCATCTCCGCGCGCAACGCACCCGGATCGTGGGCCAGCAGACGCGTTTCCTCGGCGTGGCCGATGTCGCCGGTCAGCAGCAGCGCACCGTGCGCGGTCTGGATGCGCAGCACGCAGCTGCTGGCATTGCCCGCAGGGGCCCTGCCCGGCGGCGGGTGCAGGACCGTGAAGCCGACCCCATCCCAGTCCCAGGCGTCGCCGCGCTGGCACGGCAGTGCCGCGTCCCGGACCGCCCCCACGGGTGCCTGCAGCAGCGGCATCGCAAACGCGCGGCGCACCGCGGGCATGCCGCCGGCGTGGTCACGGTCGCCATGGCTGAGCAGGACGCGGTCCAGGCCGCTTTCGCCCAGGGCATGCAGGGTGGGAACCACGATGCGCTCGCCCGCGTCGAATCCGGCGTCAGCGGCCGGGCCGGCGTCGTACAGCAGGCGGTGACGGTGGGTACGCACCCACACCGCCAGGCCCTGCCCCACGTCCATCACCAGCAGCTCGACCTCACCCGGCGCTGGCCGCCCCCGCGCCGGCCACAGCAGTGGCAGGCACAGCAGCAGGGCCGACAGCCGGGCGCCCGCCGCGCGCGGCAGCAGCAGCCAGAACACCCCGCCCACCGCCGCGGCCAGCGCGGCCGTGCCGGCCAGCGGCGCCCACCACAGCGCCCACGGCTGCCGCGCCACGGTGCCGAACAGCCACCAGCTGGCGTCGAAACAGGCGCTGGCGGCACGCCATGGCCAGCGCCCCGCGCCTGCGTACACCGCCTCCAGGCCGGTGCCCAGCAGGGCCAGCGGCACCACCACCAGACTCCACCACGGGATCGCCAGCAGGTTGACCAGCGGCCCGGCGCGCGAGGCCTGGCCGAACAGCGCCACGGTCAGCGGCAGCAGCGCCAGGGTGGCCACCCCCTGTGCGGCCAGGAAGCTGCGCAGCCAGTGCACGTCGCGGCCTGGCAGGCACCAGACCAGCCACAGCACGCCGGCAAAGCTGAGCCAGAAGCCCGGCGCCAGCACCGACAGCGGATCGACCAGCAGCACGGCGAGCGCAGCCAGGGCCAGCGCCTGGCCCACGCTGACGGGTCGCCGCGCGCAACGCGCCAGCGCCACCACCGCGATCATCAGCACGGTGCGTACGGTGGGCAGGGCGAAGCCGGCCACCGCCGCATACAGCCCGGCCCCGACCACCGCTGCCGCGGCGGCCGCCAATGGGCGCGGCCAGCACCTGCCGAGCACCGGAAGCGTCCGCCACGCCAGCGCCGCGCATGCCGCCGCGAAGCCCGCGACCAGCCCGACATGGAAGCCGGAGATCGCGATCAGGTGGGTCAAGCCCAAGGTTCGCAGGTCATCCCAGTCGCGCTGGGTGACGCCGCGGGTGTCGCCCAGTGCCAGCGCCTGCACGAAGCGGGCGCCCGGCCCCGGCACCTGGGTGGCGATCGCGGCCGCCATGCGTTCGCGCCAGGCCGGCAGCCCGCCGGGTGGACCCAGCGCCCTGGCCGGTGCGCGCACCTGACCGGTACCCGCCAGCCGCTGCCACAGCGCATGCCGCTCCGCGTCGAAGCCACCCGGGTTGCGCAGCCCACGGGGCGGTCGCAGCCGGGCCTGCACTTGCCAGCGCGACCCGGCCTGCACCGCATGCCGGGACGCAGGCGTGCGCGCGCCGCTGTCGTCATGCCAGTAAAGCACCAGCTCGCGACCCCGCAGCCGGACCGGCATGGCCGGGTCATCGTCCACCCGGAAACGGAACCGGGTAGTGCGGGGTCCCTGCTGCGGCAGGTCCACCACCCTGCCCCGCAGCAGCTGCAGCGTGGCCGGCGCACCGGCAGGCAGCTGCAGGTCGAGCGCGGCGTGCGCCTGCAGTGCGGCCCAGCCGATGCCCACCAGCACCGCGCCACACCAGCGTGCGCGCGCCCAACCCCACCAGAGCGGCACGCCCAGCAGCAGCGCGCACACGGCCAGCGGAGCAGGAAGCAGCCGCGGCGCGAACACCACCATGCAGATGCCGCACAACAGCGCTGCCGCCGAGGCCTTGCCGAACAGGGGGAGTGTCATGCGCGCCGCCACGCCGGGAAAAGACCATGCTCGATGCGGTTCCCTGCCGGGAACATCAGGCAGCTGGCGTGCGTGCTGTGGGAATGCGCCGCGAACGCGAACGACGAAACGCAAAAAGCCGACCTGATGGCCGGCTTTTTTCGGATCCCACTCCAGTCGCTGGGACTGTCGTGGTGGGCGGTACAGGGTTCGAACCTGTGACCCCTACCATGTCAAGGTAGTGCTCTACCGCTGAGCTAACCGCCCGTTTTTCTCGCTGCGCCGTTGCGATTGCGTCGGTGCAGGCCGCGTATATTACGGGCGTCCTGCGTGAAGAGCAACACTTTTGTGAAGGTATTTCGCAGCGCGCCGTTCAGCCCAGGCTGAGCTCCTTCAGCTGGCGGATCTGGTCGCGCACGCGCGCGGCATCTTCGAATTCCAGGTCGCGCGCATGCTGGTACATCTGCTGCTCCAGCGCCTGCAGGCGCTTGGCGATCTGGGCCGGTTCCAGGCTGCGGTAATCCACTGCCTCCTCGGCCACCTTGCCGCCGCGCCCCTTGCCCTTGCCGCGCGCTTCCTTTTCCGCCGCTTCCGAACGCGCGCCTTCCAGCACGTCCACGATCGGGCGCAGCACCGACCTGGGCACGATGCCGTGCGCTTCGTTGTATTCCACCTGCTTGGCACGGCGCCGGTCGGTTTCCTCGATGGCCGCCTGCATCGAACGGGTGATCTTGTCCGCGTACAGGATGGCCTTGCCGCGCAGGTTGCGTGCCGCACGGCCGATGGTCTGGATCAGCGAACCGGTGGAGCGCAGGAAGCCCTCCTTGTCCGCGTCCAGAATCGCCACCAGCGACACTTCGGGCATGTCGAGGCCTTCGCGCAGCAGGTTGATGCCGACCAGCACGTCGAACTTGCCCAGGCGCAGGTCGCGGATGATCTCCACGCGTTCCACCGTATCGATGTCCGAATGCAGGTAGCGCACGCGGATGCCGTGTTCGGTGAGGTACTCGGTGAGGTTTTCGGCCATGCGCTTGGTCAGCGTGGTGACCAGCACGCGGTCGCCGAGCTTGATCCGTTCGGTGACCTCGCTCATCAGATCGTCCACCTGGGTGCCGACCGGGCGGATTTCCACCACCGGGTCGATCAGCCCGGTCGGGCGCACCACCAGCTCGGTGATCTCATCGCCGGCCTCGCGCAGTTCGTACGGCCCCGGCGTAGCCGAGACGTAGATGCTGCGCGGGCAGCGCGCCTCCCACTCTTCGAAGCGCAGCGGGCGGTTGTCCAGCGCCGAGGGCAGCCGGAAGCCGAATTCCACCAGGGTTTCCTTGCGCGAACGGTCGCCCTTGTACATCGCGCCGATCTGCGGAATGGTCACGTGGGATTCGTCGATCACCAGCAGCGCATCGGGTGGCAGGTAGTCGAACAGGGTCGGCGGCGGCTCGCCGGCGGCCTTGCCGGTGAGATGCCGTGAATAGTTTTCGATGCCGTTGCAGAAGCCGACCTCGGCCATCATTTCCAGGTCGAACTGGGTGCGCTGGGCCAGCCGCTGCGCTTCCACCAGCTTGTTCTGCTCGTACAGCTGCTCCAGCCGCACCTTCAGCTCGGCCTTGATCGTGTCTACCGCAGACAGCACGCGCTCGCGGGTGGTGGCGTAGTGGGTCTTGGGGTACACGGTGTAGCGTTGCAGCCGGCGCAGGCTCTCGCCGGTGAGCGGATCGAACATGCTGATCTGCTCCACCTCGCCGTCGAACAGCTCGATGCGCACCGCTTCGCTGTCCGATTCGGCCGGGAAGATGTCGATGACCTCGCCGCGCACGCGGAACGTGCCGCGGTGCAGCTCGTACTCGTTGCGGGTGTACTGCAGCTGGGTCAGGTGGTTGATCAGGTCGCGCTGGTCGATGCGTTCGCCGGTGGACAGGATCAGGCGCAGCGACAGGTAGTCCTCGGGCGCGCCCAGGCCATAGATGGCCGACACCGTGGCCACCACGATCGCGTCCGGGCGCGACAGCAGGGTCTTGGTCGCCGCCAGCCGCATCTGTTCGATGTGCTCGTTGATCGAACTGTCCTTCTCGATGAAGGTGTCCGACGACGGCACGTAGGCTTCGGGCTGGTAGTAGTCGTAGTAGCTGACGAAGTACTCCACCGCGTTGTGCGGGAAGAACGCCTTGAACTCGCCATACAGCTGCGCGGCCAGGGTCTTGTTCGGCGCCATCACCAGCGTGGGCTTCTGCACCTGCTGGATGACGTTGGCGATGGTGTAGGTCTTGCCCGAGCCGGTCACGCCCAGCAGGGTCTGCTTGGCGATGCCGGCGTCGAAATTGGCCGTCAGCTTCTCGATCGCGGCCGGCTGGTCGCCCGCCGGGGAGTACGGAGATACAAGTTCGAAGCGATCGCTCATGGTGCCGCCATAGACCGGGCCTTCCATTATACCGGGGGGTTGGGTGACGGCCGGCTGAGGGGCAGGCCGACGCGCCACCGGGAGGTACGCTGATGGGGCTCGGCCGCTGCAGGGGACAGGGTAGACGCTCCTGCAAGCGGAGCCTGCCATGTCGCCCCCGCGCCACCCCTCGCGCCGCCTGCGCGGCGTCAGCCTGCTGGAGCTGTGCGTGACCTTGGCCATCGCTGCGTTGCTCTGCCTGCTCACCCTGCCCTCGCTGAGCCGCGCGCTCAGTGACTGGCGCGCCGACATGCTGCGTATGCAGCTGGTGTCGGTGTTCAACAGCGCCCGCAGCATCGCCATTACCCGCCACGAGCCGGTGGCGGTGTGCCCCAGCGCCGACGGTGCACACTGCGGCAGCGACTGGAGCCGGGGCTGGCTGATCCACCGGGACCACGGCGGCAGCGCCGAGACCCCTGCGGCGGAGGATATCCTGCAGTTCCGCGCCGGTTACGACGACAGCGCGTTGCGCGCGCGCACCGGTCAGGCACGGCGGCGGCTGCGCTTCCAGGGCAACGGGAGCAGCGGCGGCAGTCCGCTGACGGTACACATCTGCGCCGGTGGGCGGCTGCAGGGCCAGGTGGTGGTGAACAACGTCGGGCGCACGCGCTCGGCGCGCAGCCGGGCACCGGCCGAGTGCCCGCGCTGAATGCCACAACGACAAAAGCCGCGATTTCTCGCGGCTTCTGCAGATACTGGCGCCCGAAGTTGGACTCGAACCAACGACCCCCTGATTAACAGTCAAGTGCTCTAACCGGCTGAGCTATTCGGGCGGGGACGCGAATTCTAGACGGTCACTCGTGGCGTTGCAACATCCCGCGCCGGCTTACCAGCACTCCAGCGCACTGGTGTTGGCCGGGGTCTTCACCCCCGCCTGGTTCACCGAGAGCGTGCCGCAGGGGTCCTTGGCCTGGTCACCCTGCGGCACCGCGGTGATCGTGAAGGTGTTGGCATTGGTGGACGTGAACGTCACCTGGTACATCGCCTTGCCACCGTCGCGGGGCGAGGCGATGGAGGTGCCGCTGTTTTCGACGAACTTGAAGTTGGTGTAGCTGTTGTTGAGCGTGTGCTGGCGCTCGGCACGATGACCATACTCCACCAGTTCCGCCTTGGCCGCGGCGCGCTTGGACTTGCGCACCTGGGCCGTGTAGGAGGGATAGGCGATGGAGGCGAGCACGGCGATGACCGCGACCACGATCATCAGCTCGATCAGGGTGAACCCGGCCACCCTGCGCGGGGTGCGCCGCTGTGGGGAGAAGCGCTTGCTCACAGGATCTGCCTCCAGGATTGACGACCGCAGGGATAGGGAACGTAGATGATGTCGGGACCATTGGGGTACCCCATCTGGCAGACGTTGTTGCCCGGTGACCCGGGTGCCGGCCCGCCACCACCACCACCACCGCCGCCACCGCCACCGCTCAGCGAAGCGACCGGCGCACGCGGCAACGCGAACGGCGTGTTGTTGAGCACGGGGGCGTTGCCTGGACTCTTGTTCTTGAGCCCGGCGGTGCCGGTCGCAAACCCGGTCCCGCCCGGCGAATTCAAGGTGGCGCGCCCCAGCGCACCCTCACCGGTCAACGGGGTCAGGGCAAAGAACCAGTTGGTACCGACCGCGGCGCAACCGCCCGAACTGGACGGCTCCGGCGCGTACGTGGACAAAGCCACGATGCCGTTGGACAGCGACGGCGTGCTGACCACGCGCTCGCTGAGGCCGTCCTTGACCTTGCTCACCGGCAGGTCGATGAACCACCCGCTTGCATTGGCCGGCGTGGCACCGGCCACCAGGGTGCGCGTGTCCCCCGAGGTGGTGATGGTTCGCCCGGCAAGATTGCTGCGGGTCAGGGTAGTGGCGACCGGGCCGACGTTGGTGTCGTTGATCGCGTAGATGCTCTGCAGCGAGTTGTCCCGCGAATCCGGGTCGAAGGAGAAGCTGCCCGTACCGAAGTACAGCATCACGCCACCGTTGGGACCGCTGCCGGCGGTGATGCCGCCGGTGATCGGCTGGCGCAGGTTGAGACCGGCGTCCACCGAGACCAGGCTGGTGAACAGCGGCCGGGTCGGCTTCTGCGTCATGTTGCGCAGGTCGAATTTCCAGACCGCACCCTTCTGGTCGGTACCGTACACGGTGTCGGAAATGCCATCGCGCGAGCGCTTGTCCTGCTCGGCCCCGCCCCAGCGATCGATCACGACGATGCTGCCCAGCCCGTTGCTGCCGGCCGGCAGCGGACTGCCGCTCTCGACCGCGTCGATCATGGTCGCCTTGCCCGATGCGATGTCGACCACGAACAGCACCGCCTTGCCGTTGGCGCTGTTGAAGCCGTTGCCGAAGATCGCCTTGAACACCACTTTCTTGTCTTCCAGGACCGGGACGATCACCGGCTTGGCCAGCACGTGGCCGATGTTCTTGCGCACGTCTTCCGGGAGCGATGCGTCGAGATCGCTGATCTCCCACAGCTTCTTGCCCTTGTCGAACGCACTGCCTGCCGTGACGTCCAGGCCGAACACGCTGCGACCGCCGGCACCGGACGCACCAACCAGCGTCGTATGCCAGGCGGTGCCGTAGTACGTGTCACCCACGGCAATCTGCCCATCCACGTAATACCTGTGCTGGAACTTCTGGGTATTCTTCTTCTCCGGATCGGCCGGGAACAGCAGGTTGCCCATGTGCCCGAGCGCGGTGCTGGGAATGTAGGCGAATGCCTCCGAGCCGCCCCCCGCCACCGTGTCGCCAGCCGCATTCATGCCGCCGTTGAACGCGTGCAGCATGCCGTCATTGGCGCCCACATAGACCATGTAGTTGGACTCGGCCTTCTTTTCCAGGTAGGTCGCGTAGGAGGTGGACAGCTGGTCGTCGGACAGGCGGCGGTAGCCGTAGTCATCACTCGGCGAGCTGACGAACGGGGCGGAGGTGACGATGTCACCCAGCCGGGTGGTACGGTCACGCAGTTTTCCGCCATTGCGCACTTCGCGGGACGTATCGCCTCGCAGGTAATCGACGGCCGCAGCGGCATCCACGCCCAGCGCGGTCAGTTCCGAAGTGGCGTAGCAGAAGGACATGCCCGCATAGGGCGCGCCTTTCAGGCAGATGTCCTCGAGCTTCACGTTGCTGGAGGTAAACGCGTCGGTCTTGCCGTTCTTGGTGAAGAAGATCCTGCGCGCGGACGCGCTCGGCAGCTGCGCGCTGGCTTCCCAGAACGGGGTCTGCACCAGTGCACGTGTTTCCGGATTGATCGACAGCTTGGTCGCCGTCAACCTGCCGAACCAGTCGGTGCCCTCATTGGTGTACTCGTAGAACGGGCTGACGGTAAGCGAACCGGCGCCGATGCGCGCGCCGCTGAACCCGGTGCCACCGGACGGCGAGTTGCCGGCCGTCACGGCCGACAGCACGCGGCGCATGGCGTCGGTGATTTCCGCCGGCGTGCGGGCATTGATGTACTCGCCTCGGGTGTTGACGGCCGCGTGCCAGATGTCGTCGATGGTGCTGCGCGCATCGTCTTCCACCTTCGGCCAGTTCTGGTAGATCGCCGGGGTGAGATAGGGGTTCGCGGGATTGTCCGGGTTGAACAGATTGCCGCGCGCGCCCAGGGTGACGCCGTAGAAGTTGAGATGCAGATTCTTCTGGCAATCCAGCTGGCTGTCCGGGGTACCCGATGAGCACGCCGCAGGCACCGGCACCTGCCCTGCAGTGAGGTCGGGACGCAGCGGCGGCAGGCCGTTGATGTTGTTGTAGTACTTCGTGACGATGTCCGCCATGGTGTTGGAGAAGCTGTCCGAGAACGGCGCCCCCATGCCCAGGTCGTTGTTGCCTACCGTCGGGCTGCCCTGGTTGCTGTAGCCGTCCGTGAACAGCATGACCGCATTCTTCTGGCAGACCTCCAATGTCGGCGCAAGGCTGTCGTTACGCGTGAACTGCTGCGTGGCCGAGTAGACTGCCTGGCGGTTGGGCGTACTGCCATTGGCGGGCAGCGCGAGCATCTCGTCGAACAGCGCCTTGCGCTCGCTGTTGACGCTCACATCCCGGATGGCCAGCTGCTTGGCGGCGGTGTTGTAGCTGCCGTGCTGATTGATGCGGAAATAGCCCACGCGCAGCCTGCCGATATCCGACAGCGACCGCGTCATGCCGGCGATCATCGCGCGATTGCGGTTTCCGTAATAGCTGAACCATACCGCAAAGTTCTTGGAGCCCGCATCGGTATTGTCCGCAGGCAGTGTGTATTTCCACATGTCGCAGCCGGTGCCGCACGCGTTCGCTGCGCGTGTGCGGGTTGCGTTTGCATAGGCATCGGTACCGTTGAGCCTGGGGTACGGATCGCTTTCGTCCTTCACCACCTTGATGAAGAACGTCGCCGGCCAGTACTGCACCCGGGCGTTACTGGTCCCGTTGCTCCAGACCCCGGCATTGCGATAGGTCGCGCCGTTGATGTACGCCCCGGCCGGGTAGGCCATGCCGTTCTGGATACGGAACGTCTCGGTACCGTAGTAATTGCTGGTCAGGTTGACCCGGGTATCGGCCGCGCCCGGCTTCGGATCAATCCGCGCCTGCGACGGGAGATATTCCGTGAAAGGCACGCCGTCATATTGCTGCCACGGCTCATACTTCACCGTGGGATCGAAATACGTCGGGTTGTATTGCGGGGAGCGTGCGAACCCCAGCGAGTCGAACGGCGGAATCCCGGGATAATTGTTGATGCGCGGCCCGGGCAGCACGTAGAGGTAATCGCAGCTGTTGTTGCGGTTGTCCGCGGCCGTGCTGAGGACGCCAGCAGACTGGAAGAAGCTTTTCAGGTCAGGGTTCCAGCAGCCCTCGCCGTCCTGGCCGGGGAACTGGGTCTGGAAGGTCATGGAGCCGGAATCATCCACTGCCATGATGAACGCCGGCGTGGACGGCTTGGGAATGTTCAGCGGCTGCTGGGACAGCAGGCCCTGCCCCTGGGAGGCGATCAGGTTGTAGCCCACCAACCCGAGGCCGAGTACTGCTACCGCCGAACCGGCGGCGGTCCATTTGAATCTGCGCGAAGCCATGGCCGCGATCCTCAGAGCTTGAAAATAGTGTCGATGACCGAACGCGACGTGGGATTGTCCTTGTCGTCGGCCGCGTACGCGGTGATCTGGAAGGTGGCGGTGGCCTTGTCCAGCGGCAGGCCGTTGTCGAAGGCATTGCCGCCAGGTCCGCCGCACTGGTCGATCTGGCGGACGCGCACCTTGGGCGCGGCTTCATTTTTCTTGGCCAGCTCCCTGCCCCACGCCACCGGGTCGAAGCCGTCCTCGCAGTTCTGGGTGATGCTGGCGGCGTTGACCAGGCTGTTGTTGGGTGGCGCTTCGCGGTCGGTGATCGCTTCCACGGCATCTTCCGCATTGCGCACGGCGCCTTCGGTGTTCTGGAAGGAGCGGCTGGCGGCGCGGTAGTTGGACGACATTTTTTCCTGCATGCTGGCAACCTGCATGCCGGCCACGCCGATCAGGGCAAGCAGCAGCAGCATGATCAGCGCGACATACAGGACTGCGCCGCGCTGCTGGCGGGCGCCCGGAAAAGCACGGAGGTGCGGCGAACGGTTCATGGTCAGTTCCCGAACAGGCGATTGCGCAGGGCCACGCTCACTTCATAGGCGGTGCGATAGCGCCCATCGGTGACGGCATCCTGGTTGTAGGTCATGCCGAGCACGCCGAGGCGGGCCGCGGCATCGGTGGGCCTGGAGTTGGCGTTGGTGCCGGTGCGGCCCGGGCTGCGCGCGACCAGGCCAACCTGGACCATGCCAACGCGGCGCCATTGCCCTGCACCGGTCGCATTGGCGGCGACGGTGACGCCGGAGGCCACGTTCTGTACGCCGATATAGCCGCTGGGCGGGCTTTCGCCGGTGATGACCGCCGAGGTATCCAGCCCGTACATCAACTGCAGGTTCTCGATGCCTTCGACCAGTTCCTCGTTGATCGCATACACCCCGGCCGAATTGGCGCGCGCGCGGCGCAGCCCGGGCCCGTTGGTGCCGGCGCCGATGTAATAGACCATCGACTCGGCGCGGTACACCTGGGTCGGTTCGGGCTGCGGCGCGTAGCGGGTCAGGTCCACGGTCCCGGCAGTGATCACGTTGGCGGACAGCGACCCGGCGAACACGTCGACGTTGTCGCAGTTGGCGATGCCGAACATGGTCGGTACCGCGAGCCCGCCTTCGGTCAGCCGCTCCCAGCGGTCCGCGGCGACCGTCAGCTTCTGGCTATTGATGGCGGTCACCGGTACGCCTTCCGGCGCCAGGAAGCGCAGCACGAGGACGTCGCTGCCGGGCATCGGGGCTGGCACCAGGTTTCTGATGGTATCCGGCATGTTGGCCGGCACGTTGCCAGCGCCCACGTCGAGGGTGTTGCTGGGCGCGGTCCCGGGGGCTTCGTAGCCTTGGATGGCCACGCTGAAGTCCAGTGGGCTGCCGTTGCCGGAGTTGGCCGCGGCCAGCATGTTGTTGCGCGGCAGGCCGGTTTCCTTGATGAAATGGGCCTGGTCATTCACGCAGCCCATGTGCCCGGCCATGCGGATGTCGCGCTCAAGGAAATCCAGGGCGAAGCGGCCGTTCTCCTGGGCACGCGCCACGCCTTCGGAAAGGCGCGAGGCCGAATGCGAGGCGATGAAGACCTGGGTGATGCCCAGCATCAGGATCAGGCCGATGACCAGCGAGATCATCAGTTCGATCAGGGACAGACCTGCCTGGCGGCTGCGGAACATATGCGGACCTTTCATAGCTGGGTCTGGGTGCGGAAGGTGGTGAGGCCGTCCGGAGCGGTCTTGCTCCAGCGCTCGTCGGCCCAGCTGATCTCGACGGTGGCCACGCCGTTGGCGACGACAACATTGGCGGCGGCGTTGTCGCCCAGCGCCTTGACCACCTGGCACTGCCAGCGCGCGATGTTCTGTTCCACCGTGACGGTATTGATCGGCCGCGCGCACACGCCTGCAGCCGTCTTGCTGCCCGAGGCGAAGGTGGCATTGCTGTACCACTCCGACGAATGGCGGTTGCTGCGCATCTGTTCGGTGAGGTCGTAGGCCAGGTTGGTGGCCTGGGTGCGGTAGTTGGCGCTCTGCACGTAGCGCACGTTCATGGTCTGCAGCAGCGCGAAGCCGAGCAGGCCGAAGGCCAGCACCACCACGGCCACCAGCACTTCAAGCAGGCTGAAGCCGCGTTGGCGGCCGCGCGGACGGTAGGGAGTACGGATCATTTGCAGGGGCCCTTGACGGTGGTGACCTGCCCGGAGGCGTTGATGGTCAGCGTGCTCTGCAGCGGCTGGTTGTCGCACTTCTGCGGACGCAGGGTGACTTCCTGGTCGGTGCTGTTGCGGCGACGGCCGCGCCCATCGAACCCGATCATGGCACCGGGGGGGCCGGCAACGACCAGGGCTTTGTTGATGGAGGTGTAGCGCAATACGGGTTCGGTATTGCCCAGTACTCCGTCCCCGTCATTGTCGCTGAACGCCAGCATGCCCACGTCCCACTTGCCATCGCAGGTGGTGCCGGTGCTGCTGCCGCAGACCGCCCCGCCCTGGTTGTTGCGGATCGCGTCGCTGCGGGCCAGGTTGACCAGGCCGATCAGCTCGTTGTGCGAGGTGGCGATGCGGTTGGAGCGGATCAGGTTCTGGAAGTTCGGGAAGGCAATCGCAGCCACCACCCCGATCACCACGACGGTGACCATCAGTTCGATGAGTGTGAAGCCCTTGGACGTACGCAGATGCATGGAACGCTCCCCAGCGTGATGACAGGACAATGGACGCCCCGCCGCCCAGCGGCAAGCGACAGCAGGACGAACGGTCGCCCGGAGGCGACGGGCGTCAAACCGTTGACACCCGTACGGTTGGGAGGGGGGTGCGGGCTCAGGCCAGTACCCGGTAGCAGGGCTGGTATTCGCCGGAGATCTTCATCCGGCGCTGCTCGACGAAGGCGCGCAGCAGTTCGTCCAGGGCCTGCATCATGTCGGCGTCGCCATGGATCTCGAACGGTCCGAACTGCTCGATGCGACGCATGCCGTCTTCCTTCACGTTGCCGGCGACGATGCCGGAGAACGCGCGGCGCAGGTCGGCGGCCAGCGCATGCGGCGGGCGCCCGTGGTGCAGGTCCAGCCCGGCCATGGCCTCATGGGTCGGCACGAACGGCTGCTGGTACTCCCACGGAATCTCGATGGACCAGTTGAAGAAGAATGAATCCTTCTGCGCCAGGCGGTGCTCACGCACGCGCTTGATGCCGGCCGACATCTGCCGGGCAACGGCCACCGGGTCGCCGATGATGATCTGGTAGCGCTCGGCGGCGGCATCGCCCAGGGTCAGGCGGATGAAGCGGTCGATCTGCTCGAAGTACGGCGCGGCCACGGTCGGCCCGGTCAGGATCAGCGGGAACGGCAGGTCCTGGTTCTCCTCGCGCAGCAGGATGCCGAGCAGGTACAGGATCTCCTCAGCGGTGCCGACGCCGCCGGCGAACACGATGATGCCGTGGCCGATGCGCACGAACGCTTCGAGACGCTTCTCGATGTCCGGCATGATCACCAGGTGGTTCACGATCGGGTTCGGCGATTCGGCGGCGATGATGCCCGGCTCGGTCAGGCCGATGTAGCGCGTGGTGTGCTTGCGCTGCTTGGCATGGGCGATGGTGGCACCCTTCATCGGGCCCTTCATCGCGCCCGGGCCGCAGCCGGTGCAGATGTCCAGGCCGCGCAGGCCCAGCTCATAACCCACCTGCTTGGTGTACAGGTACTCGTCGCGGCCGATCGAGTGGCCGCCCCAGCAGACCACCAGGTTCGGGTCGCCCGGGTTGAGGATGCGCGCGTTGCGCAGCAGCCCGAACACGGCGTTGGTGATGCCTTCGGACGACTCCAGCTCGGCCGCATAGGCCGGGCCCATTTCGATGGCCATGTAGGCCAGGTCGCGGACCACCGCGAACAGCAGCTCGGCCACGCCGCGGATGATCTCGCCGTCCACGAACGCCATGGCCGGGGCATTGACCAGGTCGATCCGCACGCCGCGGTCCTGCTGGGCGACCTGGATGTCGAAATCCGGGTACAGATCACGCGCCGCGCGCGGATCGTCGGAGGCACTGCCGCTGGTCAGCACGGCCAGCGCGCAGCGGCGCAGCAGTTCGTGCATGCCGCCGCCGGAGGCATCACGCAGGCGCGCCACTTCCGCCCGCGACAGCACATCCAGTCCACCGCGCGGGTAGATCCGCGCGTCCTGCACCGGCAGCGTCCGCGCCGGCTTTTCGGTGATCGTCATTTCCATTCTTTTCGCTTCCTCAAGGTTGCCGACTGTACCGCTGCCCCCTTGAAAAGCAAAACGGCCGGGAAACCCGACCGTTGGATATGTTTCGAGCCCGGCGACGCCTTGGGGGCTGCCGTACGCGCGCGCGTTTTCCGCGCAACCGAATGAGAATACGCCGAATACCGCACCCTGGCAAGCAGGGCAACGAAAAACGGCCGGGTTGCCCCGGCCGTTTTCCATCACGCGTCAAGTTCGATGGATCAGAACTTGTACTTCAGGGTCAGCTGCATCGACCAGCGCGACACGCCGGTGTTGCCCTTGTCGTTGTTGTTTTCCTGGATCGACGGGGTATCGGTGGAACCGGTGAAGTTGTAGATGTACTTGCCGGTGGCCGGGTCGATACCGGCGTAGCTGGCTACGCGGGCGGTCGAGTTGAAGCCGTAATCGTTGATGCGGCCCCACTTCTTGTTGAGCAGGTTGCCGACATTCATGATGTCCAGCGCCAGCTCACCCTTGTGCTCCTTCATGAAGCCCGGGAACTCCTGCGAGATGCGCATATCGAAGGTGTTCACGAAGCCGGTACGGAAGGCGTTGGCCGGGGCGATCTGGCCCTGGTACGCCGCCAGCTGCGGGTTCTTGGCCAGCCAGTCGAAGAACTGCTTCTCCATCGCCGCGCCGCCAACCCACTTCACGTCGCCCGGGCCGTTCGGCACGTAGAACAGGTCGTTGAAGTAGCCGGCACCCGAGGTGGATGCGGCGTCGCCGTTCATGTCGTTGTAGTAGATGTAGCTGTACGGACGACCCGAACGGCCTTCATAGAACAGGCCGACGCTGGTGTTGTAGTCGCCGAAGAACGCCTTCTTCCAGTTCAGCGAGGCGGTCACGCGGTCCTTGATCGCGTAGCGCGAGTCGTACGCCACGTTTTCGTTGGCGGTGCCGATCAGGGTGCTGCCCCAGTTGGAGGTGTTCTGCGAGCTGGTCAGCGGGCTGACTTCGGTCGAAGCGGTGTAGGTGTAGGCCAGCGACCAGCCCCAGTTTTCCATCAGCGGCTTGTTCAGGCCGACGGTGAACTGGCGGCCGATACCCTTGTCGGTGTTGCGCATGAGCATGACGTCGCCCATGTCGCTCGGGCGGTTGGCCTTGCCAGTGATTGCGCCACCCTGCTGCACTGCGCAGGTGGTCGCCGGCGCGACCGGCACGCACGGACGGTAGCCCGCAGCGTTCCAGTACAGCTCGCGACCGTCCTGGCCGATGCGGGTGGCGGCAACGCCATCCTGGTTGTACAGGTCCAGACGCTCGAAGTAGATCGCGTCGTTGACCTTGGTGTACAGGAACTCGGCCGACGCCACGATGCCGTACCACGGCAGCTCGGTATCGAAGGCCAGGTTGGTCTTCCACACCGACGGCAGCTTCAGGCCCGGCTCGGCGATGTCCACGTTCTGGCGCGCACCGGCGCCGGCGGCCGGGATGTACGGCGGATCGACGTTCGGGGTGAAGAAGTTGGTGGCCGGGCTGTTGACCGTGTACTCGGTGTAGTTCAGGCCGGTGTTCTGGTAGACGCCCGCCAGCCACACGTTCGGGGCCGCGCCGCCGAACAGGCCCAGGCCGCCGCGCAGCTGGGTCGGACGCTCGGTGTCGAAGGTGTAGTTCCAGCCGAAGCGCGGCTGCACCAGCTTGTCATCCGGCAGCACGGTGTTGTCGTACCCGTACAGGTCCATGATGCGCGGGTTGTACAGCTTCTGGCTGTCGAAGTCCGGCATGTCGACGCGGACGCCGAACTGCAGGGTCAGGTTGCTGTTGACCGCCCAGCTGTCCTGCACGAACAGGCCGGTGTTCTTCAGGTGGTACTTGGCCGGGATGTCGTCGTAGCTGCCGCCTGCGCGCGGCGCGCGGACGATGTACTGGTTGATGCGGCCGGCGGCGAAGTCGTTGAGGTTGTTGAACACGTACACGCCGTTGAGGTTGCGGCCGTAGTAGTTCAGCAGGTCATTGTCGGAGTAGTCGAAGCCGAACTTCACGGTGTGGTCGCCCACGTACCAGGTCCCGGCACCGAAGGCGCTCAGCTCCTTGGATTCGACGGCGTTGACGTGCGAGTTCTGCTCGGTACCGAAGTACAGCGAGTTGTTGGCGGTGCCGCCGAAGCCACGCACCTGGATCTGCGGCAGGTCCGAATACGGGGTGCGGATCGCCGAGTAATCCTTCTGCGACAACTTGAACTCGGTCGAGAAGTTCTCGGACCAGTCGCTGAACAGTTCGCCCATCCAGGACTCATAGGTCTTGGGCAGGTCGTACCAGAAGCTGCTCAGCGAGACCGCGCTGGTGCTGATCTGCGGGAAGCGCGCCACGGTCTGTTCCATCTTGTTGTAGCGGATGGCGGCACGGTGGTTGTCGCTGATGTTCCAGTCGATCTTCAGCGCGTATTCTTCGATCTCGGTGTCGTTCGACGGCGCGCTCAGCGAGCCGGCGTCGAAGCCGTAGCCGGTGGCGATCTGCTGCGCACGGGCGATGTCGGCATCGGTGATGGTGCCCTTGCCGTACGGGGTGTCGGTCAGGCTGGTGCCCGGTGCCGAACGCTCCATCTTTTCGTAGTTGGCGAAGAAGAACAGCTTGTCCTTGACGATCGGGCCGCCCAGGGTCATGCCGTAGGTCTTCTCGTCGTCAAAGCCGTTGAAGCGGACGCCGTCCAGCTCCTTGCGCACCATGTCCTTGTCGCGGTACGCGTAGTACACGGTGCCGCCGAAGTTGTTGGTACCCGACTTGGTCACCGCGTTGATCACCGCACCGGTACCACCGGCGATGGTGGTGTCGTAGTTGGCGACGTCGATGTTGATTTCCTGGATGGCATCCATCGACACCGGCTGACGCTCGGTCGGCAGGTTGTTGGATTCCAGGCCGAACGGGTCGCCGGCGCCGATGCCGTCGATGCGGATGGCGTTGTAACGGGTGTTCTGGCCACCGACGGAGATCGCGCCGTCAGCCTTGCTGACCTGCGAGATGCGCGGGTCCAGGCGGATGTAGTCCTGGATGTTGCGGTTGGCCGACGGCAGCGACTCGATGGTTTCGCGGTTCACGTTGGAACCGGTACCCATCTTGTAGGCGCTGAACACGTCCGAACCACCGGCCACGGCCACCACCTGCACCGCATCGAGGTTGGTGGCAGCAGCCACCACGTCGCCGGTCAGGTTGGCATTGATGGTGTTGACCTGATTCAGGTTCAGGTAGACGCCTTCCTCGGTCTTGGTGCCTTCGCCGGGCTTGTTGATGGTGATGGTGTACGGACCACCCACGCGCAGACCACGCGCGGCGTAACGACCGGACGCATCGGTGGTAGCACGGCTGACAGTGCCCGACTCGGTGTGGGTGATGGTGACTTCAGCACCGATCACCGGCGCACCGGCGGCAGAGGTGACCTGACCGCCGACACCGGCAGAGGTGCTCTGGGCGAAGGCGGGAGCGGCAGCAAGTGCGGCCACGAGACCAAGGGTGAGCTTGGACATCCGGAGATAACGTGGGTGGGTCATTGGGGAGTAGCCTCGATGCGAGTTGGCGATGGCGGAAAAAAAACGCGCCCAAGCAGCCGTTCAGCGGCTGTATGGACTTTTATCTGGGTTCCCTTGCCGCAGGCTGGTTTCAGCCGCAACGGTTAACACTAGATTAACACGATAAGCCCGGTATATGACGATTTGGCGACAAAACACACGCCATCACAACGCAATCGTGACGCTTTCTTCACATTTGACTGAATAGGCGAGAAAAGAGCCGCTTCCCCCGTTCAGGTGGAAGGCAGGAGCGACCCGGGCGGAGGTGCCCGGTCAGGATGCCAAGCCGACATGTCGGCGGGGTTACGCCAGGTGCAGGACCTGGCCCCGGAAGGCGCCGCCGTCGGGCGACAGCAGCTGCACCGCCGCCGCGGCGGCCACGGTCGGCTCGCGGGCGATGCCGTCCTCGTCCAGCGAGAAGGCGCGGGCGCGCAATGCGGTGCGCATCGGGCCGGGTTGCAGCCCGCTCACCCGCACCGGGCTGCGCGCCAGTTCGTCGTGCAGGGCTGCGATCAGGCCGCGCAGGCCATGCTGGGCCGCTCCATAGCCGCCCCAGAAGGCCCGCCCTACCCGCGCGGGATCATCCACGGTGAACACCAGCGCGGCATCGTCGCGCTGGCGCAGCAGCGGCAGGCAGGCCTGGGCCAGCCAGGCCGGTGCGGTCAGGTTGACGTGCACGGCGCGCGCGAAGGCGGCCGGATCGGCGTGCTCGAACGGGGTCAGACCGGGAAAATCGGCCGCGCAGTACAGCAGGCCGTCCAGCCGCCCCAGTTCCGACTGCAGGCGCTCGGCCAGCGTGGCGTAATCGTCCGGGGTCGCCCCTTCCAGGTCCAGCGGGTACAGCAGCGGCTCGGGGCCTGCGGCCTGCACGGCGGCGTACACCCGGTCGAGCCGACGCGGCCGGCGACCGAGCAGGACCACCGTGGCCCCGGCCTCGGCACAGGCCACGGCGGCCGCGCTGCCAAAGCCGCCACCGGCCCCGGCGATGAGAATGACGCGGTCGGCCAGCGACCCGGTCCCGACCCCGACGGACGGGACCGCACTCATGGCTGCGAGGCCTCTTCGACGATGCGCTTGAGCTCGCCGGACTCGAACAGTTCCAGCACGATGTCGCAGCCGCCGATCAGCTCGCCGTTGATGAACAGCTGCGGGAACGTGGGCAGGTTGGAGAAGCGCGGCAGGTTGGCGCGGATCTCGGGCTCTTCGAGCACGTTGACGGTGCGCAGCGCGACCGCACCGGCGGCCATCAGCGCCTGCACGGCGCGGCTGGAGAAACCGCACATGGGATACTGCGGGGTGCCCTTCATGAACAACACGAGGGGGTAACGCTCCACTTCGGCTTGGATCTGCTGCATCACCGCCACCACGACTCTCCCTGCGCAACGGGGCACCCGACCTCGGCGGTCGGATAGACTCCCTGTACGTTCATTGTAATCCTACTGGCCCTGCCGCGACCCATGCCCTTCGAACTGCCCCGCCTGCCCTACGACCGCACCGCCCTGCAGCCGCATCTGTCGGCCACCAGCCTGGACCTGCACCATGGCCAGCACTACCGCGCCTACCTGGACACGGTGAACGCACGCATCGACGGCACCGAGCTGGCCGAGCTGGCATTGGAGGACATCGTGCGGCAGAGCCAGGGCAGCCTGTTCGACGCCGCCGCCCAGGCGTGGAACCACGCGTTCTATTGGCGCTGCCTGGGTCCGCGTGCCGGCGGCGATCCGCAGGGTCGGCTGGGCGAGCTGGTCAGCCGCCACTTCGGCGACCCCAGGCGCCTGCGCGAGGAATTCGACCGGGCCGCGTTGGGGCTGTTCGGCTCGGGCTGGGTGTGGCTGGTGCAGCACCCGTCCGGGGCGCTGGCGATCCAGGCCACGCGCAATGCGGGCACGCCGCTGACCGGCCAGAGCACGCCCCTGCTGGCCTGCGATGTGTGGGAGCACGCGTATTACACCGACTACCAGAACGACCGCGCGCGTTACCTCGAGGCGTTCTGGAAGCTGGTCAACTGGGACTTCGTCGCAAGCCAGCTGCGCGATTGAAGCATGTAACGACCAACGGTCGTTACCTACCCAAAAAAGGCCATCCGCCAGGTCACGACCGTCGGTCGTGACGTCAAGCAGCCCGGTAGGTCACGACCGTCGGTCGTGACATCACGCAATCCGGTAGGTCACGACCGTTGGTCGTGACATCACGCAGCCCGGCAGGTCACGACCGTTGGTCGTGACATCACGCAGCCCGGTAGGTCACGACCGTTGGTCGTGACATCACGCAATCCGGTAGGTCACGACCGTTGGTCGTGACGTCACGCAATCCGGTAGGTCACGACCGTTGGTCGTGACGTCACGCATCCCGCCAGGTCACGACCGTCGGTCGTGACGTCACGCATCCCGGCAGGTCACGACCGTTGGTCGTGACGTCACGCATCCCGGCAGGTCACGACCGCTGGTCGTGACATCACGCAGCCCGGTAGGTCACGACCGTCGGTCGTGACGTCAAGCAGCCCGGTAGGTCACGACCGTTGGTCGTGACATCACGCAATCCGGTAGGTCACGACCGTTGGTCGTGACATCACGCAGCCCGCCAGGTCACGACCGTCGGTCGTGACGTCACGCAACCCGCCAGGTCACGACCGTTGGTCGTGACCTCTCAGGCGTCGCGCAGCGACGCCGCCGCCGGGGCGACCTGCCCGGCGCGATCCAGCTGCGCGCCCACCGCCTCAAGCGCAGCGGCCAGCGCGGCGGCATCGTCCTCGCGCAGGGTGGCGTGGCCTACCTTGCGGCCCGCGCGCGATTCCTTGCCATAGTCGTGCCAATGTCCGCCCGGCTGGGCCAGCACCGCGTCCGCATCGGGCATCTCGCCGATCCAGTTGAGCATGCAGGCATGCCCCAGCATGCGCGTGTCGCCCAGCGGCAGGCCCAGCACGGCGCGCAGGTGGTTCTCGAACTGCGAGGTTTCGCTGCCTTCGATGGTCCAGTGCCCGGAGTTGTGCACGCGCGGCGCCATTTCGTTGGCCAGCAGCTCCTCGCCGCGACAGAACAGCTCCAGCGCGAACACGCCCACGTAGTCCAACCGCTCGGCCAGGGTCTGCGCGTAGCCGATGGCCGCCTGGTACTGCGCCGGTGCCAGCCGGGCCGGCGCCACGCTGGCCGAAAGCACGCCGTCGACGTGCCAGTTGCCGGTCAGCGGCCAGGCGCGGAACTCACCGTCGATGCCACGCACCGCGACCACGCTCACCTCGCGCTCGAATGCGACGAAGCCTTCCAGGATCAGGCCGGTGCGCTCGACCTGTGCGCCCAGCGCCGCCCAGGCCGCGTCGATGTCGGCGGTCGTGCGCAGGCGGAACTGGCCCTTGCCGTCGTAGCCGAAGCGGCGGGTCTTGAGGATGCACGGCAGGCCGAACGCCTCCACCTGGGCGGCGAGCTCGTCGCGGCTGCGGATATCGGCGAACGGCGGCAGCGGAATGCCCAGTTCGCGGAACAGGGTCTTTTCGCTCAGCCGATCCTGGGCGACGGCCAGCGCGTCCGGATTCGGATACACCGGCACCCGCCCGGCCAGGAACTGCGCGCTGCGCGCCGGCACGTTCTCGAAATCGAAGGTCACCACGTCGACGCGTTCGGCGAACGCGGCCAGCGCCGCCTCGTCCTCGAAGGCCGCCACCTGCAGCGGCGCGAGCTGCCCCCCGCAGGCATCGGCGGCCGGGTCGAACAGCTCGAAGCGCAGCCCCATCGGGGCACCGGCCAGGACCATCATGCGGGCGAGCTGGCCGCCGCCCAGGATGCCAACGGTCTGCACGGTCATTGGCGCGGGTCGTCGTGGGCCATGACGTCTTCGGTCTGGCGGGCGCGGAAGGCGTCCAGCGCTTCGCCGATGGCCGGCTGTTCCGGCGCCAGCAGGGCGGCGGCGAACAGCGCGGCATTGGACGCGCCGGCATTGCCGATGGCGAAGGTTGCAACCGGGATGCCGGCCGGCATCTGCACGATCGACAGCAGCGAGTCCATGCCGTTGAGCGCCTTGGACTGCACCGGCACGCCCAGCACCGGCACGGCGGTCTTGGCCGCGATCATCCCCGGCAGGTGCGCGGCGCCGCCGGCGCCGGCGATGATCGCGCGCAGGCCGCGCGGGCCCGCCTGCTCGGCGTAGGTGAACAGCACATCCGGGGTACGGTGCGCCGATACCACTTTCACTTCATAGGGCACACCGAGCGCATCGAGCTTCTGCGCCGCATGCTGCATGGTCTCCCAGTCGGAGCGGGAACCCATGACGATGCCGACGAGCGGCGCGGATTGGTTGGGGGTCATTGGCCGTCACCTGCCTTAAAGACGTATTCTAGCCGTCTTCCACGCACGACGAAGACCCCCATGGACCGCAAAGTCATCGATCGGCTGTGCTCGCCGCACACCCGCCAGCCCCTGTCCCTCCTCGATGCCAAGGGCCTGGACGCGCTCAACCGGGCCATCGGCGCCGGGACCGTGACCAAGGTCGGCGGCAGCCCGCAGGCCCAACCGCTGCGCGAGGCCCTGCTGACGCGTGACCGCAAGCAGGTGTTCCGCGTGGACGACGGCATTGCGGTGCTGCTGCCGGAAGAAGCGATCGACACCGCCCAGATCGCCGATTTCCCGGAAAAATGAGCCCCGCTCCGCTGACGCCCCCGGCCCCGGACCAGGTCCAGGCCGACGTAGCCCGTGCGCTGGCCGAAGATATCGGCAGCGGCGATGTCACCGCCGCCCTGCTTCCGGACCGTCCGGACCGCGCCTACCTGTTGTGCAAGCAGGACGCGGTGATCGCCGGCCGGCCCTGGTTCGACGCCACTCACCGGGCGCTGGACCCGCAGGTGCGGATCGACTGGCAGGTCGCCGAGGGTGACGCGGTGCGCGCCGGCACCGTGCTGGCCCTGCTGCACGGGCGCAACCGCAGCCTGGTCAGCGCCGAACGCACCTCGCTGAATTTCCTGCAGACGCTGTCGGGCACGGCCACCACCACCGCGCGCCATGTCGCTGCGGTGGCCGGCACCGGCACGCGCATCCTGGACACCCGCAAGACCCTGCCGGGGCTGCGCGCGGCGCAGAAGTACGCGGTGCGCTGCGGCGGCGGCGACAACCACCGGCAGGGCCTGTTCGACACGGTGATGCTGAAGGAAAACCACATCCGTGCCGCCGGTTCGCTGAGCGCTGCGGTGCTGGCCGCGCGCACGCAGTGGCCCCGCTTGCCGCTGGTGGTGGAGGTGGAGGACCTGGCGCAGCTGCGCGAAGCGCTGGCGGTGGGCTGCGACCGCATCCTGATTGACGACTTCGATGCCGCGACCCGGCGCGAGGCGGTGCGCATCGCCGCTGGGCGCATTCCGCTGGAGGTGTCCGGCAGCGTGGATCTGTCCGGGTTGCGCGCGATTGCCGAGGACGGGGTGGACTGCATCTCGATCGGCGGCCTGACCAAGCACGTGCAGGCGATCGATCTGTCGCTGAAGCTCGGCGACCCGCCGTGACCTGGTACCGACCAACGGTCGGTACCTACCCTTCGTGCCGACCAACGGTCGGTACCTACCCTTCGTACCGACCAACGGTCGGTACCTACCCTTCGTACCGACCAACGGTGGGTACCTACCCTTCGTACCGACCAACGGTCGGTACCTACCCTTCGTACCGACCAACGGTCGGTACCTACCCTTCGTACCGACCAACGGTCGGTACCTACCCTTCGTACCGACCAACGGTCGGTACCTACCCTTCGTACCGACCAACGGTCGGTGCGTACCGTCTGTGTCGACCAGCGGTCGGTTCCTGCCTTGCATTCGTGCCGGCCCCTGGTCGGCGGCTGGCCCGGTAGCGCACGACCGTTGGTCGTGCGTGCGCGCAGCGCTGCCTTCACGGGCTTCCCCTGCCGGCTCTGCGACGCTTCCCCTGCCCTCACCCGGAGTGCGTGGATGCGCCCCCTGCCCCTGCTTGCCTGCCTGTCGCCCCTCGCCCTGCTGCTGCCAGGCGTCGCCGCCGCCGCCGAAGTCTGCGACATCCCGCCGCGTTACGGCCTGAGCCCGCTCGCCATGAGCATCGTGCGCACGGCCTGCAACGAGCACCGGCTGTGGTACCGCCCCTTCATCGACGGCGACGGTCGCGCCGCCAACCTGGGCGTCAGCGAGGCCGAGCGCGAGTACCTCTCCGACGATGGCATGCCCGCCTGGCAGCGGGTGGTCGCGTATTGGCGCGACAGCGGCACCTTGGGCCCGATGGGCAGCCAACCGGGCGCCACCAGCTGCATGGCGCCGTTCGGTACGCGTTACACCGACAGCGATTGCCGCGCCTTCCTGATCGACAACCCCTGGTCGGCGGCCTTCATCTCCTGGGTGATGAGTCGTGCCGGGGTGCCTGGATTCACCCGCTCGCCGCGTCACATCGACTACATCCGCGCCGCTTACCAGAACACCGGCCCCTACCGCATGACCGACCCGGCGCAGGAAAAGCCGGCGCCCGGCGACCTGCTGTGTTATCTCCGCGGCCGCAGCGAATCGCTGAGTTACGCCGGACTGGTGCAGCAGCTCAGCGGCGGCACCGTGGCGAACTGGAAATCGCACTGCGAGGTGGTGATCGCCGCCAACATGGGCGGCGACCACACGCTGTACCTGATCGGCGGCAATGTGATGAACACGGTGGCGATGCGCAAGCTGTCGCTGGACCGCAGCGGCCGCATCCAGCTGCCGCCGGCTCCCTCCAACGACCCCTATGACATGGGCTGCACCCCCGGACGCGAAGACGAGTGCAACTTCAACCGGCAGGACTGGGCGGCCCTGCTGAAGCTGGTGGCCACCACGTCGATCGCGCCGACGTCCACCTACACGCCCCCCGCGGCGACACCGCCGGCCATGGGGCCGGCACCGGCACCGGCGCAGCCCGGTGCACCGGCGGTGCCGCCGCCGCAGAAACCCACCTTCCCGCGCGTGGTCCCGCCCAGGCCGACACCGCCGCCGTCGCCCCCACCGCCGCCGCCGCAGAGACAGGACGGATCGCCGGCTTGATCCGGCGCCGGTTCGTCGCCATCTTGATCGTTCCTGATCCCGATACCGCTCCGAGCCGCCGATGCCCAGCTTGATCCTGTTGATGATTGGCGGTGCCTTCGCCTATGCGTTCTGGAATGCGTCGCGGGCTGCGGCCGAGCGCGCCATCGAGCTGGGTCGCAACGCCTGTCGTGCCGCGGATGTGCAGTGGCTGGACCAGGCGGTGCATGCCAGCAGCCTGCGCGTGTGCCGCAAGGAGAATGGCTGGCTGGGCTGGGAGCGCAGCTACCGCTTCGAGTATTCGCACGACGGCATCGACCGCCACACCGGGCGCATGGTGCTGCGAGGCGACCAGCTGGTGGCGTTCGTGGGGCCCTCCGCGGCGCGCATCAGCGAGATCCGGCGCGGGGTGGATACCAGCGGGGCCGAAGATGCGTGACCGCAGGTGCCGACCCACGGTCGGCACCTGCCTGCGGATGTTCTATTTGACGACGCGCAGGTGCGGGCGACCGCTGGGCTTGGGCGGGGTGTCGTCCGGGGTCGGGGTATCGTCCGGCGGCACGCTGTCGTCGGGACTCGGCTCATGGCCGGGAATGTCGTCGGGCAACGCCATGCCCTGCCCGGTCTCGCGCGCGTACACCGCCAGTACTGCCGCGATCGGCACCTGCACGGGATAGCTGGTGCCGGAGAAACGCGCCGAGAAACTCACGGTGTCGTTGTCGATGTGCAGCCGCACCACCGCGCGCTCGGCGATGTTGAGGACCACCCGACCGTCCTTCACCGCGCTGGGCGGTACCTGCACCCCGGGCATGCCGGCGTCGACCAGGATGTGCGGGGTGAGCTCGTTGTCGTTGATCCATTCCACCAGCGCCCGCAACAGGTACGGGCGGTGGCTGGTCATGCGGAAAGTGTCTTCAGTCATCATGGGGCGCCGCGGGAAGGTGACGGCTCTGGTATCTGGTTGGCTGCCGCAAGTGTACGCGCCCACCCGTGCAGCGGTCAGCAGGCACGGTGCCCCACGTAAAGCGCCGATGCAGCGAAGCCGTCTTCAGACCGGCAGCTCGCGCAGTTTCTTTTCCTGGTCGGTCAGGCTGCGGATGAAGCCGGGGTGGCGGAAGATGCGGTTGCCGTAGTCTTCGATCGACTTGCCGTCCTTGGGCAGCGGCACGTCCAGCGACTGCAGGCGCCAGATGATCGGTGCCATGGCGCAATCGGCCAGGCTCATTTCCGGATTGAGGAAGAACTTGCTGGCCTTGAACAGCGGCACGGCGCTGGTCAGCAGCTCCTTCAGGCGCTTGCGTCCGGCTTCGGCCTGGGTCTTGTTGCCCAGCTGGATCGCCTGCACCTGCGGCACCCAGTCGTGTTCGATGCGCAGCATCGCCAGCCGGATGCGCGCGCGCGACAGCGGGTCGACCGGCATCAGCGGCGGATGCGGGTAACGCTCGTCCAGGTATTCGCTGACCACCGACGCCGCGTACAGCACCAGTTCGCGCTCGACCAGGGTCGGCACGGAGTGGTACGGATTGAGGTCGATCAGATCCTCGGGCGGATTCTGCGGATCGACCGGGACGAAATCATAGGTAACGCCTTTGGCGGCAAGCACCAGGCGCACGCGATGGCACAGCACGTCGTCATTCGAGGAAAACAGCGTCAGGGTGTTCCGCATGCGTACGCTCGCCGCCATCAAAGGCTCTCCAGCAGCCGATATCCGTCGACTGCATCGGCGCCGCCGGCCCATTGCCGACAGTCGTCACAGGTCCCGAGTGTGCAACTGCCCATCACAAAAGCCAATAGGCCGATCGATGTAGACACATCGATCGGCAATGCCAATCGCAGAGCCTCAGTGCACGTCCTTCCAGTACTCTTTCTTCAGCAGGTACGCCAGGAAGGTCAGCAGCGCCAGGAACAGCACCACCCACACGCCCAGCTGCTGCCGCTTCAGTGCGGCCGGTTCGCCGGCATATTCCAGGAAATTGGTGATGTCACGCACCGCCTGGTCGTACTGCCCCGGGTCCAGGGTGCCGGGCTGGGCCAGCTTCAGCCCGATCACCGGAGCGTCGGCGCCCGCGGCTTCGGGTTTGCCGTGCACGGCGTGCTGCAGGCCCTGCATCTCCCACAGCGGGTTGGGCATGGAGGCGTTCGGGAACAGCGCATTGTTCCAGCCCAGCGGCCGGCTGGTGTCCAGGTAGAACGACTTCAGGTAGGTGTAGACCCAGTCGCTGCCCCGCACCCGCGAGATCAGGCTGAGATCCGGCGGCATCTTGCCGAACCACTTCTCGGCCTCCGCCTTGGGCATGGTCACCGGTACCGGTTCGCCGATCGGCACGCCGGTGAAGTTGAGGTTGTTCATCACCTCTTCTTCGCTCAGCCCCAGGTCCTGTGCCATGCGCGAATAGCGCAGGTACTTCAGCGCGTGGCAACCGGAGCAGTAGTTCATGTAGAGCTGCGCACCGCGCTGCAGCGAGGCACGGTCGCCCAGGTCGTTGCCGGCCTGCAGGGTCTTTCCGCCTTCGGCGGCACCGGCCACGGCGCTGGCCAGCATCAGGGCGGCCGCACAGGCCAGCCGGACAATCCAGTGGTCAGTCATGCGTGGTCACCCGGTCCGGTACCGGCTTGGTCCTGTCCAGCTTGGTCCATAGCGGCATGGTGATGAAGAAGGCGAAGTAGAGGAACGTGAGCACGCGCCCGACGTAGGTTTCGTGCGCGTCGGTGCCTGGACCCGACCCGATCACCCCGAGCCAGATGAAGCACACCGCGAACATGCCCAGCAGGCCCTTGGACAGCAGGCCACGGTAGCGGTAGGACTTGACCCGGGCGCGGTCCAGCCACGGCACCAGGAACAGGATGGCGATCGCCGAGAACATCACGATCACCCCGCCCAGCTTGTTGGGCACCACCCGCAGCATCGCGTAGTACGGCGTGTAGTACCACACCGGCTTGATGTGCTCGGGCGTGACCAGGCGGTTGGCTTCGGTGAAGTTGTCGTGCTCCAGGAACAGCCCGCCAAAGCCCGGCGCGAAGAAGATGATGAACGCTGCCAGCACCAGCAGGAAGCCCGCCCCTACCCCGTCCTTGAGCGTGTAGTACGGGTGGAACGGAATGCCGTCGGTGGGTGCGGTCGGCGACCAGCGGTTGCCCTTCGGCCCCTTCTTGATCTCGACCCCGTCCGGATTGTTCGAGCCCACTTCATGCAGCGCACCCAGGTGCAGCACCACCAGCAGCAGCAGTACCAGCGGCAGCGCGATCACGTGCAGCGCGAAGAAGCGGTTGAGGGTGGCATCGCTGGGCAGGTAGTCGCCCATGATCCATTCGGTGAGCCCGTTGCCGATCACCGGAATGGCGCCGAACAGCGAGATGATCACCTTCGCGCCCCAGAACGACATCTGCCCCCACGGCAGCACGTAGCCCATGAAGGCTTCGGCCATCAGCACCAGGTAGATCAGCATGCCCAGGATCCACACCAGCTCGCGCGGCTTCTGGTAGCTGCCGTACATCAGGCCGCGGAACATGTGCAGGTAGACCACGATGAAGAACAGCGAGGCCCCGGTGGAGTGCATGTAGCGGATCAGCCAGCCCCACTCCACGTCGCGCATGATGTACTCGACCGAGGCGAACGCTTCAGCGGCGCTGGTCTTGTAGTGCATGGTAAGGAAGATGCCGGTCACGATCTGGTTGACCAGGATCAGCAGGGCCAGCGAACCGAAGTAGTACCAGAGGTTGAAGTTCTTCGGCGCGTAATACTCGCTCACATGCTTGCGGTACACCGGCATCAACCCCGGTGCGCGGGCGTTGACCCAGTCGGCGACGCCGGTGGCGGTACGGGAAAGAATGTTGGCCATGATCAGGCTGCCCCCTGCGGATCGACGCCGATGATGATGGTGCTGTCATCCTGGTAATGGTGCGGCGGCACCAGCAGGTTGATCGGTGCCGGGACGCCATCGAAGACGCGCCCGGACATGTCGAAGCGGGATTTGTGGCAGGGGCAGAAGTAGCCGCCCTTCCATTCCGGGTCGAACGGCTCGGGGCGGATCTCGGCGACCATCTCGGGCGAGCAGCCCAGGTGGGTGCACAGGCCGACCAGGACCGAGACCTCGGCCTTGATCGCGCGGAATTCCGGGTTCTGCTTGAGCACGTAGTCCGGCTGCTGGTCCTTGTTCTCCGACGCAGGATCCTTCAGCCGCCCGTCCAGTCCGTGCAGGGCGTCAAGGATGGCCTTGGAGCGCTTGACGATCCAGATCGGCTGACCACGCCACTCCATGACCAGTCGCTGGCCTTCCTGCAGGGCGCTGATGTCGGCAAGCACAGGCGCACCGGCCAGTTTGGCACGGGCACTGGGATTCCAGGACTTGATGAACGGAACTGCTGCGAAACCGACGCCGACCGCTCCCACCACTGCAGTGGTTGCTGAAAGAAATCGTCGACGTCCAGTGTTGACTGGATCGTTTACCCCATCGTTGGCCATCCGGCACTCCGATATTGATTTAGGTAGCTTGAGGCTGCCAGTAGACCGGTGGGGGCCAGTCCACAATGAATCCTGATCGACTATAGCGGAACCTGACTCGGCGACACAATGGTGGTGAGGGCACGAGGGCCGGCCAGCGGCCGGCGCTACCGGGGCATCGTCGACGTCGGTCGCGCCGGCGGTTGGCCGGCCGTCGCGATGCGGTCGAAAGCGCCTGGGGACTACTGCGTGGACGCGGTGGCGCCGCGGTAGCGGTCGGCGAGCAGGGCCACGCGCTTCACGTAGTACTGGGTCTCGCTGTAAGGCGGCACGCCACCGTGGCGGTCGACGGCGCCTTCGCCGGCGTTGTAGCCCGCGGCGGCCAGGGTCAGGTTGCCGTTGAAGCGCTTGAGCAACCATGACAGGTACTGCACGCCGCCGCGGATGTTCTGCGCCGCATCGTACGAATCGGTGACACCGAAGCGGCGCGCGGTGGGCGGCATCAGCTGCATGAGACCCTGCGCGCCGGCGCGGCTGAGCGCGGTCGGGTTGTAGGCCGATTCGGCGTGGATGATCGCGCGCACGATCGCTTCCTCCACCCCGAACTCGCGCGCGGCGGCGGCGATTTCGGACTGGAAGGCGGTGGTGTTGAGCCGCACCGAGCCGAAGTTGACCCCCGGGTTGGCGCCACAGGCATAGCAGCGCTCGATGAAGCTGTAATGGATGGTGCGGACCTGGCCGAGGCTGGCCACCTGCGCCGGGCGTCGGCTGGTGTAGTGGCGCACGCCATCCTGCATGTAGGAATAGACCTGGCCGGACACCACGCGCCCGGCCTTGGCGCCACGCGGCGCGGGCGCCGGTGCTGCGGTCAGCACGGTGGCAGGCTGGGCCGGCGGCGGGGTCGCGATGGCGGTCGCGGTCAGTGTGGTGTCGGAACGGGCACCGTCGGCGGCGGGCGCCGTGGGGGCCGCCGCGGTGGCGACCGCTGCGGGCGCCGGCGGTGGAACCGGGCGGCGCGGCGTCCTGCGGTCAGGGCGATAGCTGCTGACCACGCTGCAGCTGGCGCCGGAAACACGCTTGCTGACGTAGCTGGGAATGCCGTCGGCGCCGACACACTTGTACAGGGTGCCCGCACTGGCCGGCATAGCGGTCAGCGCAGCCAAGGCCAGCGCAGCGATCCCCAAGATCCCCTTCATGGGGCGGAGTGTCCCCGTTTCGCCTCCGTTTGCCAAGTAGTGCCACGCCATGCGCGGCAACCGCGCGTAGCGCGGCCCAGGTCCCGGGGTACAATGGACGGCTACCCGGCAGCCCTCCCCGGCTGCCTGCCCGCCCACCCGACTGGAATAAGCGCCATGACCGGGACGCCAGCTTCGACCCTGCCGACCTCGGCCGGCACCGCCGTGCCCGCCATCGACTCCCCCCGCCCCGACCTGCTGCCCCTGCCCGGTTCCCGGCCGCAGGTGGCCGGCCCGGTGCGCGGCAAGCTGTACATCAAGACCCACGGTTGCCAGATGAACGAGTACGACTCGGGCAAGATGGCCGACGTGCTCGCCGCCGAGGAGGGGCTGGAGCTCACCGACGATCCGGCCGAGGCCGACGTACTGCTGATGAACACCTGCTCGATCCGCGAAAAAGCGCAGGAGAAGGTGTTCAGCCAGCTTGGCTACTGGAAGGCACTGAAGAACAACGGCCGTGGCGTGATCATCGGCGTGGGCGGTTGCGTGGCCTCGCAGGAAGGCGAAGCGATCATCAAGCGCGCCCCGCACGTGGACCTGGTGTTCGGCCCGCAGACCCTGCACCGCCTGCCCGAGCTGATCCGCCAGCGCCGCGAATCCGGGAAATCGCAGGTCGACATCAGCTTCCCGGAGATAGAGAAGTTCGACCGCCTGCCCGAGCCCCGCGCCGAGGGCGGTTCGGCGTTCGTGTCGATCATGGAAGGCTGCTCCAAGTACTGTTCCTTCTGCGTGGTGCCTTACACCCGCGGCACCGAAGTCAGCCGCCCGTTCGAGGACGTGGTGGTGGAGGTGGCGCAGCTGGCCGCGCAGGGCGTGCGCGAGATCAACCTGCTGGGCCAGAACGTCAACGCCTATCGCGGGCCGTATGGAGAGGGCGACGTTGCCGACCTGGGCCTGCTGATCCGCACCATCGCCGAGATCGACGGGGTCGACCGGATCCGCTTCACCACCTCGCACCCGCTTGAGTTCAGCGACTCGCTGGTGGATGCGTACCGCGACGTGCCGCAGCTGGCCAACTTCCTGCACCTGCCGGTGCAGGCCGGCAGCGACCGCGTACTGTCGGCGATGAAGCGCGGCTATACCGCGCTGGAGTTCAAGGCCAGGATCCGCAAGCTGCGCGCGGTGCGGCCGGACATCTCGATCAGCTCCGATTTCATCGTCGGGTTCCCGGGCGAAACCGAGGCCGACTTCGAGAAGACCATGAAGCTGATCGAAGACGTGGGCTTCGACCACAGCTTCTCGTTCATCTACTCGCGCCGCCCCGGCACCCCGGCCGCGGACCTGGAAGACACCATCAGCGATGCGGAAAAGCATGCACGGCTGTCGCGCCTGCAGGCGCGGATCAATGAGCAGGCCGCCGCGATTTCCCAGGCGATGATCGGCACCGTGCAGACCGTGCTGGTGGAGGGACCGTCACGGCGTGATCCCAACGAGCTGACCGGCAAGACCGAGAACATGCGCTCGGTCAACTTCCCGGGCCAGGCGCGCCTGGTCGGGCAGCTGGTGGATGTGGAAATCACCGAGGCGTACAGCAATTCACTGCGTGGGCGGTTGGTGGTCGCGTAACGATCCGGTGACACGCTGGGTCAATCCAGCCGCTTGCGGAACCGCAGGATCGCCAGGGTCATCATCACCACGATGAAGGCCAGCAGGGCCAGCACTTCCGGCCACAGCTCCCACCACCGGGCGCCGCGCAGCATGATGCCCCGCACCAGGCGCAGGAAATGGGTGAGCGGCAGGATCTCGGCCACCCACTGCACGACGCGCGGCATGCCGGCGAACGGAAACATGAAACCGGACAGCAGGATCGACGGCAGGAACACGAACATCGTCATCTGCATGGCCTGGAACTGCGACTGTGCGCGGGTCGAGATCAACAGGCCCATCGACAGGTTGGCGGCGATCAGCAGGACCGCGGCCAGGTAGACGTCGAACACGCTGCCACGCACCGGCACCTGGAACAGCCACATGCCCAGCAGCAGCACCAGCGTGGTCTGGACCAGCCCGATCGCCGCATACGGCAGCACCTTGCCGACCATCAGTTCGCTGCTGCTCAACGGGGTGGCGATCAGCAGTTCCATGTTGCCGCGCTCGCGCTCGCGCACGATCGCCACGGCGGTGAACATCACCATGGTCATGGTGAGGATGATCCCGATCAGTCCCGGCACGATGTTGACCGCCGAGCGCCGCTCGGGGTTGTAGAACGCCACCACGCTGATCTGGGCGCCGGTGCCGGCCGCGCCATCGCGCAGCGGCCGGTCGTTGCGCAGCGGCCGGGTGTCCAGTGGCACCTGGGCCAGCTGTACCGCCGCGCTCTGCACCACGGTGTCGCTGCCATCCACCAGCACCTGCACCGCCTCGCGACCTTCGAAGCGGCGGCGCTCGAAGTCGGCCGGGATCACGATGCCCAGGCTGACCTGCCCGCGACGCAGCGCGGTCATCAGCTGCTCCGGGGTATCCACGCGCAGGATCGGGGTGATCACACCGGTGGCGGCCATGTCCATCAGCAGCGCGCGCGACGCCGACGTTCCCGCCTGGTCGGCGATGCCGGCCTGCAGGTGGCGCAGGTTGAGGTTGATGGCGTATCCGAACAGCACCAGCTGCATCACCGGGATGCCGACGATCATGGCCAGGGTGATGCGGTCGCGGCGCATCTGCCGCAGCTCCTTGAGCACGATCGCCCACAGCCGGCGCAGGTTCATCGGGTGGCCCCGTCGGCCGCCGACGCTTCGCGCCCGCGCGTGGCCGAGACGAATACGTCCTCCAGGTTGGCATCGCTGCGCACCACCTCCGCCTCCTGCCCGGCTGCGCGCAACGCCTGCTGCAGGCGGGCCTGCGCATCCTCGTCGGTGTCCAGCAGCACCCGCAGCGCATTGCCGATCTGCGCCACGCTGAGTACGCCCGGCAGGCTGGCCAGTGCACGCTGCGCCTGCCGCGGCTGCGCCGCATGCACCTCCAGCGTGCGCCCTTCCAGCGCGGCGGTCAGCTCGGCGGGGCTGCCATCGGCCACCAGCACCCCCTGGTCGAGGATGGCCAGCCGATGGCAGCGCTCGGCCTCATCCATGTAATGCGTGGACACCAGCAGCGTGGTGCCGGCGTCGGCCAGGTCGAACAGCTTCTCCCAGAAGTCGCGCCGCGATTCCGGATCGACCGCGCTGGTCGGCTCGTCCAGGAACAGCAGCTCGGGTTCGTGGATGACCGCGCCGGCCAGCGCCAGTCGCTGTTTCTGGCCGCCGCTCATGGTGCCGGCCAGCTGCGTCTGGCGGTCTTCGAACCGGTACTGCTGGAGCAGGGTGTCGATGCGCTGCGCGGCCCGGGCCCGTGGAATATCCTGCACGGCAGCCAGGAACTCCAGGTTCTCGCGCACGGTCAGGTCTTCGAACAACGAAAAGCGCTGGGTCATGTACCCGATCCGCCGACGCAGGGCGTCGGCCTGCTCGGGAATGCGCAGTCCCAGCACCTCGATCTCCCCTTCGGTGGGGGTGAGCAGGCCGCACAGCATGCGGATGGTGGTTGACTTGCCCGACCCGTTTGGACCGAGAAAGCCATACACGCTGGCGCGTGGCACGCTCAGGTCGACATGGTCCACGGCGGCCACGGTGCCGAAGCGCCTGGTCAGGCCACGCGCGCGGATCGCCAGCGGCGTCGGCGCGTCCGCGTCCGCGGGCACGGGTACGTTCAAAATTCGACCCGTACCGGTGCGCCGGCGGGCAGGTCGGCCAGGCCCCTGCCCCCCGCGTCGTCCAGCTCGATCTCGGCCAGCCAGCTCATCCGCGAGACGTCATCGCCGCTGAGCGCATAGTACGGCGTGAACACCGGATCGCTGCGGATGCTGCGCACGTGCCCCGGCAAGGCTGCGTCACTGCCCTGCAGGTACACGTGGGCGGCCTGCCCGACGCGCACCTGCACCCGCAGTGGCTCAGGCAGATACACCCGTGCATGTGGACGCTCGCCGACCAGCATCACCACCAGGGGCGCGCCCACCGGTGCCTGGTCGCCCAACCGGTAGGGCAGCGCGTCGACCCGGCCCGCGCGCGGCGCGACCAGATCGAGCTTGCGCAGGGTGACCGCCTGTGCGGCGACCTGCGCCTGCGCGGACTGGAACGCAGCTTCGCCCTGGGCGACCTGCTCGACACGGGTGCCATGCTCCAGCGCCAGCAGCGCCTGCTGCGCGGCACGCACCGCACCGGCCGCGCTGCCCGCAGCGGCGCGCGCGCGGTCCACGTCGGCGGCGGCCACCAGCTGTCGACGCCCGAGCGGCTGCAGGCGTGCGTAATACGCCGACGCATCCGCCGCCTCGGCCCGGGCGGAGGCGAGGTTGGCGCGCGCCTGGTCGATCTCCTCGCGGCGCGGGCCGGCGCGCAGCTCCTGCAGTGCCTGTCCGGCCTGGCTGGCCTGGGCCTGCAGCGCCTGCAGCTGGGCGGCAGTGCGGACCGGTTCCAGCTGAACCAGCGCGGCACCTGCCGCGACCTTCTGACCCTCGCGTACGCCGATGCCGACAATGGTTTCCGCTGCCGGCGCCGGCACCGTGATGCGGTCCCACTCCAGGGTACCCAGGGCACTGGGCGGCGTCGGCTGGCACGCGGCCAGCAGCCCGGCAGCGGCCAGCGCGAGCGTCCGCAGCGGCAGCAAGCGGTATATGGACATCGGCGGGCCCCGGCACGACCGCAGCACTGAGAGACCGTCACCTTGCGCAGGCCCGCGTGAAGGAGCGGTCAGTGGTCAGGAAATGATCACCCCGCGCGGACCGTTGCCGCGCCTGGGACCGGCGCGGTTATCCACATGTTTCCCGCGCAGCCGCCCACAACCGGTGTGGAAAACCCCGCCGCCCCTGTCCATTTTTTGGCCACGCGTCCAACCGCATTGCCGCACTAGGGCTGCGTGCAGCTATCCACAGGTTGCTGCACCGCTGCTGCACAGCCGCTGTGGAGAACCGTGTCGCTGTGGCGGGGCCTACGGTCGCGCGCTACCCTGTCCTTCCACCTGCTGCCGCCGCACGCAATGACCGCACTGTCCCACCGCGACTTCACCCTGGCGCCTGAAGACACCGAACGCTTGGCCAACCTGGCCGGCCCCTTCGACGAACACCTGCGCCAGATCGAACTCAAACTCGGCGTGGAGATCGCCAACCGGGGCCACGTATTCCGGGTGACCGGACCGAAGGCGGTGGCCGAAGAGGCGCAGGCGCTGATCGAGGCGCTGTACCTGGAAGCGGCCGAGACCCGCTTCGACAGCCACGCCATCCACCTGCGCCTGAACCAGGCCAACGTGGAACACGTGGTGGAGCGCAGCTACGAGGCGCAGGACGTCGCGATCAAGGTCAAGCGCGGCACGGTGCGCGGGCGCGGTGCCAACCAGGCGCGCTACCTGCACCAGATCGCCACCCATGACATCAACTTCGGGATCGGCCCGGCCGGCACCGGCAAGACCTTCCTGGCCGTGGCCAGCGCGGTGGATGCGCTGAATGAATCGCGTGTACAGCGGCTGATCCTGGTGCGCCCGGCGGTGGAGGCCGGCGAGAAACTGGGGTTCCTGCCCGGCGACCTGAGCCAGAAGGTGGACCCGTACCTGCGCCCGCTGTATGACGCCCTGTATGAAATGCTGGGCGTGGAAAAGGTGATCAAGCTGCTGGAGAAGAATGTCATCGAAATCGCGCCGCTGGCCTACATGCGCGGGCGCACCCTCAACGATGCCTACGTGATCCTGGACGAGGCGCAGAACACCACGGTGGAACAGATGAAAATGTTCCTGACCCGCCTGGGCTTCGGTTCCACCGCCGTGGTCACCGGCGACCTGACCCAGACCGACCTGCCCAAGCACGTGAAGTCGGGTCTGCGCGATGCGGTGGAGGTGCTGCGCGAGGTGGACGGGGTAAGTTTCACCTTCTTCGAGGCGCGCGACGTGGTGCGGCACCCGCTGGTGGCGCGGATCGTCGGTGCGTACGACCGGCGCGATCTGCAGCAGGTGAAGCCGGATGCGTGAGGGCGTCGTCCGGCAGTGCGTGGGACACGCGTGGCGTGTCGCTACGGGGCGCGCGATAATGCGGGCCTCCTGTAGCGAAACACCGGAATTGCCATGACCAAGGGCCCTGTCCGCCTTGATGTTGCCGTCAGCTATGCCCTGCCCCGGGCCGGGCTGCCGTCGGCGGTGAGTTTCCGCAAGTGGGTGGCGGCCGCGCTGAAGGGCCGCATCCGGGAGGCCGATCTGGCGATCCGGGTGGTCGATGCAAAGGAAGGCCAGTCGCTGAACCGGCACTACCGGGGCAAGGATTACGCCACCAATGTGTTGAGTTTTCCGGCTGAACTGCCCGAAGGCCTGCCCAAGGGGGTCAAGTTCCCGTTGCTGGGCGACCTGGTGATCTGCGCGCCGGTGGTGGCCAGCGAGGCACTGGAACAGGGCAAGGCGCTCAACGCGCACTACGCGCACCTGACCGTGCACGGTGCGCTGCACCTGCTGGGGTGGGACCACGAGGACGACAAGGAAGCCGAAGCGATGGAACAGCTGGAACGCGAGATCCTGGCCGACCTCGGCATTGCCGATCCCTATGCGGGCGAGCGCTGAGCCGACATGAAACCGCGCATCCTCTGCCTGGGGCTGCTGGCCCTCACCTCCGCCCCGCCCGCTGCCGGGACCGCGCCGCAGCTGGACCTGGCCGCGCTGATCGAATGCCGCCAGCGGGTGGCCGACTATGACGCGGTGGCGCCGGTAGTGGCCGACCCGCTCAAGGCCGTGGCCAACGGCATGCAGCCGCTGCCGCAGAACAATCCATTCATGAGCGAGTACAGGTTGGCCAGGCCGCTGACCGTCTTCGGCCAGGCCACCGAGTACGTGGCCGTGTCCGGCGCCAGCATCATGGCCATCCTGGACGTGGCCGACCCGCGACCGATGGCCAAGGCGCTGGCGCTGGAAGACGGGGTCGACTCCCCGGAGAAGTTCATGGCCGGCCGCGAGGTGGTCAGCCGCGACGTGACCGACCCGCGCACCGGTGAACCGATGATCGAATCGATCATCCTGAGCCTGTCCACGGTCAAGACCCACCCCGGCAAGACCCTGGCCGGCTGTACCTACAGCCTGGACCTGCCGGCGGAGGACGAGGCGCCGGCCGGCGCCCTCCCCCCGGCCGTGAACACCCCGCCGGACCGGGGCTGACAGCGCCCCGCATCCTGCTAGACTTGGCTCAACGCCCGGCTCGCCGGGTGCCTTTTTTGCAGAGATGTCTGAAGACGACAGTAGTGGCTCCGTTGCGGAGCAACAAGAAAAGAAGCGCAGCTGGCTTGAACGCCTGACCTCTGCCTTCTCCGGCGAACCCCACACCCGCGACGAGCTGGTGGCGGTGCTGCACACCGCACATGACGACGGCCTGATTGCCGCAGACACGCTGCGGATGATGGAAGGCGCGATCTCGGTGGCCGAGCTCACCGTCGGCGATGTGATGATTTCACGTTCGCAGATGGTCTCGCTGCCGGTGGAAGCCCCGTTCCTGGAGCTGATGAAGCAGGTGGTCGAATCGGGCCACTCGCGCTTCCCGGTGCACGGCGACAACAAGGACGACATCCTCGGCGTACTGCTGGCCAAGGACCTGCTGCGCGGCGTGGTCGCCGACAACGGGCCGGCCAACGTGCGTGAGCTGCTGCGGCCGGCGGTGCTGATTCCCGAGGCCAAGAAGCTCAACGTGCTGCTCAAGGAATTCCGGCTGTCGCGCAACCACATGGCGATCGTGGTCGACGAGTACGGCGGTGTCGCCGGGCTGGTCACCATCGAGGACGTGCTGGAACAGATCGTCGGCGAGATCGACGACGAGCATGACGAGGCCGAAGACCATACCGCGCAGATCGCGATCCAGGCCGACGGCCAGTACGTGGTCGATGCACTGACCCCGATCGGCGATTTCAACGAGCGTTTCGGCGCTGCGTTCCCCGACGATGACTACGACACCATCGGTGGCCTGGTCACCGAGGCGATCGGCCACCTGCCCGAAACCGGCGACGAGTTGACCCTGGACCGCTTCGTGTTCCGGGTGGCGCGTGCCGATGCCCGGCGCGTGCAGGCATTCCACGTGACCGTGCTGCCGCCCGACATCTCCACCGAGGATTGACCCACGCCATGCGGCCCCTGCTGATGCGGTGGCCGTTGTGCCGCCTGTTGTTCCTGCTGGTCCTGTGCAGCCTGCCGGCGGTCGTGCTGGCCGCCCCTGCGCTGGCGCCCGTGCCCGCGCCGGTTGCGGCGCCAGCGGCTGAAACCCCGCCGCCGCGCATCGGCATCGTCACCATGCAGCCGGGCGAGATCTTCTTCGAGCGTTTCGGGCATGACGCCATCGTGGTGGTCGACCCGGTCACCGGGGCAGCCACCTCGTACAACTTCGGCTACTTCGACCCGAGCGAACCGGACTTCATCAGCCGCTTCATCCGCGGCGACATGATGTATTACCTGGTCGCCCTGCCGCTGGAGCAGGACCTGTCCTACTACCGCGACAGCGGCCGTGGCGCCCACCTGCAGTGGCTGGACCTGACCCCGGAACAGGCGCGCACGCTGGCCGCGTCGCTGGCCGAGCGCGCCCGGCCGGAAAACGCCCGCTACCGGTACGACTATTACACCGCCAACTGCGCCACCATGGTCCGCGACGCCATCGATGGCGCGCTGGGCGGCAGCCTGCATTCGCAGCTGTCCGGACGCTCGCGGGGCAACACCTACCGCAGCGAGTCGGTGCGCCTGGCCTCGCCCGCACCGTGGATGTGGCTGGGCTTCGACATCGGCCTGGGCCCCTATGCCGACCAGCCGCTGTCGCGCTGGCAGGAAGCCTTCGTGCCGATGCGCCTGGCCGCGGCACTGCGCGAGGTGCGCAACAGCGAGGGCCGCCCGCTGGTGCAGGCCGAGCAGGAACTGCTGCCGCACCGCATCGCGCCGGAACCGGCCGAATTCGCGCGGCAGTGGTGGCCGTGGCTGCTGTGCGGGCTGGTGCTGGCCGCCGGCGTCGTCGCGCTGCGACGCCGCCCCCGCCTGCTGGGCGGGCTGGCGCTGCCGGTGTGGCTGTTCTGCGGTATCGCCGGGGCGCTGCTGACCTTCCTGTGGGGCTTCAGTGCGCACCACGCGGCGTGGGCCAACCGCAACCTGCTGCAGCTGTCGCCGCTGTGCCTGCTGTTGCTGCCAGGGGCGATCACCCTGCTGCGCGGTCGCCCCCCGCGACGCTGGTTCGGGGTCCTGTTGTGGTCGGTGGCGGCGTTGTCCACGCTGGGCCTGGTGCTGCACTGGCTGACCCTGCAGCCACAGATCAACCTGCAGTGGATCGTGCTGATGCTGCCGCTGCACGTGGCGCTGGCCTGGGTGCTGGGCCGTCGTGACCTGGCTGTCACGCGCCCCTGACGCAGGATGTCGCCCATGCAAAGCACGACTTCCGACAATCCTGCCTGCGTCATCAACTGCGTGCATTACGACGACCAGGGCAAGCGCCACGACATCCCGCTGGATGCCATCAGCGATGTGATCGCCAGCAACAACGGTTTCGTCTGGGTGGGCCTGTACGACCCTGCCGACGCCGTACTGCTGAAGTTGCAGGAAGAGTTCGACCTGCACGACCTGGCCATCGACGATGCGCGCAACGCGCACCAGCGCCCCAAGGTGGAGGCGTATGGCAACAGCCTGTTCGTGGTAGTGACCACCGCGCAGCGGGTGCACGACCGCATTGAATACGGCGAAACCCACGCCTTCCTTGGCCCACGCTTCCTGGTGACCGTGCGCCACGGCGCGTCGCTCTCCTACGCGCCGGTACGCACACGCGTCGAGCGCGAGCCGCAGCTGCTGACCATGGGCGCGTCGTATTGCCTGTACGCCGTGCTGGATTTCGTGGTCGACAACTACCTGCCGATCACCTCCGACTTCCGCGACACGTTGGATTCGCTGGAAAAGGACATCTTCGCCGACAGCTACCAGCGCAGCACGGTGGTGCGGCTGTATGAGCTCAAGCGCGAACTGAACAAGATGCGCATGGCGGTGGCGCCGCTGCAGGACGTGCTGGCGCAGCTGCGCCGCTACCCCGGCGAGCTGATCCCGGACGAAGTGAAGCTGTACATCCGCGACGTGCACGACCATGCGGTGCGGATCAGCGATGTGATCGACACCCTGCGTGAGATGCTCGGCACGGCGCTGAACGTGAACCTGTCGCTGGTGACCCTGGCGCAGGGCGAAACCGTGAAGCGGCTCGGCGCCTGGGCGGCGCTGCTGGCCGCCCCGACCCTGATCACCAGCTGGTACGGCATGAACTTCGCGCACATGCCCGAGCTGGACAAACCTTGGGCCTACCCGGCGATGATCGTGGGGGTGGGCGCGGTCTGCGTGGGGCTGTACTGGTGGTTCAAGCGCGCGCGCTGGTTGTGATGCGTATCGACCAACGGTCGATACCTACCGCACCCGACGCGTGACGGCCGTCGGTCACGCGCACCCGACGGGCTGATCGTCGGCCGCGCGTACGCGCCGGGGACGGTCGTTGGACGCGCACCTGGTAGGTGACGACCGTTGGTCGTCACCCGCATCAGGCCACGTACACCGTCTTGATGTTCATGAACTCGTGGATGCCGTGGTCGGCCAACTCGCGGCCGAATCCCGACCGCTTGCTGCCGCCGAACGGCAGCCGTACGTCGCTCTTGACGATGGCGTTGACGAATGCGGCGCCACATTCGAGCTGCTGGGCGATCCGCTCGGCGCGCACCGCATCGCCGCTCCACACGCTGCCGCCCAGCCCGAAGCTGGTGTCGTTGGCCACGCGCAACGCGTCCGCGTCGTCGCGCACGCGCAGGATCGCGGCGACCGGCCCGAACAGCTCCTCTTCGTAGGCCGGCATGCCCGGCACCACGTTGTCCAGGATCGTCGCCGGATAGCCGGCGTGGCTGCCCGCTACCGGCTCGCCCCCGAGCAGAACCTTCGCGCCCTTGGCCACGCTGGCCTGCACCTGCGCGTGCAGCTCGTCGCGCAGGTCCGCCCGCGCCATCGGCGCCAACGTGGTCGTCTCGTCCTGCGGATCGCCATACACGCGTTCGGCAGCGGCCGCCACGAACTTCTGCACGAATGCATCGGCGATCGCATCCACCACGATGAAGCGCTTGGCCGCGATGCAGGTCTGCCCGCTGTTGTCGAAGCGCGACTTCACCGCAGCGGCCACCGTCGTGTCCAGGTCGGCATCGTCCAGCACCACGAACGCATCGCTGCCGCCCAGTTCCATCACGCACTTCTTCAGCTGGTCGCCGGCATTGGCCGCGATCGAGCGCCCTGCCCGTTCGCTGCCGGTCAGCGTGACCGCCTTGACCCGCTTGTCGCGCAGCACCTCGGCAGCCTGGTCATTGTCGATGTGCAGCACGTCGAACACGCCCGCCGGCAGGCCGCCGTCGCGGCACGCGGCCAGGATCAGGTCGGCGCACTGCGGCACGTTGCTGGCGTGCTTGAGCAGCGCGACATTGCCGGCCATGAAGGCCGGGGCGAGGAAGCGGAACACCTGCCAGATCGGGAAATTCCACGGCATCACCGCAAACACGCAGCCGATCGGCTCATAGCGCACATAGCTGCGCTGGGCTTCGGTATCGATCAACTGCGGCTTCAGGTAGTCCGCAGCATGGTCGGCGTAGTACTCGCAGGCCAGGGCGCACTTCTCCACTTCGGCCAGCGCCTCGCCCTTGAGCTTGCCCATTTCGCTGGTCATCGCGTGCTGGAGTTCATCGCTGCGCGCGCGCAGCTGGGCCGCGATGCCGCGCAGGACCGCGCCACGTGACTGCAACGACTCCGCCGCCCATTTCGGGAACGCCGCCGCTGCGGCGGCCACGCGCTGCTCGATGGCCTCGCTCGTGAGCAGTTCGTGACGGTACGTGACCAGGCCGGTCGCGGGGTTGACGATCTCAACGGTCATCGCGCATCTCCAGAAGACAGGCGACCATTCTGCGCCTGCCGCCGTGAGCCGGATGTTGCCGCGTCTGGCAGACAGGGCAACATCCGCGCGACATTGCGTTTCAGCAGGCTCCCGGCCGTCAGCCCTTTTCCTGCAACGCCATCTGCATGTCGCGCTGGCGCCGCTTCCCGCTCCGCGCGGTGATGAACCAGCCAATCACCGCCGCGACCGATACCGCCAGCACCATCAAGGTGGCCAGCGCATTGATCTCAGGCTTGATGCCCATGCGTACCGAGGCGAACACCTTCATCGGCAGGGTAGTCGAGTTCGGCCCGGCGACGAAGCTGGCGATCACCACATCGTCCAGCGACAGGGTGAAGGCCAGCAGCCAGCCGGCCACCAGCGCCGGGGCGATGATCGGCAGGGTGATCTGGAAGAACACCTTCAGCCGGCTGGCGCCCAGGTCCATCGCCGCCTCTTCCAGCGAACGGTCCAGCTCCTGCAGGCGCGAAGACACGATCACCGTCACGAAGGACAGGGTGAAGGTCACGTGCGCGATCCAGATGCTGCCGACACCGCGGCTGGGGAACCCGGGGATGCCCCCCATCGCCACCAGCAGCGTCATCAACGAAAAGCCCAGGATCACTTCCGGCATCACCAGGGGTGCGGTGATCAGCGCCCCGAATACGGTCTTGCCCGGGAAGCGCTTGAAACGGGTCATCACCATGGCCGCCATGGTGCCCAGCACGGTGGCCGCACTGGCGGTCCAGAACGCCACCTTCAGACTGATCCACAGCGCATCGAGGATCTGCCGGTTGTTGAACAGCTCGCCGTACCAGCGCGTGGAAAAGCCCGACCACACCGTGGCCAGCTTCGACGCGTTGAACGAATAGATCATCAGCAGCAGGATCGGCAGGTAAAGGAAGGCGAAGCCCAGCCCCAGCACCGACCAGCCCAGCCAGCGATTGCGGCGGACCATGCTCATGCAAGCTTCCCTTCCAGCGCACGCTGCTGCACCCGGTTGAACAGCAGGATCGGCACCAGCAGCAGGGCCAGCATCACGATCGCCACGGCCGAGGCGGTAGGCCAGTCGCGGTTGTTGAAGAACTCGCCCCACAGCACCCGACCGATCATCAGGGTGTCCGGTCCGCCCAGCATTTCCGGGATCACGAATTCGCCCACGGCCGGGATCATCACCAGCATGCAGCCGGCGATGATGCCGGTGCGCGACAGCGGCAGGGTAATCTTCAGGAAGGCCTGCCAGGGTTTGGCACCGAGGTCGTAGGCGGCTTCCAGCAGGCGGTGGTCCAGCTTGACCAGGTTGGCGTACAGCGGCAGCACCATGAACGGCAGGTAGCAGTAGACGATGCCGATGTAGGCGGCGGTCGGCGTGTACAGGATCTGCAGCGGCGCATCGATCACCCCGATCTTCAGCAGCAGCTGGTTGAGCAGGCCATTGCGGTCGAGGATGCCGATCCAGGCATACACCCGGATCAGGAACGAGGTCCAGGACGGCAGCACCACCAGCATCATCGCCACGTTGCGCGCGGCCGGCGACAGCCGCGAGATCACGTACGCCATCGGGTAGCCGATCAGCAGGGTGAACAGCGTGGCGATCACCGCGATCTTGATCGAACTCAGGTAGGCCAGCACGTACTGGCTGTCCCTGACCAGGGTCGCATAGTTGCCCAGGCTGAGCTTGAGTGAGAACGCGCCGTCCACGTATTCCAGCAGCCAGGTGTACGGCGGCGAGCCGACCTGGGTTCGCGCGAACGAGATCATCAGGATGATCACGAACGGCACCGCGAAGAACAGCAGCAGCCACAGGTACGGCGCGGCGATCACGCCGCCGCGCGTACCGGGAAGCCAGCGCTTCCAGCCGGCGGCGTTCATGCGGTGAGCACCACGCCGTCGTTGTCGCGCCAGTGCACCCACACGCTGTCGCCCCAGGTCAGGCCGTCGCTGGCCCAGCGCTGCGAGTTGGCGAAGTTGCTCAGCACCTTGGCCCCGCTGGGCAGGCGCACGTGGTACACCGAGTGGCTGCCGAAATAGGCGATTTCCTCGATCACCCCCTGCGCCTTGTTGGTGGCGCCCGCCGGCTCTTCCTTGCCGATCATCACCTTCTCCGGACGCAGCGCGAACGCCACCTCCTGCCCTTCATAGCCGGTGATGCCGTGGGCGACGTAGATCGGCGCCGGGAACAGCGGCGTGCGCACGGTGACGTACTCGGGCAGGTCCTCGTCGATCACCCCGTCGAACAGGTTGACCGAGCCGATGAACCCGGCCACGAAGCGGTTGGCCGGCTGCTCGTAGATTTCGTCCGGCTTGCCGACCTGCTGGATCCAGCCGGCATCCATGACCGCGATGCGGGTGGCCATGGTCATCGCCTCTTCCTGGTCGTGGGTCACCATCACGCAGGTCACGCCCGAGGTTTCGATGATGTTGACCAGCTCCAGCTGCATCTGCGAGCGCAGCTTCTTGTCCAGCGCGCCCATCGGCTCGTCCAGCAGCAGCAGCTTCGGCCCCTTGGCCAGCGACCGCGCCAGCGCTACGCGCTGCTGCTGGCCGCCGGAGAGCTGGTGTGGCCTGCGCCTGGCCAGCTGCTGCAGCTGCACCAGTTCCAGCATCTCCCCCACCCGCTTGCGGATGGCGTCCTTGGACAACCCGTCCTGCTTCAGCCCAAAGGCGATGTTCTGCTCGACGGTCATATGCGGGAACAGCGCATAGGACTGGAACATCATGTTGATCGGCCGCTGGTACGGCGGCAGCGCGTTGATGCGCTGGCCGTCCAGGTCGATGCTGCCGGCGGTGGGGGTCTCGAAGCCGCCCAGGCAGCGCAGCAGGGTCGACTTGCCGCTGCCCGACCCGCCCAGCAGGGCGAAGATCTCGCCCTTGCGCACGTCCAGGCTGACGTCATCCAGGGCGACGAAGCCGTCGAATTCCTTGCGCAGCGCGCGCACGGACAGATAGCCCGGCTCCAGGGCCGGAACGACCTCGCCTTCCGGCTTGGCTTCAAATGGCATGGGCAGCGGCTCCGGGAGCGGCGTCAGGACAGGGGTCGGACGAGTCATTTTAGCGCTCGCTGGCGGCTGGGGCGATACCGGATTTTGTCCATTGGCCTTGCTGGCCAACGTCGCACTCTACCTACCTTAGTAGGAGTAGTGCTGAGGGGCCGTGAATACCGAATGCGCCACGCACTGGCAAACCAGGTACGGCCAAAATTCTGAAGGGCCCTCGCCCCAAAAACTTCCACAGCGCCACGATTACTGCATGGTGGACCGGGCGGAACTCCCGTTGGTCACCCGAGAGAAACCCTTGCCATTGCTCGCGACTGTGGCTGACACAGGGAAAGCCGTGGCTGAAACGAAAAGTGCGTTTGAAGCGACAAGTCTCATTGACTTGCCCGCACTGTTCGGCACATCTTCGGCAGGCTTACTGGCAACCCCCACCCACTTCAAAATTGGTGCGACATGACTCGAATGCCGCACAAGCAACGGACGCTCATCATGATCAATCGGAAAACAGCATCCTTCATCGTTGTCCTGCTCGCCCAATCATTCGTAGCGAATGCGAATGTTGTAGCGACGCTGGAACACCAGAACATGCCCGGGAACGTAACCATCACCGTGACATACAGTAACGGCGGCACTTCGCCCGTTTCAATTCCAGTTGTAGACATTCCAAAAACAGGAGAGGATGGAAAACTCAGAGGCGATGCTCTCCACATACGTGGCATCGATGGGTCCATCCCGCCGTATACGGGTTATCGCGTCAGTTATCCGCGAGCGGCGTTGACGCAGCGTCTTGTGATCCGACCGGGCGAGTTTCTCACGCGAACCATCATTGTCTCGAAGAACTATGATCTGCACGCAGGCATGACCTATGACATAACGCCAAGATCATTCAGACAATCAGACACGGACGCCGCGCCAGGGCGAAGCGGGAGGCTCCACGATACGGACACCATCGTACCCACCTTGCGCATCACTGCGCCGAGCGGCGGCATACCGAAGCCCGCTCCAAATGTGCAAGATGGCGAACGAATTCCCACTGAGACTGCTTGCACAATCGAGCAGTTTCTGACGGTTACCAATGCCCAAGCCGTTTCCTTGAAGATGGCGGTTGACGCATACTCGTACCTGTCATCGCTTTATACCGAAAAGGTAGTAAACGGTGAGATCAGGAAAGTATTCAATCAGACACCTCGCTATGCAAGCTGGTTTGGGAATCATGGCGACCCCAACGATCCCAACCCGGTGAACGCAAGAATTCGAACGTTGGTGGAGGTGGCGGCGTCGAGGCACTCCAAGGTTTCTTTACCTTCCTGCGAGTGCTCGGAGCAGGACCAGAATGATGGGGTAATCGCTTGGGTTGTCGCGACGTCTCCACATGTTATCAATTACTGCCCCGCATTTTTCAAGCTACCGGTTGGTCCAAACGTGGCAACAGGGTCCCAGGCAGCCACGATCTATCACGAGATAACCCACTTCACTGACGCTCTCGCGAAAGGCACCTCTGATCTTGATGAAAAGTTCGCGTCCCCTCCCGAGGCCCGGTACCTCGCGACCAGCGCGCGAGACCTGGCAGCCGATCATGCTTACAGCTTCGAGTATTTTGCAGACAATTTTGCAAACGAGGAGTGATAAAGAGACGCCGGCTTTCGCCGGCGCTCTGCATTGACCTACAGGCAGGTGCTGAAACTCAGCGCCCGGTCTTTACCTCGGTCCACAGGCGGGTGTACAGCTTGTCCACCTCCGGCGGGTTGATCGAGTAGGTGAACATCTTCGCGGCCACCTCGGCCGGCGGGTAGATGGTCGGATCGTTGCGGATCGCGTCGTCCACCAGCGGCGTGGCCGCGCTCACCGGGTTGGCGTAGTGGATGAAGTTGGTGTTGGCCGCCGCCACCTTCGGGTCGAGCAGGTAGTTGATGAAGGCATAGGCCGCGTCCGGGTGCTTGGCATCCTTCGGGATGGCCAGCATGTCGAACCACTGCGGCGCGCCTTCTTTCGGAATCGAATAGGCCACGGTCACGCCGTTGGCCGCTTCGGCGGCGCGGTCGCGGGCCTGGATGATGTCGCCCGACCAGCCCACCACCAGGCAGGTGCCGCCGCTGGCCAGCGAGCCGACATACTGCGAGGAGTGGAAGTTCTGCACGTACGGACGGATGCCCTTGAGCAGCTCGGCCGCCTTCTGGATCACCGCCGGATCATGGCTGTGCGGGTCTTCGCCCAGGTAATGCAGCGCGATCGGAATCATGTCGGCCGGGGTATCCAGGATCGTGATCCCGCAATCCTTCATCCTGGCGATGTTCTCCGGCTTGAAGATCAGGTCCCAGCTGTTGGCGATCTCGGTACTGCCGCCGAAACGCTCCTTGAGCATCTCCACGTTGTAGCCGATGCCGGTGGTGCCGATCATGTACGGCACGCCGTACTTGTTGTCCGGATCCTGCTGCGCGATGCGCTTCATCATCTCCGGGTCGAGATTGGCCAGGTTGGGAATCCTGCTCTTGTCCAGCGGCAGGAACACACCGGCCTGGATCTGGCGGCCGAAGAAGTTCAGCGTCGGCACCACCACGTCATATCCACTGCCACCGGCCAGCAACTTGGTTTCCACCATCTCGTCGCTGTCGAACACGTCGTAGGTCACCTGGATGCCGGTGGCCTTCTCGAAGTCCGGGATGGTGTCTTCGGCGATGTAATCGCTGTAGTTGTAGACATTCAGCACCTTGCTGTCTTCCTGCTTGGCGCCGCCACAGGCGCTGAGCATTGAAACGGCAATGCCGAGGGAGAGGATTCGCAGCTTCATGGGACGCTCCACGGGTCAGTGCGGGGTGGGGGAACCGGGCAGACCGGCCTGACGGGTGCCAGCCTACCGGGCAGCCGGCTATTTTCCCAGCACGCCGCCCTCACGGCCATGCCTGATCGGGCGGCTCGGCCGGGTCACACGTTCAGCAGCAGGAATTCCCGCTCCCAGGAGCTGATGACCCGGAAAAAGGTCTCGTATTCCTTGCGCTTGACCGATACATAGGCCCGGCAGAAACGCTCGCCCAGCATCTCGCGCAGCGCCGGGCAGCCTTCCAGGCCGTCCAGCGCCTCGCCCAGCGAGCGCGGCAGGTCGTAGCCCAGCTCCTTGGCGCTGCCGCTGACCGGCGCGGTCGGCGAGCCCTGCTCGCGGATGCCCAGCAGGCCGGCAGCCAGGGTGGCGGCGATGGCCAGGTAGGGGTTGGCGTCGGAGCCGGCGAAGCGGCTTTCCACCCGCATGTTCTCCGGGGTGTCCATCGGCACGCGCAGCCCACAGGTGCGGTTGTCGAAGCCCCAGTGCACGTTGCTGGGCGACACCTCGCCGAACACCAGCCGGCGGTACGAATTCACGTTCGGGGCGAAGAACGCCATCGCCGCCGGCACGTACTTCTGCAGCCCGGCCAGGTAGTGGCCGAACAGCGGGCTGAATTCCTCGCCACCGGCGTCGCCACTGAACACATTGTGGCCGTCACTGATGCGCACCAGGCTCTGGTGGATGTGCATGGCGCTGCCCGGCTCGGTTTCCATCGGCTTGGCCAGGAAGGTGGCGTACACCCCGTGGCGCATGGCCGATTCGCGCATGGTGCGCTTGAACAGGAATACCTGGTCGGCCAGGTCCATCGCATTGGCGTGGGTGAAATTCACTTCCAGCTGCGCCGCGCCGGATTCGTGGATGAGCGTGTCCACGTCCAGCTTCATCGCGTCGCAGTAGTCGTACATCAGGTCCAGGATCGGATCGAATTCGTTGACTGCGTCGATCGAGTACGACTGCCGCGCCGTTTCCGGGCGACCGGAGCGTCCGGCCGGCGGCAGCAGCGGGAAATCCGGGTCGGTGTTCTTCTGCACCAGGAAGAATTCCAGCTCCGGTGCCACCACCGGACGCAGGCCCAGTTCGGCGTAGGCGTCCAGCACGCGGCGCAGCACGTTGCGCGGCGCCAGCTCGTGCGGCTCGCCGTGCTTGGTGTAGCAGTCATGGATGATCTGGGCGGTCGGGTCCGTGGCCCACGGCACCATGCGCACGGTATCCGGGTCCGGGCGCAGGATCATGTCCGAATCCGATGGCGAGGTCAGTTCGTAGTAGTCGTCCGGGAACTCACCGGTCACGGTGGTGGCGAAGATGCCTTCCGGCAAGCGTGTGCCATAGTCATGCGAGAACTTGTCGGCGGGAATGATCTTGCCGCGCGCATTGCCGGTGATGTCCGGCACCAGGCATTCCACTTCTGTGATGCGGCGTTCCTTGAGCCAGCGCAGCAGCATGCTTTCCTCGGGCACCGGTGCGACCGCCGCCTTGCGTGACGACGGCTTGCGTGCCGGGGCGGTCGCCTTGCGCGACGAAGGTGCAGCATTGCGCGGACGTGATCGGGTGGCCATGCGGGCACGTTACCCCTGCCCGCCGCGCGGGCGCAACCGCGGCCGTCACCGCCCGGCCACCTGCCGTCCACGCCGGTTGCTGGCATGCTGTGCGCATGAGCGAGTCCGCGATGAGCACGGCCGGCCAGCCGCATGCACCCAGCTGGTATGCCGACAGCGTGCCGGCGCAGCCATTGCGCCCTCCACTGCGCGCCGACCAGGCCACCGACGTGTGCGTGCTGGGGGCGGGATATACCGGCCTGTCCACCGCGCTGTCGCTGGCCGAGCGCGGCTACCGGGTGACCGTACTGGAGGCCCAGCGGGTCGGCTGGGGCGCCTCGGGCCGCAACGGCGGCCAGGCCATCGTGGGCTACGGCTGCGAGGTGGATACCCTGGAGCGGCTGGTGGGCGATGCCGACGCCCGCCGCCTGTTCGACTACTCGCGTGAGGGCATGGACCTGCTGCGGCAGCGCCTGCAGCGCTACGCGATCGCCTGCGACTGGCGCGACGGCCATGCCAGCGTGCCGATCAACCCGCGCCAGGAGCGTGCGTTGCGGCACGGCCTGCTGGCCCTGGCCGAGCGTTACGACTACCCCCTGCAGTGGTGGGACCGCAGCACCCTGCGCCAGCAGCTGGACAGTCCGCGTTACCGGGGGGCGATGTTCGACGCTGCCAGCGGCCACCTGCACCCGCTGGCCTATGCACAGGGGCTGGCGCGCGCCGCGGAAGGCCTCGGCGTGGTGATCCACGAAGCCAGCCCGGTGCTGGCGCTGGAGCGCGGCCCACGCCCCCGGCTGCGCACGGCCAGCGGCACGGTCAGCGCCAACCAGGTGGTGATCGCCGGCAATGCCTGGCTGCAGGGCATCGCCCCGGAACTGGAACGCCGGATCATGCCGGTGGGCACCTATATCGGCGCCAGCGCGCCGCTGGGGGCCGCGCGGGCGCGCGACCTGATCCGCAACGACATGGCCGTGGCCGACGTCAGCTGGGCGCTGGATTACTTCAGACTCAGCGCCGACCACCGGCTGCTGTTCGGCGGCCGCGCCAGCTATTCGGCGCTGCCGCCGCCGAACCTGCGCGGCGTGATGACCCGGCGCATGCACCAGGTCTTCCCGCAACTGGCCGATGTCGGCATGGAACAGGTCTGGGGCGGGTACGTGGACATCACCCGCAATCGCGCCCCGCATTGGGGTCGGCTGACGCCCACGGTGTATTTCGCCCAGGGGTTCTCCGGCCACGGCGTGGCAGCGACCGGCCTGGCCGGAGCGGTGATCGCCGAGGCCATTGCCGGGCAGAACGAACGCCTGGATGTCTTCGAACGCATTCCACACCGGCCGTTCCCGGGCGGACGCCTGCTGCGCACGCCGCTGCTGGTGGCGGCGATGTCCTGGTACAAGCTGCGGGATGTGCTGGGGTGAATGGAGGTTGCCACGCAGGGCGTGGCACTCCGGTTTCTAGACAGCGTTTCACAGATCCGAAGAGTGACCCTAAAGTCGTGCGTGAAGACGCCGATACTGTTTCCGACCCTCTCGGATATCGAGCGTACGCACCATGCCGGTACTGTTTCAGGGCGCTTTCGACAGCGACCCCGGTGATGACCTCCCCCAGCGGATCCTGCTGGTCGAGAACTCGCGCACGTTCACCACGATGCTGAAGGAAGCCATCGAGCAGCGCCTGGAACTGCCGGTGTCCGTGGCGACCTCGCTGGCCGAAGCCGGGCGGCTGCTGGATGAGGAACAGGGCTGGTTCCTGGTCCTGACCGGACTGGTGCTGGCCGATGGCGATCGCGACAAGGTGGTGGAATACTTCCTGTCGCGCGGCCTGCGGACCGTGGTGGTCAGCGGCGTCTATGACGAGGACCTGCGCAAGCGCGTGCTGCAGCAGCAGATCATCGACTATGTGTTGAAGAATACCCCTGGCAGCATTGATTACCTGGTGTGGCTGGTGCAGCGGCTGGACCGCAACCGGCGCATCGCCGCACTGGTGGTGGACGACTCGATGTCCGCGCGGATGTACGCCGCCTCGCTGATGCGCATGTACGGACACGACGTGTACGAAGCGGCCGACGGTGCCGAAGGCCTGAAGGCGATCGAGGCGCATCCGGCGATCCGGTTGGCGGTGGTGGACCAGGAAATGCCAGGGATGGAGGGGGTGGAGTTCACCCGTCGGCTGCGGACCCTGCGCTCGCGCGACAAAGTGGCGGTGATCGGCATTTCCGGCAATACCGACCCGTCGCTGATTCCGCGCTTCCTCAAGAACGGCGCCAACGATTTCCTGCGCAAGCCGTTCTCGCGCGAGGAATTCTTCTGCCGGGTGTCGCAGAACGTGGACCAGCTGGAGCTGATCGGCACGCTGCAGGACCTGGCCACCCGCGACTTCCTGACCGGCCTGCCGAACCGCCGCTGCTTCCTGGAACAGAGCCAGCGGCAGCTGCCGCAGCTGCAGTTGAATGGCGAACAGGTGGCCGTGGCGATGATCGACATCGATCATTTCAAGCACATCAACGACACCCACGGCCATGAGGCCGGCGACGATGCGCTGCGCGCGGTAGCGGCGACCGTGGCCGACCACGCGCGCGCCCAGGACCTGATCGCCCGCTTCGGTGGCGAGGAGTTCTGCCTGCTGGTACCGGGGCTGGAAAAGGACGAGGCGGTCGGCTACTTCGAAAGCCTGCGCCAGCGCATCGCCGCGCTGCAGGTCGAGCTGGGCCACACCACCCTGCGCATGACCGTCAGCATCGGCCTGTGCTGCCTGCGCGCGCAGGGCGATTCCCTGCATGGGCTGATCTCCGAGGCCGACCGCCAGCTGTACCTGGCCAAGGCCGCTGGGCGCAACCGGGTGTGCAGCACGGGCGTGGCCACCGCCGCGCGCGAACCCGCGCTGGTGCCTTGATCGAGATCAACGCAGGGTCGCCCTGTCCTGCCTAGAGTCGTTCCCAGCAAACAGCACAGGGAACGCAGCATGGCACTTCTGGTCTGGCAGGACGACCTGAACATCGGCATCGAGGTGATCGACCACCAGCACATGCGGGTCGTGGAGATGCTCAACCACCTGCACGTGGCACAGAGCAGCCTGCACACGCTGGCCGTGGCCGAGGTGATCGACGAGCTGCTGGACTACACCCTGTCGCACTTCGCCTTCGAAGAAGAGCTCATGGAAGAAGCCGGCTACCCGTTCTGCGCCGCGCACAAACGCGTGCACGAGGTCTTCGGCAAGCGCGTGGCCGAGTACCGGCTGCGCTTCCAGGCGGGCGAGGACATCACCGACGAGCTGCGCACCATGCTCTCGCGCTGGTTGTTCAACCACATCCGGGGCGACGACAAGGCCTACGCCGAATCGGTCAAGCAGCACCTGAACCAGTTCGCCCGCGACCACCAGCAGGGTAGCTGGTTGGGGCGCACGCTCAAGCGGATGTTCCGCTGACCCGCACCGGTCGCCCCAGTGCCAGCAGCGCCACGATGGTCACCGCCGCGGCCAGGCACAGGTAGTAGCCCACCGCGACCAGGCCGAAGCGCCCGGCCAGCCACGTCGCCACGTACGGGGCCGGCGCGGCACCGAGGATGCCGGCCAGGTTGAACGACAGCGAGGCGCCGGTATAGCGCACCTGGACCGGGTAGATTTCGGCCAGGAAGGTGCCGCAGGGCCCATAGGTCAGCCCCATCAGGAACAGACCCAGGGCCAGGAACGCCACCACCAGCCACGGGTGGCCAGCCTGGAACAGGGGCGCGAAGAGCACGCCGAACCCCAGGATCAGTCCACTGGCCACGATCATCGTGCGCCGGGTGCCCCAGCGGTCGCCATACCGCGCCGACAGCGGAATGCCTGCGGCGAAGAACAGGATGCCGACCATCTGCAGCAGCAGGAACTGTTCGCGGCTGTAGCCAAGCACCGTGGTGCCATGGCCCAGCGTGAATACCGTCATCAGGTAGAACAGCACGAAGGTGGCGAACGCGCCCAGCGTGCCCAGCACCAGCGCCCGCGGGTGATGCTGCAGCACCGTCAGCATCGGCAGGCGCACCCGCTCGTTGCGGTCCAGCGCGGCCTGGAACTGGGGCGTCTCATGGATGTTCAGGCGTACCCACAGCCCGACCGCCACCAGCAGTGCGCTGGCCAGGAACGGTACGCGCCAGCCCCACTGCAGGAAATCCGCATCGCTCATGGCGCGATCCAGCAGCAGGAAGATGCCGGCCGAGAGCAGGAAGCCAAGCGGTGCGCCCAACTGGGGGAACATGCCGTACCACGCACGCTTGCCCGGCGGTGCATTCTCGGTGGCCAGCAGCACCGCCCCGCCCCACTCGCCGCCCAGGCCCAGGCCCTGGCCGAACCGGCACAGCGCCAGCAGCGCCGGCGCCAGCAGCCCGATGCTGGCGTGGGTGGGCAGCAGGCCGATCGCCACGGTCGACACCCCCATGGTCAGCAGCGCCGCCACCAGCGTGGCCTTGCGGCCGATGCGGTCGCCGTAATGGCCGAACACCGCCGATCCCACCGGCCGGGCGATGAACGCCACGGCGAAGGTCGCCAGCGACTGCAGCAGGGCCGCCCCCTCGCTGCTGTCGGGAAAGAACAGGTGCGGAAACACCAGCACGGCGGCGGTGGCGTAGATGTAGAAGTCGAAGAACTCGATGGTGGTGCCGATCAGGCTGGCCAGCAGCACACGGCGGGGCGAATTGACGGCAGTGGCAACGGAAGAAGTCGACATCGTTCACAGGCAGGAAGATCAGCTGCCCGATTCTGCCATGCGCGCGCCGCCGCCCGTCGGGATGGTTGCAGACGTGACGGTTGGCCGCGCGCGGCTGCGCTACATTCGCTGCATCCGCAACGACGGGGGTTGACCATGCCACGCACCGACATGCCGCCGCACGCGCTGGACGCCTGGTGGATGCCGTTTACCGCCAATCGCCAGTTCAAGGCCGCGCCGCGCCTGCTGGTCCGCGCCGAGGGCATGTACTACCACGACATCGACGACCGCCCGATCCTCGACGGTGCCGCCGGCCTGTGGTGCTGCAACGCCGGCCACGCGCGGCCACGGATCGTGCAGGCCATCCAGCAGCAGGCGGCCACGCTGGATTTCGCCCCGTCGTTCCAGATGGGGTCGCCGTTGCCGTTCGTGCTGGCCGAGCGCCTGGCCGCGCTGGCCCCGGGTCCGCTCAACCATGCGTTCTTCACCAACTCCGGGTCCGAAGCGGTGGATACCGCGATGAAGATCGTGCTGGGTTACCACCGGCTGCGCGGCGACGGCCAGCGCACCCGCTTCATCGGCCGTGAGAAGGCCTACCACGGGGTCGGTTTCGGCGGGCTCTCGATCGGCGGGCTGCCGAACAACCGCAAAGGGTTCGGGCCGCTGCTGGCCGGCAGCGACTTCCTGCGCCATACCCTGGACGTGTCGCGCAACGCCTTCAGCCCCGGGCTGCCGCAGCACGGTGCCGAACTGGCCGAGGACCTGGAACGGCTGATCGCCCTGCACGATGCCTCCACCATCGCAGCGGTGTTCGTCGAACCCGTTGCCGGCTCGGCCGGCGTGATCCTGCCGGCGCCGGGCTACCTGCAACGCCTGCGCGAGATCTGCGACCAGCACGGCATCCTGCTGGTGTTCGACGAGGTCATCACCGGTTTCGGCCGGGTTGGCAACGCGTTCGCCGCGCAGCGCTTCGGGGTCACCCCGGACCTGTTGACGATGGCCAAGGGCCTGACCAACGGCGCGGTGCCGATGGGCGCGGTGATGGTGTCCGACGCCATCCACACCGCGTACATGCAGGGCCCGCCGGGGGCCATCGAGCTGTTCCACGGCTATACCTGGTCCGGCCACCCGCTGGCCTGCGCCGCTGCGCTGGCGGCGCTGGACACCTACGCCGCCGAGGGCCTGTTCAACCGTGCCATCGAGCTGGGCGCGTACTGGCAGACCCGCCTGCACAGCCTGCGCGGCCTGCCGAACGTGGTGGACATCCGCAATTTCGGGCTGATCGGTGCGGTCGAGCTGGCGCCGCGCAAGGACGCCCCCGGCAGCCGGGGCTTCGAGGTGTTCGAGCGCTGCTTCCGCGATGGGGCGCTGCTGGTGCGCTGCACCGGCGATGTGATCGCGCTGTCGCCGCCGTTGATCGTCGAGCCGGCCCAGATCGACCGGATCGTGGAGGTGCTGGGCGAGATGATCCGGGCCACGGGCTGACGGCGGGCAGCCCGGGTCGGCGGGTACAATGGTCGGTCACGTCCCGCCTGCGTACCCGATTGCATGGAAATCGTCGTCAAAGAAGAACTCAAGGCTTACATCGACCCGCTGACTGCCGACGAGCACGAGGCGCTGGAGCGCAGCATCCTGGCCGAAGGCTGCCGCGACGCGCTGGTGCTGTGGAACGACGTGCTGGTGGACGGGCATAACCGTTACGGCATCTGCCAGAAGCACGGCCTGCCGTTCCAGACAGTGCAGAACACCCGCTTCCAGTCGATGGACGACGTGCACCTGTGGATGATCGAACAGCACCTGGGCCGGCGCAGCGTGTCCGACTTCCAGCGCGGCGTGCTGGCCCTGCGCAAGCGCGACATCCTGGCCGAGCGCCACCGCGCCGACCAGGCGCAGCTGCAGCGCGAAAGCGATGGCGAGATCGCCGATGCCGCGCCCGACGGAGAGGAGGACAGCCCACCGTGGGCGCCGGCACCGAAGGTGAGCCGCGCCGACATGGCGCGCGAAGCCCGGCTGAGCAGCAGCCAGGTGACGATGATCGAACGCATCCACAAGCAGGCCGCCCCGGAACTGGTGGAGGCGGTCAAGAGCGGGGTGATCTCGATCAGCGCGGCGGCCGCGGTGGCCGACCTGCCGGAAGAGGAACAGCGCGCGGCCGCAGTGGCCGGCAAGGATGAGCTGAAGCAGGCCGCCAAACGCGTGCGCGAGGCCAAGCGCAAGCCGCGCAAGCCGGTGCAGGAGGTGCTGCACGGCGTCGATGGCGAGCTGGCGGTCGATGCCGGCCGGGAAGTGGAGATCGCCGAGGCGCTGGACGCGCTGGGCGAAGGCCCGGCCGAACTGCGCCGGCGGGTCGTGGCGCTGACCCTCGAAAACGACGCGCTGCGCGCCCAGTTGGCGGCGCTTCGCCTGAAGGTCAGCGACGTGGCGTAATTCGTTTTGCCGGCCAACGGCCGGCGTTACCGTCGAGCGATGAAGGCGTTACAGGGTAGCGCCGGCCGTTGGCCGGCCCTCGAGAATGCGTGTCGAGACCGTGTTCGCACCCGCATGGCTACACTTGCGGCATGAACAGCACGCCATCGGTCGACCCCCGCCGCGCCCAGCTGCGCCGCCTCAAAGGCATTGCACTGGCGATGCTGCTGGCCATGCTGGCCGGTTTCGTCGTCAGCCATCTCAATGGCGAACGCGGTATCTGGGCGTGGGTGTCGGCCTTCTGCGAGGCGGCGGCGGTCGGTGCGCTGGCCGACTGGTTCGCGGTGGTCGCGCTGTTCCGGCGCCCGCTGGGGCTGCCGATTCCGCACACCGCGATCATCCCCCACAGCAAGGACCGTATCGCCGACAGCCTGGCAGTGTTCGTGCGCGACCAGTTCCTGGAGCCGCAGGCGTTGCTGGCGCGGCTGCAGGTGTTCGATCCGGCGGCACGGCTGGGCAGCTGGCTGGCCGACCCGGAGCGCTCGAAGATGCTGGCCGACATGGCCCGGGGCTGGGCCCTGCAGGCGCTGGATTTCCTTGACGAAGCGGCGGTTCGCCGCAGCATCCAGGCGTTCGTGGTCGAGCAGCTGCGCCAATGGAACGCGGCCGCCACCGCCGGCGAGCTGCTGGGCCTGCTTACCGCCGACAACCGCCACCAGCGCGTCCTGGACGAGGGGCTGACCCGCGTCAGCGAGTGGCTGGACAACGACTCGGTCAAGCAGCGCGCCTCCGGACTCATCGTGCGCTACATCCAGCGCGAATGGCCGAAGCTGGCCAGCACGGTGAACTGGGTCAAGCCGATCGACGAGATCGGCGACAGCCTGGCCGAGCGCATGGCGCATGCGGTGCTGGCCGAACTGCAGCAGATCCTGTCCGAACCGGAGCACCCGCTGCGCAGGGACTACGAGGTCTGGTTGCGCGACTACATCCAGCGCCTGCGCGATGATCCGGCGCTGGCCGACAAGGTCGAGCAGCTCAAGCAGCAGGTCATCGACCATCCGGCCGTGCAGGACTACGTGCAGGGGTTGTGGGCGCGCATCCATGCCAGCCTGCGCGCCGACCTGTCCAGCGACGACTCGGCGCTGGGCGGTCACCTGCGGCGCAGCCTGGGCAAGATCGGCCAGGCCCTGCAGGACGATCCCTCACTGCGCGAGGCACTGAACCAGCACCTGATGGACGGGGCCGAGCGCCTGACCAGCCGCCTGCGCGACGGCGTGACCACGCATATCGCGCAGACCGTGAAGGGCTGGGACGAACGCCACCTGGTGGAGCAGCTGGAGCTGAGCGTGGGCCGCGACCTGCAGTTCATCCGCTTCAACGGCACCCTGGTGGGGGGGTTGATCGGGTTGGCGCTGCATGCGCTGACCGTCTGGATGCAGTGGTAGGGCGTCACCACCAACGCTCGTGACCTGCCGGAACCGGCACCCCATCCGGCCCGTCGGTTGACACTTTGACCGGGTGAAACTGCGATGTGGTTCGCGTATTCTGCCGCGCATTCAGGGCTGGAGTGGCCCGTCGGGGGAACCATGCGAAGGACAATCGTGACGTTGGCGCTGTGCGCGCTGGCCTGCAATGCCCATGCCGGGCGCGTGTACAAGTGCGCGAACGGCGGCCAGACCATCTACCAGACCGTACCCTGCCCGCCCGAGCAGGACACCGGCGTGACCCGCCCGATCGTCAAAGACCCCAACCTCACCTGGGAAGAACGCACCCGCGCCCAGCGCGACCTCTACCAGGCCAGGCGCCGCATGCAGGCCGACGCCGGCCGTGGAGAGCCGCCGGTGCGCGGCACCGTGATCGACGGCGCGGCCAACCCGGAACAGTGCGAAGAACTGCGTTCCCGCCGCGAGATCAGCGAGATGTTCGGGCGCCCCGCCCCGGAGCGCATCGACGCCGACATCGCCAAGGCCTGCAGCTCCCGCTGAACGCGGCCCGCACGTGTGTCGGACAGGACTGCATCAGGCCACGGCGCGCACCGCGTCCACCAGCGAGTGCATCTGCGCGGGCGTGCTGAAGATCCCCGGCGTGACGCGTACGCAGGCGCCGGATGCCAAGCCGTCGCGGGCCACCACGAAGACACGGGAGTGCTCCAGCATCCGCCCGACGGTGGCGGTGTTGGCCTCCAGGCTGACCTGCCCGCACAGGCGGAATGCCGCGATGGCGCTGGACAGGCGGGGGTCCGGTGATGCCAGCAGCTGGATCCGCGCGTCATCGCGCAGCGCGTCCAGCCATTGGTTGCGCAGGCGCAACAGACGAGCGCGCTTGTTGGCCACCCCGATCCGCTGGTGCAGCGACAGCGCCACCGGCAAGGCCATGACCGCCGCGAAGTTGACCGTGCCGGTGTGGACGCGGCTGTCGATGGCGCCGGTGTCCGCCTCGCCCATGCAGGGATCCACATCCTGCACGCGTCCGCGGCGCACGTAGAGCGCGCCCATGCCGACCGGCGCGCCAATCCACTTGTGCAGGTTGATGCCGACGAAATCCGCGCCCAGTGCGTGCAGCGGCGTGTCGACCTGGCCAATGCCATGCGCCGCGTCCAGGACCACGTCCGCGCCCGCTGCGCGGGCCAGCGCGCTGATCCGCGCTACCGGCAGCAGCATGCCGTTGCGGTGACCCACCTGGGTGAGCAGCAGCAGCCGGGTACGCGGGTAGCGCGCCAACGCCTGGCGGTAGGCCTCCACGATGCCGTCGTGGTCGAACGGCTCCGGCAGCACGATGCGCTGCACCTCCACGCCCCTGCGCTCGCGCAGCCACTGCATCGCGGCGATCGCGCTTTCGTGGTCGGTGTCCGCGTACAGCACGGTATCGCCGGGAGACAGGCGCCGATAGCCGGCAATCAGCACCTGCATCGCTTCGGTCGCCCCGCGGGTCAGCGCGATCTCATCGGCGCCCACGCCCAGCACCTGGGCCAACTGCGCACGCGCATGTTCAAGCAACGGCGGGAAATCCCGTCGCCCGAACCAGGCGTTGTCGCGGTTCACCCGCGCGGTGGCGCGCTGGTAGGCCTGCAGGACCGGCCGTGCCATCGAGCCCCAGTACCCGTTGTCGAGCATGACCACCGCGTCGGTGAGGTCGTACAGCGCCGCCACCCGGGACCACCACCCCTCGTCGGCCGCGAGGTCATCGGAACTCCGCCCGGCAGCATCGGGGAGTGCGTCAAGCGCGTGCAGGTCGGCGTCGGTCATGCCGCAAGTATTGCAGCCACCGCGCGAAAAGCGGGTAGCGCCATAGCTATCGATCTTGCCGAAGCGAATGATAATGACTATCATTAGCGGATTGCTTGCTCGATACGGCGCTGCTGCGGCCGCCAGGGGCAGCACCGTTCTCCAGGGATACCCCGCCCCGTGCGGCGGCTGGGCCAAGGATGGCCACCCTCCCCTTGTCACCGGCCCCGGCCGGTGATGTTCGTTGTTCGACCCCATTGCAGGTTCCCGTGGAAAGCACGCCTGATGCCCGCTGGTTCAACCGTTTCGGCGGTCTCTTCGCCCGCCCCTGGGTGGGCGTGCTGTCGCGTTCGCTGGCGGCCATCGTCGGCGGCTACGCGCTGGCGGCAACCTGTTCGATGTTCCTGGCAGTGGCCCTCCCCATCGCCCGCGCGCAGGCCGTATTGACCGGCATGCTGGTGGGGATCGTGCTGTGCGCGTGCGCGGCGCTGTGGTCCTTCGCCACGCGCACCGCGCTGCGCGCCTGGATCGGCATCGCCGCGCCTGCTCTGCTGTTCTGGGTGGGCACGCTCGCGATGGGGCCGCGCGCATGAAGAACGGCTTCCGCCAATCCATGGCCTGGCTGCACACCTGGACCGGCCTGCTGGTGGGCTGGCTGCTGCTGCTCATCTTCATGGCCGGCACCGCCAGTTACTACCGCGAAGAGATCAGCCGCTGGATGCGGCCGGAGCTGCCACGCAGCAGCGTGACCGCCGACGTGGCCGCCGCCAGCGCGGTCCGCTTCCTGCAGCACAAGGCACCGCAGGCCGAAAGCTGGAACGTGACCCTGCCCGATCCACGCAACCCGGCCATGCGCATGTTCTGGCGCAACCCCGAGTCGATGGTGAAGCCACCGGTCGAGGGCGAAAAGCGCCGTCGTGGCGGTGGCCGCTTCGGCGATGCCACGGTGGACCCGGCCAGCGGCGAGGAAGTCGCCGCGCGCGAAACCCGCGGCGGCGACTTCTTCTACCGCCTGCATTTCGACCTGCACTACATCCCGGTGCTGTGGGCGCGCTACCTGGTGGGGTTCTGCGCGATGTTCATGCTGGTGGCGATCATCACCGGCGTGATCACCCACAAGAAGATCTTCAAGGACTTCTTCACCTTCCGGCCGGAGAAGGGACTGCGGTCGTGGCTGGACTTCCACAACGTCAGCGCGGTGATGGCCCTGCCCTACCACGCGATGATCACCTACACCGGCATCGTCACGTTGATGTTCATGTACCTGCCGCAGGGCGTGAGCATGGCCTATCCCAAGGACGAGGACGCGTTCTTCAGCGAAGCCTTCGCGCGCCTGGCCGATCCGGCCGATCCCGCCGAAGGCCGCGCGGCCCCGCTGCCGATCCAGCAGTTGCTGGACAGCGCGCGCGCCGATTGGAAGGGCGCGCAGGTCAGCGGCTTCACCGTGTTCCACCCGGGCGCGGCCAATGCGGTGATCGACATCTACCAGCGCGACGGCAAGCGCCTGTCGGTCGACACCCCGTCGCTGCGCTACAACGCGGTCACCGGCGCGCTGGTCGACACCAGCCCGGTGCCCGGCGGTGCCACCCAGACCCGCGGCGTGCTGTACGGCCTGCACCTGGCCCGCTTCGCGGATTGGGGCCTGCGCGCCCTGTTCTTCCTGTCCGGCCTGGTGGGTTGCCTGATGGTGGCCAGCGGCGTAGTGCTGTGGGCGGTCAAGGAACGCCCCAAGCACGCCAAGGCCGGCAGGATCGGCTTCGGCCTGCGGCTGGTGGATGCGCTCAACATCGGCGCCGTGGCCGGCCTGCCGATCGCGTTTGCCGCGTACTTCTGGGGCAACCGGTTGCTGCCGCTGGAAATGGCGGAGCGCGCCGACGCAGAAGCCAGCGTGTTCTTCTATGCCTGGGGCGCCGCCCTGCTGGCGGCCTTCGTCTGGCCCAAGCGGTTGATGTGGGCCTGGCAGCTGTACCTGGGCGCGGCCTTGTTTGCGCTCATCCCGGTGATCAATGCACTCACCACGCAGGCGCACCTGGGCGTGACCCTGCGCACGGGCGACTGGGTGCTGGCCGGGTTTGATCTGGTCATGCTCGCCTTCGGCGCGATGCTGGCCTATTGCGGCCTGCGCATGCAGCGTTGGCAGCCGGCGCTGAGCGCGGCGGAGAAGAAGAAGCGCCAGGCAGCCGCAGCAAACGATGCGCGCGTCCCGGCCGAGGCCGGCGCATGATGCTGCTGGCGCTTGCGTTGAATTTCTCGGCGTTCACCGCGCTGTCGCTGGCGATGGAAAAACACCAGCTGGAGCTGCACGGCAAGGCGCACGCCGGCCCCGCGCGCAGGCGCCTGTGGCGATGGCTGGGCTGGACGCTGTTGGCCATCGCCTTCGGCCTGTGCGTGGTCGACCACGGCTGGGCGGCCGGTCCGGTGCTGTGGCTGGGCGCGATGACGCTCAGCGGCCTGCTGATCGCGTTCGGCCTGTACCCGTGGCGACCGCGCTGGATTGCCCCATTGGCGTGGGCGTTGCCGGTGCTGGGCCTGGGCGCCGCCGCGCTGTAGAGCCGACTGTCAGTCGGCTGCTCTTCCGGTGGCAACGGGAACTCAAGTGCAAACCGACTAACAGTCGGCTCTACATCACGCCCCGTAACGCCTCAACTCCCACGCGCGGTGGATGCGCGGGTTGCGCTCGAAATCGTCGCCGATGGTGTCGGCCGAGATCTCGCGGCACTCGGCAAACTCCTTGATCGCGTCCTCGTCCAGCTTGAAGCGGCGGAAGTTGTTCGAGAAGTACAGCACCCCTTCCGGGCTCAACCGCGCCACGGCCGCACGCAGCAGCCGCACGTGCTCGCGCTGCACGTCGAAATCCTCGGCGCGGGCGGAGTTGGAGAAGGTCGGCGGATCGCAGAAGATCACGTCGAACCGGTGCCGCTCCGCTTCCAGCCAGGCCAGTGCATCGGCCTGGATCAGCTGGTGCTGGCTGCCACCCTTGCCGTTCAGCGCCAGGTTGTCGGCACACCACTGCAGGTAGGTGCCGGACAGGTCCACGCTGGTGGTGGACGCCGCACCGGCCACCGCCGCCTGCACGCTGGCCACGCCGGTGTAGCAGAACAGGTTGAGGAAGCGCTTGCCCTGCGCCTCCTTGGCCATGTGCCAGCGCAGCGGGCGGTGGTCCAGGAACAGGCCGGTGTCCAGGTAATCGAACAGGTTCACCCGCAGCAGTGCATCGTTCTCGCGCACCAGCACGAATTCGCCACGCTGTTCGAAGCGGCCATACTTGCTGCCGCCCTTGCCGCGCTCGCGCGACTTCAGCGCCACCTGCTCGGCCGGCACCTGGAACACCTCGCGCGCGGCCGAGAGCAGCTCATTGCGGCGGCGGCGCACGTCCACGTCCGGAATGGTGGCCGGCGCGGCGTATTCCTGCACGTGCAGGAAGGTGCGGCCAGCGCCGCCATCTTCCTCGTAGACGTCGATCGCCGCGGCATATTCGGGCAGGTCGGCGTCATACACGCGGTAGCACGTCACCTGCTCGCGCGCCTTCCAGGTCTTGAACCTGCGGATGTTCTTGCGCAGCCGGTTGGCCACCATCTGCGCGCCTTCGCTGAGCTCGCGCGGCTGGCCCGCGTTCTCGCGCTGCGGCACGGCGATGGGATCGCACACGATCAACGCGCACTCGATGGCGCCGTTGAACAGCTGGTACTTCTTGTTGGCGCGCAGCCCGGTGGCAAACGCCAGTTCGGCGCTGCCGCACAGCAGGCTGGCCCGCCACTGCGGCACGGCGCGCTTGAGCGCGTCGCCCAGGCGGCGGTACAGCACCGCGTCGGCGGCCAGGCGTTCGTCATACGGCGGGTTGCACACCACGCAGCCGGTTTCCTGCGGCGGCACCTGCACGTCGGCCACGTCGCGCACGCCGAACCAGATCGCCTCGGCGACACCGGCGGTCTCCGCGTTTTCCTTGGCCGCGCGGATCGCATGCGGGTCGATGTCGCTGCCGTGGATGACCTGCTTGAGCGCGGCGCGCCCGGCCTGCTCGCGGGTGCGCGCCTCGGCCATCAGGGCGTTCCAGGCCTCACGATCAAAGCCCAGCCAGCGGCTCGGCGGAATGCTGCCATGGCGCTGCAGGCCCGGCGCCACGTCGGCGGCCATCAGCGCACCCTCGATCAGCAGCGTGCCGCTGCCGCACATCGGGTCGAGCAGGCCACCGCCTTCGGCGTGGATCTTGGGCCAGTTGGCGCGCATCAGCACCGCAGCGGCCAGGTTTTCCTTCAGCGGCGCCTCGTTCTGCGCCATGCGCCAGCCGCGCCGGTGCATCGGGCCGCCACCCAGGTCGATGGAAATGCTGGCGCGGCCCTTGCGCAGCGACAGGTTGATGCGCACGTCCGGGAACTCGGTGTTCACCGACGGCCGCTCCAGGCCCTGCGCGCGCAGGCTGTCGACCACGCCGTCCTTGACCCGCTGCGCGGCGAAGCGCGCATGGGTGATTTCGGTGCCCGACACATGGGCGTCCACCGACAGGGTCAGCTCGGGGCTGATGTGCTGGTCCCACGGCATCGACGACACGCCCTGGTAGAGCGATCCCTCGTCCGGGCAGTCGAACTCGGCCAGCGGCCACAGCACCCGGCTGGCCAGGCGCGACCACAGCACCACCTTCAGCGCCTGCGGCAGATCGCCCTCGGCATTGACGCCGGAAATGGTGGCGGTGGCCCGGGGCAGGCCCAGCGCCAGCAGTTCGTCGGCGAGCAGGTACTCCAGGCCCTTGGCGCAGGAAACAAAGAATTTCACGGGATCGGTATCGCAGGTCAGCAGGGAGGGGGAGCCCGCGGGCGCCGCAGGCGGCCCGGGCGCAGGCGCCAGACCGGGCATTGTACGTGACCGCGCCGCGCGGCCGCGTAGCGACGGGCCCTGCCCGGCTGGCCGAACGGCCAAGGGAAGGCAGCGGGGCGGAGCCCCGCCCTACGGGAGGGTAGCGAGCAGGGCCTCGAAGGCGTGCGCGGAGGCGTCCACGTGGTTGTTCAGGCGGTGGCCGTCGTCCACCAGCAACAGGCGGGCGGACCGGGCCTGGGCCCAGGCAATCACATCGGCGGCAGGAATCAGCTCGTCGTGCCAGGCGTGGACCACGCTGGTGGGCACGCGGGCGGCGTCCAGCGCCGGCATCGGCCCCATCCGGGTCGGCGGCACCATCAGGAACAGGCCCCGGGTCGGGACCTGCAGCGAGGCGATGGCCGAGATGTAGGCGCCCAGCGAGGAACCCGCCAGCACGACCGGGCCGTGCGCAGCGGCGGCGCTGGCGCGCTCGACCAGGCGCTGCAGGCGGGCACGGACATCGCCCACGCTGCTGACCTCACGCAGGGCATCCAGGTCGGTGTAGTCGGGGCGTTCATGGGTCCAGCCCAGTCGCTCGGCCACCTCGGCCAGGGCGGTGACCTTGGTGGCGTCCGGGCCGCTTTCGAAGCCGTGGGAAAGAATGCAGTGGCCGCGGCTCATGCAGCCACCGCGGGGAAACAAATGTCAGCGCTCATGCCCGAATGCTAGCATCGGCGCATGCCCGACCGCGCCCCGCCCCGCATCGATTCGCAGCCGCTGCCCTACGTGGCGCAGCTGGGCAGGCGCGCGCCGGAGGACATCGACCTGGTCGTGATCCACTGCACCGAACTGCCCGACCTGGCCATGGCGCGCAGTTACGGCGAACGCGTGCTGTACGCCAGTGGCAGCGGCAACAGCGGGCACTACTACATCGACCGCGACGGCAGCATCGTGCAATACGTCCCGGTCGACCGCGTGGCCCACCACGTCAGCGGCTACAACCCGCGCTCGATCGGCATCGAGCTGGTCAACACCGGCCGCTACCCGCACTGGCTGGATTCGCGCCACCAGGCGATGGACGAACCCTACCCCGAGGTGCAGATCTCGGCCTTGATCGACCTGTTGCAGCATCTGTGCGACACCCTGCCCGCCCTGCACCACATCGCAGGACACGAGACGCTGGACACCCGGGAAGAAGCCGCCAGCGACGACCCGGACCGGCGCGTGCAGCGCAAGCGCGACCCGGGCCCGTTGTTCCCGTGGCCGCGGGTGCTGGCGGCGGTCACGCTGACGCCGCTGGAGGGGTAGAGCGGACGGTCAGTCCGCTGCCGTTGGCGTGCAGCCTGCGGGTTGACGCGAAGAGCAGCGGACTGACAGTCCGCTCTACCTGCGCCATCCGATGACGCCCTGGGTGACGGCGACTACGCGCTGGTCGCGACCGGTCGGTTTGAATCGCTGACCCACCCGCTCCACGAATCGGCATAGACCCGCGCGCCGTGCAGCCCGGCCACTTCCATCGCCAACAGCAGATGGCAGGCGGTCACGCCCGACCCGCACATCACCACCACGTGCTGCGGATCATGCGTTCCGATCAGCGGCCGCAGCGCGGCCTGCAGTTCGGCTGCGGGCCGCAGGCGGCCGTCGGCCACATTCAATGCGAACGGGCGGTTCACCGCCCCGGGCACATGCCCCGCCACCGGATCCAGCGGCTCCACCTCGCCCCGGAACCGCTCGCCGGCACGCGCATCCAGCAGCCAACCGGGCGCATCGTTCAAGCGCGTGGCGATCTCATCCGCCGACGCCACCTGGTCCGTGTCGAACCGTCCCGGATAGGCCGGCAGCGGCGCCACTTCCGGCACCTCCGTGGTCAACGGCAGACCGGCCGCCTGCCACGCCGCGAGGCCGCCATCCAGCACCGCCACCTGCGTGTGCCCGATCAACCGCAGCAACCACCACGCGCGCGCCGCCGCCATGCTGCCATCGCCGCCGTCGTAGACCACCACCTGGGTATCCGGACCGATTCCCCACCGCCCCAGCGTGGCGGCGAACGCATCGCTGTCCGGCAACGGGTGGCGGCCGTGGCCGACCACGCGCATGTCCGCCAGGTCGCGGTTGACGTCCGCGCGCAGCGCGCCCGGCAGATGTCCGGCGGCGTAATCGCGCGCGCCGGACTGCGGATCGGCCAGGGAAAAACGCGCATCCAGCACGCGCGGCGCGGTACTGGCGGTGGCGCGTGCATCCAACAGGCGCGCATCGCCCTGCGCCAGCGCTTTGGACAGCGTCGCCACATCGACAAGGGGGGGCCACGGGGTCGGGTTGGCGGTGCTCATTCCAGTTGCTCCAGGCGGCGACGCAGGTTGTACAGGATGGCGGCGGTGGCGCCCCAGATGCGTTGGCCCGGCCAGCCGTATTCCAGCACGTGGCGGATGCGGCCGCGGTGGTCGATCTCGACCTGGTGCAGGTTGGCCGGGTCCATCAGGTAATCGAACGGCACTTCGAACACGTCGGCCACTTCGTCCGGCTGCGGCACCGCCACGAACGCCGGGTCGATCACCGCCACCACGGGCATCACCCGATAGCCGGTGATGGTCACGAACGGATCCAGGTAACCCAGCACCTGCACCTGGTCGTGGGCCAGCGCGATTTCCTCGTTGCTTTCGCGGAGGGCGGCGGCCACCGCATCGCGGTCGTCAGGCTCCTGGCGGCCGCCGGGAAACCCGACCTGCCCGCCGTGCTGGCGCAGCGTATCGGTGCGCCGGGTCAGCAGCACCTGCGCACCGCTGGCACGCGGAATGATCCCGGCCAGCACCGCCGCTTCCACCGGCGGGCCGGGTGGCAGCAGGTCGGCCAGTTCGCTGCGGTTCCAGCCATCGCCGGCTGGCGGTGCGTCAAGCGGGTGCAAGGCGCGCAGCAGGCGCTCGTGGCTGGCCAGCGAGCCGCCCAGCGACTGCCGCAGCTGTTCGCGCAGCGGCAGCACCTGCCGCATCACATGATGGTGTTCGTGTCGGGTCATCGTCGACCAGCGGGTGATTTCATCCACGCTGCGCAGGCATCCGCCACACAGGCCGGCGCGGTCGAGCGCGCAGGTTCCAATGCAGGGGCTGGGCATGGCATGTGGGACGTTTTCCGGGGAGTGCACCGGTCAACAGTAGCGCGAATGGCGAAAACAAAAAACGCGCCGATGTTGCCATCGACGCGTTTTGTTGTTTCCAGCCGTTCTTACTTGACGCTGACCAGCTTGATTTCGAACTGCACGGCCACGTTCGGCGGGAACGGGGTGCGCGGGTCGGCACCGTAGGCCTGTTCCGGCGGCAGGGTGACTTCCCACTTCGAACCGGCCGGCATCTGCAGCAGCACTTCGCGCATGGCCTTCATTTCGACTTCGCTGACCTTGATCGACGGAATCTGCTGGGCCGGACGCGCTTCGGCCGGACGCTGGCCGTACGGGTACGGACCGGCCACTTCCAGCTGCACGGTGCTGGCCTGGGTCGGCTTGGCGCCCTTGCCGGTTTCGATGATGCGGTACTGCACGCCGCTCGGCAGCGCCTGCACGCCGGCCTTGGCCTTGTTGGCGGTCAGGAACTGGGTGCTCTTGGCCTTGTTTTCGCCGGCGGCCTTTTCATACTCGGCCTTGGCGGTAGCGGCACGACCCTGCTCGCGCTTCTGGAACGCTTCAACGGCCGGCTTGAGCTGCTCGGCGGTGATTGCCGGCTGCTTCTTGGCGTAGGCATCCTGCAGGCCCTTCACCACCGAGTTGATGTCCAGCTGCTCGCCCCGCTGGGTGAGCTCGGCCAGGTTGTTGCCGTAGTCGTAACCGAAGTAATAGCTCAGCTTGCCCTTTTCGGACGAAGTGTCCTGGGCGAAGGCATTGCCCGTCAGGGCCAGGGCCGCGACGGCGACCGCGATAGAACGCAACTTCATCAAACGTTTCTCCAGGGGTGGTAACTCAGGACGCATTGGGCCGCCCTGAGGCGACGGGTTAGGATAGCCGCCGCAACGTTGAACCGCCACTAACGACGGAGGCTTTGACCTGCTTTCGTTTCCAGAGTTCAAAATCACTATTTTTTAACGTTTTATCAGGAGTTTCTGCCGTGGCCGACGTGCCCCTGACCGTTGCCGACGATGGTGCCACCGCCGCGCCCGGGGTCAACCGCCCCGTGGTTCAGGGAGGTGACGCCCCCGGGGCCGCGCCGGCGCGCCTGCTGCTGCGGGTACTGGCCGATGATCTGGACGGCGCGCTGGACGCCGGCCTGATGGACTACGTGCCCGCCCCTGGCGACGAGGGGCTGCTGCCCGATTACCCGGACCTCCCCGCCCGCCTGCTGCTGGCCCAGCGGCAGCTGCAACGCGCCTGGGCCGCGCGCGACCGTTACCGCCAGCGCGCGCAACGGCTGGCGCGCCGCGCGGCCGAACGCGAGGCGCGACGCGCACCGCCTGCCCCCACCCCCGATCTGAAGCCGGCCCTGCCGCCTGCGGCTGCCGCCATCCTGGCGCGTGCCAAGGCCAGGGCCGCTGGAAAGCTGCCCTGATGCCCACCGTTGCAAAGGCCGCACCGCGCAGCGCGCGCATGCCCAAGGCCGACGTCGTTGAAATGTTCACCCGCCTGCGCGAACTCAATCCGCACCCGAAGACCGAACTGGAGTACAGCTCGCCGTTCGAACTGCTGGTGGCGGTAGCGCTGTCGGCACAGGCCACGGACGTGGGCGTCAACAAGGCCACGCGCAGATTGTTCCCGGTCGCCAACACGCCACAGGCGATCCTGGCGCTGGGCGAAGACGGATTGAAGACGTACATCGCCACCATCGGCCTGTTCAACGCCAAGGCGAAGAATGTGATCGCCGCCTGCCGCCTGCTGGTGGAACAGCATGGCGGCGAGGTCCCCCGTGATCGCGCCGCACTCGAAGCCCTGCCCGGGGTCGGTCGCAAGACCGCCAACGTGGTGCTCAACACCGCGTTCGGCGAACCGGTGATGGCCGTGGATACGCACATCTTCCGGGTGGCCAACCGGACCGGGCTGGCCCCGGGCAAGGACGTGCGCGCGGTGGAAGACCTGCTGGTCAAGGTAATTCCGGCCGAGTTCCTGCTCGACGCCCACCACTGGCTGATCCTGCATGGCCGCTATGTGTGCAAGGCGCGCAGACCCGACTGCCCGCAGTGCGTGATCCGCGACCTGTGCCGGTTCAAGCAGAAGACCGCCGCCTGAGCGACGGCGGCGACTGCCATCTGCGCGCAACCGGGCAGTCATCTGTTTCGGGCAGTTTTGGCAACCCCAGCAACTGCTTGCCCCGGGGCCGGGGCTGCTTTGCCTGAAACTGTCATATTTACGCAATCTTCACTAATTAGCCTGCGCAGCATCTTCCCACCTGCCTGCAAGGCTCCTTTCCATGAAACTGCATCGCCAACTCCTCACTGCGGCCGTGGCTGCTGCGCTGTTCGTGCCGGCCGCCCACGCTGAAGTGGCCATCGACGTGATCGGCGGCTCGGAGATCACCTTCGAAGGCCTGGTCCAGGCCGACGGCAACTGGTTCGACAACGATGTGACCGATCTCAACGGTGGCGATGCCGCCAACGGCAAGGACAGCGAATTCGAACTGCGTCGCGCCGAGCTGGTGCTGAAGGGCAAGGGCCCGGGCAACGTGGAATGGGTGGTCGGCTACGACGCCAAGGCCGACAAGTTCCTGGACACCAACGTCAAGTACAAGCTGGCCGGCAACGCCAACCACTTCGTGCAGCTGGGCCAGTTCAAGCAGCCCAACAGCCTGGAAGAGCTGTCCAGCACCAAGAACAACGACTTCATCTCGAAGGCTGCGGTCACCAACACCTACGCCGTGGCCCGCCGCCTCGGTGGCGCCTACAGCGTCGGCGACGCCAACTGGTCGATCACCGCCAGCGCGTTCGGTCGCGAGCTGACCCGCAACCTGGCCCACGGCAGCGGCTACGGCGCGCGTGGCACCTGGGCGCCGATCAACGACAAGGGCCAGGTCCTGCACTTCGGCCTGAGCTACGTCGACTACGACACCGACGCCGATACCCTGCGCGTGCGTGCCCGTCCGAACGCCGACCTGGCCACCGCGCGCCTGGTCGACAGCGGCAACATGACCGACACCGACCGGGTCAAGACCATCGGTGCCGAAGCCATGTACATCGGCGGCCCGTTCAAGGCCCAGGCCGAGTACTACACCAGCGAAGCCAAGCGCATGACGCGCGACAACTACACCAGCGACGGTTTCTATGTCAGCGGGCTGTGGAACATCACCGGCGAAACCTGGGGCTACAAGGGCGGCGTGCCGACCACCGGCCTGCCCGACGAGCCGGGCCGTGGCATGTGGCAGCTGGGCGCGCGCTATGACTCGATGAACCTGGACGATGGCAACCTGCGCGCAAATCCGGTCGCCGGTCGTCCGCCGATCGTGGACGGCGTGCTGGGCGGCAAGATGGATATCTGGACCGTGGGCGTGAACTACTACTGGCGCTCCAACACCAAGTTCGCGCTGAACTACGTGATGGTGGACAGCAAGAAGTACAGCTCGGCCAGCCGCACCTTCGTCAACGACGACCCGAACATCCTGGAAGCGCGCCTTCAGTTCTTCTGGTAAGCCCAGCGTCACGTGTTCGAGGGAGAGGGCGCAGCTTGGGCTGCGCCCTTTTCTGTTTCAACGTCATGCGTTGCCTGCGTGGGGGAATCACTCGCCCTCCATGTCATGCGGTCGTCATATGACAGACGTCGCGCTGTCATTGAACCGTTATGCAATAGGCACCGGGCGGGAAACCCCGCACCTTCATCCATGCCAGGAGCCACCCCGTGATCCACGCCTTCAAGTCGCGCGCCGCTGTAGCCGTCCTCGCCGCGTCGTCCGTGTTCGCCGCCAATGCCGCCGATGTGACCGGCGCGGGCGCCTCGTTCATCTACCCGGTCATGTCCAAGTGGTCGGCCGACTACAACGCCGCCACCGGCAAGAAGGTCAATTACCAGTCGATCGGCTCGGGCGGCGGCATCGCCCAGATCAAGGCCAAGACCGTTGATTTCGGCTCCTCCGACGCCCCGCTGAAGCCGGAAGAACTGGCCTCGGCCGGCCTGGCGCAGTTCCCGTCGGTGATCGGCGGCGTGGTACCGGTGGTCAACGTTCCGGGCATCACCCCGGGGCAGCTGAAGCTGGACGGCCCGACCCTGGCCAACATCTTCCTGGGCAAGACCAAGGCCTGGAACGACCCGGCGATTGCCGCCCTGAACCCGGGCGTCACCCTGCCGAACCAGAAGATCACCATCGTGCATCGCTCGGACGGTTCGGGCACCACCTTCAACTTCGTCAACTACCTGTCCAAGGTCAGCCCGGACTGGAAGAGCAAGGTCGGTGAAGGCACTTCCGTCCAGTGGCCGGCCGGTATCGGCGGCAAGGGCAACGAAGGCGTGGCCGCTTACGTGAAGCAGATCAAGGGCGGCATCGGCTACGTCGAGCTGTCCTACGCGCTGCAGAACAAGCTGGCCTACACCGCGATGAAGAACGCGTCGGGCAAGGTCGTACAGCCGAGCGACGAATCGTTCTCCGCCGCGGCCGCCAGCGCCGACTGGGCCAACGCCAAGGACTTCTACCTGGTCATGACCAATGCCCCGGGTGCCGACGCATGGCCGATCACCGCGACCAACTTCATCCTGGTGCAGAAGCAGCCCAAGAACGCGGCCGGTGCCAAGTCCGCCCAGGAGTTCTTCCGCTGGATCTACAAGAACGGCGACGCCCAGGCCAAGCAGCTGGATTACGTGCCGCTGCCGGACGCGCTGGTCAAGCAGATCGAGACCTACTGGTCGCAGAACCTGAAATATTGATTGCAAGGGTCACGACCAACGGTCGTGACCTACCCGGCAGGTACCGACCGTGGATCGGTTCAACGCGGCATGTCCCCGGTACGTACCGACCGTGGGTCGGTTCAACGTGGCATGTCCCCGGTACGTACCGACCGTGGGTCGGTTCAACGCGGCATGTCCCCGGTAGGTACCGACCGTTGGTCGGTACGCATTGCAGGCAACGGCGGCGCCAGGTCCTCTCTCCCCCTGGCGTCGCCACCGGCGCGGATCGAAAGGTCCGCGCTTTTTTGCGTAGAAGCGTGGGGTAATGTCTTCGATCGACTGCTTCGCGAGCGTTGAGGGCCCCGCCGCGGCCGGCGGGCCCCTATGCAAATGTCCCCCGGCGGCGGCCTGCGGCCGCCACCTCCTCCTTTACTTTGCCAGGGACCTACCGGCCGCGACGGGGCGCGGCTTGCGGTTGGCAAGGTAAAGCGGATGCCACGGTGCCAATGCCGGTGGGGCGAGTGCGGGGCCGCCATGCCCTTGTGGCGAAGTAAAGGAGGAGGCGGCGGCGCAGGCCGCCGCCGGGGGACATTCGCAGACAAGGGTATGGCGGCCCCGCACTCGCCCCACCGGCAGCCGCTGTACCGCCCCCGCCAGGCCTTGCCCTGCGGGGCTTCAACGTGCCCACGGTCATGGCGTCATCAAGCTGTAACAAAAACATCATTTCATAGCAGCGTCAGCCGGCCAGCCCGGCACCCCATCCCCGCTACGGAGTGACGCATGAAACTGCATTCGGCCGGCTTTGCCGCCCTTTCCCTGGCCATCGCGCTGGGCCTGTCCGCCTGCAAGCCGGCCGCCGAAGGCCAGGCCACGGCACCGGCCGCCGGCGCTCCCGCCGCAACCCCGGCCGCCGGCGACAAGCTGACTGCCGAAATCTCCGGCGCCGGTGCATCGTTCATCTTCCCGCTGGTCTCCAAGTGGTCGGCCGACTACAACGCCGCCACCGGCGCCAAGGTCAACTACCAGTCCATCGGCTCCGGCGGCGGTATCGCCCAGATCAAGGCCGGCACCGTCGACTTCGGTTCCTCCGACAAGCCCCTGTCCAGCGAAGAGCTGGCCCAGGCCGGCCTCGGCCAGTTCCCGTCCGCCATCGGCGGCGTGGTCCCGGTGGTCAACATCGACGGCCTGGACGCCGGCAAGCTGCGCCTGAGCGGCCCCCTGCTGGCCGACATCTTCCTGGGCAAGATCAAGACCTGGAACGACCCGGCGATCGTGGCGGCCAACCCGGGCGTCAAATTGCCCGACGGCAAGATCACCCTGGTCCACCGTTCGGACGGCTCGGGCACCACCTTCAACTTCTCCAACTACCTGTCCAAGGTCAGCCCCGACTGGAAGAGCAAGGTCGGCGAAGGCACCTCGGTGCAGTGGCCGGACGGCGTGGGTGGCAAGGGCAATGAAGGCGTGGCCTCGTACGTGAAGCAGATCAAGGGCTCCATCGGCTACGTCGAACTCGCCTACGCCCTGCAGAACGGCATGCCGTACGCCTCGATGCAGAACGCCGCCGGCAACTGGGTGCAGCCGACCGCCGAAACCTTCGCCGCGGCTGCCGCCAGCGCCGACTGGGCCAGCGCCAAGGACTTCAACCTGGTCATCACCAACGCCCCCGGCGACCAGGCCTGGCCGATCACCGCCACCAACTTCATGCTGATGCACAAGCAGCCCAAGGATGCCCAGCGCAGCAAGGACACCCTGGCGTTCTTCAAGTGGGCCTTCGAAAACGGCCAGGCCCAGGCCAACGAACTGCACTACGTGCCGCTGCCCGCCGAACTGGTGAAGCAGATCGAAGGCTACTGGACCGCGGAATTCAAATGATCCCGCCCGGACCCGCGCCCTGCGCGGGTCCGGTGTTTCGCATCGTGGCACCGTTCTGCCAGGCATCGCCTGGCACTACCTCACCTCATTTCGGGCCCCAGCCTTTCCCATGAATGCCATCGCCCAGCCTGTACCGGCACCCTCCACGCGCGACCTGCGTGATGCACGCAACGACAAACTGTTCCGGGGGGTGCTGATCGCCACCGTGGTCCTGGTGCTGGTCGCCCTGGCCTGCGCCGCGCTCTCGATGCTCTGGGGCGGCCGCCATGCCCTGCAGGAACAGGGCCTGAGCTTCTTCTACTCCTCCGACTGGAATCCCGTCGAAAACAAGTTCGGGGCGCTGGCCCCGATCTACGGCACCCTGGTCACCGCGCTGATCGCGATGGTCATCGCCGTCCCGGTGAGCTTCGGCATCGCCTTCTTCCTGACCGAAGTGGCCCCGCGCTGGATGCGTGGCCCGGTCGGCACCGCCATCGAACTGCTGGCCGGCATCCCCTCGATCATCTACGGCATGTGGGGCCTGTTCGTGCTGGTGCCGGTGATGACCGAGTACGTCACCCCGACCCTCAACGAAACCCTGGGCGAATGGCCGATCATCGGCCCGCTGTTCCAGGGCCCGCCGCTGGGCATCGGCGTGCTCACCGCCGGCTTCGTGCTGGCGATCATGGTCATTCCGTTCATCTCCTCGGTGATGCGCGAAGTGTTCCTGACCGTGCCGACCCGCCTGAAGGAATCGGCCTATGCGCTGGGCTCCACCAAGTGGGAAGTGAGCTGGGACATCGTGCTGCCCTACACCCGCTCGGCGGTGATCGGCGGCATCTTCCTGGGCCTGGGCCGCGCGCTGGGTGAAACCATGGCGGTAGCCTTCGTGATCGGCAACAGCGTGCGCCTGTCCCCCTCCCTGCTGGAGCCCGGTACCACCATCGCCGCGCTGATCGCCAACGACTTCGGCGAAGCCACCGAAACCTACCGTTCGGCCCTGCTGCTGCTCGGCTTCGTGCTGTTCATCGTGACCTTCGTGGTGCTGGCGATCGCCCGCCTGATGCTGATGCGCCTGGCCCGCAAGGAGGGCAACTGATGTCCACTGTCGCCACCACCGCCGCACAGCCGCTGTACCTGCGCCGCCGCATCGTGAACATCGTCGCCCTGCTGCTGTCCTGCCTGACCGCGCTGTTCGGCCTGTTCTTCCTGGGCTGGATCCTGTTCACCCTCGCCTCCAAGGGCCTGGCCGGGATCAACCTGGACCTGTTCACCAAGATGACGCCGCCGCCCATGCAGGAAGGCGGCCTGGCCAATGCCTTCTTCGGCAGCGCGGTGATGTGTGCGCTGGCCATCGCCATCGGCACGCCGCTGGGCGTGCTGGCCGGCACCTGGCTGGCCGAGTACGGCAACTTCCGCACCGCCGGCACGGTGGTGCGTTTCGTCAACGACATCCTGCTGTCGGCACCGTCCATCGTGCTGGGCCTGTTCGTCTACACCCTCTACGTGATGCAGACCGGCGGACAGTTCTCGGCCTTCGCCGGCGCGCTGTCGCTGGCCTTCATCGTGCTGCCGGTGGTGGTGCGCACCACCGACGAGATGCTGCGCCTGGTGCCCTCGCAGATGCGCGAAGCCGCGCTTTCGCTCGGCATCCCGCAGTGGAAGGTCACCGTGCAGGTGCTCTACCGCAGCGCGGCCGCCGGCATCGTCACCGGCATCCTGCTGGCCCTGGCGCGCATCTCCGGCGAAACCGCGCCGCTGCTGTTCACCGCCTTCGGCAACCAGTACTGGAACAGCAACGTGTTCCAGCCGATGGCCAGCGTGCCGGTAGTGATGAACCAGTTCGCCGGCAGCCCGTACGAATCCTGGCAGACCCTGGCATGGGCTGGCGCCCTGGTGCTGACCCTGTTCGTGCTGCTGGTAAGCCTTTCGGCGCGCGGCATCCTGCTGCGCAACCGTATCTCCCATGACTGACCTTTCCGCGGACACCGCCATGAACGATCTTTCCAATGCCGTGCCGATGCAGCGCATCGCGGTGCCGGCCTCGCACGCGTCGCTGGGCAACCCGGCGCCGGTCAAGCTGGCCGCGCGCGGGCTGGATTTCTACTACGACAAGTTCCATGCGCTGAAGAACATCAGCCTGGAGGTACCGGAAAAGCGCGTCACCGCGCTGATCGGTCCGTCCGGTTGCGGCAAGTCCACCCTGCTGCGCATCTTCAACCGCATCTACGCGCTGTACCCGAAGCTGGAAGCCAAGGGCGAGGTGCTGCTGGACGGCGAAAACATCCTCTCGCCCAAGTACCCGATGAACCGCCTGCGCAGCAAAGTGGGCATGGTCTTCCAGAAGCCGGTGCCCTTCCCGATGACCATCTTCGAGAACGTCGCCTACGGCATCCGCCATCACGAGAAGCTGTCCAAGGCGGACATGAACGACCGCGTCGAACATGCCCTTCGCCAGGGTGCCCTGTGGGATGAGGTCAAGGACAAGCTCAACCAGAGCGCGCTGGGCCTGTCCGGTGGCCAGCAGCAGCGCCTGTGCATCGCCCGCGCCGTGGCCCTGCGCCCGGACGTGCTGCTGCTCGACGAGCCCACCTCGGCGCTGGACCCGATCTCCACCAGCCGCATCGAGCAGCTGGTCGAAGAGCTCAAGCACGACTACACGATTGTCATCGTGACCCACAACATGCAGCAGGCCGCGCGCGTGTCCGACTACACCGCCTTCATGTACCTGGGCGACCTGATCGAACACGACCGCACCGAAGTGATCTTCTCGCAGCCGAACAAGCAGCAGACCGAGGATTACATCACCGGGCGGTTCGGGTAAGTCGTTCTCCCTGTCGTCTTCGCCAGACGTTCCAGCCAGGCAGGGCCTGGCTCTACCGCAGATCAACCAGCCGGGCAGTGTCCGGTTTTACGGGAACCAACATGAATAGTCCGAACGACCACATCGTCAAGAGCTACGACGAAGAACAGCAGCGGCTGGTGGCCGAGATCGTGCGCATGGGCGAGATGGCCGTGGCGCAGCTGGAAGCGGCGCTGGACGTGATCGAGCGCCGCGACGACAGCGCCGCCCAGCGCATCATCGCCAACGACGAAGCCATCGACAGCCTGGAACAGCAGATCAGCCATGACGTGATGCGCCTGGCGCTGCGCGGCCCGATGGCGCGCGACCTGCGCGAGATCCTGGCCGGCCTGCGCATCCCGGCCGACATCGAACGCATCGGCGACTACGCGGCCAATGTCGCCAAACGCTCGATCGCGCTGAGCAAGGTGCCGCCGCTGCCGCAGATCGAGGGCCTGCGTTCGCTGGGCCGGCTCGCCGCACAGCAGGTCCGCCGCGCGATCGACGCCTACCGCGACAACGATGCCGACGCCGCGCTGGCCCTGCGTGACGACGACGCCCGCCTGGATGCGCAGTACACCGCGCTGTTCCGCGAGCTGCTGACCTACATGATGGAAGACCCGCGCAACATCACCCCGTGCACCCACCTGCTGTTCATGGCCAAGAACCTGGAGCGGGTCGGCGACCACGCCACCAACATCGCCGAGAACGTGTGGTTCCTGGTGCATGGCGAGCAGGCCCTGCCGCCGCGCGAGAAGCGCGACGAAACCAGCACCGAACCGCTGTAAGCGCGCTGCCGCCGGTGTTACATGCCGTTACAGGCCGATACCCCGTATCGGCCTTTTTTAATTGCCTATTCAGCAAAAAAATCCCACTCTGGACCTGCGTTCCCCCCACCGCTCCAGAGGGTCCAGACCATGAAACGTCTCATTGCCGCCACGCTGTCGTTGACCCTGCTCGCCGCCACCGGTTCGGCGTTCGCCGCCCCGCCCCGCCATGATGACCGCGACCATCGCGACCGCCATGACCAGCGCGACGACCGCAGCCACGGCCCATCGCGCGGACATGACCGCCATGATCCGCCCCGTCGTGGCGGTCACCTCGCCAGCGATCACCGCGGCGCCTACGTGAGCGACTACAGGCGCCACGGCCTGCATGCGCCCAAGCGCGGCCAGCAGTGGCGCAAGGTCGACGACCGCTATGTGCTGATCGCCGTGGCCACCGGCCTCATCGCCGACGTGGTCCTCAACGGACGCTGATCCCAAGCGTCATGCAGCAGCCTTCGGCGCGCCGGGACCTCCCGGCGCGTCTGCGTTTCCGGGCAGGCCAATGAGGGACGCAGGGTGTCGCAACCATCCGCGCATGTCGCAGACGCACCGGTTGCCATGAATCGTACCTGTCTCGACCGGGCACGGCGCGCATCCATTGCGCCCTGGACGCGCTCTTATCCTGTGCCACGTTGAACAGGATCGCCGCCCGCCATGCAGAGCCTCTGCCAGACCGAACTTGCCGCTGCCCATGGCGGCGACCGCGCCGCGCTGGACCGCGTGCTGCGGCATTCGCGCCAGCATCTGCGTCGCTACGCCGAATACCATTGCGTCATCAACGACGTCGAGGATGCCGTGCAGGAAAGCCTGATCACGGTATCGCGCCGCCTGTGCGACCTGCGCCTGGTGGAGTGCTTCACCTCGTGGGCATTCCGCATCGTCAAGCGCGAGTGCAACCGGCTCAAGCGCGCACGCTGCCAGTGGCGGCATGAAGAGCTGCGCGAAGAAATCCTGCCGCCGGCCGAGCGCGACAACCTGGAGCTGCGCCGGGACTGCGCCGCCGCGCTGGAGTCCCTGCCCGCGCATTACCGCGAAGTGATCCTGCTGCGCGACCTGGAGGGGCTGTCGATCGCCGAACTGGCCGCGCAGCTGTCCACCACTCCCGAAACCATCAAGGCCCGGCTGCACCGTGCCCGCGTCATGGCGCGCGAATACCTGTCCTGATGTTCCCCGCGTGCCGGCATTCCGGCATGCTTCCCCCGCACCACCCTGCCCAGAACGGGCATTACAAGGAGCTTCCGCATGACCCTGTCCACCAAACACGCCTCCCTGCTGGCCTGCGCCGCGCTCGCCGGTGGCCTTGGCCTGGCCGGCACCGCCTCGGCGCTGTCGATGACCGACCTGGCCCAAGGCTACGCGCTGGCGGCCCAGGCCGCCCCCAAGGCCGGCGCCAAGGCTGCCGAAGGCAAATGCGGTGAAGGCAAGTGCGGCGCCGACAAGGCCAAGCCGCACGCTGCCGACAAGAAGACCGCCGAAGGCAAGTGTGGCGAAGGCAAGTGCGGCGCCGACAAGACCAAGGCCACCCCCGCGCCTGCCGCGAAGAAGACCGCCGAAGGCAAGTGCGGCGAAGGCAAGTGCGGTGCCGGGCACTGATCCCCGCGTCGCCACCCGTTCGGCCACCCCACCGCCGTTGCCTGCAACGGCGGTGGGGCTGGGGCTGCGCCGCGCCCTGCTCGACGACCTGGAACAGGCGCCGCCCGGGGACATCGATTTCCTGGAATGCGCGCCGGAAAACTGGATCGGGCTTGGCGGCGTACCGGGCGAGCGCCTGCAGGCGCTCAGCGCGCGCTATCCACTGACCTGCCATGGCCTGTCGCTGTCACTGGGCGGGACCGCGCCGCTGGACATGGCCTTCGTCGACCGGGTCGGCCGCTTCCTGGACGCGCACCAGGTCAGCCTGTACAGCGAGCACCTCAGCTACTGCAGCGACGACGGCCACCTCTACGACCTGTTGCCGCTGCCGTTCACCGACGAGGCGGTGCACCACACGGCCGCCCGCATCGCCCGCGTGCAGGACCGGCTGGGCCGTCGCATCGCGGTGGAAAACGTCTCCACCTACCTTACCCCGCATGCGGCGATGACCGAGCTGGAGTTCACCCGGGCGGTGCTGGAGGAAGCCGACTGCGACCTGCTGCTGGATGTGAACAATGTCTACGTCAATGCCATCAACCATCGCTTCGATCCCACCGCGTTCATCGATGGACTGCCTGCCGCACGCGTGGCGTGCCTGCATGTGGCCGGGCACTACGACGAGGCCGACGATCTGAAGATCGACACCCACGGCAGCGCGGTCATCGACCCGGTGTGGACGCTGCTGGCGCAGGCACGCGACCGCTTCGGTCCGCGCCCGGCACTGCTGGAACGCGACTTCAATTTTCCCGCGTACGCGGACCTGCGCGATGAACTGCAGCGGATGCGGCGCATCCTGGCCGGCCAGGAGCCGCGGGCATGAGCGGGCAGCTGCGCGAGCAGCAGTGGGCGCTGACCCGCCACCTGCGCGACCCGGAACGGCAGGCGGCGCCCGAAGGTGCCCCGCAACGCCGCCTGCAGATCTACCGCGACCTGCTGTTCAACAACCTGCAGTCGCTGCTGGCTGGCAGCTTCCCCGTCGTGCTGCAGGTGCTGGACGACGCCGAATGGACGGCGCTGTGCAGGCGTTATTTCATCGAGCACCGCTGCGTGTCGCCGCTGTTCACCGAGGTGGCCGGCGAATTCGTCCAGTGGCTGCAGGAACAGGCGGTGCTGCCGCGGCCATTCCTGGCCGAACTGGCGCATTACGAATGGGTGGAACTGGCGCTGCAGTGCAGTGATGACCCGCCACTGCCGGCGCCGGCAGCGGCGTTTGATCCGTGGCAGGTACCACTGCAGCGTTCGGCGCTGGCCTGGCCGTTGCTGTACCAATGGCCGGTGCCGCAGATCGGTGCCGCATTCCAGCCCGGTACCCCACCGCCCGCGCCCACCTGCCTGCTGGCACGGCGGGACGCGGCAGGCAGCATCGTGTTTTCGCAGCTCAGCGCGCTGGCCTGGGCGCTGCTGGTGCAGATGGAAGCAGCGCCCGCACGCACCGGCGCGGCCCATCTGCAGCAGTTGGCGCAGACCCATGGGCTGGACACGGCGGCGCTTGAACACTCCGGGCGTGCGCTGCTGGCGCAGTTGCAGGCCACGGCGGTGATCGGCCCGGCCGCGTTCCCCACCGCCGGCTGAACCGCGCGGCCCGCACGCGCATCCGCTGCCGCGTGCGCGCCCTCTTTTCCGCATCGACCTTGTCTGCGGAGTTTCCCCATGCACCAGCCCTTCCCTGCTCCCGCCCTGCGTGCCCGCCTCGACGGCCTCGGCGCCTGGCTGGCCCCGCTCGGCCTGCGCCTGCTGCTGGCCTAGGAATACATCGAATCCGGCCGCGAAAAATGGCGCGGCACGAACTGGTTCGACAGCATCCAGGGCGATTTCCCGCTGCCGCTGCGCTGGTTGCCTTCCGCGCTGAACTGGCACGCCGCGACCTGGCTGGAACTGCTGGGCGGGGCCTGCCTGCTGGTGGGCCTGGCCACCCGTGCCAGCGCCGCGCTGCTGATCGCGTTGACCGTGGTGGCCACCGCCGCGGTGCACTGGCCGGCGCAGTGGAGCTCGCTGGCCACGCTGGCCGAGGGCTATGCGATCAGCGACCAGGGTCACGGCAACTACAAGCTGCCGCTGCTGTTCATCGCGATGCTGGTGCCGCTGCTGCTGCAGGGGGCCGGTCGCCTGAGCGTGGATGCCTGGTTGCGCCGGCGGCGGCCAGCGGCGGCCGCGCACGCCGACGCGACCGCGTGGGGCGGGCTGGCGCTGGCAGCGGCGTTGCCGGTGGGCTGGCTGCTGCCCGGGCCGGCACTGCTGATGGCCGTCGTGGGCGTGGCCCTGCTGGCCCTGGCAGCCTGGCAGCGCCGCCACGGGGTGGACGAACCGCTCTGCTAAACTGCGTCGATGACTGATGACCTCCCCCAGGCCGCCGCCCCCGCGGCCGCTGAAGACGTGCCCTCTGCCGCGCAGCGCATGATGGCGACCCGCTTCCGTGGCTTCCTGCCGGTGGTGGTGGACGTGGAAACCGGCGGCTTCGACTGCAACCGCAACGCGTTGCTGGAGATCGCCGCGGTGCCGATCGAAATGGACGACAGCGGCCTGCTCTACCCCGGGCAGACCGCCAGTGCGCACGTGATCCCGGCCGACGGCCTGGAGATCGATCCGAAGTCGCTGGAAATCACCGGCATCATCCTCGACCACCCGTTCCGGCTGGCCAAGAGCGAGAAGGATGCGCTGGACCACATCTTCGCGCCGGTGCGCGCGGCGATGAAGAAGTACGGCTGCCAGCGCGCGATCCTGGTCGGGCACAACGCGCACTTCGACCTGGGCTTCGTCAACGCGGCGGTGAACCGGGTCGGGCACAAGCGCAACCCGTTCCATCCCTTCAGCGTGTTCGACACGGTGACCATGGCCGGTATCGCCTACGGGCAGACCGTGCTGGCGCGTGCGGCTGCCGCGGCCGGCCTGGGGTGGGACGCGGAGGAAGCGCACAGCGCGGTGTATGACACCGAGCAGACCGCGAAACTGTTCTGCACCATCGCCAACGCCTGGCCACGTCCCTGATCAACCGATCGCGGTGCGGTCGCGGCCTTCGCTCTTGGCCCGGTACAGCGCGCGGTCGGCGCGCTGGTAAAGCAGCATCGGGGTGCGGTCGGCCGCATCCAGTTCAACCAGGCCGGCGCTGAAGGTCACCTGCAGGCCGGGGACGCCGGCCCAGTCCGGATGGTCATGGAACAACCCACGCAGGCGCGCGCAGACCTGCGCCGCTTCGGCCAGGCGGGTGTCATTGAGCAGCAGGGTGAATTCCTCGCCGCCGGTACGCGCCGGCATGTCCGAATCGCGGCAGGCCGAGGCGATCACCCGCGCCACTTCCACCAGCACCACATCGCCCACGCTGTGGCTGTGGCGGTCGTTCACTTCCTTGAAGTGGTCGATGTCCAGCACCACCAGGCACAGCGGGTGGCCACTGCGCTGGGAACGGGCGAAGTCGCGCGCCAGCGCCTCGTCGAACGCACGGCGGTTGGGCAGGCCGGTCAAGGCGTCTTCGCGCGCCTGGCGTTCGAACTGCTCGGCCTGCACCGCCAGGCGCTCGGCCAGCTGGGTCTTCTCTTCGTTCAACGCCTGCAGGCTGGCGGTCTGTGCCTGCAGGTCGCGGGTGGCCGCGTCGACCCGGCGCGCCAGGCGCACGTTGCTGGCCTTGTAGCGGTTGATCAGGTAGCGGTACAGCGCCACCAGCCCGGCCAGCAGCAGCAGGCCGCCGATGAACTGCACGCTGCGGCGCTGCCACAGGAACGGCTCCACGGTGAACGACCAGGTGGCTTCACTGCCACTCCAGTTGCCACCGGGGTGCGCGGCTGCCACGTGCAGGGTGTACTGACCCGGGGGCAGGCCGATGAATTCGACGTTGCGCTGCTGGCCGCGCTCGATCCAGCTGGCGTCCAGCCCATCCAGGCGGGTGCGGTAGCGGATCCGCTCGGACATCAGGTAGCTCAGCCCCACGTAGCTGATGGTGAGGCGACGTCCGCCCGGCACGGCGTGGCGCCCATTTCCCTGCCAGTGCACCGGCACGCCGTCCACCAGTACGTTCTCGATCGCCGCCGGCGGCGCAAGCCGCTCGCGGAACCGCTGCAGGCGCAGCGGATCCACCGTGCTCAGCCCGCCGGCAGTGACCACCCAGAAGGTGCCGTCCTGGCGCAGGATCGCCGACGGGCCGGAACTGCCGTTGGCCTGGGAATTGGCCATGCCGTCGATCTCGTTGTACTGGTCGACCTCGATGCGGCGCCTGCGCCCGTCAGCCACGTCGTTGAGCAGCGCCATGTCGGTGCGCAGGACGCCACGGTTGGAGCTGATCCAGACATTGCCGATGCGGTCGGGCACCAGCTGGAACACGGTATCCACCGGCATGCCCTGCTCCAGCCCCACCCGCGCCAGGCTGCCGGCACGGTAGCGGTACAGGCCGCGGTCGCTGCTGATCCACATCGCATCGCCGATATGCTGGAAGCCGAACACGCTGCGCCCCCCGCCCAGCGGGGCCAGGTCGACGCTCTCCACCCGGTCGCCGCGCAGCACGCGGATGCCCTCGATGGTGCCGATCCACAGGTCGCCGGCCTCATCGTGCGCCAGCGCGGTGATCAGGCTGTCCGGCAATCCCGGCACATCCGGCACCGTCACCCCCTGCGCGTCGAGCCGGGCCACGCCTTTCTGGGTGCCGGCCCACACCGCGCCGTCGCGGTCCACGCTCATCGCGCGGATGTTGCCGCCCGGCAGGCCGTCCTCGGCGCCATAGCGGCGCAGCATGCGGCCCTGGGCGTCCAGGTGCAGGATGCCGTCGCCGAAGGTGCCCACCCACAGGCCATCGGCGTGGTCCTGGGCCAGGCTCAGCACCGACGGCGTCTTGCCACCACTGTTGCGCAGGGGGACCTGGTGGAAGCGGCCCTCGCTGTCGCGCCGGTCCAGCCCGCTGGCACTGCCTACCCAGAGCTGCCGGCTGCGGTCTTCCAGCACGGTACGCACGTAGTCGCCGCTGAGCCCGTCGCGCTCGGTGAAACTGCTGAACAGCGTTTCGCGCAGCCGGTACAGGCCGCCATTGGCGCCGACCCAGATGCTGCCTTCGGCATCCTCGCGCAGGCTGACCACACGCCCGCCCGGCAGCGACAGGCCGGCAGGCAGGCGTTCCAGGCCATGCCGCGACAGCCGCAGCAGGCCCTGGCTTTCGGTCCCCAGCCACAGGTCGCCGTGGCGGTCCTGCAGCATCGAGGTGATATGCATGCCGGTGGCCAGGCGCTGCTGCAGCTGCGGGGCGCCGTCCTGCATGCGATAGATGCGTTCGCCGGCGACGATCCACAGCACCCCGTCCGGCGCGCGGTACGGCCAGACCAGGCCGCGGCCCAGGCCCCAGCTTTCCGGCGCGCGACGCAGCACGCCGTCGGCGCCCCGCACCACCAGGCCATTCAAGGTGCCGACCCAGACCCGATCCTGCGCATCGACCACCAGCTTGGTGAAACTCATCGCCATCGGCACATCCGGTGGTGTCGGCTGGTAGGCGAACTGGCCGTCACGGGTGAGGCTGCCGATGCCGCTGCCCTCGTAGAGCAGCCAGAGCCGGCCGTGGCTGTCCATCTGCATGGCCTGGATCAGCACCTGCGGCGCCGGCGGCGCATGCGGGAACACCTGCCAGCGCCCGTCTGCACTGCGGCGGGTGACGTTGCCGCGCGAGTCACTGATCCACAGGCCGCCGTCGCGGTCCACGAACAAGGCGCCCACGCCGTTGTCGCGCAGGCCCGGTCGGGTGCTGCGGTCGAACACGGTGAAATCCAGGCCGTTGTAGCGCACCAGCCCTTCCCAGGTGGCGAACCACAGGTGTCCTTCCGGGGTCTGGGCGATGTCACGCAGTGAGTTGTGCGGCAGGCCGTTGCGCGAGGTCCACACGTCGATCGCGTAGTCGCGCAGCGGCGGCGGGCCGTCCTGCGCAGCGGCCGCGCCGGGCAGCCCGGCGCACAGGCACAGCAACAGCAGCGCCAGGCACAGGCGCTGAACGGTCACTGCTGCTTGTACCGGCCGCCACCGGGTCCAGTCTCCCCCTTGCCTCATCCGCGAGGATCCGACAGGGAGCTGGAAAGGAAGCCGGCCAGATCGGGCGCACTCATGCGGCAAACGCTGGCGGGGGATGCCCATAGTAGGCAAATCCGCGCGGCTTTGCCCGTGCCGGCTCACCCGGTGCGGTGGGCCGCCGGGCGTGGCGGTGCCGGCCAGTGCACGATCGCCTCCAGCCCGCCCTGCGGATGGTTGCGCAGGTGCAGGGTGGCGCCGTCCTTTTCCGCCAGCGCGCGGGCGATGGTCAGGCCCAGCCCGGCCCCGCCGGTGGCGCGCGAGCGCGAGGTTTCCAGGCGCACGAACGGATCGAACACGGTTTCCAGTTCGTCCTCGGCCAGGCCGGGGCCCTGGTCGCGCACGCGCACGCGTACGCCGTCGCTGCCCTGCTCGACCCGGACCTCGGCGGTGCCGCCGTAGCTGATGGCATTGTCCACCAGGTTCGAGAACAACCGGTGCATGGCCAGCGGGCGCAGCATCAGCACCGCACCGCTGCCCTGCGCGAAGCGGGCCTCGGCGCCCGCCTCCAGCGCGTCCTCGACGATGCTCTCCAGCAGCGAGTCCAGGTCCAGCGCCGCGCGCGGTTCGGCACTTTCCGCGCTGCGCGCCAGCTCCAAGCCCTCGCGGATCAGCGCCTGCATCGCGCCCAGGTCGCCGATCAGGCGCTCGCGCAGCGCTTCATCGCTGACGTTCTCCAGGCGCAGGCGCAGCCGGGTCACCGGTGTCTGCAGGTCATGGGTGATCGCCGCCAGCATCTGGGTGCGCTCGCCCAGGGTGCGCTGCAGGCGCTTCTGCATGGCATTGAAGGCTTCGGCCGCACGCCGCACCTCCAGCGGCCCGGTCACCGGCAGCGGCTCGCGCTGCAGGTCGTCGCCCAGCTCGGCCGCGGCCGACGCCAACCGCTGCAGCGGCGCACTGGCCATGCGCGCGACCAGGTAGGCGAGCGCGCCGATCGCCAGCACCAGCAGGGTCAGGAACAGCGGGTCGACCGCCAGGATGCCGTTGTGGGCGATGGCCGGCGATTCCAGCGCCAGCGACAGCACGGTGCCGTCGCTGAGCGGCACCTGCACCGCCCGGCACTTGGGCGGAATGAAGGCCGGGTCGCGCTCGTGCGGCGGGCGGCGCCGCTCCTGCGGCGGCGGCGGCGGCAGCAGTTCCTGGGCCTTGGCCAGGCACGAACGGAACGAGGTGAAATGGACCGTGGCGTGGGCGACCGGACCCTGGCGGTCGTCCAGCACCGCCATCATCGCGGCGTCCTCGCGACCCAGCCGCGCGCCCGCGGGCAGGCTGCGCACGGCCGGCCCGCCCACCATCAGCAGCCGGTCGCGCAGCTCCGGGTTGCCATCGAGCATGTTGATGAAGCCCTGCAGGCGATCGGCGATGCGATTGAGGTTCTGGCGTTCGAATTCCTGCTGGCGCTTGGCGCCGGCCAGCATGGTGGCGCCGATGGCCGCCACGCTCATGCCCAGCAGCAGGATCACGAACAGGCGCCCGACCATCGAGGCGAAGAACCGGCGCAGCCGCATCATTCCAGGGTGACCGCGGTGGCCAGCACGTAGCCTTCATTGCGCACGGTCTTGATCAGTCCGTCGCTGCCGCCATCGTCGGCCAGCTTGTTGCGCAGGCGGCTGACCTGCAGGTCGATCGCGCGGTCCTGCGATTCGTAGCTGCGGCCGCTGCTGAGCGAGACCAGCTGCTCGCGCGACAGCACTTTGTTGGCATGCCCGACGAACACCCGCAGCAGGCGGAATTCCGCGCCGGACAGCACGACCACGCGCCCGCTGGGGTCGACCAGGTGACGGTGTTCCAGGTCGAAGACCCACTGTGAGAAGCGCGCGCGGCGGATCGCCAGCGGCTCCAGGTTGGCCGGCAGTGCCTCGGTCCGGCGCAGCACGTTGCGGATGCGGGCGAGCAGCTCACGCGGTTCGAACGGCTTGCCCAGGTAGTCGTCCGCGCCCATCTCCAGGCCCAGCACGCGGTCGATCGGCTCGCTGCGCGCGGTCAGCATGATCACCGGCGTGCTGGAGCGCGCGCGCAGGTCGCGGCACAGGGTGAGCCCGTCTTCGCGCGGCAGGTTGAGGTCGAGCACGATCAGGTCCACGTGCTCGCGGTCCAGCACCTGGCGCATGCCCTGTCCATCGCTGGCGGTGCTCACCTGGTAACCGGCGCGGCCGAGCTGCTCGGCCAGCAGCTGGCGGATGTCATTGTCGTCGTCGACGATCAGCAGGCGTTGCATCGTTGTGGTCTCCATGCGGCGATGATCCCCTGTCGGGAGCTGAACCGCATCCTCTGGTTTACGTACGCATGTTTCAGGCACGGCGCACGATACATGCCGACACGTGGATCGTCGGCGTGGTTACGTGGCGTTACACGGCGAGCGTTGAGCCCCCCTGCCCCGCTCTTCACAATGCTGACAACGCCGCACGCCGGCCTGTCGAGTTGACGATCATCGTGAAGCCCCGCCTGCCCACCACCCGCCGCGGCCGCGTGCTGCTGTCGATCACCGCCCTCGTCGTGGTCGCCGCCATTGTCGCATGGACCCTGCGCACGCCCAGCGCACCGACCCTGGCCACCAGCCCGGTGACGCGCGGCGACCTGGAACAGACGGTGGAAGCCACCGGCGTGATCGATGCCTACAAGCTGGTCAGCGTGGGTGCGCAGGCCTCGGGCCAGATCAAATCGCTGAAGGTGCAGCTGGGCGACACCGTCAGGCAGGGCGACCTGATCGCCGAGATCGACGCCACCACCCAGCGCAATGCGGTGCTCAATGCACAGGCATCGCTGGACCAGGTGATTGCCCAGCGCGCGGTGCAGCAGGCCAGCCTGCGGCAGGCCGAGCTGGAATTCGCCCGGCAGCAGGAAATGCTGGCCGCCGAGGCCACCTCGCGTGCGGAATTCGATACCGCCGAGGCCGCGTTGAAGACCGCCCGCGCCCAGGTCAAGGCCTATGACGCGCAGATCCAGGGCCGCCAGACCGAGCTGGGCACGGCCAACGCCAACCTGGCCTACACCCGCATCACCGCGCCGATGGACGGCACCGTGGTCGCCGTGGTGGCCGAGGAAGGTCGCACCGTGAACGCCAACCAGACCGCGCCGACCATCGTCATGCTGGCGCGGCTGGACCTGGTGACGGTCAATGCCGAGGTGTCCGAAGCGGACGTGGTCAAGATCAAGGCCGGCATGCCGGTGTACTTCACCACGTTGGGCGATCCCGACCGCAAGTACCACGCCACGCTGCGCCAGATCAATCCGGCGCCCTCGTCGATCGCCAGCGACAGTTCCAGCAGCTCCAGCTCGTCCAGCTCGAGCGCCAGCACCGCCGTGTACTACAACGCCCTGTTCGACGTGGAGAACCCGGACGGCACGCTGCGCATCGACATGACCGCGCAGGTCTCGGTGCTGCTCAAGCAGGCCAAGGGCGTGCTGACCATTCCGTCGGTGGCGCTGGGCCCGAAGACGCGTGACGGCCAGTACGTGGTGCGCGTGGCCGATGCCGACGGCATGCCGCAGCCGCGCAAGGTCCGGATCGGCATCAACACCGGCTCCAGCGCTGAACTGCTGTCGGGGCTGAAGGAAGGCGAGAAGGTCGTGGTGGGCGAAGGCAGCGCCACCCCGGCCGCGTCCGGCAGCGGCAACCGCGGCGGTGCGCAGATGCGCATGGGCGGCCCGGGCATGGGGCCGCGTCGATGAAGACCGCTCCCACGGGCGCGCCGCTGCTGCGGCTGCGCGACCTGCGCCGCGAATTCCCGGCGGGCGACGAGACCATCGCGGTACTGCGCGACGTCAACCTGGACATCGCCGCCGGCGAGATGGTGGCCATCGTCGGCCAGTCCGGCTCGGGCAAGTCGACGCTGATGAACATCCTCGGCTGCCTGGACCGCCCCACCCGCGGCAGCTACCAGGTGGCCGGCCGTGAGACCGGCAGCATGCTGCCGGACGAGCTGGCCGAACTGCGCCGCGAGCATTTCGGCTTCATCTTCCAGCGCTACCACCTGCTCGGCGACCTCGACGCACGGGGCAACGTGGAAGTGCCGTCGGTGTATGCCGGCAGCCCGGCGCCGGTGCGCAGCGCGCGCGCCGAACAGCTGCTGCAGCGGCTGGGCCTGGGCGACCGCATGCGGCACAAGCCGGGCCAGCTGTCCGGTGGCCAGCAGCAGCGCGTGTCGATCGCGCGGGCGCTGATGAACGGTGGCGAGGTGATCCTGGCCGACGAGCCGACCGGCGCGCTGGACACCAGATCCGGCGAAGAGGTGATGGGCATCCTCGGCGAGCTGCATGCCGAAGGCCACACCATCATCATCGTCACCCACGACATGTCGGTGGCCGAGCACGCCCAGCGCATCATCGAGATCCGCGACGGCGAGATCATCGCCGACCGCGTCAATCCCAAGGCGCCCAGCTACCGTGCGCAGCGCACGCCGACCGTGGCCGCCGCCAAAGGCCACAGCTGGCGTGCCGCGCGCGACCGCTTCACCGAAGCGTTCCGGATGGCGCTGCTGGCAATGAACGCGCACCGCCTGCGCACCTTCCTGACCATGCTCGGCATCATCATCGGCATCGCCTCGGTGGTATCGGTGGTGGCGATGGGCAACGGCTCGCAGCAGCAGATCCTGCAGAACATCAGTGCGCTGGGCACCAACACCATCGACGTCTACCCCGGTCGCGGCTTCGGCGACATGCGCTCGGCAAGAGTGCAGACGCTCAAGGCAAGTGACGCCGATGCGTTGTCGAGGCAGAGCTACATCGACAGCGTCACCCCCAGCGTGTCTTCGTCGGTCACCGCGCGCTACCGCAACCAGTCGGCCACCGCACAGGTCAGCGGCGTGGGCGAACAGTTCTTCCGGGTCAAGGGCGTGACCCTGAGCGCGGGCAGCTTCTTCGACGCCGATGCGGTGAAGGGACTGGCGCAGGTGGCCGTGATCGATGAGAACACCCGCAGCCAGTTCTTCCCCAACGGCGCCGACCCGGTCGGCCAGGTGATCCTGCTGGGCAACGTGCCGGTGCGCGTGATCGGCGTGGCGCAGCGCCAGAGCATGGGCTTTGGCAGCAGCACCAGCCTGTCGATCTGGGTGCCCTACACCACGGTGATGTCGCGCATGCTTGGCCAGAGCCATGTCTCCAGCATCACCGTGCGGGTGGACGATGCCACCCCGATGGATGCGGCGCAGGCCGCCATTTCCAGGCTGCTGGTCATGCGCCATGGCACCGAGGACTTCTTCCTCAGCAACAGCGCCGAGATCCGCGACACCATCGAGCAGACCACGCGCACGATGACGCTGCTGATCAGTGCGATCGCGGCCATCGCGCTGCTGGTGGGCGGCATCGGGGTGATGAACATCATGCTGGTGTCGGTCACCGAACGCACCCGCGAGATCGGCGTGCGCATGGCGGTGGGCGCGCGGCAAAGCGACATCCGCCAGCAGTTCCTGATCGAAGCGGTGCTGGTGTGCCTGCTCGGCGGGCTGCTGGGCGTGGGCCTGTCGCTGGGGGTGGGCTGGGTGTTCGACACCTTCGCCCCTGATTTCAAGATGCTGTTCTCGACCGCCTCGATCGTCGCCGCGTTCGCCTGTTCCAGCCTGATCGGCGTGGCGTTCGGCTTCCTTCCCGCACGCAATGCGGCCCAACTCGACCCCGTGGAGGCGCTGGCGCGCGAATGAACACACCCTCTCGTTTCAATGCGTTTGCCCCGCTGCGGCCGCTGGCATTGGCCTGCGCGACTGCCCTGCTGCTGTCGGCCTGCGTGAGCACCGGCCAGTACCAGGTCGACCCACCCAGCGTGCCGGCCGTCTATGGCCGCGGCGACGCGCAGCACAATGCACCCACCGTGGCGTCCACCGCGCCCACCGCGCCCACCGCGCCGCGCACCGACGTACGCGACGATGCCTGGTGGACCGGCTTCGGCGATCCGCGGCTGGACCGGGTGATCGCACGCGCCCTGCAGGCCAACACCGACCTGGCCTCGGCCGGACTGGCGGTGCAGCGTGCCCGCCTGCAGGCCGGGCTGAGCGACAACGCGCTGTGGCCGCAGCCGTCGGGCAGCGTCGGCGCCAGCGGCAACCGTCCCATCGACCAAGGTGCCGACTGGAACCGCAGCAGTTCCGCCGGGGTGTCGCTGCAGTGGGAGATCGACCTGTGGGGCCGGCTGCGCGCGCAGCGCGACATCGCGCAGTGGGAAGCCCAGGCCAGCGAGGAAGACCTGCAGAACACCGCGCTGCTGGTGATCGGCGACGTAGCCACGCAGTACTGGACGCTGGCCTACCTCAACCAGTCGATCAGCGCCGGCCAGGCCAACCTGGAACGCCTGCAGCGCACGCTGGAACTGGTCCAGGCGCGCTTCGACGCCGGCGCGGTGTCGCGGCTGGAAGTACGCCAGGCCACGCAGTCGCTGGAGGCGCAGCGGGCGGCGCAAAGCGCGCTGGAACAACAGCGGGTGGCCAGCCGCAATGCGCTGACCGTCTTGCTGGATGGGCAACCGTGGCCGCAGGCCGACGAGCCGCAGGTGCTGGACATCGCCGCCACCCCGGTGATTGCCGAAGGCCTGCCGGCCGAGCTGCTGGGCCGCCGCCCGGACCTGCGCGCGGCCGAACTGCGACTGCGCAACAGCCTGACCGGCATCAAGGTGACCGCGACGAGCTACTACCCGGCGCTGAGCCTCACCGGCGGCGTGAGCAGCGGCGCGACCACGTTGTCCGACGTGTTGAAGAACCCGGTGGCGTCGCTGGGCGCAGGACTGTCGCTGCCGTTCCTCAACATCCGCCAGGCCCAGCTGGATACGCAGATCGCAGGCACCGAGTATCAGATCGCGGCGAACACGTTCCGGCGCACGCTGTACACGGCGCTGTCGGAGGTGGACAACGCCTTGTCGGCACGCACCCAGTTGGCCACCCAGGTGGCGGCGTCGCAGGCGTCGTATGACGAAGCGGTGCAGATCGAGCGCATGTACGAAGTGCGTTACCGGGTCGGCGCGACCGACCTGCGCACCTGGCTGGAAGCGCAGCAGACCCGGCGTGATGCGGAGCTGTCGCTGGCGTCGGTGAAGCAGAAGCAGCTGGTGAACGATGTCACGCTGTTCAAGGCGTTGGGGGGCAGCGCGGGGTGAGATCGCGTGGGACCCGCATGGCGTGTCCCACACAGCCCCAACCGAAGGCAGCCGATCAACCGCGCTGGCGGACCGCCTCGAACAGGGCGACGCCCGCAGCCACCGAGACATTCAGGCTCTCGATGTCGCCCGGCATCGGAATCTTGACCAGGCCGTCGCAGTTCTCGCGGGTCAGGCGGCGCATGCCGTCGGCCTCGCCGCCCAGCACCAGCGCCACGTTGCCCTTCAGGTCGATGGCATACAGCGAGGCGGTGGCTTCGCCAGCCAGGCCGTAGATCCACACGCCCTGCTTCTGCAGGTCCTTCAGGCAGCGCGACAGGTTGGTCACCGCCACCACCGGAATGCGGTCGGCGGCGCCGGCCGAGGTCTTGCGCACGGTGGCGTTCACCGTGGCCGACTTGTCCTTGGGAATGATCACCGCGGTCGCACCGGCCGCCGCCGCGCTGCGCAGGCAGGCGCCCAGGTTGTGCGGGTCCTGGACCTCGTCGAGGATCAGCAGCAGGGCCTTGCCCTCGGCCGCTTCGACCAGCCCCTGCAGCTCGTTCTCACCGTAGGTGCGGGCTGCCTGGTACCGCGCAGCCACGCCCTGGTGGCGCACCGACCCGCCCACCCCGTCCAGCGCCTGGGTGTTGACCTTGCGGACGTCGATGCCCTTGCGCCGTGCGTTTTCTTCGATTTCGGTCAGCCGCGGGTTCTTCGCGCTGGCCTCGATGAGCACTTCGCGGACGTTCTCGGCATCGTTTTCGATGGAGGAGGCGACGGCGTTGACGCCGACGATCCACTGGCTTTGCTTGCTCATTGCGGGGCGGGACCGGTACAGGGGGTGGTAATGGTAGAGCATCGGCGGCGCGACTGCCCGCGGGGTGGGGCAGCCGGGCAGAGCCCGGCTCTACCGGGGGGGCCAGCGCTCGGTATCGCGATCAGGGTGCTGGTGCGACACCAGGCTGCGCAGGCGTTCGGCGTCGGGGTCGTCCTCCTGCAGGATCACCGCCAGCGCGCCCAGCTGGTCGACGAACGACAGCTTGGACTCGGTGCCGTACTGGACAGTGGGCGGCAGCCGTTCAGGCTGGTCGAAGGCGCCGGCCGCCACCGCCATGCCGTCCTCGCCCTCGTAGGTCAACGGGGTGCCACAGTCGGCGCAGAAGCCGCGACGGAAATGATTCGAGGAGTGGAACCGGCGCGGCTCACCGCGGGTCCACTGGAAGTCCGCGCCACGCACAGACACCAGCGGTGCGTAGTAGGCGCCGAAGGCCTTCTGGCACATCCGGCAGTGGCAGATGGAGCTGTCCGGCAGGGCCCCGCGGACATGGAAGCGGATCGCGCCGCACTGGCAGCCGCCGGAGAATTCGGGAACGGGGTTCATGGGTCGGTCCTCGCGTGGCGTACCGACCAACGGTCGGTACCAACCGGTTGGAAGCCAGGGTAGATGCCGACCGTTGGTCGGCATCCTGGCGCTGCCTCAATACTTCTGTTTCTGCCGCTTGGCCGGCTGCCCGCGCGGCGGGAACGCCGGTTCTTCGTCGTCCTTTTCTTCGACCAGCCGGAAGTCGATCTTGCGCTCCTCCATGCTGGCCTTGAGCACCAGGATGCGCACCCGGTCACCCAGGCGATAGCTCTTGCCCCGGCGTTCGCCACTCAGCGTCTTGCGGGTGGCGTCGAACTGGTAGTAGTCGTGCGGCAGCTGGGTCACGTGGACCAGGCCGTTGACCTTCGATTCGTCCAGCTCCACGAACAGTCCGAAGCTGGTCACGCCGCTGATCACGCCATCGAACTGACCGCCTACGTGCTTCTCCATCCACGCCGCGCGATAACGCTCGTCCACTTCGCGCTCGGCCTCGTCGGCACGGCGCTCGCGTTCGGAACACTGCAGGGCCAGCGCGGCCATTTCGCGCTGGGTATAGGTGAACTTCTCCAGCGGCTTGCCGCTCAGCGCATGCTTGATCGCACGGTGCACCAGCAGGTCCGGGTAACGGCGGATCGGCGAAGTGAAGTGGGCATACGCATCCAGCGCCAGCCCGAAGTGGCCCTGGTTGTCCGGCGAATACACCGCCAGGCTCTGGCTGCGCAGCAGCACCGACTCCAGCAGCGCGGCGTCGGGACGCTCGCGCACCTTCTTGAGCAGCTTGGTGTAGTCGCCCGGCTGTACCTTCGACCACGGCGGCAGGCTCAGCTTGAATTCCTTGAGGAACTCCAGCAGGTCGTCGAACTTGGCCTCCGGTGGCTTGGCATGGTCACGGAACGGGGCCGGCATGTGCTTGTACAGCAGGTAGCGGGCGGCCTGCACGTTGGCCGCGATCATGCATTCCTCGATCAGCTTGTGCGCGTCGTTGCGCACCAGCATGCCGGCCTGGGTCACCTCACCGGTGTTGTCCAGCACGAAGCGCACTTCGGACGATTCGAATTCGATCGCGCCGCGGCGGGTACGCGCCTTGGCCAGCACCTTGTACAGCTGGTGCAGGCGCTCGACCTGCGGCAGCACCGCGGCAATCTGCGCACGCACGGCCGGATCGTTTTCGCCCACCGCCTGCCAGACCTGGGTGTAGGTCAGGCGGGCATGCGAGTTCATCACCGCTTCGTAGAAGCGCGAGTGCATGACCTCACCGTCGCGCCCGACCTGCATGTCGCAGACGAAGCACATGCGGTCGACCTTGGGCATCAGCGAGCAGATGCCGTTGGACAGGGTTTCCGGCAGCATCGGCACTACGAAGCCCGGGAAATACACCGAGGTGGCGCGCTTCTGGGCCTCATCGTCCAGCGGCGTGCCGGGGCGGACATAGTTGGAGACGTCGGCGATGGCCACCACCAGGCGGAAGCCGTCGGCGTTGGGTTCGCAGTACACCGCGTCGTCGAAGTCCTTGGCGTCTTCCCCGTCGATGGTCACCAGCGGGGTGCTGCGCAGATCGACGCGGTCGCCGATCATGCCCGGTTCGACCTGCATGGGGACCGCAGCAGCTTCGTCCAGCACGGCCTGCGGGAACTCGAACGGCAGCTCGTGGCCGTGGATCGCGGTTTCCACGATCAGCGAGGCGGTGAGCTTGTCGCCGAGCACGGCGATGATGCGACCTATCGGCGGGCGCCGGGTATCCGGGGCCTGGGTCAGCTCGCACACCACCAGCTGGCCGTCGCGGGCGTCGCCGGTCTGGTCGGGCGGGATCTGCACGTTGCGTTGGATCCGCTTGTCGTCGGGCACCACGTAATTGATGCCGAACTCGACGCTGAAGCGGCCGATCATGCGGCTCATGCCGCGCTCGAGCACGCGCGCGATGCTGCCTTCGCGGCGGCCGCGGCGGTCGATGCCGGTGACGTTGGCGAGCACGCGGTCGCCATGCATGACCTTGCGCATTTCATAGGGCGGCAGGAACAGGTCGTCGCCGCCCCCGTCGACCGGGCGCAGGAAGCCGAACCCTTCCGGGTTGGCGATCACCACGCCGGTGATCAGGTTGGTGGCCTGGACCGGCGCGAAGCCGCCACGGCGGTTCTGGACCAGCTGGCCGTCGCGCACCATGGCGCCGAGACGCTTGCCGAGCGCATCGGCACGGTCGGGCTCGGTCAGGCCCAGCTGGGCGCCGATTTCCTCGGCGGTCTGCGGGCCATCGCAGCGGTCGAGCAGCTGCAGGATGGCTTCGCGGCTGGCAATGGGCTGGGCGTAGCGTTCAGCTTCGCGGGCCGCATACGGGTCGTCGACCGGGCTGCCGGGCGGCAGCGGGTGCGGGTTGCGGCGGGTCGGAACGGGCGCGCCCTGCTGCGGGCCGCTGCGCTTGCCGGCTCGGGGCGGCGCGGGGGTGTTCATGGACTCGGGCATCCAGGGCGGCAGCTTCTTGCCGGATCTGGCAGCAGCAGCGCGGGGCTTGCCCGACGGACCGGCAGCCTGCTTGGGCGCCGGAGACTTGGGGGCTTTCGCGCCCCGGGTCGGTTTCTTTGTTTTCATCGACCCCCATGGTACCGCGTGGCGGTGTGCAGAATGGGTCATTGCCGCCGCCCATGCAGGATTGTGAAGATATTTCACAAAACCGTTGACAACCCCCGCGGACATGCCCAGAATTCGCTCCCTGAGTCGCCCAGGTGGCGGAATTGGTAGACGCACTAGCTTCAGGTGCTAGCGGGGGCAACTTCGTGGAGGTTCGAGTCCTCTCCTGGGCACCACGACTCGGTACATGATCAAACCCGCGCAAGCGGGTTTTTTCGTTTCAGGCGTCTGCCGTGTAGAAGCGCGGCGCCAGCCCTGCGCGGCCCGGGAAGTACTGGAACCAGGGTCGCGCGGCATCCACGACGTCGGCCACGGCGGGGTGTGCCATCAAGCGCTCGACGTAGGCCAGCAGGTCTGCGTCCGTGCCGGGAACCGGCACGTAGGCGACGGCGTAGAACAACGCGGGGGCGGCTGCACAGTCGGCCATGCTGAACGCTTCGTCGGCCAGCCACGTCCGTCCCCGCACCTGGGCATCGAGCGCGGCGTAGCTCTTCAACAGCAATGATCGCGCGGCCTCGGCGGCCTCGTCGCTGCGTTCGCGTTCGGGCTTCAGCAACTCGGCGGTCAGCGCCTGCATCGGGGTCATCACGTAGAAGTCGCAGAACCGGTCCCAGAAGCGTACGGCCAACGCGGCGTCGGCATCCTCCGGAATCAGGCGTACACCGTGCGTGGCCAGATGCTGCTGCAGATACTCGATGATGATGCTGGTCTCGGCCACCACCCTGCCCTGGTCGACCAGCACCGGCATCTTCCGTGCCGGGGACAGACCATCGAGCAGGGTGCGCTGCGCCGGGTCGCCGAGGTTCAACAATTGCTCGTCGAGGGCAACACCGAGCACGCGCGCGGCGATGCCCACTTTCTGGCAGCAGGATGACAACGGATGGGCATGCAGGATCGGGAGTGCCATGGAAGGTCCAGACCGTGGGCGTGTGGCGAGTATGCACATTGGCATCGCCGCATGCATTGACAGCCTGAAACGGCTTCCGCATAATTCGCCTCCTGAGTCGCCCAGGTGGCGGAATTGGTAGACGCACTAGCTTCAGGTGCTAGCGGGGGCAACTTCGTGGAGGTTCGAGTCCTCTCCTGGGCACCATGACTCGGTAAATGATCAAACCCGCGCAAGCGGGTTTTTTCGTTTCTGGCGGATCGTTCACGATGGCGCTGCACGGCGCGCCGGATCGAAATTTTCTTCGACATGCTGTTGACACATTCACGCTTCTCCCGCAGAATTCTCCTCCTGAGTCGCCCAGGTGGCGGAATTGGTAGACGCACTAGCTTCAGGTGCTAGCGGGGGCAACTTCGTGGAGGTTCGAGTCCTCTCCTGGGCACCACGACTCAGTAAATGATCAAACCCGCGCAAGCGGGTTTTTTCGTTTCCGGGGTTTGCGTGTGTAGTCCGCACCCTCGCGAGGGACGATTACCTGTCCGATTGCACACATCGACGTAGAGCCACGCCCTGCGTGGCTGATTTAACTGTCGTGCGTCGCATTTGTTCGCCTGGCGCCGGGCGTTGCCCGGCTTCATGCGTTTGGGCAAACAGCTTGTGGCTGATGCGATCCCTGGCTTAGGCGGGTCGGGGCGGGCTTGTGGGGGACGCCGTGAATACGTCCGTGTAGGCTTGGTCGCGGCATCCATGCCGCTCACACCCCCACAAGCCCGCCCCGACCCACCTTTTGACAGTGTGTCGTTGCCATGGGAAATGCGGGGACGGCCGTGGGCCGTCAGACGATGTCGATCAAATTCATGCGCAACCGAACGCTGAGACGTTCACGGCGGTTGTTTGGGAACCAACCCTACCGGCGCCATGCCGACCGACGGTCGGCATTCCGCGTTTCCCTTGGCCTGCAGCCAACTATCGGAGGGTCGGCGGGGGTGGGTTTGCGGGACTGTAGAAAACATGGATGTTTTCTACAAGCCTCCAAGGATGGATTCACGGCGTGTCCCGCAAACCCACACCCGCCGGCCCAAACCAGTGACAGGCGCAGCGCAGGGCTGTTCGCCTAAATGCATGAAGCCGGGCAGAGCCCGGCGCAAAGCGAACGCGTGCAATCAAGCGCAGCCGGGCAGGGCCCGGCTCTATCAGCCAACGCAAAAAACCCGCCTTGCGGCGGGTTCCTTGCAGCGCTCCGACATCAGTGGCCGCCCGCCGAGGCCGCGCCGGCGCCTGCGCCGAACGGGGGCTTGGCCAGCCACAGGAAGGCGATGATCGCCAGGAAGATCCAGCCCAGCAGGAAGAAGATGTCGTTGAAGCCCATCTGCGATGCCTGGTGGTTGATGATGTTGTTCAACGCCGCCGCACCGTGCTGCAGGTCGCCCTGCCCCATCGCCGCCACCTTCTCCTGCATGCCCGGCGTATACACCGAGATGCTTTCGGTCAGGTGTGCATGGTGCTCCTGCGTACGATGCGCCCACAGCCACGTCGTCAGCGACGCCGCGAAACTGCCGCCCAACGTGCGCAGGAACGTGGCCAGGCCCGAACCGGCCGCGATCTCGCGACCGTCCAGGTCCGACAGCAGGATCTGCAGCACCGGCATGAAGAACAATGCCACGCCGATGCCCATGATCAGCTGCACCCCCGCCACGTGCGCGAAGTCCACCTGCAGGTTGAAGCCCGAACGCAGGAAACTGGTGAAGGACAGGAACACGAACGCGAACGACGCGATCCAGCGCATGTCGAAGCGCGACGCATACTTGCCCACGAACGGCGTCATGATCACCGGCAGGATCCCGATCGGCGCCGTCGCCAGCCCCGCCCAGATCGCCGTATAGCCCATGTCACGCTGCAACCACTGCGGGATCAGCAGCGACACACTGAAGAATGCCGCATAGGCCACCACCATCGCCAGCGTACCCGCGCGGAAGTTGCGATGCCGGAACAGCCGCAGGTCCACGATCGGATCCTTGTCGGTGAGCTCCCAGATCAGGAACACCGCCAGCGCCACCACTGAAATACAGGCCAGCACCACGATCGTCGGCGAACTGAACCAGTCCTCGTCGTTGCCCAGGTCCAGCACCAGCTGCAGCGCGCCCACGCCGATCACCAGCGTGATCAGCCCCACGTAGTCCATCTTCGGCTTTTCGATCTGCTCCGGCCGCCCCTTCAGCTGGCTGCCTACCACCAGCGCCGCGAAAATGCCCAGCGGCACGTTGATCAGGAAGATCCACTCCCAACTGTAGTTGTCGGTGATCCAACCACCGAGGATCGGACCGCAGATCGGCGCCACCACCGTGATCATCGCCAGCAGCGCCAGCGCCTGCCCGCGTTTCTCCCGCGGGTAGATCGACACCAGCAACGACTGCGTGATCGGGTACATCGGCCCGGCCACGAAACCCTGCAGCGCGCGCGACACCACCAGCATGCCCATGCTCTGGGCCAACCCGCACAGCAGCGACGCGATCACGAACGACAGCGTCGCCCAGATGAACAGCTTGGTTTCGCCGAAACGCCGGCTCAGCCACCCGGTCAGCGGCAGCGCGATCGCCGTGCTGACCGCGAACGAGGTGATGACCCAGGTCGCCTGCTGCGAACTGGCACCGAGGTTGCCGGCGATGGTGGGCAGCGACACATTGGCGATCGTGGTGTCGAGCACCTGCATGAACGACGCCATGGCCAGGCCGGCCGTACACAACGCCACGTTGGCCGGCCGGAACGCGCCGGTCGCACCTGGCGCCGACGGCGCGCCCGGCTGACCGGGCGCGGCGGGAGCTTGTGCGGACATGGTGGCCTCAGCTTGCCTTTGCCGTGCGCGGCAGGTTGCTCTGGATGATCTCGTGGATCACGTCGTCGGCCTTGTGCAGCTGCTTGGCATACACATCGGTGTCGAACACCTGGCCCTTGGCCGTCGTCGTCGGCAGCACGGTCCCCTTCTGGTCGCGCAGGCTTACTTCCGCCTTCATCGACAGGCCGATGCGCAGCGGATTGTCGGCCAGCTGCTTGGCATCGATGGCGATACGCACCGGCACGCGCTGCACGATCTTGATCCAGTTGCCGCTGGCGTTCTGCGCCGGCAGCAGCGAGAACGCCGAACCGGTGCCCAGGCCCAGGCTGTCGATGCGGCCCTTGTACTTCACCTCACCGCCGTACAGGTCCGAGCGCAGTTCCACTTCCTGGCCCAGGCGCATGTGACGCAGCTGGGTTTCCTTGAAGTTCGCTTCCACCCACATCTGCTCGGTCGGCACCACCGCCATCAGCGCGGTACCCGGCTGGACGCGCTGTCCCACCTGCACCGAGCGACGGGCCACGTAACCACTGACCGGTGCCACGATGCCCGCGCGGGCATTGTTGAGGTAGGCCTGGCGCAGCTGCGCAGCGGCCGCCTGCACGTCCGGCTGGGTCGCGATCACGGTGTCGTCCACCAGCGCATTGCTGCGCTCGAAGGTTTCGCGCGACCCGGCCACGGCCGCTTCGGCAGCGGCCAGTTCGGTACGCGCGTGGGCCAGCTCTTCGTCGGAGATCGCACCGGTGGAGGCCAGCCCCTTGCGGCGGGCGAAGTCCTCGCGCACCCGGTTCAGGGTGACCTGGCGCGCGTTCAACTCGGCCTGCGCACCTTCCACGCTGCGGTACAGACCGCGGGTCTGGCGCACGGTCTTGGCCAGGTTGGCCTGGGCCTGCTGCAACGCCACTTCGGTGTCGGCCGGGTCCAGCTGCACCAGCAGCTGGCCGCGCTCCACGCGCATGCCGTCATCGGCATTGATCGCCACCACGGTACCGGTCACCAGCGGGGTGATCTGCACCTGGTTGCCCTGCACATAGGCGTCATCGGTTTCTTCGAACCAGCGGCCGAACATGAAATACCACAGCGCCGCGGCAGCCAGCAGAAGCACTACGATGGCCAACAGGCCGCGCAGCAGCTTGCCGCGACGGGACGGAGCTGCCGGCGTGGCAGCGGGAGCGGAAGTCTGGCTCATGGAAGGACTCTCAGGAATGCGTGGAAGCGGGGGCGGTGGCGAGCGTGGCGCTGTCGCCGGACGGGGTGAACCCACCGCCCAGTGCCTGGCTCAGCCGCACCGAAACAAGGATCTGCCGCGACTGCAGCGCCGCCAGCTGCTGCTGCGACTGCAGCAGCTGCGATTCCACGCTGAGCACGTCCAGGTAGCTGCCGATGCCGGCCGTGTAGCGCTGCTGTGCCAGGTCATGCGCGGCACGTGCGGTGGCCACGGCCTGCGCCTGCGAGGCGGCCTGGTCGGCCAGCGAACGCACGGCGTTGACCTGGTCGGCCACCTCGCGCAGCGCGTCGACCACCGACTGGTTGTAGTCGGCCACGGCCAGGTCGTACTGCGCGTCGGTCTTGTCCAGGTTGGCGCGCAGGCGGCCACCGTCGAAGATCGGCAGGCTCAGCGCCGGGCCGATGAAGGCGAAGGTGGAGCCGCTCTTGAGCAGCTGGTCCACTTCACTGGACACCACCCCGCCAAGCGCGGTGAGGTTGAGGCTGGGATAGAACTTCGCCCTGGCCGCGTCGATTTCGCGGCCGGCTGCTTCCACCCGCCAGCGTGCGGCGACGATGTCCGGACGACGGCCCAGCAGTTCGCTGGGCAGTACGCCCGGCAGCTGCAGCGCCAGCGGATTGAGCGGCTGCGGACGGTCGATCTGCAGGCCACGATCCGGGCCCTGCCCGACCAGCGCGGCCAGCGCGGTGCGCGCTTCATCGATCTGCTGCTGCGCGGCCTGCAGCTGCTGCTGCGCGGCGGGAATGCGCGCTTCGGCCTGGCGGGTCTGCAGGTCGCTGTCGATGCCGGCGGCGCGACGCTGGCGGGTCAACGTGAGCGTCTTCTGCGAACGGGCCAGCTCTTCGCTGGCCACGTCGTGCAACTGCCAGGCATAGCCCAGCTGGGCGTAGGCCTCGGCGATGCCGGCCGACAGGTTCAGGCGTGCAGCCTGCGCGTCCACTTCGGCCGCATGGCTGCTGTCCACCGCCGCTTCCCAGGCGGCGCGCTTGCCGCCCCACAGGTCGATGCCGTAGCTCACGCTCAGGTACGCCTGGCCGCTGCCGGCGTAGCTGCCGCCCAGCTCCTCACCCACCATCGACTCAGGCAGCCGTACGCCGGTGTAGCCGCCCGACGCGTTCACGCTGGGCAGGCGGTCGGCGCGCGCGGTACCGATCTGGGCGCGGGCCTGGCGCAGCCGCGCGTCGGCCGCGTCCAGGCCCGGGTTGCGCTCCAGCCCTTCAGCGATCAGCGCGTCCAGCTGCGGGTCGTTCAGCGCCCGCCACCAGTCGCGGGCCGGGAACTGCGACGGGCTCAGGGCGTGGTCGGCCAGGGTGCGCTGGGTCTGCAGGCTGTCGGCGTCCAGCAGCCGGCCGTGCGGCTGCAGGCCACCGGTGCTGGCACAGGCGGCCAGGGCCAGCGCCAGCACGGACAACAGCGCCGGCCGCAGCGGGCGCAGCAATGAGGTACGTTGAGTTTGGGAAGTCATGGCGTCGTCAGGGAGTCGCGAACACGGGTCAACAGGGAAAGCAGCAGGGCGCGCTCGTCGGCGGACAGGTCGCGCATGGCGTCGTCCATCACCGCATCGCCGCGCTGCTGCAGCCGGGCCCACAGCTGGCGGCCCTGGTCGGTCAGTACGATCTGCAGCGCCCGCCGGTCCAGCGCGTGCGGCTCACGGCGCACGCAGCCCAGCGCTTCCAGCTTGTCCAGCAGCCGGGTCACGGCGCTGGGCACCTGGTCCAGCGCCTGGGCCAGTTCGTTGGCGGTACACGGCGCGCGGAACGACAGCACCTTCAGGCCCAGGTAGTGGGTGAAGCCGATATCGAGGTTTTCCTCGGCCATGGACACGTCCAGCTGGCGCATGAGCCCATCGCGGACCTGGCGCAGCAACAGCCCCAGGCTGGGCGGGGTGGTGGGGTCGGGGCAGATCATGGGGTGGCACTTTACTTCCGGAAAATATATTTCTCAATGGAAATATTCGATCTGGAAGCAAATGCAGTGTTGCCCCATTCAGAACACTGCCCCTACCCGACCAATTCCTTCACGCGGCTTGGCATCCCCGGCCGCATCCGGATAATCGACCGCCTGCGAGGGCGACAGCCGTCGCCGTCCCTTGCCACAGGTAACAATCCCGCATGACCGATCTTGCCCGCCCCGCTTTCCACGGCTTTGAACAGCTGCCCCTGCGCGAGTACGCCGAACGGGCGTACCTGGACTATTCGATGTACGTGGTGCTCGACCGTGCGCTGCCGTTCATCGGTGACGGCCTCAAGCCGGTGCAGCGCCGCATCATCTATTCGATGAGCGAGCTCGGGCTCAATGCCGCCGCCAAGCCGAAGAAGTCCGCACGTACCGTCGGCGACGTCATCGGCAAGTACCACCCGCATGGCGACAGTGCCTGCTACGAAGCGCTGGTGCTGATGGCCCAGCCCTTCTCCTACCGCTACCCGCTGATCGAAGGCCAGGGCAACTTCGGTTCGACCGACGACCCCAAGTCGTTCGCGGCGATGCGTTACACCGAATCCAAGCTGACCCCCATCGCCGAAGTGCTGCTGGGCGAGATCAACCAGGGCACCACCGACTGGACCCCCAACTTCGACGGCACCCTGGAAGAGCCGACCTGGATGCCGGCGCGGTTGCCCCATCTCCTGTTGAACGGCACCACCGGCATCGCCGTGGGCATGGCCACCGACGTGCCGCCGCACAACCTCAATGAAATCGTCGGCGCCCTGCTGCATCTGCTGGACGATCCGGACGCCAGCCTGGATGCCCTGCTGGAGCACGTGAAGGGCCCGGACTACCCGAGCGCGGCCGAAATCATCACCCCGGCCGCCGACCTGCGTACCCTGTACGACACCGGCAACGGCAGCGTGCGGGCGCGTTCGACCTTCCTCAAGGAAGGCACCAATATCGTGATCACCGCCCTGCCGTACCAGGTATCGCCGTCGAAGGTGATCGAGCAGATCGCCGCGCAGATGCGCGCCAAGAAGCTGCCCTGGCTGGAAGACATCCGCGACGAGTCCGACCACGCCAACCCGGTGCGGGTGGTGCTGATTCCCCGTTCGAACCGGGTCGATGCCGAGCAGCTGATGGGCCACCTGTTCGCCACCACCGACCTGGAGCGCAGCTACCGGGTCAACATGAACGTGATCGGGCTGGACGGGCGGCCGCAGGTGAAAAACCTGAAGGCCCTGCTCAGCGAGTGGCTGCAGTTCCGCCAGGCCACCGTCACCCGCCGCCTCAACCACCGCCTGGAACGGGTCGAGCGTCGCCTGCACCTGTTGGAGGGCCTGCTGGTCGCCTTCCTCAACCTGGATGAAGTGATCCACATCATCCGCACCGAAGACGAGCCCAAGGCCGCGCTGATCGCGCGCTTCGGGCTGAGCGATGACCAGGCCGACTACATCCTGGAAACCAAGCTCAAGCAGCTGGCGCGCCTGGAAGAAATGAAGATCCGCGGCGAGCAGGACGAGCTGGCCAAAGAGCGCGACAGGATCCAGTCGATCCTGGACAGCAAGGCCAAGCTGAAGAAGCTGATCCGCGACGAACTCACCGCCGATGCGAAGAAGTTCGGCGACGCGCGCCGCTCGCCGCTGGTGCAGCGTGGCGCCGCGCAGGCGATCGACGAATCGGAACTGGTGCCGAGCGAGCCGATGACCGTGGTGCTCTCGGAGAAGGGTTGGATCCGCGCGGCCAAGGGCCACGACATGGACCCGTCCACCCTGTCCTACCGCGACGGCGATGCACTGCTGGGCGCGGTGCGCGCGCGCAGCACCCAGCAGGTGGCATTCCTGGACAGCGAAGGCCGTGCCTACTCGACGCTGATCCACACCCTGCCCTCGGCACGCGGCAACGGCGAACCCCTCACCGGCCGCTTCTCGCCGGCACCGGGCAGCGCCTTCATGACCCTGGCCAGCGGCGAGAACGACACCCGTTTCGTGCTGGCGTCCACGCACGGCTACGGCTTCGTGACCCGCTTCGAGAACCTGACCGGGCGCAACAAGGCCGGCAAGGCGATGCTCAACCTGACCTCCGGCTCCAGGGTGCTGCCCCCGGCGGTGGTGGCCAACCCCACGGCCGACCGCATCGTGGCGGTGACCAGCTCGGGCAACCTGCTGGCCATTCCGGCCACCGAGCTGCCGGAACTGGACAAGGGCAAGGGCAACAAGATCATCGACATCCCCAAGGCCAAGCTTGCCACCGAGCGCGTGGTGGCGGTGGTCGCGGTCGGCCCGGGCAACACCCTGCTGGTACGCAGTGGCCAGCGGACCATGAACCTCTCGTACAAGGACCTGGAAACCTATATCGGGTCGCGTGCCACGCGCGGACACCTGCTGCCGCGCGGCTGGCAGAAGGTGGATGGGTTGGCGGTGGAATGATCGCCCAAGAAAAAACCGGGGATTTCCCCGGTTTTTTTTGTATCCGTCGCTGGCTGGCGGTTGGCTGGCTGGCTGTTGATTCCGCCCGACCAACGGTCGGGCGCTACCGGTGAATGCCGACCGTAGGTCGGGCGCTACCGGTGGGTGCCGACCGTGGGCCGGCACGCGGCGCGTCAATGCGCGGGTGCGCCCTTGGATTCCATCTTGCTGGTCTGGTAGAGCGCCAGGCCGATGCGCTTGATCAGGCCCAGCTGCTGTTCCAGCCACCAGGCGTGGTCTTCTTCGGTGTCCTTCAGCTGCACCAGCAGCATGTCGCGGCTCACGTAGTCCTGGTGCTGCTCGCACAGCTTCATGCCGGCGGCCAGGTTGTTGCGGACGCTGTATTCGGTGTCCAGGTCCTTCTGCAGCATTTCCTCCACGGTCACGCCCGGCTCGAACGCATGCGGGCGCATGTCCGGGTTGCCACCCAGGAACAGGATCCGACGCAGCAGCGCGTCGGCATGCTGGGTCTCTTCTTCCATTTCGTGGTTGAGGCGCTCGTACAACGCGAACAAGCCCTGGTCCTCGTAGCGGCGCGAGTGGATGAAGTACTGGTCGCGCGCCGCCAGCTCGCCGCGCAGCAGTTCCTTCAGGCATTCAATGACGTCGGGGTGGCCTTTCATGGGGGCTCCTGTGAATCGATGCGCGCATGGTGCCCTATCCCGGGCGACGATGATCGAACCGGAATCAGTCGCAGTTGCGCTTGCAGTGCCCTGCACGCGGTATTCACGCGAAACACACCGGCCCTACAATCGGGCCATCACGGACGTCGGGGAGAGGGCATGCGTCGTTGGCCGAAGCGGTTGCTGTGGGCAGGTGCGGTACTGGGGGTGCTCATCATTGTCGCGATGGGCGTGGCCTGGGGGATGCTGCGCGGCAGCCTGGCGCCGCTTGACGGCGAGGCCCCGCTGGCGGGTCTGCAGGCGCCGGTAACCATCCAGCGCGACGCGATCGGCGTGGTCACCATCGATGCCATCAGCCAAGCCGACGCCATGCGCGCGCTGGGCCTGGTGCACGCGCAGGAGCGTTACTTCGACATGGACCTGATGCGCCGCGCCGCGGCCGGCGAGTTGGCCGAGTTGTTCGGCCCGGCCGCGCTGGAGGTCGACCAGCGCATGCGCGTGCACCGCCTGCGTGCACGCACCGACGCGCACCTGGCCGAGGCCATGGGCAACCAGGCCGAGGTGCTGCAGGCCTACGTGGACGGTGTGAACCAGAGGGTGGGCGCGCTGCGGGTGCGGCCGTGGCCCTACCTGCTGCTGCGGCAGCAACCGGCCGCCTGGTCGCGCACTGATTCGATCCTGACCGGCCTGGCCATGTACGCGGACCTGCAGGACCCGGGCAACGAAAGCGAGCTGGCGATGCGCCGGATCCGCGAGGTGGCGCCACCGGCACTGTATGCCCTGCTCAGCCATGACGGCAGCGAGTGGGACGCGCCGTTGTTCGGCGCGCCGCGTGGCAATGCGGTGCTGCCCCCCCGGAACGTGCTGGACCTTCGCAGCGGGTCGCCCGCGCCGTCGGCCGCAGCGCGCGAGGAGGCCGACGTCAAAGGCAGCAACAACTTCGCCGTGGCCGCCGCGCTCACCGCCGACGGCCGCGCCATCGTCGCCGACGACATGCACCTGGGCCTGCGCGCGCCCAGCCTGTGGTTCCGCGTGCGGCTTCGCTATCCCGACCCGCAGGCGGCCGGCGGCACGATGGACGTCAGCGGCTTCTCGCTGCCCGGTCTTCCCGCCATCGTGGTGGGCAGCAACGGGCACGTGGCCTGGGGCTTCACCAACAGCTACATCGACACCGCCGATTTCCGGCCGGTTGCGGCCGGCGACGCGGGCGTGCGCGTGCATGAAGAGCGCATCCGCGTCGCCAATGCCGCGGACGTGCGCCTGCGTGTACGTGAAACCGCGTGGGGACCGATCCTGCACGAACGCCCCGACGGCAGCGGCGAAGCATTGCGCTGGACCGCGCACCTGCCCGGCGCGGTGCGCCTGGACTTCGCCGACATGGCGCGCGCCGCCGACCTGGACGATGCGCTGAAGATCGCCGACCGCGCCGGCATTCCCACCCAGAACCTGGTGCTGGCCGACGCCCACGGCCGCATTGCCTGGCGCCTGCTGGGCGCGCGCCCGGACCGGGCCGCCGACTGCCCGCCGGCCGGCATTGCCAGCACCGCGCCTGCTACTTGTGCCCCGTGGCCGATCCGGAGCGATGGCGCACCGACGCTGGTGGATCCGCCTTCGCACCGCGTGTGGACCGCCAATGGGCGGGTGCTGGATGGCGCCGAGCTTGCCGTGGCCGGCAACGCCGGCTACGACCTGGGCGCGCGCGGCCGGCAGATCCGCGACGACCTGCATGCCAAGGCGCGCTTCACCGAAGAAGACCTGCTGGCGATCCAGCTGGACGACCGCGCGGTGTTCCTGGAACGCTGGTACACCCTGCTGCGGCAGGTGGTCACGCACAGCGACGACCCTGCCCTCAAGCGGCTGGCCGTGGCCAGCGCCCACTGGGAAGGGCACGCCTCGGCCGACGCGGTCAGCTACCGGATCACCCGCGCGTTCCGCGGCAAGGTGCAGGAGATCGTCACGGCAGGCCTGCTGGCGCAGCCGAGGCAATCACTGGGCGAACAGTACCTGGAGCCGAGGCTGCCGCAGATCGAAGCGGTGCTGTGGCCGCTGGTGACCGAACGGCCCGCGCACCTGCTGCCACCACCGTACCCGGACTGGAACGCGCTGCTGGCCGAGGCGGCGCGACAGACCGAAACGGAACTGGCCGCACTGGGCCCGGACCTGGCCCAGCGCACCTGGGGGGAACGCAACACGGCATCCATCTGCCACCCCATCAGCCGCGCCCTGCCCGCCTTCGCCCGCGCGTGGCTGTGCATGCCAACCGATCCGCTGCCGGGCGACCGCGACATGCCGCGCGTGCAGGGCACCGCGTTCGGTGCATCGCAACGCATGGTGGTGTCGCCGGGCCACGAAGCCGACGGCATCATCCACATGCCCGGCGGCCAGAGCGGCCACCCGCTGTCGCCGTTCTGGGGCGCGGGCCATGAAGATTGGGTGCAGGGCAGGCCCACGCCGTTCCTGCCGGGCGCAACGCAGTACACGTTGCGGCTCGAGCCGAAATGAAGGTCAGCCACGGCAACGCACAGCGCGCGCGCGGTAAATTGGACTGGGTAAATTGGACTGGGTAAATTGGACTGGGTAAATTGGACTGGGTAAATTGGACTGGGTAAATTGGACTGGGTAAATTGGACTGGGTAAATCGGACTGGGTAGAGCGGACTGTTAGTCCGCTGCTCTTCGCGCGGTAGCGCAGCCGTCAAGCCCATCGCCAACAGCAGCGGACTAACAGTCCGCTCTACCCCGCGCCGTGGTCGAGCCCCACGCCGTGGTCGAGCCCCACGCCCTGGTCGAAGGCCCCACGTCCCGGTCGAAGGCCCACGGATTGGCCGAAGGCTCCAGCGTTCGTCGAAGACCCCGCGGCCCGGTGGTCAGCGACGCGCGTTCCGCCGCTCCATCAGTGCCAGCAGCGGACCGGTCATGGCGGTGGTCACCAGCGCCATGATCACCAGCACCGCGAACAGGCGGTCGCCGAGGAAGCCCAGTTCATAGCCCAGGTTGAGCACGATCAGCTCCATCAGGCCACGGGTGTTCATCAGCGCGCCCAGTTTCCACGCGTCATGGCTGCCCATGCCGGCCGTGCGTGCCGCGCTCCAGGTGCCGAGCAGCTTGCCCAGCGTGGCAACCGCGATCACCACCGCGCACAGCAGCAGGTCGCTGGCGTGCAACGCGTCGGCACGCATGCGCAGGCCGGTCATGGCGAAGAACAATGGCAGCAGCAGGGTCACCGCGAACGGCTCCACCCGTGCCATCAAAAGGTGGCGCAGCTGCGCATTGGCAGACACCGCCACGCCGGCCGCGAACGCACCGAACAGCGCGTGGATGCCCAGTACTTCGGTGACCAGCGCACTGGCCAGCGACAACAGCAGCATGCCCAGCAGCCAGCGGCCTTCGCTACCGGCCTGCACGACCTGACGTGCGAACCACGGCTTGACCACGCCCAGCATCAGCGCGATGAACCCCACCACGCACAGCAGGTTGAGGCCGGCCGGCACCCAGCCGGTGGCCTGGGCGGCGGCCACGATCAGCGCCAGCAGGCACCATGCGGTGGCATCGCCCAGCGCCGCGCAGGCGATGGCGGTCTGTCCCAGTGGGGTGTGGGTAAGGCCGCGGTCGGCCAGGATCCGCAGCAGCACCGGGAAGGCGGTGATGCTCAGTGAAATTCCGACGAACAATGCGAACGCGGTGAAGCCCACGCCGCTTGGGCCGTGGTTCGGGTACAGCCAGATCGCCAGCGCCACGCCCAGCACGAAGGGCACCGCAATGCCGGCGTGGCTGACCGTGAACGCAAAGCGGCGGCGGCCGCGCAGCCCGCCGAGGTCGAGTTCGGCGCCGGCCACCAGCAGGAACATCAGCACGCCGAGCTGGCTGAGCATGCCCAGCGGCCCCAGCGAACTGGCCGGGAACAAGGCACCGTGCAACCCCGGCAGCAGGCTGCCCAGCACCAGCGGGCCCATCATCAAGCCGGCGGCCATTTCGCCGATCACCGCCGGCTGTCCGAGCCGCTTCAACAGCGCGCCCGCCCCCTTGGCCACCACCAGCAGCACCAGCAGCTGCAGCAGGAACAGGCCCAGCGGCGAGGCCAGATGGTGGGCCCAGTCGCTGCCCACCACCGGTTCGGCCTTGGCGGCCACGGCCGGCAGCTCGGGTCCGGCATAACGCGCCAGCGCCAGGCCGATGACCAGCGGAATCCCGGCCCAGGCCAGGTAGTGCCAACCCCACTTCATCCGCGGCACGCTGCCTCCGGTCTGCACGTCCATGAACATTCCCCAATGCATGAAGCGGGAATGTTACCCGGTAGCGCCGGCCGTTGGCCGGCCCACATGGACGCTGCGACCGTTGCCAGGGCCGGCCAACGGCCGGCGCTACCCCGCCAGTGCTTGCTCATGGACACCGGCAACGGCGCGACCGGACGGATCGGCCATGCTGGCGAAACTGGCGTCCCAGGCGATCGCGGCCGGCGACGAACAGGCGATCGACTTGCCGCCGGGCACGGTTTCCGCCGCGGCCTGGGTCGGGAAGTACTGCTCGAACACGTGGCGGTAGTAATACGCCTCCTTGGTCTGCGGCGGATTGTGCACGAAGCGCTTGTCCGCTGCGGCCATCACCCGGTCGCTGATCTGGGCTTCGGCGTGCGCCTTGAGCCCATCAATCCAGCCATAGCCCACGCCATCGCTGAACTGCTCCTTCTGCCGCCACAGGATCGAATCCGGCAGGTAGCCTTCGAACGCCTCGCGCAGCACCGCTTTCTCGATCCGGCGCGCGCCACCTGCACCCTGCCCGACCATCTTGTGCTTCGCATCGATGCGCATCGCCACGTCGAGGAATTCGCGGTCCAGGAACGGGACGCGCGGCTCCACGCCCCAGGCCATCATCGATTTGTTGGCGCGCAGGCAGTCGTAGTTGTTCAGCGCATCCAGCTTGCGCACCAGTTCTTCGTGGAATTCGCGGGCGTTGGGCGCTTTGTGGAAGTACAGGTAGCCGCCGAAGATTTCGTCGCTGCCCTCACCGGAGAGCACCATCTTCACCCCCATCGCCTTGATCCGGCGCGCCAGCAGGAACATCGGAGTGGAGGCGCGGATGGTGGTGACGTCGTAGGTTTCCACGTGCCGGATCACGTCGGGCAACGCATCCAGCCCTTCTTCGAAGGTGTACTCGAACCCGTGGTGGACGGTGCCGAGCGCTTCGGCGGCGACGGCAGCGGCGGCCAGGTCGGGCGAGCCCTTCAACCCGATGGCGAACGAATGCAGGCGCGGCCACCAGGCCTCGCTCTGGTCGCCGTCTTCGATGCGGTGGCGGGCATAGCGGGCGGCCACCGCGGCGACCAGCGACGAATCCAGGCCACCGGAAAGCAGCACCCCGTACGGCACGTCGGTCATCAACTGACGGTGCACGGCGCGCTCGAAGGCTTCACGCAGGGCGGCGCGGTCCGCCTCGACCCCTTCCACGGCGGCATAGTCGCGCCACGGGCGCTCGTAGTAGCGGGTCAGCGTGTCGCTGGCGCTGTCGTACCAGTGGCCCGGCGGGAACTGGGCCGCGTCGGCACAGGTGTCCACCAGCGACTTCAGCTCCGAGGCCACCATGAGGCGGCCATCCTTGTCGTGCCCCCAGTACAGCGGCACCACCCCGATCGGATCGCGTGCGATCAGCACCCGTTGCTGCGCGCGGTCCCACAGGGCGAACGCGAAGATGCCGTTGAGGCGGTTGAGGAACGACGCGGGGGTATCCTGCTGGTACAGCGCGTTGATCACTTCGCAGTCCGAGCCGGTCTGGAACGCATAGGGCTGTGCCAGTTCGGCCTTCAGTTCGCGGTGGTTGTAGATCTCGCCATTGACCGCCAGGGCCAGGCTGCCATCGTCGGACAGCAGCGGCTGCGACCCGCCGGCCGGGTCGACGATGGCCAGCCGCTCGTGGACCAGGATGGCGCCGTCGTCGACGTACACGCCGCTCCAGTCCGGGCCGCGATGGCGCTGGCGTTGCGACAGGTCCAGCGCGTGGCGGCGCAGGGCGGTGAGGTCATCGCCGGCCTGCAGGCCGAACATTCCAAAAATCGAACACATGGGAACAGCTCCTGATGATGGGGGAATACACGTAGCGCCTGCATCCGACCGGCCACCCATCCCGGGCCTGTGCTGCACCCGGAAAACAAAAAACCCGCATCGGCCGATGCGGGTTTTCTGGGGTCCGGGCGTTTGTTGCTTGTACTAGCCCTGGTCGCAGTCCCGCATTGGCCGCGCACGATTATTCGCGCGCAGATTGGTGCGGTTATTGTTGACGGCGGTGGCCAGGAGCGTGGACATGGACTGACCGTACCGCTGTTTCCGGCGCGGTGCAACTGTTGCGGACGCAACTGGTTCAGCCCCTGCCCCTGGAGGACCAGCCGCCCGGTCTGCCCTGTCGCTTCCCGCGCTGGCCGCGCGCGTGGCGACAGCGCTGTACACACATCCGGCAGGCCGACAAGACTGCCGGGGCGTGGCGATGTCGAACAGAATAGGCGCATGAACCGTGCTGTCTTCCGCAACGAAACCGTTACCCGCGCCCGCATGCAGGCGATCATCGCCGCACACCCCGGCCATGCGGTGTTCGAGAACTGCGTGTTCGACGACGGCGATTATTCCCGCCTGGACATGGACGGATTCGCATTCGACCAGTGCTCGGTCGCCGGTGCGTCATGGCTGGCCGCGTCGCTGGAAGAAAGCCAGTGGACCCGCTGCCGGGGCGGCCAGTGCGACTTCAGCGCGGCGCAGTTGGGCGATGCGCGCTTCAGCCACTGCGACCTCAACAACAGCTGTTGGCGCCGGGCAACGCTGTCATCGGTGCAGTTCCAGGACTGCAAGCTGACCGGCGCGCACCTGCAGGAGGTGACCGGCTGGGCGCTGGAGTTCCGCGACTGCCTGCTGGTCAGTGCGGACCTGCGTGGGCTGTCGTTCCGCAAGGCCACGCTGCAGGGAATGGATTTTTCCGATGCGGAGCTGTCCGGCTGCGATTTCCGCGATGCCGTATTCGAGGGCGGCAGCCTGCGCAACGCGCAGATTCGCCTGACCCGCTTCGACGGCGCCGACCTTCGCGGTGCCGATATCACCGGACTCAACGTGATGGACAGCAAACACTTCAGGAAGGCGGTGATTTCGCAGCGGCAGGCGGGCGCAGCGCTGGCCGCGTTTGGCTTGATCGTGGCGTGATCCGGGCCGGCGGAGCCGAAGGTAAAGCGAAAGGTAGAGCCGACTGTTAGTCGGCTGCCGGCCGCCGCGGGGACCTTGGGTCTGCGCGTAGAGCAGCCGACTGACAGTCGGCTCTACCATCGGCGCGCGTAGAGCAGCCGACTGACAGTCGGCTCTACCATCGGCGCGCGTAGAGCAGCCGACTAACTGTGATCTCTCAGTAGGTTGTTCATCCGGGACATCTTTGGAAAATGGTGGTTACCACACCTGTCCACGCCCAAAGAGCCCGGATGAACAACCATAAAAATGCCCGTTTGACGCCCTATAGTCGAGAA